>Ga0209189_1001105_pt1 | contig 20620 bp, 14 predicted proteins | sample C_130820_EF_Meta_FD_187308 | JGI IMG/M metagenome (GOLD analysis project Ga0209189, IMG submission 187308) | Freshwater microbial communities from Lake Croche, Canada to study carbon cycling - C_130820_EF_MetaG (SPAdes) (version 3) | ecosystem: Environmental > Aquatic > Freshwater > Lake... | reverse complement strand
GAGACAAATATCCAGCTAGAACTTTTTCAACTGCTTCTGTGTATATTACCAATAAAGCTTTACCTCAACAGACTTATTGGGCAATACAAGATGTTAAAGCAGACGATATAGTCGTTGATTTTGATAATAATTATACAAAGGTAAGTTGTGATGGCACAAGCAGTTATTTCGATGTATACATGAATGGATTAGAGCCTGAAAGATATTATAAATTATTGTTGAAAACTGTTTTACCTGACGGTGAATCAATAGAAATAGATAATAATTCTATCTTTAAAATAATAAGATAATGGAAAATGTTCAACTAGTTAAAAAAGTTTATGGAATTAACACCTATTCGAAGGTAATAGACACTTCGTTTAGGGAGTTAATAACTGCGCCGCAAGAAATAAGCGCTAGTACCATGAATGTTGATCAATTTTTTAGAGAATACGATAGACTATTTTTTGACATTCCGGTAACCGGCACTAATTCTCATTCTGAATTAATCGAAAGAAGTCAACAATACGTGGGAGGATCAGTTATAGACGCAGAGAAATTGGCTCTTATTGAAGAAATTAACTCTCTTCGTCAACAACTATTGGACATAAATCAATCATTTACATCAATAACTAGTTTAGTTTAATGGAATTAATACAAGTACAAATAAAAGGATCGGACATACCAAGTCAACAATACTCTTCTGTTGATACTTCGTTAATCACCAATAATTATATAAATTCTAATTTTGGAGCTAAAGAAGATTATATAGAACTGTTTATATACGATCAAAACGGAAACATACTTCTTTCTGATTACGATGGATTCGATTATTATCCCTATCTTACGACCAATCCTTCTACTAGTTTATATAGCACACTAACTTTAGATCCTCAAACAGACGTTATAAATAGAGGATTCAATAGAGGCTCGGTAAACATACAATATAACTTTTTAAAGAAGCTATTCAATTCTCAATACGGTAAGACATATTGGATCAAAGAAATATCTCAATCAAGAACAGAGATCAAACTGGCTTCTCAAGTTATCAGTGATTCAGGAATTTTGGAAGGATTCAATGTATACCAAAATTATATATCTACCAAGAATTATTACAGCGATTTTTATTTAAACTTTGGAACTAATACTTTAGCAATTGGAGTTAACGTTGCGTTTAATCAAGACGATGAAGGAGCTTATTTAATAGTTAAGCTCTACGAACCTTTAGACGCTGATATAGACGTTAAAACGCAATTGTGGATAGTAGATAAGGTTTCAGAACCTATAAACTACAACGTTAATATTCAAGTGCCTGCCGAGGATCCTAACGAAAGGTTCAAATTAAGAGGTCCAAATTATTCTGTTGCCACATCTGTTAAGGTTGGTCAAACTACGCCTTACTACTCTTACAATACTTTATTAACAAGTAATGTAACTTCGTCCTATCAAAAAATGTTGAACTACTATCAAGATAAGTCGATAGCTATCAACGTTGATTATAGCGATTTTTCTAATTTTATACACTTTTCAAATGCTTCTGAAAGAGTTTTAAATTTTAAATACAAAGTTCAATTAATAGAAAGTTATAATCAAGACATAGCAAATGCAAAAAAATATTCGGCAGTCTCACCTATAATTGCTTCATCGTCTTCTTTAGCCGCTCAAACCTCAATAAACAATATAGTAAGTAAATTAGATCCTTACGAAACTTTCTTGTATTTTCAGTCCTCATCTTACTCTTGGCCAAAATCAAATACTACTCAACCTTACACGCTATACTCTGTTACATCTTCTCAAGTTTCTAACTTTTTGGGAACTGCAGATACTGTTACTACCGCTACTACCGCGTCCCTATTATACTCTGCGTCAATTTACGATTATTCAAATAAGGACGCTTTAAGATATTCCTCGCCTCAATACATTTTAGACGACTCTAGTAACCAACCATATTTGACCTTCTTGGATATGATAGGTCAACACTTTGATAATATTTGGTTGTACTATAAAGACGTTTCTAATAAGTTCGATGCTACAAATAATCCCAATACTGGAATTTCATTAGATTTGGTTTCCGATGCACTAAGAGGTTTGGGAATGCAATTATACACTAACACGAGTATTTCCGATAACGTTTATTATAGTTTATTTGGTATCAATGCCGATGGAAGTTTATTGCCTCCTACTGGATCGGAAATGATTACAAATTACGTAACTTCTAGTATTGCTACTTTACCAGGTCAACAAGTACAAGACGAAATTTATAAAAGACTTTATCACAACTTACCTTATTTACTAAAGACTAGAGGTACTCAAAGAGGCATTAAAGCTTTAATTGCTTGTTATGGTATTCCTGACACTATTTTATCTGTTGATGAATTTGGAGGTAATGTAGATAACACTATTCCTGGAGTTTACGATTTGGACTCTACTAATTATAAAATAACAATAGATACTGGAAGTGCTTCTGTTACAGGATCCACAACCATATCCTCTTCTTTACTTTCTCCTTTTACTACTTTACAATATTACGATCCTAACACCAAACTAAATTCAATAAACATAGAAGTTGGTTTTAGTCCTTCTAATACTATAAACAATTATATATCTGCCTCAGGAGTACTTGCAGGAGGAATAGATCAATACATAGGAAATCCTGGTTATGCAGCATCTTCTTCTTACGTTGCTTTGAATACGCTTAGAGACTCTTATTTTCAAAACAACTACACTAAGAAACACAGCGTTTGGGAGTACATTAGACTGATCAAATTTTACAATAACGGTTTATTTAAGGCTATTAAAGATTTTGTGCCGGCAAGAGCTGACGTGTCGACTGGTATTATTATTAAGTCGCACATGTTGGAAAGAAACAAACAGCCAAGATACGAACCTTCTGTTGCGGTCTATAATAATTACAGTCAGTCAATAGATATATTAGGAATCACGGGTTCGGGAGGAAATATCATATCAGGATCTACTTCTTGGTCAGGTTACAAGACTGGATCTGTTGGTTACGTTCCATTTACTAGTTCTCAAGGAGTTGAAAAATTCACTGGAGAATTTGGAGGATCCGTAATTACCGCAACTACTTTAAACAGTTTCCAAAAGCAGTACGATATTTCAAAGAATTTTAGCGGTTCTGCTGGCAGTTTCGTTACGCAATCTTTGGGAGCCCTATTTCAAAACGTTAGTGCTTCGGTAAAATCAAGAAATTATTTGGATTTGGATTACGATAGTAGTCAAGTTAAACCAAGTAATTATGGATTAATCACTCAATCACTTTCTAATAGAACTGCTAATAGCTATACCAACTATTTAGATCCGTATAGTCAGTTAGCGCAACTTCAAGACTCTAATTATGCTATGCAGAGTTACACGATTCCTAGATACTATGGATCAAAAACTACGAGCGCGACCTATACCACATACACCGATGGAGACTCTTCTTATGGTAAAACTGCAGCAATAGATAAAATAAAATATCAGTATAGTTATTTAGTGGATACATACTCTTCTTCTTTCCAATTACCAGGAAGAGTTAATGCACAGATAAAATATATTTTTGATAATAATCAAAATGTATTAGATTTAACTAAACAAAATAATAATATCTTTTATACACAAAACATATTTAAGTCAGGAGAAACTGTAAATATATCATTATTTGACTATAGTTCAGCCGATAATACTGCTCAAGTATTGACTAATAATACTAGTTCTAATTTATACGAAGGAGGTTTTAAATATAGTCCTGTATTGTATAGCACAGATGGAGTTAATAATAATAAAATATATGCTTTAACTCAACCTAGTCAATCTACTACGACCGTAACGATTCCAACTTATACATCAATTACACCAGGAGATCCAAATTATTGGTCTACCCCGACTCTAGGGACACTAAGATCCCCAGTACAAAGCGCTATATATATGCCAGTTACTTTTAGCGCGGTAGGAACGACTCCTAGTACATTATTGACATACGTTAATTTTACTATATACAATAATACTTTAGGATCTAGTAACATAAATTATTCTTATACAGCTCAGGTAGGCGTACCATCTTCTACTTCTCCTCCTTATAGATTTAATCAATACATAAATAGTTCATATTCAGGATCCGCAGGAACTCTTAATACTTGGCAACCAGGTCATAGTTATAGTGTAGCAATAAACAGCGAACAAACATATAATCCAATTGGAGGTTCAACAACTTCTGATGTATACACGACTTCTATTACGGATCTAGACAGTAAATGGTACGCCATAGATGTTAATACAATTAGAATATCTGCAACCCAATCTCTGTTCTATAATGGATTTATCGAAAGTTCAACTACACCAGGTATAGATACCCCAGTAAAAGTATTCAGTCTAAATCAAATGGATCTCATAAGACTTAAAAATAATAATTCTTCTTGGGGTTCATATAACGAATCTGAATATAGAGTAGTTGAAGTATCAGGACCAGATTATTATACAGATATAACTGGAGCTACACCCGGAAATATTCCATTTTATAAGTTTACTTTAGATCGAACACTAAATACTGGAGACACTAATTCAGGAGTTCCTGGCTACATATCTAATTATATAGTACTCAAAAGATCTCCTGATGAAACTAACTTGATTCTAGCTTTTTCAGGATCTTCCAATATAGTTAACGATGGTCTAATATTCCCTCAATATATAGATCCAGTTGTCAGGGAAAATTCTGGTAACGTCGTAAAAGCATTAAAGCAACAAAACCTAATTTAACAATATTTATTTTTAAAGCACAAATTATATGTCTTATTTAAGTAGCACCTCAGTAGTTGTAGACGCCATCCTTACAAAAAAGGGCCGAGAATTATTGGCACGAAACGATGGATCTTTCCAAATTACTCAATTTTCTTTGTCCGATGATGAAGTGGATTACACTTTGTACAATCCAAATCATCCATCAGGATCAGCCTTCTACGGTGAAGCAATAGAAAACATGCCAGTTCTTCAGGCTTTTCCTGACGATACAGAAATCATGAAGTATAAATTAGTGACGCTTCCTAGAGGCACAGCTAAGTTACCGGTATTGAATATTGGTTATAACAATATTAGCCTTCGTCAAGGAGCTTCTATCTCTATTACTCCTCAAACATTAAATTACTTGGGAGCTAATAGCACTTACGAGCAATCAGGCTACGTTGTTACTATCGGAGACGTTAGAACAATGAGTAACTTTGTTGGAGTTGGAATTAACACAGCAGAAGTCGCTTCTTTAAATGCTACCACAACAATAGGTACAACTGTAAGTAAAACAGTTATTGGTACTACAATCAATATGACAGCTACTACAGTTAATACTTTATTCGGTAGTAATTCTCAACTACAAACAACATTAATAGTAACAGGCCGTGACTCAGGCGCTAGAATTAGTGTTCCAGTAACAATCATTAAAACAAATTTATAATAGTTAATATATGTCTTTTACATCACTTGCTTCATCAGATTTTGTAGTATCTTCAGATTCTGTAACAGCTCCAGCATGGAGTACTAACGCTCAGACTCTGACTGCTTTCTACACTGCTTCATCTAACCTAACGAGTAGTTATTATTTGGACGTATATAATACTACTTATAACGCCTCTAATGCAGCCGTACAATTCTCAGTTGCTTACGGTCATATATACGGTTCTGGTTCAGCACCATTAAACTCTTTAGTGCTTCAAAATACTCCAAGTAGAATTACTTTTGGTCAATATAGAAACCTAATTTATGGAGATGCTACCGCTAACGTAAATTTTGGAACAGGTAATACCTCTTCTTTAAATTTAATTGCAATTCCTATAGATAGAAACAGATATAAAGGAAATTTATTTCCAGGCACTTTTAACTTAAGTTTGAAATTTGGAACTTACGCTCAAACTTTATTCTTAACAAATAATTACAACGACATATCTACTGTAAATTACTTAGATTGTGGTAGAGCTTACGATATCATTTCTGGTTCTAACGGTACAGCAGTTAATAGTCCTCTATTATCAGGAGCTCCTGCAAGAGGCTACACAGAATCAGGATCTTACGGTCTTTTCTTACCAGATATCGGTTTAATTGTATTGAATCCTAGAGCTTTAAGCGCGACTACAGCTAATGGTGGTTTGGCCATTCCTTTTATTACTTCTACTACAGCAGCAAATGGTTGGGTGAATCACGATTTAATTTATCAAACAATTAACTCGGGCAGTTCTTTCACATTGAACTCTGAAGAGACAATATCGTCAGATTATGTGTTTGTAAGAATTAAGAACGCAGAATACAATTATACTGCAAATCCATCAATGATAGACGTTTCAGGTAGCTTAATATATCCTAACTTTGTTAACAGTCCTCAGACCTACATGACAACTGTTGGTTTATATAACACCAATAACGAACTTTTGGCAGTAGCAAAAATGTCTAAGCCACTTGTTAAAGATTTCACAAAAGAAGCATTAATTAGAGTTAAATTAGATTGGTAATAAATGAGCAACGCAAAGAATATTTTAGATTCTAACGGAGCTGCTAAACCAATAAAAGTTAAATATTCGAGTTCTTACGACAACACAACCGTTAATAACTCTGGTATCTCGGCTAAAAAAGGTATAAACGGAGCAGTAAGTCCAGCCGGAGCCGCAACTCCATCAACGTTGCGTTATTGGTCTGTAAGACACCTTTATTATTCTAATTTCCTTACAGGATCTTCAAGTTCAACAGGTTCTGCAGATATAAATTATTTGCAATCTACAGCAGCCTCTGGAAGTGGAGATGAAGACATTAGAATTTTCCCTACAGGATCAAACGAAAAAATTAAAATAATTTCTATTCCAAGAACTGTTGCTGGTGAGAATATTGCTAGAAAAAGTTTTCAATTGGCCTCAGCCGATGGAACCAGTTATAAATTAATAGACGACGGTAACGGAAACGTAGTTGATGCTTTTAATAGCTACATACATGTGGGTAATATCCTGTATCCTCAAGCTACGGTAATAATAACCAATCAAAATTATTATTGCGTAATGGACGGTGGACCAAACGTTTCTGACAAATATTACACTTTTGATATAACTCAAAATCCTAAAACATTTAATCCGCTTTCTGACGCTACAGGAGATTGTGCTCCTATAGATAATGCGTCTTTAGCGCTATCCAGTTATTTTGGTCAACCTTTTCCTAGCGTAAGTATTAACACCGCTAATGCAAATATTACACTTAGAGAAACAGATCCTAAAACGAATCAAGTAGGAACATATAATTCGTTCTTTACTGTAAAGTCTACATATTCTACTCCTTCGGATCCTGCCAAATTAGAAGTTAAAATTACTGATTGTAAAATAAGAGGTTTAAGCGCAACTAGTATTTTAGTCCAACAGCCTTATCAATACGTAACTATAAAAGCTACCGCTACAGGAGTAAGCGCTGATAAATTTATGGCATACTACGATGAAACTGGTAGTGTTGGCTCTTTGATTCCGGCTTTGGATAGCAATGGAAATAACATAGGTACATTAACGTCTTCACAAATTGTTTCAGGATTTGATGTAAGAGTTACAACAGGAGCAAATTACATGTATTTGTATGATATAGCAGGAGTTTGCGATACAGTTTATACCACAATTAACATACCAGGAGTTTCAGCATCTCCGTCTGTTACAGTTAGTCCAAGTGTATCTAGAACTCCATCAATTAGTATTACGCCTAGTATTAGTACAAGCATATCTATAACGCCTTCAATTAGTATTACTCCTAGTATTAGTATTACTCCATCTATTAGCATAACGCCTAGTCAAACTCCTAGTATTAGCATAACTCCATCTATTAGTGTGACTCCTAGTGTAACTCCTAGTATTAGTATTACTCCATCAATTAGCATTACTCCATCAATTAGTGTGACTCCTAGTAGAACTCCATCCGTATCCATGACTCCTTCTATATCCGTAACTCCTCCAGCAGTACAGTTTGGTACATCCACTCAAGGCTCATTTGGAGCAGCTCCCACGCCTTATGCGGATTCGTTCACAGCTTGCTCTCAAAGCGATACTTTAATAGGACAAGTATTATATCAGTCTCCAGCCGCTGGAAATATTCCTGCTAATGGAGCTCAACTGTACACGAACACATCTCTTACAACAGCATGGAATCCAGGAATTGGTTCTCCAAGTTTCTTCAAAATAGGTAGAGCTTCTACTTATTGGGCGGTATTAGTAAGTATAGGCGGTGTTATTCAAGCAGTAACAGATTGCTCTACTATACCATCTGTTAGTGTCACTCCAAGTATTACTACTACGCCTAGTGTCACTCCAAGTATTAGTATTACACCTAGTATTACTGCTACGCCTTCTAAATCTCCTACTCCTTCTATATCTGTAACTCAACCAGCAATACAGTTTGGCACATCAACTCAGGGATCATTTGGGTCGGCTCCCACACCTTACGCAGATTCATTCACAGCTTGCTCTCAGAACAATACATTGATAGGACAAGTGTTATATCAATCTCCAGCCGCTGGAACCGATCCTGCTGTTGGAGCTCAATTGTATACAAATAATTCTTTATCAACAGCGTGGAATCCAGGAATCGGTTCTCCAAGTTTCTTTAAAATAGGTAGAGCTTCTACTTATTGGGCAGTTTATGTAAGTACAGGCGGCGTTATTCAAGCGGTAACAGATTGTTCCACAATACCATCTGTTAGTGTCACTCCAAGTATTACGACTACACCAAGTATTACACCTAGTATTAGTATTACACCTAGTATTACTGCTACGCCTTCTAAATCTCCTACTCCTTCTATATCTGTAACTCAACCAGCAATACAGTTTGGCACATCAACTCAGGGATCATATGGCTCTGCACCTACCGCTTACGCGGATTCATTCACAGCTTGTTCTCAAAACAATACATTGATAGGACAAGTGTTGTATCAGTCTCCAGCAGCTGGAATTACTCCTGCAGGTGGAGCTCAATTGTATACCGATACCGGTTTATCGCTAGCATGGAATCCAGGAATTGGTTCTCCAAGTTTCTTCAAGATAGGTAGAGCTTCTACTTATTGGGCCGTTTATGTAAGTACAGGTGGAGTTATTCAAGCAGTAACAGATTGCTCTACTATACCATCTGTTAGTGTCACTCCAAGTATTACTGCTACGCCTAGTGTCACTCCAAGTATTACTGCTACGCCTAGTAACACTGCAAGTATTAGTACTACGCCTAGTAACACTCCAAGTATTAGTATTACTCCTAGCATATCTAGAACTCCATCTGTATCCATGACTCCTTCTATATCCGTAACTCCTCCAGCTATTCAATTTGCTACATCTACTGAAGGATCATTTGGGTCGGCTCCTACTGCTTACCCTAATTCATTTACGGCTTGTTCTCAAAACAATACATTGATAGGACAAGTGTTATATCAATCTCCAGCCGCTGGAACCGATCCCGCAGGTGGAGCTCAGCTGTACACGAACACTTCTCTTACAACCGCATGGAACCCGGGAATTGGTTCTCCAAGTTTCTTTAAAATAGGTAGAGCTTCTACTTATTGGGCCGTTTATGTAAGTACAGGTGGAGTTATTCAAGCAGTAACAGATTGTTCTACTGTACCTTCCGTATCAATAACGCCTTCAGTTACTCCAACAGTTACTCCAAGCTTTACTCCTACTCCATCGATAAGTATTACTCCAAGTGTTAGTATTACACAAACTCCATCGGTGAGTGTGAGTCTTACTCCACCAAATTCTATAAGTGTATCTCAAGCAGCAGTTTCATTTGCACTAGATACAACCGGATACAGTACCGCTTTCGATTCTTGCGCTAATGGATCGCAAAATCCTATAGGATCAGCTTGGATGGCGCCAGGAACTACAACGCCAACAGTTAGTCAATTTGTTTATACAAACTCTAGCTTAACCACTGCTTATAATGGTGGATCTAATTATCACAATATGAGAAAGGGTGCTACACTGTGGGCAGTACAAATTGGAGCAACAGGTCAAATTACAGCAGTGACAGATTGTTCTACTGTACCTTCAGTTACTCCAACCATATCTATAACGCCTAGTGTTACTGTGACTCCTAGTTCTGTAGTAGTAACAAATAGAGTAGGTACAGGAACACCGTCTGGAAACTGTACTACATTTGGAAGTGTATGGTCAGTAGCAATTCCAGGTAATTTCTGCTCTGCAGGTTCTGGAGCAACTTTTGCAGCTAACGGCTCGGTAGGTAGTCTCTTTACAACTTATGGTGCAAATGCTACAGTATCAATTGTAGATAATACGAACGGTAACTGGAGACAAGTTAGAACAGGTGCCAATATTGGAGCTGCTGTAACTTATATTTCAGTAGGATGTAATTCATGTTAATAAAATTTTTGGATATTAAATAAAAAATAGTTAATACTTAAAAGATAAATTTAAAAATATGAAATAAAAGTTTTAAATTAAGTTATTATGGATAAGATATTTGTTTCGATAGCCGCGTACCGAGATCCGGAATTATTACCCACGTTAAAAAATATGTTAGAGAATGCAGATAGACCTGAAAATTTGGTTATTTGTATAGGCTGGCAGCACTCTAAAGAAGACAAATGGGACACTCTAAAGAAATATTCCAAAGATAAGAGATTCAACATAATTGACATAGACTATAAGGACGCTAAAGGTGTATGTTGGATGAGAAGCGAAATTCAAAAACATTACAATGGAGAGGATTACTACTTTCAAATAGATTCTCATCACAGATTCGCTAAAAGTTGGGACACAACACTAAAAGATTGGTTAAATTACTTGAGATGTAAAGGATCAAGTAAGCCTTTATTATCGGCTTATATGCCGGGTTATTTTCCAGAAATAGATCCAAAAAATAGAGTTCACGAAGTATGGGGATTAAATATAGATAGATTCATGCCAGCTGGCGCTATGTTTCTACGTCCTTACTATGTAGAAAATTGGACTAATTTAAAAGAACCTTTCAAAACAAGATTTGTATCAGGTCATTTTTTATTTACTATTGGTCAATTTGTTACTGAGGTTCCTTACGATCCTAATTTATATTTTCATGGAGAAGAGAGCTCGCTAGCTTTACGAGCATATACTTTTGGTTACGATTTGTATGCTCCTCATAAAGTTGTAGTTTGGCACGAGTACGATAGAAATGGTAAGAAAAGACATTGGGACGACAGTCAAGATTGGAAAATGAGAGACGATGCTTCTTACGCAAGAATTAGAAAAATATTCGGCATGGATCCTGGTTGCACAAGTTGTCAAAGAAAAGCAGCGTTAGGTCCTAATTATACAGGTACTACAAGATCAATTCAAGATTTTGAAATATACGCGGGATTAAAATTCTCAACACGACAAATACATAAGGAGACGACTGATAATAAATTTCCTCCACTTGTAGGAGATTACGAATCAGGTTTAACTAGCACATTTAAACATTGCCTCGATATCTACAAAGGAAGCCTTCCGGAAAATGATTATGACAGCTTTGCAATAGCTTTCTTGGACGAAAATGGAAATGATCTTTACAGACAGGACGCTGATGAAAATGAAATATATTCGTTATTAAATCAGAACAAAGAAGAGCAATTTGTGCATATCTGGAGATCTTATCCCGATATAAGAAAACCTTATTCGTGGAGAGTTTGGCCACATTCCAAATCAAAAGGTTGGATGGAAAGAATAGAAGAAACTATAAAATATGAATAAAAAAGAAACCATACTATTGCACTTACCTGCTTATAGAGATCCAGAATTGGTGCCCACTATTAAAGATGCAATAGCTAGAGCTAAGTATCCAAGTAGACTTCGCTTTGGTATATGTAGGCAGTACTGTGAAACTGATGAATTTGATAATCTTGATGAATTCAAAAAAGATAAAAGAGTTAAAGTATTAAATTTCGAGTATAAAGAGGCTAAAGGTCTTCCATGGGCAAGAGCTCAAATAAATGAAAACTTATTAACTGATGAAGATTATATTTTACAATTAGATTCTCATCATAGATTCGCACAAGATTGGGACGAAACCTTAATTGAAATGCACAATGGTTTGGAAGCTAAGGGATACAAACCAGTATTAGGAGCTTACTTACCGCTGTACACACCTTACAACGATCCAACTGGTAGAACTATGGAACCTTGGCAACAAACTTTTGCATCGTTCTATCCTCATGGTACAATCTTTATTAGACCTGGTTTATTACACGGTTGGGAAACGATGACAGAACCCCCAATGAGTAGATTCTTATCAGGACACTTTTGTTTTGCTAGATCAGAATGGGCTAGAGAAATTAAACACGATCCAGATATCTATTTTAGCGGAGAGGAATTAAACTTAACTGTTAGATCATACACTCACGGATACGATTTATTTCATCCTCACAAATTGGTAGTTTGGCATTCTACGATGAGAGAAGAAAGAGCGGGAATGTTGAAATGGGACGACGATTCTAAATTAGGCGTAGATTGGTTCCAAAAGCAAGAATATGCTAGAAAAAAGATTAGAGTGCTATTAAAAACAGAAGAAGATCCTAGCATAGATTTAACAGGTTACGATTTAGGCACAGTTAGAACGTTAAGAGATTTTGAAAAATACGCAGGTTTTCACTTCAAAAGAAAAGCAGTTCAACAATACACTTTAGACAATCAATATCCACCGAATCCATACATAGAAAACGATGAGATATGGGAACAGAGCTTTACAGAATCTTTCTATCACTTAGTTAAGCTCTATAGAAACGACTTTCCAAACAACGATTATGAATTTATTCACATGGCATTTGACGATGAGAACGGACTCCCCATTCACGTTAGGAGCTTAACTAAAGAGTTTTTACAGAGCACATTCTATAGTTCATCAAATGGATATTTCGATTTTGAAGAAATGTTTTTAACGCACAAAAAACCTTCTCGTTTAGTTTTATGGGGCTATAGTAATACAAGAAATTGGTGCGAAAGAGTACAAATTAAAATAGATTAATCATGAATAATTCTTTATTTAAAGATTTTTATTTTATTTATGTATTAACCGGTAGAAATTATATAAAAACAGTAATAAAAAGTTTTGATTTTATTCCAGAAGAAGCCAATGTTGTTATTATAACAAATACGCCAAAAATTCTAGAAAATGTAAAAACTAAATTCAATCTAATAGTTCAAGATCTCGAATCTTTAAGACCTGATTGGAGTAGAAAACACGAATATGTATTAGATATAGAAGACGAACTAGAATACATGGAAAAATTGTCTTCAATGTATGAATCTGGTTATAAATATCCTATGGGAATAATGAGATATGGACTTAAATGGGCTATTAAAAACAAAATAACCAGATTGGTGTTAGTAGATGGAGGAGCTAAAATTAACTATCATTTTAAATCTGAATTCGGATTAATTGAACTCAATAATTTTGCAAAAGAGAAAGATTTAATTTTTGGATCTGTTTACTATACCTCGAATAACGAATTGTCTAAACCACTAATATTAGGGGAATACAATAGTATAGTAAAAAAATATTTTCCTTTTATAAATGAAGATAATTACCCAAAATATATTTTAGATAGCGCAGAACTTCGTTTAGACAATTTAACTGATACAGGATTCGATGGTCATACTTTTGGTTTTTGGTTTAAGGAATTGGCTTCTTTAGAAACTCTATTTAATTTTTGGGAAGATCTTACTCAATTTTACTATGAAAATAATAAAAAAGTTTTTTCATCTTCTCATTGGATCATTGATTTTGAATTTATGGTGCTTATAATTTCATCTATATATACCAGATATTTTAACGCTTTTGTATGCGGATATAAAAATATAATCACTCATTTGTACATACCAGAAAATGATTTTTTTGGTGTATCATTAAAATACAGGTCTAATCCATTATTTAAAGAAACAAAAACAAGGGAGGATTTTTTGAGAGTAAATAAAAAAGAATTAATAGATCACTATAGCGGTTTACAAAATGCTAATAATTTAATATATGGATTCAAAGAAATTAATAACGAATAAATTTAAAATTTAACTTATATGAAAACAATTTACTTTTTAGAAAATCAGTATCCTTATTGGGGATGGCACGAAGTGCTTTTAGAAGCATTAATATACATAAAAGACAAATACGACGCTAAATTAGTTCATCAAAAAGGCGGCTATTTAAGGATGGATAAATTTGATTACAACTTAAAAGACTGTGAATTACTAATTCATGATGAAGAAGAGGATTCATTGAAATGCATATTCTGGGGAGAATCTAGAACAGGAGTATTCGACATTTTTGAAAAAAGAAATAATCCTAAAGACATTCTATTAGTCACTCAATTTTATAATATATACCCTAAAACATTTGATAGAAGTGTATGGAATTTTAAAATAAAAAATACCACTTACTATACTTTTAATCCAAATGTAAATCACGAGTATTATTATCACCAAAGAAAATTGTACGAGTATTTAAACGAGACTACAATAGATAAACTATTCTGTTTGTTTTCTACGGGTAGACCAATTGGCGAACAATTAAGAGCAGAAGGATTAATTACAGAAAGGGAGGGACCTATGACCATACATGACTATTTAATGATGGCGGTTAAATATAGAATGGGTTTAGCACTTCCAGGAGTAGCAGAAGTTAATTTTAGAGAAATAGAATACTTGTCAATTGGAGTTCCTATGCTAAGAATAGAATATATGACTCAATTAGATCCTCCACTAATACCTAATTATCATTACGTGGCTGTAGATAGATCTAAGTTTCCTTGGGATATGTACGCGGATAGGGAAGGAGGTCCTGAATATGTTGAAGCGTATAGACAGAGATACAACGAGGTTAAAGACAATAAAGACTTCTTACAATTTGTTGCAAAAAATGGTAGAGATTATTATACAGAGTATTGTAATCCTTTCAATAGATTAAAACACGTAATAGAAAAATTAGAATTATAATATGAGCTCAATAGTAAAAGAAAAAATAGCGATATGTTATGTTCCATGCGGACCCACATATAGAGAAAGCGCTTACAAACAAATAAAAGATTATTATTTTGATGATGATAACTTATACTTCTGTGTGCTAACAGACGATAAATCTTATTTTGATGGATTGGAAAGAAAGAATTTAGTAGTTAACGAACTAAAAGATTTCTATGCGGAATTTCCAAACATAGAAAAAAATGAACCTTTTTTAGAAAGCGTTAGTAAAGAAGATTATGCAATTAAATTTAACACTCTAGGTTATCTATTCCCTTTTAGTAGTTATAGATTTTCAGTATTACAAGCATTAAAGCTAGGCATAAAAAATGTAGCCCTATTAAACACAGATACTGTATTGGATTTTAATTTCTTAGATGACGAATGTTATGGATCCAATAATTTTTACAACGCTGTTTCAGAATGGACTGAACCTGCTATAACACATAAAAGTGAATTAATTGTAGATTGGTTAAAATCAAAATATGACTTAGTAGTAGATGATAAAATTAGAATATTAGATGCAGCTGCAAGAATGTATTTTGCGGATTCTAATGAATCTTTACAGAAGCTATTTGATATGTGGCACGGCGCTGTAGAATACCTATACGAAATAAATGAAATGAATAGATGTAGGGGTCATTATGGTATAAACGACGAATACATTTTAGCTCCAATATATAATGTACTAAACCTAAATAAAAAAGATTACCATGGATCTAGAATATTTAATGTACAACACAATCCAATACACGAAAGATATTGGAGATACGGTGGAGATGGTACAATTAAAGAGCATACTGATTATGATGAATTTTTAAAAATAAATAATATAACTAATAATGACTAACATAAGTTTTCACGGATCTCACAATGGCGCTATCGTATTAGAACAAAATGGAGAAATTTTGTGCGTAATAGAAATAGAAAGATTTTTAAACTATAAAAATGTAGGCATAGCGCAGTATAAAACGCCGGCTTATATTATGATGGTAGTAGAGCAATTGATAAAGTGGATAGAAAAAGAGTATGGTATTACAGAATATGAAAACTGTTATTATTCGTCGACTGATTTTATAGGAGAAAATTTTGAAGGAGTACACAGAGCTTTCCAAACAAATGCAATGTTTAAAGTCAAAAATTATATTCACGGATCTCACCACGAATCTCATGCAAATGGAGTATTCTACCAATCAGATTATAAAGAGGCTTTAATATTTTCTTTTGACGGAGGCGGTGATGATGGTAAGTTTAATGTGTATCGTGCAATTCGTGGTCAAGAGATAACTAGATTAACTCAAGTAATGAATCCTAATGAAGAATTGAAACATGTTTATTACGATTTAGGTTTTCCTTATATGTCATTTGGACACTATCTAAAAGACATTACTTTTGAATGGATAAGTGATGGTAACCTAACGTACCCTGGAAAAATTATGGGATTAGTATCTTACGGTCAATGGAATCCTGATTGGTTAAGCGATTTTATGGACTTTTTTAAATCTAATCCTGATGGTACTAATGACGACTACGATAAAAAGATCAAAATACTTGGAGAGAAAATAGGAGTAGAGTTTGACATAAACAATAGATTAGAAGGTCAAGTTGCGTACGATGTTGCGGCTACTGCACAAAGAGCTTTCGAAGACTGTTTCATTGAAATTGCTAAACCTTATTTTGAACAATATCCTGATGTGCCTGTTTGTATTACCGGCGGTTGTGGTCTAAACATATTATTGAATACACGAATTAAACAAGAATTTGGAAAAGAAGTATTCGTAGGACCCAACCCAAATGATTGTGGTATTGCTTTAGGATTAATGCTCAAACATTCAAAACCAGAAAATGCTGTTGATATTACATACAAAGGATTGCCTATATTAGATCGTCATCTATTGGCTCAATATATTTGCCATTACGCAAATGTAAAAAAATTAATGACGAAAAATCAAGAGTTCCATCCTCATGAACAATGGGATCCTAGTATATTGGTAGACGATTTAGTAAATGGTAAAATAGTTGGAGTTGTAAAAGGTCAAGCCGAACACGGACCTAGAGCATTGGGACATAGAAGCATTTTATGCAATCCATCTATAGCTGATATGAAAGATGTACTAAATGAAAAAGTAAAACATAGAGAATGGTACAGACCGTTTGCTCCAGTAGTTAGACAAGAAGATGTATCTAAATATTTTGAATTCAATGGCGAATCAAGATGGATGAGTTTTTGTCCTAAAGTAAGAGAAGAGTGGAGAGATAAATTAGCAGCCATAACTCACGTAGATGGAACTGCGAGAGTTCAAACAGTGACTAGAGAACAGAACGAATGGTTGTATGATTTGTTAACAGAATTTGAATCCGCAACAGGAATTGGAGTATTATTGAACACATCGTTTAATGTTAATGGAAGACCTATCCTATCTACATACGCTGATGCATTTAAAATATACAATGAGACTCAATTAGACTGTTTGCTATTGGAAGATTATTACATAAGAAAAGACCTCTTTATAAAAAAATAATATGGAATTATCAGAATTACTACAACACATAAATTCTCTTGGAGAATCGGATAGAGTCAATTTATTAGAACATTTGAAATCTCCTAATATAGATGTAACTAATAACGATTTGACTGTCGTAACAGGTTTATGGAATATAGGTAGACCTGGAAGAGACTTCTCTCATTACATAGAGAATTTCAAAAAGTTCTTAGAGATTCCCGTTAATATGTTTATCTATATTCCTAAAGAATATGAATACTTAGTGTGGGAAAAAAGATCTTCAAAAAATACTTACGTAAAAGTATACGAATTAGAAACTGAATTAAAGAATTTATACGCACCATTTTGGGAAGAGACACAAAAGGTTAGAACTAATCCAGATTGGTATAATCAAACTGGAGAAGACGGATGGTTAAAAAGTAGTCCTCAGGCAGCTTTAGAATGGTATAATCCAATAGTTCAATCAAAAATGTTTTTATTGAATGATGTTACTATATGGAATCCATTTAATACAGAATATTTTATTTGGTTAGACGCAGGAATTGGAAATACTGTAGACATTAATTATTTTACAAGAGACAAAGCATTAGATAAATTATTGCCTTACTTAGAATCATTTTTATTTTTAAGTTTTCCTTACGAAGCTAACGATGAAATTCACGGATTTAAGTATAGCGAAATGAATAGATACTCGCGTGAGAAAGTTGAATACGTTTGTAGAGGCGGTTTATTTGGAGGTAAAAAAGAATATATTAATCAAGCTAATTCAGAGTATTATATTCTATTACAAAGATCGTTGGCTCAAGGACTAATGGGAACAGAAGAAAGCATATTTACGATAATGTCCTATCTATATCCAGATAGGTACAGAAGATACGCTTTGGACAGTAATGGATTTATTGTAAAATTTGCGCAAGCATTAATAGACGATAAAGTAGAACTAGAAGCTATTCCTAAAACAGCAATAAGACATTCTCCTTTAGTGATAGACATATCAAAACTAAAAATGTCTGTTTACATGTTAACTTTTAATTTCACCCATCAATTAGAACATACAATACAGAAGTGGTTAAAACACGATAAGTGGTTACAAACAACTAGAAACATATTAATAGATAATTCGACTAATGAAGAATCAAGAGAATCTAATAAATTGTTGTGTGAAAAATATAACTTCGAACATATTATTACAGGTAAAAATGGCGGCATTTGTGGAGGTAGACAATTAGCGGCTGAACATTTTAATGAATCGGATAGCGATTACTATCTATTCTTAGAAGACGATATGGGAATACACCCACCAGATACAACAGAGTTTTGTAGAAACGGTTTTAGAAAGTTCGTACCTAATTTACATGATACTGTATTAAAAATTATGGAGAAAGAACAGTTCGATTATCTTAAATTGTCTTATACAGAAGTGTACATGGATAATAATATTCAAGTATCTTGGTATAATGTGCCTCAAGAAATAAGATCAGAATTTTGGCCACTTTACGACAGACTTCCTGAAACCGGTTTAGATCCAGATTCTCCAAAAACAGAATTCAATAATATTAACGTAATTGATGGTGTATCTTACATATCAGGAGATATCTACTACGCCAATTGGCCTACAGTAATGGGAAAACAGGGTAATAAAAGAGTGTTTCTTGATGTAAAATGGGCGCATCCTTACGAACAAACTTGGATGAGTTATGTTTTTCAAGAGTGTAAAAAAGGTAATATCAAACCTGCAGTTTTACTTGCTTCTCCAGTGGATCATGATCGTATAGCTCATTACACGCCAGAAGAAAGACGAGAGAACTAATATTTATTAACATGCCTACACCTTCATCAACAGTAGTACCTTTTAGCTTTACTGCGTCTTCTCAATATACTATATACCAAAAAGAAGTAAGATGTCATGTGAATGAAAATGAATTCAACTACACATTGAATCCAAGCGCAAGAAAAGCAGGCACATCAGGATCTTACCTTGATGTGGTTACTGGATCCGATTTTAGACCCTACGCCACTACGGTTGGTTTATACAACGATACTAATCAACTCTTATTGGTGGGTAAACTATCTACTCCGTATCCTATTCCTTCCAACACCGATATTACATTTGTAGTTCGTTGGGACATTTAAGATATTTATTAGAAAGCAGTTTATGTCAAATTGGTTATATGAAGCGAAAGAGCTCACTCAATTAAAAGACTTTCCAGAAGACGTTGTAGGATTCGTCTACAAAGTCACCAACAATAAGACCGGCAAATTCTACGTCGGTAAAAAAATCCTTAGAAATGTACTAACAAAGAAACTAACCAAGAAGGAGACTTCAGAGTGGGTAAAACCGGGTCGTATCCCAAAGAAAAGAAAAGAAATCAAAGAAAGCAATTGGTCGGACTATTACGGATCGAGCAAGTTAATCACAGAGGACATTAAACTGTTGGGCAAAGAGGTGTTCACTAGAGAAGTATTGAGGTATTGCACCACGAAGAAACAGATGAGCTATTGGGAGACCTATTATCAAATGACATTGCGAGTACTAGAGGTGGAAAGCTATAACGAAAATATAGCAGGCAAATGGTACCGCAGGGACGTTAATCCAATCGCACCCGAGCTCGAGGCCGAAGAGTAATAACAATTACGATAAGATATTAAGAACAAATAAAAAGGAGCCCAAATGAGCTCCTTTTCTTATTTACTAACTATAGGATCCTAATACATTAAGCTTCTGTGCTGTATTCCCTCTAAGAACTCCTCTTGATCCTGCTTGGCCAAACTGAATGTGTCTGGAAAGATCCAAGTGTAAGGAATGTTCTTTGTCGGCTTCTTTTCACCGTGAGAGATTGCGATGTGCTTCCAAAAGAAACAGGTCTTGTCTTCAATGTTCAGATACTTCTGTTCAGTCATTGGGTTTAACGGGTGATTCACTAGCAGATCCATCTGATATAACCATTGCTCTGCCTGTTTGTTCTCAGGTGTGAATGCTCCAGCTTCGTTGATACTGTACTTAACTTTACCGTTTAGGTTCTGACCACCGAAGATCTGGTGTAATCCATCGAAGTGACCAGTACCACCGAATAGAATGGACTCAGGATCTACCAAGTGTGGAAAACTCATTGCGATGTATCTTGCGGTGTTCTTACATGGATACAAAGGACTTCTAAAGTTTTG
>Ga0209189_1001101_pt1 | contig 20662 bp, 23 predicted proteins | sample C_130820_EF_Meta_FD_187308 | JGI IMG/M metagenome (GOLD analysis project Ga0209189, IMG submission 187308) | Freshwater microbial communities from Lake Croche, Canada to study carbon cycling - C_130820_EF_MetaG (SPAdes) (version 3) | ecosystem: Environmental > Aquatic > Freshwater > Lake... | reverse complement strand
CATACTAAACTCTCTTAATTTTGTGTTCAAATGGAAAAGACAGGTAATAACAAAAAGCCTCGTAAATACGATGAAAGTTTCAACATAGAACTTTTAAAAATGCTTAAGTCAGGCCGAAGTGTTGCCGAAGTTTCACGAAAAATGGGCATAGGAGAAAATCTGCTATACAAATGGCGTTCGGAAGAAAATGGTCAAGAAAAGCCAGTGGAATTGTAGATAAATACAGGGATTGAACACCTTCGTAAACAGCTCAAACAAGCTGAAATAGAACGTGATGTTTTAAAAAAATCGGACCGCCGAAGCGGCCTTAGTTATATTCGGTCGGGTAACGAAACAGAAACTTACGAAAATCAAACAAATAACATTATGAGTTTTAGTTGCCCTCCACAATTTTGATTTCTTCTTCGGTTAGCTCATATAATTGGTAAACCATTGCATCAATTTCGTCATCAGTTTTATCAATTTCGGTTTTTATGGCTTGTACTTTTTTACATTCTGACAAGAAATATTCTTCCCATTCGGCTTCGTCGGCAAGGCTTAGTTTTATTTTCTTTTTTGCCAACTCTGCTATAAATTCCTTATAATCAAGTAAATACCAGTTTTCTAACTTGGTAGAAAGTTCGCTTAGATTGAATTTTCGTTGAATGGTTCGCTGGAATTTTTGAGATTGTTCTTGTAGGTTTTTGTTTAATGAAAGCATCAAATCTGCTTTTAGTGATGGAAAATAAAAAATATAATCTTTTACAACTCGAAAATAAGGTTTGCGTCATAACTGGTGCGGCTTCAATCAGAAGTATCGGCTACGGAACGGCAGAACTTTTTGCGGCTCATGGAGCGAAATTAGTAATTTTGGATTTGGTAATGAACAACCAAATAGCCCATGATTTAGTCAATCAAATTGAAATACAAACAGGTAAGAAAGTAGAAATAATTTGTCTTCAATGTGATGTAAGAAGTACTGAAGCTTGTGAGGAAGCTATTCAAAAAGTTATTTCACATTTTGGTACAATTGATTGCTTAGTGAATTGTGCAGGAATTGTAAAGTCAGAAGGGATGCTGTCGATTACAGAGCAAGATTATGATTTAATCATGGATGTAAACCTTAAAGGTGCGTTTAATATTTGTAAAAGTGTTTTGAAAGTATTTACTGAAAAACAATCGAGAGTTATCGTAAATTTGGCTTCCTTAGCGGGACAGCGTGGAGGTGGACTTGTCGGTGGCTCGCATTATGCAGCATCAAAAGGTGGTGTAATTAGTCTTACTCGTTCAATCGCCAGAGAATTCGCTCCAATGAATATTCGAGCTAATGTAATCTGCCCCGCCATGATAGAAACGCCCATGTTAGACGGGCTTTCAGAGGAGCAATTAGATCATGTAATTGCAGGAATTCCTTTAAAAAGAGTTGGGAAAACCTCTGAATTAGCAGGAGCTTGTCTGTTTCTTGCCTCCGACCTTTCAGGCTTTGTAACAGGTGCGACAATTGATGTGAACGGGGGAATTCATATTCATTAAGCGATGAAAAAAATCTATTTCTTTTGGCTTTTAGCTGTTCAAAAAGGAGTTTAACTCAGTAGAAAATACTTTCACACCCCACATTTGCGAAAGATAGACTCGCAATCATAAATCTTTTGGCAGGTTCAGCGTTTGGTTCTGATCTTGCGTCGAAAGCCTATTGGACTAAAATGTTTACCGAAGATACCACCTTCGACCGAGAAATATAACAAAATAAAGGGCGTATAGAAATATTGAAAATTATAAATACTCCAGAGCAAAATGCGGCAATAAAAGCAGGGATGACGCATTAGTCATGCTCCACACATCGAACTCAATGTTGGTTGTGCTGCTGCGAGCTATCTGCTCATCATCATGCAGATTCAACTACTTCACATGTGAAACTTGCGGGTAAAGTCTTTTCGCTGATTTCTCAGTTCATCAAGTTACGCTAAAAAAATACATACTCGTGCGAACCATCATTGGCTGGAAAAGTAACTCGACATGTTGTAAGACCTATTTCAATGGATGATTCTAGTGATATTATTAAAAATTTGTTAAAAAAATGATTAGCTAAAAGAAAACATTTCCTTTAGCTAATCAAAATATCAACACTTCTTCTGTACTTATGACTTAGCTTGCTCAGACATGAACGGCTGATTATAATATCGTTTACCCGTTGTTTTAAACAAAGCGTTGGCCACTGCACCAAAAACTGGCGGAAATGGCGGCTCGCCAAGACCAGTTGGGTCGATGTCGTTTTCTACGAAATGTACATCAATTTTCTTAGGTGCTTCGTTATGGCGAATCATACGATAATTGTGGAAATTATTTTGTTCTGGAACGCCATCTTTATGTGTCAAAGCTCCATAAAACGACTGTCCAATCCCATCAACCACCGCACCTTGTACCATGTTTCGGGCGGCATCTGGGTTTACGACTACGCCACAGTCAACGGCACTTGTTACTTGTTCCACATACGGTTGTCCATCACGCATCACCATATCAACCACGTGACCAGCATAAGAATTATGGCAGAAATAAGCGGCTACGCCACGTTTTTTGCCTGCATTTTCTGGTTTATCCCAACCTGATTTTTCTTTCAGTAATTCTAAAACTCCTATATATCTGTTTGCATCGTAATCATTATTTTTGCCTACTGGATTTTCTTTGGCTCTTCTCAATAAATCAAGGCGGAAAACAATTGGGTCTTTGCCCATTGCTTCTGCCACTTCATCCAAAAATGATTGCTCGGCGGCCGCATTGAAATTAGAACGAGGAGCTCTGAACGCACCAATCGTTATATTAGAAGGAATCTCCCAACCATCGGCTAAATAATTATCCACCGCACCTGCTGGAAAACGATTGGCATGTATAGGGTTTTCAGGAATTCCTCCACCTGTTACATGAAAACCAATTAGATTTTTATTGGCATCCAAAGCAGCTCTATAAGTGGCTGTGTACATTGGGCGATAAATTCCGTAAGTCATATCGTCTTCACGGGTATAAATCAATTTTATTGGAGCTTTGAGTTTTTGCGAAATACGAGCTGCTTCATATACATACGACCCATAAGCTCTGCGACCAAATCCTCCACCCATACGAGTCATTTGAATCTCGATTTTATCAGCAGGAAGATTCAATAATTTTGCAAGCGTTGGCTCCATCCAACCTGGTGCTTGCAATGGCCCGGCTACTAAAGCTTTATCATCTTGCACATGAGCAAAAAAATTCATTGGCTCCATAGTATTATGTGCCAAAAACGGAGCATTATACGTTCGTTCGATAATCTGAGCGGCATTTTTGAATGCTGCTGCTGGGTCGCCGTCTTTTCTTAATTCTTTAGCTGGCTTTTTGGCATATTCAGCCATCATTTCAAATTGGCTACTGGTTGTTTCTAATCTACCCGGTACTATTTTTTCAGTTTTTCCGCCTCTGCCCATCATGGTATCTTTTACATCGCCAGCAACTTCCCATTGAGCATTGAGTTTCTTACGAGCGTTCATTACTTCCCAAGTAGAATTACCAACTATGGCAATCATTTCGTTGTGCGTGCGAGTGTCGAAACCGCCTTGCTCAAAACCATCATCATAGAGTTTAAAACTAAAAACATCTTTGATTCCAGCCATTTTTTTTGCGGCCGTAGCATCAAAAGATTTGAGTTTCATACCAAATGCAGGTGGATGCTGAATCATAGCAATCAACATCCCATCTACTCGATAATCTATTCCGAAAAGTGGCTTTCCCGTAACAACTTTTACGCCTTCGGTATTTTTCTTTGAATTTCTAACAATAGAAAAATCTTTTGGGGCTTTCAAATTCACATCTTTCGGAACGGCCATGGTTGCCGCTTTGGCAGCCATTTCGCCATAATTTGCCGATTTACCGCTTGAATGCGATAAAATACCAGCTTTTGTTGTGATTTCGCTTGCAGTAACACCCCAAGTTTGAGCCGCTGCTTCAATCAACATTTGGCGAGCGGCTGCTCCTGCATTTCTCAAAGGTTTCCAGTACATTCTAACCGAATTACTACCACCGGTAAATTGTGGGCCGTATTTCACGTTGTCGTGCGTACTCATTTCTACTACCACATTTTTCCAGTCACAATACAATTCTTCGGCTACCATCATTGGCAATGAAGTCATTACATTTTGTCCAAATTCGGGGTTTGGACATAGGATTTTAATGACATTATCAGGCGTAATTTTGATGTATGCCGACAGTTCAGACCATTGTTCGGGCAGATTCAGAGAAGCTACCTTTTCGGCAGCTTTTGCTTCCGAAAACCAACTAAAACTTAGCATCAGTCCACCTCCCGCCAAAGCAGAAGACTTCAAAAATTCTCTTCTATTTGATATGTTTTTCATTTCAGTTTAATTTTTAGCAGCCGTTTTGATAGCTTCCTTGATTCTTAAATATGTTCCACAGCGACAAATATTGCCACTCATAGCGTTGTCAATATCTTCATCGGTTGGTTTAACATTACTTTTTAGTAAAGCCGCTGCCGACATGATTTGTCCGGATTGACAATAGCCACATTGGGCAACGTCATGTTCGAGCCATGCTTTTTGAACTGGGTGGGTGCCATTTTCAGAAAGCCCCTCGATAGTCGTAATTGCCGATTTTCCAATTGCCGAAACGGGCAATATACATGAACGAGTGGCGTTGCCATCTAAGTGAATTGTGCAAGCACCACACTGAGCCATACCACAGCCAAATTTAGTACCAGTCATATTGAGGTGGTCTCGCAAAACCCACAAAATTGGAGTTGATGGGTCAACATCAACTTGTTGTGTTTTTCCGTTGATTTTTAAAGAATATTTTGCCATGATTTAATGAGTGAATGAGCGAATTAGAGAATGAGTGAATAATACAAAAATCTATAAAATTAACTATATTAAATAATGTTTTTCAAATATAAACTTACAAAAATCAAATAATTTATGATTAGAAGAAATGGCCTTATTTCTTAATCTGATGCGTATCCCTCACACTACTAAATGTCAAGGCAAGCATTTTCCAAGCCTTCTTTTGTTTTTGATAAACTTCGGTAACGGTAAACTCGGTTTTGGCTTCTGTGCCTCTTACCATAGCTATGAGCGTAATTCTGTTCCAAACGATAGCGGTTTTTCCCAAAATTTCAATTGCTGAGTCATGCACTTGGGTTTCTTTGTACCAAATGCTTCCAGTTTTGATGATTTCGAGCTCTTCGTCAGTTTTCCATGTGCCACTCATGTGAACAAACTTAGCTTTGGCATCAAATAAATCTTTAAGTTTATCAACGTTTTTATCGGCCATCCATTGCCATTTATCTTTCGATATTTGCATGATTTCTTGTTCTTCTTTTGTTGACTGAGCAAAAGAAAAGTGAACAAACAATAAGCTAATTGATAATAAAGAAATTATATGTTTCATTTTTAGTAAAAATAGTTTTTTTTTGTTATTTATTAAATACCTCTTGATTGAATCTTACCTCAATTCTTAAAATGCTTTTTCAACTACATCAAATCTTGCCTTACGAGGGTCGGGTTTAGGTACTATTTTACCGTCAAGCTCTACATCAAGCATATCTTGATTTTGATTGTTGTAAATCGGCCAATTAGGTAAACTAGCCCCATTTGGGTTTCCTGTTTTCGCAAAACTTACCCAATAAGCATTCATTTTTTTGCTAATTCATATTCTGACTCGGTTGGCTTAGGAGGCGGAGCAAAACCTGGAGCATCGAGTGTATTGAATACAAACGAAATTCACCAACTGGCTGTGCTGCATAAGGTATTCCTTTAAAAATTGTTACATCGCCTTCGGTAGCACCTTTTACAATTCCTGCGTTTGTTTTTACAAGTTGAGCTTGTACTGAAACGACAAAAAACAAAAAGAGGAAAGCAACGCCAAAACTATTTTTTTTCATAAAGATTAAATATTTTAAAATGAGATTATCAGAAAAATGGATATTTCTGATTACAAAGTTCAACTTATTTTTAGCTTACATTAGTATAAAAATTACTGATAATCCTACCATTTTTACTGATTGTAGATTAAAGTTTAAAATTGTTGTTTCAAATCGTTTAAGTTTGGGAAGAATTCAACAGAAACAGATATGGAGAAAGTTGTAAACGTAAATAGTATAAGCGAATTTAACGCTGCCAATAATCACAAAACTCTACACCCGTTGGTTACTGTGATTGATTATTCAAAGGCGAATCCGAGAGATTGGGGCGAGGTAGATACTATTAGATTCAACTACGGCTTATATAGTGTTATCTTGAAAGATGTGGTGTGTGGCGATATGCGATATGGTCGTCATTACTATGATTATCAGGCTGGTACATTGGTATTTTATGCTCCTGGGCAGTTTGTAAGTATGGAAAATCCAAAAGTTGTGTATCAACCTATGGGATTTGGTTTACTTTTCCACCCAGATTTATTGATAGGAACTCAACTCGGTAAAAATATTAGTCACTACAAGTTTTTCGATTACCAAACCCATGAAGCGTTGCACCTGTCGGACGATGAGCGGCAACTAATCTTGGATATTTTCGCTAAAATTGAATTTGAACTAAAACAACCCATCGACAAACACAGTAAAAAGCTCATAGCCAGCAATATAGAGTTGTTTTTGGATTATTGCCAACGATTTTACGACCGACAGTTTATCACTCGTGATGTTGTTCATAAAGGCATTTTAGAAAAATTTGAAGGTTTGTTAAACAATTATTTTGCTTCAGATAAGCCGCACCTCAACGGTTTACCTTCAGTGGCCCATTTTGCAGATGAACTTCATCTATCAGCCAACTATTTTGGCGATTTAATTAAAAAAGAAACAGGTCAGTCGGCAAAGGATTATATTCAAAACAAGACAATTGAGGTTGCTAAGAATAAGGTATTTGAGGGAGACAAATCGGTGAATGAAATTGCTTACGAATTGGGTTTCAAATATCCGCAGCATTTTACGAGACTTTTTAAGCAAAAAGTGGGAGTTTCACCAAATGAATTTCGAGTGTTGAATTAGAGTTTTATCACAAAAAAACAGAGTCCATTAATTGAACTCTGCTTTTAATCATTTTTGCAATAAATAAGTTTTACTTAAACCCAAACTTAATTAGGCCTTCTTTACTTATTTTGATAGCTTCCAAAGGTTTCATACCATCAAAAACCTGGTCCTGCTCCACAATATAATATTTCATACCTGAAAGCTTTTTGTTTTTGAGAATTCGAGCAAAATCAATAGTTCCGTTGCCTACGGGTGCAAAACGACCTTCCTTGTCCATATCTTTTACATGCCATATTTTGAAACGGCCTGGGTACCTTTGGAAGTAAGCCACTGGGTCGGCTCCGGCTTTAGTTACCCAATATAAATCCATTTGAAAATTCACAAATTTTGGATCTAAATTCTCCAATAAATAATCAATTGGCACAACGCCATCTTTATTTGGTTGAAACTCAAAGTCATGGTTATGGTAAAGAAATTCTAAACCTGCCGCATTTGCTTTTTTAGCTACTGTATTCAGAATTTCAGCCAATCTTTCCATGGTTCCTTCCATACCTAATTTTCTTGTTTTTGGGTCAAATTTAAACATTCCCATTGGAGGAACTGGGGCTATAAAATATTTAAAACCTGCGGCTTTTACATCAGCAACAAGCTTATCAGCGTTGTCGAGCGTCATGCTACCCATGTGTACTGAAATAGGTTTTAGACCTAAACTTTTGGTGTAAGACTTGAACTCATCTGGAGTCATACCATAAAACTTGCCATCTTTATAGTCAACCGCCTCAATGTATTTATAACCCAAATCGGCCACTTCTTTAAGAGTAGCTTTTGGGTCTTTACCCATTTCATTTCTTACCGTATAAAGGGTCATACCGCCCCATTTTTTTTGAGCAAATGTGCTCAGATTTACAGATAGCAATATAAATACTATCAAAATCTTGGAAAATAAACTGTTTATCATAATTAAAATTTGTGGGCTCAACCCGATTAATTTATTTTTGAAACTGATTCTAAAGATTACTAATTAATATTGAAAGAAACTTTTTTGAAATAAACTTATTTCTATTTGACGATTAAGGAAATTCAAAGGATAATCTATTAAAATAGTTTACTTCAATTTCAGATTTATTGGGTCCCAATGAATAATTTTTTTCTTTAAATAACTCTCATTACATGCCAATGCAGGGGCAGCAGCTCTGAACCCAAATTCTGCATCCTCAACTACTTGTTTACCTGTGCGGATGGCGTCGAAAAAGTTGGTAAAGTGGTCTAAATGGTCGCTATAACCTGCAGGAACTTTAAAAACAATATCTTCTTTGGTTTTTCGTTTTTTTTGTTCTGCCGTCCATTTTGCATCATAATCTTTTTTCATTTCTTCTTGCATACTTTTTGAAAAAGTGAACAGCGAATCATAACCACCAAAGCCTGGGGCTTCGGGCATTAAGCTATGTTTGACGGTAATATTATTGCCTATTACATCAATAATTCCTTCAGAGCCTACCAAACGAATGATCTCTTGACCACCAGTTCCGCTTATAAAATTCACTTGTAAGGTCAATTGATAAGCTGCATGTTCTGGACTATCAGGATATTGCATTACCCCCGACATAACATCCGGTAAATTACGGCCGTCTTTCCAAAAACTAAGCTGACCTGTGCTATAAATACTTTCAGGCCCTTTTGAGTTTGCAATAAAATGAGAGCCACTCAATAAATGGATAAATAAATCTCCTGCCACACCTGTACCGACCTCTTTGAATGCTCTCCACCAAAAAAACTTTTTGGCATCAAAAGTCATTTTTTCAGTAGCTTCTATAAACTTATCCCAGTTTGTTGTGAAAGCATCAGCATCTTTAGGAATTGTATATTCCCAAGAACCAATCGAACTTTGGCGGTCATAAACCGCATTTACCATATTGAGTTTACCGATTTCGCCAGCCGCCAAAAGCTCTTTGGCTTTTGCATAACCAATACTACTGACTCGTTGGCTACCTACTTGAAAAACTTTACCCGACTTTTTTGCCGCTGCAATCACAGGGTATCCTTCGCTTATTTTATAAACCATAGGTTTTTCACAATACACATGTTTACCTTTTGCCAAAGCGTCTAAAGTAATTCGAGCATGCCAAACATCGGTGGTACAAATAAGCACAGCATCAATATCGGTTCTGTCCAAAATGTCTTTATAATTTGTTGTTGTGAATAGGTCTTTGCCGAATTTTTCTTTGGCATTTTCGATTCTACCAGAGTATAAATCACAGATTCCAGCTAATTCAACACCAGGAACTTTGAGAGCAGTTTCCAAATCAAAATGCCCTTGCACACCAAACCCGATTACGCCAATTCTTACTTTGTCGTTAGCCGAAATATTCTTTTCGTAATGTAAAATGCGTTCTTCTGCCTTTGCTTGAGCAGCCAAAGAAGCAAAGGGAGATGAAGAAGCTATTAGACTACTTGCTCCAATTTGTTGCAAAAATTTTCTTCTTGTATTAGCATTATCTTTTTTCATAAAAGTTTTATTAGGTTGAATTGATTATTTAACAGAATAGCTAACAAAGGCAAGTTTTTTACTATCAGCACTCCACGATGGCACATTTATGGTACCTTGTCCACCAAAAAATACTGGTGTAATATCTTTAATTACTTTAGTTTCTGTATTCATCAGGCGAAGTTTCACTTGCTTGCCAAATAAATGAGCTTGTTTTTCGTCAGAGGTATAAGAAATATAAACTATCCATTTATTATCGGGTGATGGGTGAGCAAACCAGTTAGAATTTTCATCGGTTGTGAGTTGTTCTGGATTTGAGCCATCTGCCAACATCCGCCAAATTTGCATGTGTCCAGTTCGATAAGAATTAAAATAAATATATTTTCCATCAGAAGAATAATCGGGGCCGTCATCTAAACCTTCGGCAGTAGTCAATCTTTTTTCTTTGCCTCCGTTGACATCAATTGTATAAATGTCAAAATTATCATTACGTTTCGCACAGTAAGCTAATGTTTTACCATCGGCACTCCATCCGTGCCAGTATGACAAACCTTCTGTTGTAACTTTCCTTGGCTCACCACCACTAATTGGAAGTATATATACCTCGGATTTAAAGCCAGTAGGAGACGGAACGGATTTATCAGTATTACTTATTGCTAACCATTTTTTGTCTGGAGAAATACCGTGGTCATTGTTACAGGCTATTGCAAATCCAGTATTAAGTAATTTTAATTTTTTTGAAACTAAATCTAAGGTATATATTTTACCTTTACTATTTAAAATGAGATAATTATCTGGGTGCCAGTTGGGAGCTTCAAAATGTTTGTTGATACTCAAAACCGTTTCAATTCTTCCATTGGTAATATCTACCGTGTGGATAAAGCTAGTAGTATCCGCCTTTGGTTTATCCGGATTATAAAAATGAGCTGATTGCCCTACCAATTTCCAATTTCCTGCAAATTTTTCTAAAAGTCTAACCTCACGTGAGAGTGTTTCTTTACCGTTTGAGTCTATGGAAACCTCATCATGACTTACCCATGCTGTATTACCACCAATGCTCATTTTATAGTTGCTATGTATGGAAAACCCGCTTCCTCCAAATAAACCAGTAGGTGGTTTGAGCATAGCCGAAGCATTTCTATCGAAACTTCGACCATCAGCAAAGGAAACCATATTTCGAGAATTTGATCCAATATGCCAGCACTCAGCATTGCCTTTGGCATCACCCATTCTCCAAGTAGCACCATCTTTTTCTAATAATTGCACAATGGCAAGTGAATCCTTTTGGAATTGCCCAAAAACATTGATAATAACTAAAGTGAGGGCGAAAGAGAACAGATATTTTTGCATGATTATTTTTTTTGAAATAAATATAAATCCAAATATAACGATAGTTTTCCACAATCGATATTAAAGATAATACCTAAAACTATTTTCATTATTTTTAAAAATAAAGAATTTAAAGTTTTAAAATCCAAGCTACAGACTTATTTTGCAGTAAAGGTTTTCAGGAAAAGGTTTATAAAAATTAACAAATTTTGTATAGGAAAATATATTTCAAACTTATCCATTGACCTTGTGATATTTGGTCATAAAAAAACAGGAGCTAAAAGTTTTTATTGCACGACAAAATTAATTAGCTAAGCTGCTTATCACTTCATCTTTGAATATGAGCAATATTTTACAAGGCTTTTTAAACAGAAAATGGGATTTTCGCCCAATCAATATCGGGGCTTGAATTGAAAAATGCCACGAATCGAACTGCCGAAGCGGCAAAAATAAACATTCGTGGCATTTATATTAAATTTATAAATCTTTTTTCTTCAATGCTTTCACCGCAAAATCGGCTGCACGAGCGGTAAGTGCCATATAGGTAATCGATGGATTCACGCACGAAGAAGATGTCATTGCAGCTCCGTCGGTTACGAATACATTTTTGCAATCATGAACTTGATTGAAGGAATTTAGCACAGAAGTTTTAGGGTCACGTCCCATACGGGCGGTTCCCATATCGTGTATGCCTAAACCCATGTGCGTTGGGCGGTCATAAGGCGTGACTTTTTTAAAACCTGCTGTTTCAAGCATTTCTACGGCTGAGGCAATAATATCTTTCCGCATTGCCCAATCGTTTTCAACAAATGCCGCATCAGTAACAATCATCGGGATTCCCCATTTATCTTTTTTCTCAGAGTCAAGATAAATTCTATTGTTTGGATTAGGCAAAATTTCGCCAAAACCGCCAATACTGATAGTCCAAGCCCCAGGTTTAGTTAGTCCTTGCTTAAAATCAGCCCCAAAACCATCGGCACCAACACCCCTAATCCAACCTTCACGACTCGCTCCGCCTTGATACCCGAAACCTCTTTGATATGCGGTTTGTTTATCATTTCCCCAATTTCTAAAACGTGGAATATACATCGCATTTGGGCGTTGACCATACACATAATCGTCCTCAAAACCTTCAATCGAAGCTGTTGCTCCCGAGCCTAATTGGTGATCCATCAGATTTCTTCCTATTTGGTCGCTTTCGTTACCAAATCCATTCTGAAAACGATTCGATTTCGAGTTCAGCATCAAGGCTGCGGTATTTATAGAACCTGCATTGAGGAAGATTATTTTTGCAAAATATTCTTCAGTTAGCATGGTGTTTTGGTTAATAATTCTGATACCTGTGGCACGTTTCTTCTGTTCATCATAAATAATTTCAGTAACAATAGAATCATTCAAAACACTCAGGCGATTGGTTCTCATAGCGGCTGGAATTGACCCAGATAATGAACTATAATATGCACCATAAGGACACCCTCTTTGACATTTATTTCGGTATTGGCAAGACGCACGACCTAGGGCAGTGTGAATACCTTGCGGTTGTGTAAGATTCGCCACTCGACCAACAGTTACGGGGCGGTTGAATCTTTCCATCATTTTATTTTTGAAATGTGCTTCAGGAGCAAACAAGGGCATCGCTGGTAAAAAATGACCATCTGGCAAAACCTCTAAGCCTTCTTTCTGCCCACTTATGCCCACAAATTTCTCGACATGTGTGTACCAAGGCTCTAAATCTTCATAACGAATCGGCCAGTCAATGCCAATTCCTTCTTTAGCGTTTGCCTCAAAATCGTGTTTCCCCCATCTGTAAGACTGCCGACCCCAATGCATTGATTTACCGCCTGTGTGATAGGCACGAATCCAATCGAAAGCACGTTTTTCAATATATGGATTATCTTTGTCATTCGTTAGATGATTCACAACCTCTTCACTTCCAAGACCCCAAAATCTACTATTTGCCCAACGTTCTTCGGCCGAAAGATTAGTGGTTTTACCTCTATGTTCAAAGTCCCAAGGTTCTTTCATGGCGGTGTCATAGTCTTCTACATGTTTGATTTCATGACCACGCTCAATCATCAATACTTTAAGACCTCTCTGAGTAAGTTCTTTTGCTGCAAAACCGCCTGACATTCCTGAGCCAACTACGATAGCATCAAACGTATTATTTTTATTTGTTTTTATATTCAGATTCATGCGTTTCAAATGTTAAGGTCTTAATGAATTTAAGATTGATTCGATTGAAGATTTACTAGTACTTTTTAAAATATTTTTAAGGCTTTACCCTTAATTTATTTTGCAATTCAGCTTTAATTTCGTGATTGCCAATAAATCGATCGTAAATCAATAGGCATAAGCTTTTTGATTAGGTTTTAGTTTGATGAGTTCGAGTTTTCCTGGAATTTGTACATATTCGAAAGAGGCTTTTAAACCAGCTTCTGAGGTAAAATAACCAAGTAAGGTAAGTTCTTTTATCAATCTCCAAAATGGCGTTGTTTTGCTAGTAATTTTCTTGGTTTCTTGTTCCAATAATTTCAAAACACCCCTTTTCTCATCTGTATTTAGCTCTAAGAACTTCACTTTTTCCATCGAATCTAATCCTTCTATAAAACTCTGATGCTCGGGGGTTTTATAACAATCCTTCAACATCATTTCGATGAAAGCAGGCACAGCGACGTCTTTTGCACCGGGCGTATCTGTTTTAGGAATAATTAATTCAGCAATTTCAGCGACAATTCTTTGTTGAGTTTCGGTTAGGCTAAAAGCAACTCCGTTGATATTGGGATTTGTAGCATTTTCCCAATTATCCATTGCCATGAGTGTTGGTGCAGAGAATACCCCACCCAACATCAAGGCTACATTTTTTATGACCTCTCTTCTCTTCATTTCTTAGGATTGAATAATTTTAAGAAACAAATATATTTATTCAATTTTATAATTCCGACATGTGGCCATTATTTATTCGTATGAAAATTACACTTAATAAATTATCAGTGAAATTTATGATAGTTGGCAAACAAAAATTAGGAATTTTACTCAACGAATATCGGGGCAAATATTAGAGAAAAGTCACGAATATATCTTAATCGTGACTTTGATTAAATCAAGCATTTATACCATTACTTCTGACTTCCAATAGTCCGGTAATTCAATAGTATCATCGGTCGATAATTTATTTTTGTTACTAAATAAATTGCCAATACTTTTTACTATTTTGTTTGAAATAATATTGATTATGGTATTTAAAATTGAAATGCCGATTTTTGATTTAGGATGAGCTAAATGCGGTACTCCTGGAGGAAGTTTTTGAATTTGATTTACATAAGGTCGAAGGAGTTTTTCGTAAGCGGCAAATGCATCTTTATAGTCCGAATGTCTTGAAAGTTCACCCGCAAGAATATACGCTCCAACCATCGAAAGACTCGCTCCCATTCCACTTAGCGGCGAAGGACAAAAAGCGGCATCGCCCGTCATAGCACATCGCCCTTTCGACCAATTCGGTGCAATTACCTGACTTATACCATCAAAATATATCTCTGTATCATTATCTAAGGCTGTCAAGATTCTGGTCGCTTCCCAACCTGCATCGCCAAATTTTTGTTTTAAAATGGCTTTTTGTTCAGCTAATGTTAGTTTTTCATAGCCTTTTGGTTCAGACAAAAAAGAAAATGACGCTCTGGTAGTTCCTACATTATCAGGGCGTATGAATATTACTCTCGAATCGGTGGCGTTGTACCATCTTGCCCAACGGCTATCAGAAGGTATTTTTGGAATCGTAAAATAACACATATATAGGTTCAAAAAGCGAACCACTGGTTCATCGCCAAAAATCAAAGAGCGTGTACGAGAACGGATTCCATCGGCACAAATAACCAAATCAAAGTCTCGGTCTTCCCCTTTCTGAAACGTTACTTTTACACCCTCTTCAAATTCATTTAGACTAACTATCTGATTATCAAACAAATATTCAACATCATTTTTCGTATGATTATAAAGTATTTGAGCAAGGTCACCTCTCAGAATTTCTAATTCGCTCGTACCAATATTCGAACCTCCTTTGGGTAATTCAGCTTTCGTATTTTCGTTTTCATCGACAAAACGTACACCGAGTTCGCCAGTATCTGCAGCACGAATTTCGTCTTCCATACCCATAAGTTGAGCTATTTTTTGTGCAGCACCTCTGATGTCAATATTTTGTCCGCCAAGTCTGAGCGAATCGGCACGTTCTACAATTGTGGCGGAAAAACCAAAGCGATTTAACCAAAAAGCAAGCGTCGGCCCTGCAATACTTGCACCAGAAATAAGGATTTTCTTTTGATTCATTGAGATTTTAGAATAGATAAGCAAATACAATAACCCTTATTGGGTAATAAGGTTTAAATTTGCTCAATATTTCACCACAATCATTTTTGTCGGATTAAAAAAATTATGGCTTGCAACAAATATTAAAATAGCGAATTTAATTAATTTTCAAAAACCAAAATCAATTAAAGACCCGTTGATTTCTCCATTTCGTCATTGTATCTTGTACCCATTACTTTTACTTCTTCTGAAGCGTTTGTTAATTCTGCTAATTCTGAATCAGTAAAAGTTATGTTTATAGCTCCGTTATTTTCTGTCAAACGGTGTATTTTTGTAGTCCCTGGAATAGGCACAATCCACGGTTTTTGAGCCAAAATCCACGCTATCGCAATTTGAGCGTTAGTTGCGTCTTTTTCTTGGGCAAAACGTTCGATAACGCTAAGCAAAGCTTTGTTTGACGTTCGTGCTTCTTCTGTATATCTTGGTAAATTATTACGAATATCTCCTTCGGCAAATTTAGTTGTTTCATCTAATTTTCCTGTCAAAAAGCCTCTTCCGAGTGGACTAAACGGCACAAAACTAATACCCAACTCTTCGATAGTTGGAATAATCTCGATTTCGTGCTGACGTGTCCACAGCGAATATTCTGACTGTAAAGACGTAACGGTCTGTTCAGCATGAGCCCTACGAATTGTGCTTGCACCTGCTTCCGAAAGTCCAAAATGTTTTACTTTTCCTTCTTTAATCAAATCTTTTACAGTTCCTGCAACCTCTTCAATCGGGATATTTGGGTCAACTCGATGTTGGTAAAACAAGTCAATAACCTCAATTTTGAGCCTTTTTAATGATTCTTCGGCTACTTTTCTGATGTTTTCAGGACGAGAATTTACGCCCAACATTTTTCCATCAACGATATTGAAACCAAATTTTGTAGCAATTAATACATCATTTTTAAATGGTGCTAAGGCCTCTCCTACTAACTCTTCATTAGTATATGGGCCATAAACTTCGGCAGTATCAAAAAACGTAATTCCTTGCTCAAAGGCAGCATGAATCACTTTTATCATTTCTGATTTTTCGCCAGCTGGTCCATAACCAAAACTCATTCCCATACAGCCAAGCCCAATGGCCGAAACTTCTAAATTTTTTCCTAGAATTCTCTTTTTCATTATTGATATATTTATATTTAAAATTGAAGTATTTTTAAGCTATTCTAAACTTCATAGGACTCATTTCTGTATGCTTTTTAAAGAAATTATTAAAATGAGTAACTTCTGTAAAACCTAAAGAAAATGAAATTTCGGAAATATTCCATTTACTTTGTTTAAGCATGATTTTAGCTTCTTGCAAAAGTCGTTCGCCGATTAAATTTGATGTTGTTTTACCGCATGTTTCTTTTACCGAACGATTGAGGTGATTGACGTGAATATTTAGCTGATCAGCAAAGTTAGAGGCAGTTCTTAGCTTGATTTCTTTATGATTTTCGTCAATCGGAAACTGTCTTTCAAGTAATTCCAAAAATAACCAATAGATTCGCTGCGAAGCATGAATCGGTAAATGTTCAATGCGTGTTGAGGAACGAGTTTTCATGGCAAAATGAATCAACTCATAAATCAAATTTCTGATGGCATCGTATTTATGAATGTATTCAGAGCCAAGTTCAGACTCTATTTTTTCATAAATTCCGCAAAGATGTTCAAATTGATGGTCGTCCAATTCAAAAACGTGCGTACCCCTTGACTGAAAGACCTCGTATTGAATCAGATTGCCAAATTGATTGAAAAAAACTGTATTAAAAATCACATAAAAACCCAAAACTTCATCTTCGATATGCTCCCATTTGTAAGGAATAAATGGATTAGAAAAAACATTGCTTGTTTCTCGAATGAAAAAACTTTGTCGGCATAATGAATTCGGCTACCACCTCGACAGAGCGTAATTTTATAGAAATCTCGTCGGCGATACGGCACTGGTTTATTGGCAGGATGAGGCAGGCGAAACACATTGACATGCCCAATGTCTTTGCTCAGATTTTCGGGAATCCATTCAAATTTTCGATTATAGAAATCTTCGAGTGACACAAATATTGTGTTATTTTCCATAAAAAATGCCTTTATAGGCGATAATTTAAACCAATATTCCAAACCACATTATCGCCCGCAATCATTGACTTTAATTTATATGTAAATATTGTAGACACATAAACAGGTAGTTTTTTTCTATTCAAACTAAGCATTTGGCTATAATAAACACCTTTTTTGTCATCTAAAGACAAATGAAATATCTGCGGAAAGAAACCTAAATAATAGTTTTTTGAAATTCCGATAGTAGGGAAACGAGGCTGGAGCGAAATATACGTACTTTTTTGAATAGCGTATGAGTCTAAGCCTTTTGAAGCAAGTAAATGCAAGCCAATTGAAAATTTAGAAGATTGATGCCAAACAGGCACAAATTCACCTGCAAAATAGCGTTGCGAAACCCAACGATTTTCGACTTTTCCATTCAAAACAATCTGGCTCGACCGCAAAACATACGATGGATGCACCCCTACGTGCCAACTAAAATGTTCGGTTCGTTTAGGTCTATATCTTAGCCAAAAAATATAAGACCATGGCTCTCCATTGAGTCTCCAACGCAACTCTGGTTCAAAAAAAACATGTTTTTTACCGACCTTTAAATTAATAATTGTGGCAGGTTTGCCAAGCATTAAATTTGGAAAGAGCGATACGCCATTATTAGTGATTTGAATATTGCCCGACGCTTGTAATGCTTCGTTTTTTTTGAGGGTATCGGCTTTTTGAGCAAAAACCAAAAAATTACAGAAAAGAAATAACAAGAAAGTTATTCTAAAAGAGAGATTTGGGTTTAGGAAGTTCATTTTGATAAAATAGGTATAAAATAATGCAACAAAGTTACTATCTAGAACTCAATTGCTTTAACGCATTTCAATGCAAAACTTACGAAAATCAAACAATTATAAACAAAAAAAGAGCAAAGTTTCAGCAACTCGGCTCTTTGATTAAAATTGTTTTATCTGACATCATTTAACACTTAAAGCCTCACGCAAAATGGAAAACGATTTTAATTTGGCATCTAAATCAAAAATATGAGAAGCTATCATTAGCTCATCCACTTCTGTTTCTTCGATAAATGCAGAAAGATTTTTGTTTAGCGTTTCTTTACTTCCATAAAAAGTACAAGCAAGCATGTTATTTACGGCTTGTCTTACTTCTGGAATTTGATAAACCTCAGGCAATTTACCTCCTTGTTTAAGTGGCTTGCGTTTATTAGTGATGATTCCAACAAATAAACTAATTAAACTCTTTAATAATTCATTGGCTTCTTCGTCGGTATCGGCTGCGAGAATATTTACGCAGGCCATCACATAAGGTTTTTCTAAAATTTCAGAAGGCTTAAAGTTATTACGATAAATTTTAATGGCCGCACGAAATTGTGCGGGAGCAAAATGGGAAGCAAAAGCATAAGGAAGCCCCATTTCGGCGGCTAAATATGCACTATCGGTACTCGAACCCAAAATCCAAATTGGAATATCCAATCCTTCACCTGGAAATGCCCTTACTTTTGCATTACGATTATCGGCACTAAAATAAGTTTGAAGTTGCCTTATATCTTCTGGAAAATTATGAGCAGTTTCCTGATTTCTACGCAAAGCCATTGCTGTGAGTTGGTCAGAACCTGGAGCCCTACCTAAACCCAAATCAATGCGGTTTGGGTAAATAGATTCTAAAGTTCCAAACTGCTCGGCAATAACCAAAGGACTATGATTGGGCAACATAATTCCGCCAGAACCGACACGAATAGTATTGGTTTTTCCTGCCACAAGGCCAATCAAAACCGATGTTGCAGAACTCGCAATATATTCCATATTATGGTGTTCGGCCATCCAAATACGTTTATAACCTAATTTTTCAGCATTTTTAGCAATTTTTACTGTATTTGAAATGGCAGTGCTGAAAGTTCCTCCTTCTATGACGGTGACAAGTTCAAGAATAGAAATGGGTATGTTTGTCATTCAGTAAATTCGCTTTCTATTACAACCGAAAGCATATTTAGAAAGTTTCGTCATGAATTTTACGTCATACAAAAAAAAGAGCGACGTAATTGTCGCTCTTTTTGTTTAAAATCTAATAATCAGCACTTTATCCTATGTACTTTGGATTGCCGACAGCAGTGGATTTTATTATTCTTTCACCCTAATGGCTTTTGCCTCAAACATATTCATCAATGATCCTTTCAAGTTATCGTTGTCAACTTTTGTTAATTCAAGCGATAAATCATAGCCTTGTGCCGAAAAATAAAGTACAATTTTCTCAGCGGACTCTTCCAAGTTTGAAATTGGAATTTTTGGAGCTGCAGGATCAGATGGTAACGAAAGTTCACCTGTTAATTTACCATCTTTTCTTTCGAGTTTAGTTACAAATTTCACATCACCATTAGGCGTTCCAGCTACCGAAATTTCCCATTTAGTTGCAAAAAAATCTGTTGATTGAGCGAAAGTATTAAAGGAAAGACCCAAAACAAAAAGGATTACAAGAACACTAATTTTTTTCATTTTATTGCGTTTTGTGCCTCAACACGCCGTCGCCACGTTTGTTTTAAATTATTAAAAAAAATTGAAATTATATATTATGTTATTTTACTGCCTTTTGTAATTTATTAAATCTAACTATTTTTTTGACGTTTTGTTTTTCATTGAAAAGAAGTTGCATTCAACGTCACTAGAGCTAGATAAAATAATGTCAAGAGGATTTTGAGCACCAAAATTCTACTCCTCCATATAATTCAAATCCTTATGAAAAGTCTCTTCTAAATTACTCAAACCCCAAAAGGCCAACAAAATAGCTACGACACCAACAACCATTGCCGAATTTACGATACCGATATATGGACTTAAAAAACCAAATAACAAAGTTTGTGGAATAACCGTAGCACGGAGAATATTCAACGTGGACGTCGTAACGGTAGCTCTTATATTTGTGCCATATTGCTCGGCAGCGAGTGTCAATAATACAATTGAGTAGCCTACACAAAACCCCAAGAATAGTAAAAGTCCGTAATAAAGTGTAAGCGATTGATTGCCAATAGTAAAGAAAACTACTGCCGCCACTGCATACATTGATAAATATAAAAGAATGGCTTTTTTGCGACTTTGCAGATATTGACTCACAAATCCGCCAGTTAAATCACCAAAAGTTAGACCGATAAAATAATAGGTAAAAACTGTTGATACAGATGGAATTTCGGTCATTCCCCATGCTTTGGCAATTTCGGGGGTGAAAGTCATCACCACACCATTGACATACCAAACAGGAAAACCCAAAACACAAATACTTATATACTTAATGATATAATCTTTATTTTTGAATAAAAGTCGCAAATTCCCTTTGTTGGATGTTTTATCTTTCATCGCATTAAACAAACCAGATTCTAATACGCCTAATCTTAAAATTAATAAGGCGAAACCCAGTCCTCCACCCAATTGATAAGTAAATTGCCAAGAATATTTGCCGCCGATATATGCACCAACAATTGCCCCTAGCATTCCA
>Ga0209189_1001100_pt1 | contig 20686 bp, 15 predicted proteins | sample C_130820_EF_Meta_FD_187308 | JGI IMG/M metagenome (GOLD analysis project Ga0209189, IMG submission 187308) | Freshwater microbial communities from Lake Croche, Canada to study carbon cycling - C_130820_EF_MetaG (SPAdes) (version 3) | ecosystem: Environmental > Aquatic > Freshwater > Lake... | reverse complement strand
TATAGCATTTTCGCCAAGCGAACGAATAACAAAACTACTTGATAGTCAGGAGATTAGTTATGAAGTAAGATAGAATAATCCGTAATCAACATATTTTTGTAAAATTTCGGAAATAAAAAAAGCTCTCACAAAATTTTTGCGAGAACTTTTCTATTTACCGCTTATTTACAAACTAATCGGTACTTTTATTTCAGTATTATCCCAACGCAAAATCATTTCTGCACCAGCAGCAGCGGCGGCAAAATCAATTTTAAATTGTTCCATCATCTCGGCTGATTTTCCAACAGGCACATCTACTCGCACTACATCTTTCTTCTCATCATAAGTGGTTCCCCATTGTCCAATTTCACTGTTTAAAATTACCGTCCATTTATCAGAATTCGGAATTGTCCAAAGTGAATATTTTCCTGCTTTGAGAGACTTATCGCCTATTTTAATGTCTTGTTTTACATCAAAAATCGTGGCTTCGTTTGCACCTGTACGCCAAACTTGGCCATAAGGCAATAGTTTTCCAAAAATTTCACGCCCTTTTTTATAAGGTCGGCTATAATCAACTTGTACGGTCAATCCATTTTGGTCGAATTTAGTGGTTTCGGCTGGGCTTTTACTTTTGGTAAAACTTTTCAAACCAAAGAAAGCAATCACCAAAACGACCGCAATAATCAAAATAATTTTTACGATTTTATTCATTTTTGAGAAAGGTTTAATTTTATAATGAAACAAGGCGTTGTATTAGAATAGTTCAATGAAAACTCCACATAATGCTTTCTTATTCCATAAATGGCTAAAATATATCTCGACTAATATTACATTAAAAGTCGATTTTAGGGATTTCCGTAAAAAAAATCAGATTATTCAATGATTTCCCCTCGAAAAGCGACAAATTTGCACAAAGAGAACAGTTTTGGTTTTTTTAATGTTTTGAAGTTGTTCCTTAGCTAAGGACCGATAAACGGAGTGCCGCCCAGCGAATGCCGCCCGTTGATAATTGATAATTGAATCTATGCTTGATATTATTCATTTACTACCCGACTCTATAGCCAATCAGATTGCGGCAGGGGAAGTTGTGCAACGACCAGCTTCGGTAGTGAAAGAGCTTATGGAAAACTCGATTGATGCTCAGGCCAATAATATACAATTGATTGTAAAAGATGCTGGCCGCACGCTCATTCAGGTAATTGACGATGGCATGGGAATGTCAGCTACTGATGCTCGTATGAGTTTTGAGCGTCACGCCACTTCAAAAATCCGCACCGCTGATGACCTTTTTTCGATTCTGACGATGGGTTTTCGTGGTGAAGCATTGGCTTCGATTGCGGCTATCGCCCAAGTAGAATTACGCAGCCGCCGAATAACTGACGAGGTAGGCACAATGATTCGTATAGAAGGCTCGGAGATAAAAAGTCAAGAGTCAGTTTCTTGCACAAAAGGCACAAATTTTCAAGTAAAAAACCTGTTTTTTAATGTTCCTGCTCGACGAAATTTTCTAAAATCGAATCCTGTCGAGATGAAACATATTCTTGATGAATTCCAAAGAGTTTCGCTGGCTCACCCAGAAATTACTTTTACACTTTATCATAATGATGTAGAAGTTTATAACCTTCCTGCGGGAAAACTTAGTCGAAGAATTATTGATATTTTCGGAAAAACTTACCGTGAACAACTGGCAAGTTGCGAAGAAGAAACGCCATTTGTGAACATTTCGGGCTTCTTAGGTAAACCAGAATCAGCAAAAAAAGGGCGTGGTGAACAGTTTTTCTTTGTAAATAAACGTTTTATCAAGCACAATTATCTACACCATGCCGTTCTGAGTGCTTTTGAGTCAACTATTCCAGAGGGTAGTAGCCCATTTTATGTGTTGTTTATCGAAATCGACCCTTCGCATACTGATATAAATATTCATCCGACTAAAACTGAGATTAAATTTGACGATGAACGAGCCGTGTATGCCATTATACGTTCGGCAGTCCGAAGGGCCATCGGAGTTTATAATCTTACACCAACGATAGATTTTGAGTCGGACATAAATTTTGCAAATCTGACGAATACCAATCGTTTCAGTGATTCGCCAAATCCAATTAACCCTTCGTTTTCGGGTTTAAGCGATTTTGAAAATGCCCGTGCTTCATCACAGCAAGGCACTTATCAGCCACAAAAAGATGATGATTATCGAGAAAAACGAGGTGCCGTCCAACGGGATAATGCCTCTTCAAATACCGAAAATTGGCGAAAACTTTTTGAAGGTTTAGAGGGCTTTAAACCTAATAATCCAGCAACTTTGGGGTTTGATTCGGAACAAATGACGATGGGCAGCAAGGCCAACGTTATTTCAGACGAAACCCGCAGAATTGCCGAAATACAAGAAATTAGTGCGATTCAGATACAAAATCGTTTTATAGTAGCTCAAGCCAAAAGTGGAATGATGCTCATCGACCAGCGAGCGGCTTATGAGCGAATTTTATATGAAAAATATAATAACAATTTAAAGAATAAAAAATCGTTTACTCAACAACTTCTCTTTCCAAAAACCTTAGATTTACAGCCAGCCGATTATCAGTTGGTCATAGAAATTCAAGAGGAGATAAAGGCATTGGGCTTTTCGTTTGAAGAATTTGGACAGCATACTATTAAAATTAATGGTGTTCCGCCTGAAGTCCAAGAAGAAAATGAAAAAGAGATTTTTGAAGGTTTAGTACAACAATTTAAAACTAATCAGACTGATTTACAGTTAGATAGATTAGAAAACATAGCACGTTCGTTCTCGAAGCGTTCGTCATCGAAATACATGGGTGAACTCTCAAAAATTGAGATAAACCTACTGATTCATCAGCTTTTCGAGACCGCCGTGCCGAGCTATACACCTAATGGTGAACCAATTATGACTATTTTGTCATTAGAACAATTAGCTGAATTACTGAGTCGCAAACAGTAATTTTAAGTTTAACGAAAAAGCTTTTTTAACCAAAATTACGATATGTTTCAAGTTACACCCGTTGTTCGTAACTTATTGATAGCAAATATTGCTGTTTATTTAGTACAGAGTTTTTTAAGAATTGATTTAGCCACAATTTTTGGTTATCATAGCTTTTCGCTACAAGAGATGGGGCTTTTCAACCCTATTCAGATTTTTACGTATATGTTTCTGCATTCAGGTACGAGTCATATTTTTAGTAATATGTTCGGTTTGTTTATGTTTGGGCCTATGCTCGAAAGCTTCTTAGGTAACAAGCGTTTTTTGATTTTATACATTGTGTCAGGTGTTGGAGCGTGTTTACTTCATGGAGGTATCAGTCTTTACGAAATTTCTCAATTTCCTGTTGATTCTGCCGAATACACGATGATGATGAGCATTCCAATGGTTGGAGCTTCGGGAGCGATTTTTGGTATGTTGGGAGCTTTTGCAAGATTATTCCCAAATACTGAAATGATAATTTTTCCGCTTCCAATACCCGTCAAGGCAAAATATTTAGTATCTTTATATGCACTTTTCGAGATTTTCTCGGGTTTCTATAATGTCATGCCTGGCGTTGCACATTTCGCCCACATTGGCGGCTTGATTTTTGGCATATTATTGATTAATTATTGGAACAAAAAAAAGGATAGATTTTACTAACAGTGGCAAGTTTCATAGACGACATAAAGAGTCCATTTAGGAAAGGAAATACATTGGTGCAACTCATGCTCATCAATGCGGCAGTTTTTTTGTCTCTAATTTTAATCGGTTTTATCTTTTCTTTTTTTCCAAGTGGTGGGTATATCAATAAAACCATCGCTGATAATTTTGATTTGATTGCTCCATTTAATACTTTTATCCGCAAACCTTGGACACTCCTTACCTACTGCTTTACGCACTACGGTTTTTTTCATTTGCTCTTTAATATGCTTTCGTTGTTTTGGTTCGGAACTTTGGTACAAGAGTTTGTCGGAAGCAGAAAATTATTGAACATTTATCTAATCGGCGGAATAATCAGCGGTTTGATTTATGTAGTGGTTTATAATTTATTGGCTTTATCGCCTCAGCTCAACAATATTAGTCCAACTATTTTAGGTGCTTCGGCGGCGGTTTATGCGGTGATGTTTGCAGCCGTTGCTTTACTTCCCGAATATGAATTTTATTTATTTGGAATAATACTTATTAAAATCAAATACCTCGCTTGGGCTTTCTTGATAATATCGTTTGTAGTACCAAGTAGCGGAGTCTCTCATTTAGGCGGAGCAATAGCCGGTTATTCATACATTTATTTATTACGTCGAGGCACAGATTTAGGAAGTCCAATAGAAGCTATTAGCGATTGGTGGAGCAACCTTTGGAAACCAAAACTACAAGTAAAAATTCCACAAAGAAAATATATTGAGTCAACGGTTGCGAGCAAAAGCGGCAGTAACACAAACATTGACCCTAATAACTTCCCTGACCAAGATGAAGTCGATTCTATTTTGGATAAAATAGGCAAATCGGGATACGAAAGTCTCACAAAAGAAGAAAAGCAAAAACTCTACCGAGCAAGTCAAAAGAAAGATTAAACTTTCTAAATTTTCCGTACATTTGTAATCTAAAACCTACTTAAAAGGCTAAATCTTTTGAAGATTGAAAAAGGGATGTTTAACTACTAGTAAATTTTCCTTTTCAAATCGAACAATTTTAGCTGTACAAAGTTTTAAAAAGACAATTCAACCTTTTTTGGTCAAAAGATATGCTCATAACGCCAGGTGAAATACTAAAAAACATCAATATTCCAGCAGATTTACGAAACGTTGACCGTACGAAACTTCCACAAGTTGCCGATGAACTCCGTCAGTACATCATCGACATGGTTTCTGTTTATGGTGGACACTTCAGCTCAAGCCTCGGTGTTGTCGAACTTACTGTTGCTTTGCACTATGTTTTTAATACGCCCGACGACCAACTCGTTTGGGATGTAGGCCACCAAGCTTATGGACACAAAATCTTGACCGGAAGACGCGAGAACTTTCACACAAATCGTCTTTATGGCGGTTTATCTGGTTTTCCTAAGAGAAAAGAAAGCGAATACGATACCTTCGGCGTTGGGCATTCATCTACTTCAATTTCGGCGGCCGTCGGAATGGCGGTTGCATCAAACATCAATCGCGAACCTAAGCGTCAGCACATTGCAATCATTGGCGATGGTTCGATGACAGCGGGTATGGCTTTTGAGGGCATGAACCACGCAGGTGCTTTGAAAGATGCTAATGTATTGATTATCTTGAATGATAACTGCATGGCAATCGACCCAAATGTGGGAGCATTGAAAGAGTATTTGACAGATATTACAACCTCAAAAACATATAATAACGTAAAAGACGAGGTTTGGCAACTACTTGGCAAAATGAGTACATTTGGTACAAGTGCCAGAAAAATTGTTGCCAAGGTAGAAAATGCTATGAAAGGTGCTTTATTGAGCCAAAGTAACTTCTTTGAAGCATTGAATCTTCGTTATTTTGGACCAATTGATGGCCATGACATTGACCATTTAGTAAGTGTTTTGGAAGACCTAAAAGATATTCCTGGCCCTAAAATTCTTCACCTCCTAACCGTTAAAGGAAAAGGCTACGCTCCAGCCGAAAAAGAACAGACCAAATGGCACGCACCTGGGCTATTTGATAAAGTAACGGGCGTAATTCAGAAGAAAGTTTATGACAAGCCAATGCCGCCAAAATACCAAGATGTATTTGGCAATACGATTGTAGAATTGGCCGAAAAGAATGATAAAATCGTGGGTGTAACACCTGCAATGCCGTCGGGTTCTTCATTAAATATTATGATGAAAGCCATGCCCGAACGTGCTTTTGATGTAGGTATTGCTGAGCAACATGCTGTTACTTTTTCAGCTGGTATGGCAACTCGTGACTTGGTGGTTTATTGTAATATCTACTCAAGTTTCATGCAGCGTGCCTACGACCAAGTTATACACGATGTATGTTTGCAGCAACTTCCTGTCATTTTCTGCCTCGACCGAGCAGGTTTTGCAGGAGCTGATGGCCCTACGCATCATGGAGCATACGACATTGCGTTCATGCGTTGTATCCCTCACATGGTTGTGGCTTCACCGATGAACGAAGAAGAGTTGCGTAATTTAATGTATACTTTTCAATTGGAAGAAACCCAAAAACTAAAAACGGCCTTCACGATTCGTTATCCAAGAGGTGAAGGTGTGATGCCAGATTGGAAACGTCCATTCCAAAAACTTGAAATCGGAAAAGGTCGTAAAATAAAAGATGGTGAAGAAGTAGCCATTTTGACAATCGGACATATCGGTAATTATGCGGTAAAAGTCTGCGAAATGCTTGAAAAAGAAGGCTTAAATCCTGCACATTATGATTTAAGATTTGTGAAACCACTCGATGAAGCGATGCTTCATGAAGTTTTCCAAAAATTTGACCGAGTAATAACCGTAGAAGACGGTTGCATACAAGGTGGAATGGGTAGTGCAGTATTGGAATTTATGATTGATAATGATTATAACGCAAAAGTGAAACGCTTGGGAATTCCAGACCGCATCGTAGAACACGGTGAGCAAATCGAACTTCATCACGAGTGTGGCTTCGATCCTGCAGGTATTGCCAAGGCCGTGCGTGAATTTGCCGCTGCTTCTATTTTGATTTAATTTGTAGGCCGGATTTTAATTCAGACCTTGAGTATATTTAAAAGCCTCGACCTATCAAATAGTGGTCTAGGCTTTTTTTTTCTGAACCACCGTAGTTTTTTAGTTATCTTTGTAGGAAAAACCGAGCAAAAAAATAGTGAGCAATAAAAAACTGAATGACATTGACCTAACTGGCTACGATCAAATCGAAGTCTTTGGTGCAAGAGAACACAACCTCAAAAACATTGATGTGAGTATTCCACGAAACAAACTAGTGGTTATCACTGGTATTTCGGGTAGTGGAAAATCATCTTTGGCGTTCGATACAATTTATGCCGAAGGTCAACGTCGCTATATGGAGAGTTTTTCGGCGTATGCGCGTAGTTTTATTGGTAATATGGAGCGTCCTGACGTTGATAAAATTAATGGTCTTTCTCCAGTAATTTCTATCGAACAGAAAACTACCTCTAAAAATCCTCGCTCAACGGTTGGTACAACCACCGAAATCTATGACTTCCTACGATTATTTTTTGCACGAGCGGGCGAGGCTTTTAGCTATATAACTGGAAATAAAATGGTTAAGCAAACGCAAGACCAAATCATCGACCAGATTTTGCAACAGTTTGATAATCAAAAAGTTACGCTACTTGCTCCCATTGTAAAAGGCCGTAAAGGACATTATCGTGAGCTTTTTGTACAAATTGCCAAATTGGGCTATAACAAGGTGCGTGTCGATGGCGAAGTTTTGGAGATAAACCCAAAAATGCAACTCGACCGCTACAAAATACACGATATTGAGATTGTTATTGATAGGGTTATTCCGAAAATAGAAGACCGTTATCGTTTGAGTCAATCAGTCAGAACGGCTTTGAAGCAAGGCAAAGGCTCAATGATGCTTTTGGATAGCAAAAATCAAACGCAATATTTTTCACAAAATCTTACCGATCCCCAATCGGGAATTTCTTACGAAGACCCTTCGCCAAATAGTTTTTCGTTTAACTCACCTTACGGTGCGTGTCCAACCTGCAATGGACTGGGTACAATCGAACAAATTACCGAAGAGTCAATCATTCCTGACCGCAGCCTAAGTATTACTCGTGGAGGAATCGCTCCGTTGGGAGAATACCGTGATTTATGGATTTTCAAACAAATTGAGGTGATTTTGAAGGCTTATAAATCGAATATTGCTACTCCTATTGAAAAGATTCCAGAAGATGCCCTAAAAACAATTCTGTATGGAAGCGATACTCCGCTCCCGGTTCCGTCAAAGAAATATCCAGGTACAGAGTGGAATACAACTTTTGAGGGCGTAATTACTTTTTTGAAACGTCAGCAAGACTCCGACAATGATAAAATTCAAGATTGGGTACAAGATTATTTGGTCATAAAAACTTGTCCCGATTGCGAAGGTCAGCGACTAAAAAAAGAATCCCTTAATTTCAAAATCGCCAAAAATAATATTGCCGATTTGGCTGAAATGGACATTAGTGAATTAGAGGAATGGTTTACTGATTTGGAAACTCGTTTGTCTAATCGTCAAAATGTTATAGCTAAAGAGATTTTGAAAGAAATCAGAAAAAGAATTGGGTTCTTGATGGGAATTGGCTTAGACTACCTAACACTTAACCGTCCGCTTCGCACGCTTTCGGGTGGAGAATCACAACGGATTCGTTTGGCTACTCAAATTGGCACACAATTGGTTGGCGTTTTGTATATCATGGATGAGCCAAGCATTGGTTTACACCAACGAGACAACGTAAAATTAATTCAAGCACTGAAAGATTTACGAGATTTAGGCAATACTGTTTTGGTCGTAGAACACGACAAAGACATGATGCTCGAATCAGATTATATTTTGGATATAGGCCCGGGAGCTGGCCGACACGGTGGAAATATCGTTGGACGAGGAACACCACAAGAGTTTATAAAAAATCGGAGTACAACTTCCGATTATTTAAGTGGCCGAATTAGTATTGAGGTGCCGAAAGAGCGACGTAAAGGCAATGGTAAACACCTAATAATAAAAGGAGCAACTGGACATAATTTAAAAAATGTCACGCTGAAACTTCCTTTGGGAAAAATGATTTGTATCACAGGCGTGAGTGGAAGTGGGAAATCTTCGTTGATTCACGAAACACTTTTCCCTGTGCTTAACAAACATTTTTATAATTCAAAAAGAGAGCCATTAGCCCACAAATCAATCGAAGGACTCGAACATCTTGATAAAGTAATTGAGGTTGACCAAAGCCCAATCGGACGTACACCCCGTAGTAATCCTGCAACTTATACAGGAATGTTTTCAGAGATTCGTACGCTTTTTGCCGAATTGCCAGAAGCTAAAATCAGAGGTTATAAACCTGGACGTTTTTCGTTTAACGTAAAAGGTGGGCGTTGTGAAGATTGTGAAGGTGCGGGCATGAAGAAAATCGAAATGGAGTTTTTGCCCGATGTACACGTAGCTTGTGAAACTTGTAAAGGAAAACGTTTCAATCGTGAAACATTGGAAGTGCGTTATAAAGGCAAGTCTATTGCTGATGTTTTGGACATGACTGTGGAGCAAGCAGTAGAGTTTTTTGAGAATATTCCAAAAATCAATAGAAAAGTTCAGATTTTGAATGAGGTTGGCATGGGATATATTACACTTGGGCAACACGCTACCACTCTTTCGGGAGGAGAAGCTCAGCGAGTAAAATTATCGGAAGAATTATCAAAGAAAGATACTGGTAAAACTATTTATATCTTAGATGAGCCAACAACTGGGCTTCATTTTAAAGATATTCAGAAATTACTCGAAGTATTGCAAAAACTGGCCGACAAAGGGAATACCGTTCTAATTATTGAGCATAACCTCGATGTAATAAAGGTTGCCGACCACGTAATTGATGTTGGCCCCGAAGGTGGGAATAAAGGAGGAGCAATCGTAGCAGAAGGTACACCCGAGCAAGTTGCAAAGGTTAAAGGCAGCTATACTGGTTTCTTCTTGAAAGAAGAATTATCTATTAAGTGATTTTGCTCATAAAATTAATAAATCTATATTTGTTCAATATTAATACTTTTGCTATAAATTATAATTAGCCTTAAGTTGTCTATTCTATTTTAGTTAAGCTAATTTTTTAATAAAACTTTACGTCCATGCCATTTTTAAAAGAATTACTTAATGAATTAATTGCCTTTTTCAGAATAAATGGTTTGATAGACATTATCAAATTTGGGAATTTTGGGGCTTTATTTATTTCTACTATTTTATATAGTATCTGACCTAATATTTTTTTAGATTGAATTTGCCAATTTAGAAAATAATGATTTTGAAAGCGTAATGCCATGCAAGCATTACGCTTTCAAAATACTTTATTCTCTGTTTCTTACCTCCAGCAATATCTTTTCTACTTCTTTTCTTATTTGGCCTGTTGGCTTAGTAAAATTATTATTCATCAAGCTAAAAAGGATTATCTTGCCTTTCTTCGTAATTAAATAGCCACTTAGGTTATAAACACCGCTCAATGAACCAGATTTTGCAAATACAAATGGTTCGCCATCAGTTTTAAACATATTCTTCACAGTCCCACTCTTCCCACCATTAGCCAGAATCGAAAATAATTTTTCTTGTGGTAGTTCAGCATAAATTTTCTCCAATAGTTTAATAATAGAACGGGGAGTAAATAGATTATAACGTGAAAGCCCCGAACCGTCTACCCACTTTGGAGCATCAGGAAGGTCTTGAAGATATTTTTCTTTGATTGATTTAATGGCAAAAGAGGAATTGATTGAGTCTTTCAAAACTGTGCCACAAAGCAATAATAACTGCTCAGCTAGCATGTTATCGCTTTCTTGCATCATCAATCGATATACAGGCTCCGCGGGCATACTATAAAGCGTTTTCGCCGTAGCTGAAACTGGCACTTTTGATAAATTTATATTTCTTCCAAGTGTATCAATAAGCAATTGCTGCGTCAGGCTCGTTGAAGTTTTATACGGAATATCTTGTTGATAACCTGATTTTGTCAAAAGAGCTTTTGGTAAAAGAAACTGATTATCGGCTGCAGTTCGCTCTATTACAGTGCCAGCATCTTCTTTATAAAAACTTTTCTCAAAAATACTCGGTTGAGGCTTAGCTTCTCCGTTTTCGATTTTGGTTCTTACAATGTTTCCGTACATTGGCAAGGGCGACATTTCTACGGTATAATAACTGCTGAAATCGTCCCAAGCCCAGCCGGCTCCAAAATATGGATTAGTGAAGTTTCCATCAGAAAAATAGAATCTTTTAATACGTTTATATGATTTCAAAAAGTCTAAAGTTTTGGTACTTGTAAGGTCTGGGTGGAGGAAAGTTGGGTCGCCAGTTCCCCAAAAAATCATTGAATCGCTTTTGATTTCATAACGAAGTGCAGGAATCGAATCGCCGAGTGTTTTCAAACAAGCATAAAAAGTAAAAAGTTTAGTGTTTGATGCTGGCGTAAAATAACGGTTGGAGTTTCGCTCAAAAATAACTTTCTGATCGCTCAAATCATATAAAGCCATGCCAGTCATGCTTTGCGAAAAGATATTCGAAGTATCCAGCATTTTTGCATACGGAGATTTACTATATATGTTTTGAGTCGTTTTGCACGAAAGGCCAACTAATGCTACTAATGATATAAATAAAATTTTATGCATAATTTTAACTTTGATTTGTATGCCACAATTTACAGAAAATTATAAAAATAAAAACCGTAGAAGCTCAAATTTAGAACTTCTACGGTTAAAATATATTGGTTTTATTATTTATTGACCACAAAACGCTTCAAAATGATTCCACTTTCAGTGTGTAGCCTTACTATGTATGTACCAGTGGCTAGGTCTTTCAAATCAATTTTTTGGTTGAAAGTACTTACATCAGCCAAAAACTCTCTATCCATTACTTTTACACCATTAGAACTAATCACTTCCATTTTCACTTGACCTGGTTTTTTCAAATTTGTCGTAATCAGAATCTGATCAGGACTTGGATTTGGCGAAAGTGTCAATACTCTCTCAGAAGTCTGCTCAGTAGCTAAAATTGGCGGTGGTGGTGGCACTTGTACTTTTAAGTTATCAATCACCCAACCCCAACCATAAGTAAGCTCATCAGAAAATAATCTGAAACGAATCAAAATTACATCACCACCAATAAAATCACCGCTTGATAACATCTTGATTGTATGACTCTTATACAATGCCGAAGTAGCCGTACCTCTCGAATCTGAAGATTGATATGATTTTCCATCAGAACCAAGGAATGTTCCATTTACATAATTATTAAAAGCTTTTGTCCAATTAGCGTCTTTGGCCGCATCGTAACCATCTTCAAAAGGCACCCATGAAAGCCCACCGTCAAAAGACCCTTCAACAACAACGTAATCATAAAAATCTGAATCGCCGAATACAGAGCCTGTTTCACCTGGTTCCACTAAAGCTACTTCATCAAAAGTGATTGTAGCAGAATCTAAATCTTGTTTCAATTCTATCGGTAATCTAAGCAAAGCAATCGTATTTGATTGTAAATCTTCGTTTCCACCATTTTTATATGGATGAGCCGAGTGTAAAGCACCATTAGTAAAACCTGTTGGTGTTGCAACTCCCCATCCACCTATTCCAGCAAAATCATCGTTGGCTGCATCAAAGGTATTTGTGTATACACGAACTGGCGTTTGTGTTTTCAAATTACTTACTACAAATTCAAAGTAATCAGCAGTTGGTGTCACGTTAGTTCCGGGAGTATTCAAATACGCAGGTAAAATCGTTTTGTTTTTATTTTTTGATTTATCAATCGCCACAATTCTATAAAGTACTCGGTCATTTTGTTTCAATGAACCAAAAGGTGTTTTAGCTAAATATGCAAAAGCATCATTACGCCCTTGTGAATAAGATTTATCATCGGTAGCAACATTGTATTTTTTAATACCAAATGGTTTTTGGTCAACGCCGTTAAGTTTATACTCCACATAAACTGTATCAACACCATGCTCGAAGTTATCCTCGATACTAGCAAAAATGTCAGGAAGACCTGTTGTTGACACAACCGTCGGCGGATCAGTTGTTACAAATGGCGGTGATGTGTCGGCCGTTCCTACACTAAATCCGTAAAAACCTCTGGTCGGAGCTTCGGCTGGAGCAGTGTTTTTACGTTTGTAATTATCATCAACAGTCAAATAATAGCGAATAATTGAACTCGCCTTTGTAACTGGCACATCGGCTTTGTATTCGTTTGTATTACCAACTTTCACCAAATTTATTGGCTTGGCATTGGTCATAAGGGTGTCGTTTTCGGTATAAAACACCTTCGCACTTCCTGCGACCAATGTAGTATCGCTCGTAATAGTAGCCTTGATGGTTACTTTACTGACGGCGTTTTCAATATTTTTTACTCTAGTATGTGTCAAAGATGTACTTTTCCAACCCATATCTGCAAAAATACCTTTTACGATTGGGCCTGGGTCTCTGATTACTTCTCGCAAACTTGCGGATGATGTCATCAATGAGTTTTCATTTCCTGAAGGATAAGTAGCATCATTTACGTGCGAAATACTTGAGCCTCCTTGGTAAGTATTAGGAGCATAAATTTTAGCTTTTACATTTTTATTAGCTGCTGTTGCAGTAGGACTATTAAAGAACAGATTATCACTTACCATTTGATCTTTCAACGGTACCGATGGGTTTGCGAAATTGGCTATACTAATCAATTGTTGTGTACTTCCATTTTCAACAAATTGGTCATAAGCAAATGGAGCTCCTGTACTAAAGCCCCAAGAACCATTATTACCGTTCACACGAAGCGATGAAGTGAAGCCCAAACCATGGCACAATTCATGTAAAACAACTGATGTAAAGTCAAATTGATTGTTTCCAGGAGCGGCAACGCCTAAGTACCAAGGTGCTGAACTATTAAACTCAGCCGTAATATCTGGCTCATTAATAGAGTTAAGTTCTTGACCAGCCAATTTTTCAGCCAAAGCCATCGGATACCAAGTATTTGCTTTTAATTGCCCAGGAAAATTACGAGTAAAATCAGCGGGTGATGCTTGCCCTAAGATTGTCCCACCACTCGTTCCACTCTCAATTGCACGCCAAGTAGCAGAAATACGAATCGGCACGGGCGAGCTAATTAGATTTGCCCAAATATCAACAGCCGCTTGAAATGATTTTTGTGCAGCAGGCGAAAAACCATTATAAGTAACAATAAAAGTTGCCTTAACTGCCGTACCACGAGCTTTTTGACCTTTTATGGCGTCCTCTACTAATTTGGCCATAGGTACATAAGTATTGGCATCTTCAAAGTTTCCTGGACATACAATCATCTTTCCCTTCATAAATTCAATTTTATCTGGGTTTGATGGGGTTATGTCTCCATATTGTGGCTTGCCCATTTTTTGGGCAAAAACTGACATTACCACCAGAAGTGATAGGCCAGAAAGATAAATTTTTCTCATAAATCTTAAATTAATCGTCTGTTTGTCAGGTTTTAAAAATATATTTAATTTGTGACAATAGGGTTGCTCTTCAATTATTTCACAAGATATTAAATCTAACGAAAAAACTAATACTTTTGTTGAATGATTATTGGTAAATAAAGTTAAAACCAATGTCTAGGTATCCCAAATGAATCAAACAAAAATATTAGCACTTATCCATTTCTCCGATTCACGCTCCTATCTTTGTAGTTAGAGACGTAGTTTTTATTTTTTGCGATGCAGACCCCATTAGAAATATTAAAAGAATTTTGGCAATATGATTCTTTCCGACCCTTTCAAGAAGAGATAATCAACTCGGTTTTAGCACAAAAAGATACGCTTACCTTGATGCCAACTGGTGGAGGAAAATCTATTTGTTTTCAGGTACCAGCAATGGCCATGGAGGGTGTATGTATCGTCATTACGCCTCTCGTGGCTTTGATGAAAGACCAAGTTGATCAACTCAAACGCCGAGGAATAAAAGCAGCTGCCATTTATTCGGGAATGCACCGCAATGAAATTGATTACACCCTCGATAATTTTGTTTACGGAGATTTTAAGTTCCTCTACGTTTCTCCTGAACGCCTTCTAACCGAAATCATGCAAGTACGCACCAAAATGATGAAGGTTTGCTTGCTAGTAATTGACGAAGCTCACTGTATTTCGCAATGGGGCTATGATTTTCGTCCGCCCTATTTGAAAATACCAGAGTTTAGAAAATTTACTGGTAATGCTCCAACCATTGCACTCACAGCGACTGCCACTAAAGAAGCCCAACAAGATATTATCGAAAAACTCGAACTAAAAAACGTACAAGTTTTTCAACAAAGTTTTGCTCGACCAAATATCTCATATTCAGTATTTTGTGAAGAAAGTAAGGAACGAAAAGCGTTTGATATTCTTCAAAAAGTACAAGGAACAGCCATTGTTTATGTGCGTAGCCGCCGACGCACGAAAGAGTTTTCGGATTGGTTAAATAAAAATCGAATCCGTTCAGATTTTTATCATGCTGGACTTTCAACTCCCGAAAGATTCAAGAAACAAGAAGCATGGATAAATAATCAAGTGCGTGTAATTGTGGCGACCAATGCCTTTGGAATGGGTATCGATAAGCCCGATGTGCGAGTAGTGGTACATCTTGATTTGCCGGAAACACTAGAAGCTTATTACCAAGAATCAGGTCGTGCTGGCCGAGATGGGCAAAAAGCTTATGCCGTAATGCTATATAATAGAGGCGATTTAGAAGATATATTGAAGCAAACTGAGCAGAAATATCCACCCATTGAAAACCTAAAACGGGTTTATCAAGCTTTGGCAAATTACAAAAACTTAGCAGTTGGCGGCGAGAATTTTGAAAGCTATGACTTTGATTTTCAGGAGTTTATTAACAATTTTGGTTTCTCGGCTCATGATACGCACAACGAGCTAAAAGTGCTCGAAGACGAAGGCTTAATTCAATTAAGCGATGCGTATTACAGTCCGTCGAAGATTTCTTTTAAAGTCGATAACCACGAATTGTATAAGTTTCAGATAAAAACACCGAGTTACGATAAATTTATCAAGACGCTCCTCAGAATTTATGGAGGCGATTTATTTACGAGTTACGTCAGTATTTCAGAAGCCACGATTGGCAAATATTTTTTCGGCAGTGTGAACGAAATCGAAAAAATGCTTGATTATCTCCAACAAGTGGGAATCTTGACTTATCAAAAGCAAAAAAGTATTCCTCAACTGACATTTCTTACTGCCCGTCAAGACATTAAATACCTGACTATCAACGCTGTAGAAATACAACGACGTAAGAAAAAAGATTTAGAAAAGGTGGCATCCGTTGTACAGTTTACCAGTGACACCCGTCGATGCCGTCAGCAGTTTTTACAGGAATATTTTAATGAATTTACGAACTTCAATTGCGGAATTTGCGATAATTGCATAAAACAAAAAAAACGTGATGAGCCAATTCCGATAGAGATTTATACGAAATATAGAAAAAAAATTTTGGAGATAATTCCTGCCCCAATCAACCAAATAGTTGATTATCAGTTTTTTAACAACAAAGATTACGTAAAAGATATTATCAGAAAAATGATTGAAAACGAAGAAATCAAATTTAGTGAATTGGGGGTTGTGGAGCGAATCATACGTTGACCGCTTCCAGTTTGCAGTAATATAAGTTTTTTTATCAAAAAGCTAGAATATTAAAACAATAGCGAATAAAGTATTCGCACCATAAAAATGACAAATTTTACGCACATAGATGCCGCTGGCAACCCTTCGATGGTTGATGTAGGCGAAAAAGCCATTACTCGCCGTACCGCAAAAGCTCGAAGCATCGTGGTTTTAGATGATGCTATCTTGGAAAAACTAACCAACGAAGAAATTCATACCAAAAAAGGGCCAGTTTTTCAGACGGCGATCATTGCGGGCGTAATGGCCGCCAAGAAAACAGGTGATTTGATTCCTCTATGCCATCCGCTTGGACTCGAAAACTGCCAAATATCTATTTTTTTGAATGAAAAACGAGAAGTCATCGTTGAGTGCACAGCTTCGCTGACTGGAAAAACGGGCATCGAAATGGAAGCCTTGACTGGTGCAAGCGTAGCAGCCTTGACAATTTATGATATGTGTAAGGCTTTTTCGCACAATATCATAATTAAAGAAACCCGTTTAATTGAAAAAACTGGTGGCAAAAAAGATTTTAAATTAGAGAAAAATTGAATGCTCTTATCCTAGTCGGCGGAAAAAGTTCCAGAATGGGAACAGATAAAGGTTTACTCGATTATCATGGCAAACCTCAACGAGAACATCTTTTCGGTTTGGCAAAAAAATATTTTTTAGAAGTCTATTTTTCGTGCAGAGCCGAACAGCAATTTTCAGAAAATACTATTATTGATAGATATAAAATAGGTCCGATGGGAGGAATTTTATCGGCTTTTGAATTTAACAAAAACGCAGCTTGGTTGGTCGTTGCTTGCGATATGCCTTTGATTGATGAAAATAGTTTTGAGGTCTTGATAAATCACCGAAATAAAGATAAAATTGCAACTGCATATATGAACTCCGAAACCAATGCTCCCGACCCTCTTTTTACGATTTATGAGCCAAAAGTATTACATTTACTCACCAAATACGTTGAAGCAGGAAACAAAAGCCCAAAGGTTTTTCTACAAAATAATGATACCGAAATCATCAAATCAGCCAACCTTCGCATGCTAACTAACGTAAATACTAAAGAAGAGTTTGATCGAATAAAAAACCAATCGACAATTGACTAGTTTATTTATTGAATGAAAAAATCAATCTTACATATTGTCTTGGTGATTTTTATAACTATTAAATCTTTCGGGCAATCGAACGACCAATGCTATGGTCCAAATATTGGTTCGGGGTCACTTAATTCCAAAACAATGATTGGTTGTGTACCTTTCACGGTCGAAATTAGCAAAATTGATAGTGTAGCCAACGGTCATAAATTTATCTACGATTATAAAGGAGGCATGCCCACAAATCCAACTGAAATACCTAAATTTACCTACACTGCCCCCGGTGCATATAAACTAATGCAGATTACTTTTAGAAAAGAGGATGGCAAAGAACTTAGGGTTTGCGGAGTTGTGACAGTACTCGATACAAACAAACTAATACTAAAACCAAAGATTTGCGGAAGTAAGGTAAGTTTAGAAATCGCTGACAATAAAAAAGCAGGTTCTCTGCCATACGACTATTGTATGATTGATTGGGGCGATGCCTCGCCACTCGAAAAAATAAAACTACCTACATCAAATGTTTCGCATACCTACGCCACACAAACCGATAAGAAAATAAGTGTAAAAGCACATTATGAAGTTGAATTTTGTAGTATAAATAGCTCAGTTGAGATAAAATTTCCGAAGGTAAATCAGCCACAAATATTGGTTTTTGAAAAAACAGGTGCTGAAAATTTTAGTATTAATTTTAATAATTTTTCGGGCGAAGATGTGAGAATCTTGGGAAATAACTCATTGATTGCTACAAAACTGGGTGAAATTGGTCTACAAAAAATTACATTTAGCAATACTACTAAAAATGTTTGTTACGCTATTAAATTGGAAAGCAATTGTTTCCCGAATAATATTTCAAAAGAAATCTGTGATATTGATTTGGAAGTTTTAGCGACCGAAACAGCCAACGAATTACGCTGGCAAAAACCTCGTCCGGAAACTATCAAAGATTTTACGATTCTCAAAAATAATGATGTAACACTCGTAGCACAAATTTCAAATTATATAGACACCGACATAAAATGTAACCAACAAAATTGCTATCAAATAACATTTAACTCCAACGAAACTGCATTTATCTCCGAGAAAATCTGTCTGAAAAACTCACTGATTCCGTGTTTTACAAGTATTCCAATTTATATACCACAGAGTTTTAGTCCAAATAATGATGGTTTCAATGATTCTTTTTCAATTTTTGGGGAAGATGATAAATTTGTAAGCCTTAGTATTTATGACCAAAAAGGTAAATTAATCACGATTCTGACGAATCTGAAAGAATCGTGGAACGGCGAAAACTTTCAAATAGGCATTTATCCTTACCGACTCAAAGCCAAAAATCAAGGGAATAAAGAAATAGAATTAATGGGGAAGGTGATGTTGGTGAGATAATCAAGGCGTGGCCGAAACCCATACTTCTCCGTCCTCAAAAATTTCTTTTTTCCAAATCGGCACGGTTTCTTTGAGCATATCAATTGCATACTCGCACGCATCAAAAGCTGCTCCACGGTGTGCCGCTGAAGCCGCAATTACCACAGGAACTTCGCCAATTTCAAGGTTTCCAACTCGGTGATAAATAGCTATTTTTTTTAACGAAAACTTTTCTACCGCTTGCTCGGCAATTTTTCTCATCTCCGAAACTGCCATTGGCTCATAAGCTTCAAAATCAAGTCTTAGCACACGCTTTCCTTTGGTTTGGTTTCTAACTGTTCCCACAAAAGTCACGATTCCACCCGAATCATCGTTTTTTACAAAATCCGAACAAGCTTGTTCGTTGAGGGTTTTATCAGATAATATAATTTCGATATGCTGGTTCATCAAAAAATAGGTAATTTTCAAATATTTGATAGGTTTTATACAGAAATACTCTTTCTTCGCCAACTGACAAGTTAAAAACTCGTCCTACTTTTATAAACTGGCTGTTAATTCTTCTCGACGATTTTTGTACAATTCGGTAGCTTTATCAAGCAAAGTATTCATTGCCGATGGCATTTGGGTTGATAAAATTCCGCCATAAATAGCACTATCAACTTCTCGGAGGGCTTCCTCCAAACGCTCACTTGGTAATCTTGAAACAATTTCTTTGGTTGTATAAGAGGTATAAGGGCGTTTTTCAAGCCATTCTAAGTGCTTTTTCCACAAAACCAATGCTTTACCAATTGTCACATCATCTAAAGTTGAGCGAGTAAATTTCTTATAATTAGCCTGAAAATCCACATGTCGACGGCTAAACAAAAATAAAGTATATTGTTTGCGAATGAAGCGACCAAACAACGCATAAATGATAAGTACAACGCCCAAAATCCCTAAAATATACGTCAAAATCTTTGGATAATTAACCTGCTGCGATAGCGGCAAAAGTTTTGTATCGGTCTTTAATTGTAGCGAATCAACGTTGGATTTAATCATCTCCTTTAAAAAAACCGAATCGGCTAACGAATAAACAGTCGTACAATCTCGCTTTGAAAGTAAATAAATTGGAAGCCCTAATTTTTGATTTTTCGTAATTTCAAAAGTCACGAGCGTATAAATTACGCTATCTATACTGACCCCATTGGTCGTTGAAGTCTGAAAAATATTTCTACGAATTATCTCAAATGGATAAAAATTATAGGTTGTATCAGGAAAAAAAACTTCAGCAGACGGATTGTGGTGATAACTGAGTGCATAATCAATCGGGCGACCAAGCTCGATACTATCAGTTTGAAACCGCCCAATTGGTTTTTGAGCGTAGCTGATTCCTGTAACCAACAAACAACTGATTATCAATAAGATACCGTTTATCGACTTTAGTATTTGTTTAATTCTAATTGACATTTTTATCTTTTTAAACCTTTATCTTCTATCGACTGATTATTTTCTTACTCTGAATAATTGAATCAATTTCGGCACATAATCTTCTCTCGAATCAATGGCTACATAATTGGCATTTTGTTGCTTACACAAAGTTTCCAAACGTTTCTGATTATCTTCAAAAACGTCTCGCATTTCACGCTTAAACGATGGTGAAGAAGTATTTAACCAAACCGTTTTCTTACTTTCTTTGTCCAAAACTGGAATAATGCCAAGACTTGGCAACTTTATTTCTCGCTGGTCATAGACATGAACCACAACCAAATCGTGTTTACGAGCCAAAGCCTTGAGATTATGTTCGTAATCTTTATCCAAAAAATCAGAAATCAAAATCACAACGCTCTTTCGGCGAAGCATATTTAGGGCAAAACCAATGGCCGACGGAATATCGGTTTTCTGCGAAACCGGCTTCATCTTAAAGAGTGTCAAGATGAGTTCGTATCCGTGTTTCATGCCATTTGTGGGTTTAAAATACAATTCCTTTTGATCAGAAAAACAATAAAGT
>Ga0209189_1001099_pt1 | contig 20688 bp, 16 predicted proteins | sample C_130820_EF_Meta_FD_187308 | JGI IMG/M metagenome (GOLD analysis project Ga0209189, IMG submission 187308) | Freshwater microbial communities from Lake Croche, Canada to study carbon cycling - C_130820_EF_MetaG (SPAdes) (version 3) | ecosystem: Environmental > Aquatic > Freshwater > Lake... | reverse complement strand
CGATGTAAGAATCAGAGTGAATAGCTACCGCCTTTCGATGAGACATCTTAGCGTTTTGGTCTTCTATACGGAATCTTCCAGTCTCATGAACATCGCTTGACCAATAGTCTGAATAGTTTGGGTCTTCAATGTAGTAATAATATACAGCATCACCTCCTGTAAGACCTGTCTGATAATTTCTTTGACGTACATAAATATCTCCATAAGAAAGTGGAAATGTAGCGGGTCTAAAACTATTTAGATTATTCACCTCTTGAGGAGTGTCGTCAAATGTTAAATAAGCAATGGTTGGACCAGCAGAGATTCCGTCTAATTCAATTATAGTTCTATTAGTGCCTTGGCTATATCTTGCTAAGATAACATCTATACCTCCAGAACTAGTTGTACCATCGGTGTAATGTATTGTGTAATTTTGAGAAGTATTAACAAGCGAAGACAAGTCTCCACTAATATAGAAAAAATAACTTGCGGTATGTCCAACCGATAGGTAATATAATGGAGCGGCTCCATGCGCCCGATCTTCTGTGTGAGGATTTATTATTGGAAGCGATGTGCTAATATCTTTCCATGAACTTACAAAAATACTTCCCGTTTCATCCGTAGATGGGCGAGGTGTGTATATTTCAATTAATTGTCCAAATAAAAAATTGCCTACAGCATCAATGTCGGCATCAACAAGGGTTGTGTCAAATAAGTTTGTATAAACCTGTTGACGGCCATCTTCACCCCCTGATGGATCGTATCCAATTACATCAAGTTCCAAATAAGGCAAATAAGGCACGAAAGAAGCGTTGTAGGCTCCTCCATTTGGACGTTTGCGTATAAATCGGATTTTGTCCCCAATTTTTATTTGATGTCTAATTTTTGCTCCAATATTCTGTGTTTCATAATATTGGTCAAGTTGAATAATATACCTGTTTTTGGTTGCCTGATCTAAACTTATAGATGAAGAATAAGTCATCGATAATGGAATCGGCTTTACTTCATTTGAATTTGTAGTGTATTGACCAAAACTGGCAACCTCTGTGGCTGGTTTTGCTACAATCCAATATCTATCAGCCCAAACAGGAGGTATGTGATTTATTGTAAATCTTGGAGATATTGTAAATGGATTGTCCTGATTATCAAGTCCAGTTCTATCTATATCATAAAACCAAGGAACAAACAGATTCATTGAATCTACCGTGTAAACAGTTCCATCCCGGTATGCCCTATCCCCGTAAACAATTCCAAACTCGTGTGTAGCTCCTGATTTTAATGATGGCGCTGCCTGTGTTTGATTTAGTGATCTATTTGAAACAGGAGTAAATGCAAGCACTAAATTTGTATCAAATCTGTAATAATAATATGTAGTTCCTGGGACAGACTGCGTGGTAGAATAACCTAATGGTATCCCTAAGAAATTACATAAATTATTACCTAGTATTTCATATATCTTTAAAACTTGGTCAACAACAGTTGCCTCTGCCAAAGCTAATTGTATATCTGTTGATGTTAATTGGTATGACCAAAGTTGATTGGTAGGAGGAACGGATAAAGAATATAATTCCCCGGCAGCAAATGGAAATGTGTTTAAAACATCCGGCGCTACAAAAGCATAGAGTGAATCTATATATAAACTATTAAAAAATCCAGGCGCTCTAAACTCGCACGTTATTGTTTTTTGCTGTTGTCCTGTCCAAGATATTTCATTCAACTCATAATTAACTTGAGCATCGAGTATTTCGTAATCTTCAGTTGGTTTATTGTATCCCTCTCTGAAGTTTACATAAGTCAACTGACTTGTTGGAAGATACTGTTGGCAATCAGCAACTATCGGAAGTCGATCATAATTCTTCAACACATCTATTGCAGGGGATGTTGCTACACCACCATAAAAACTTATAGTATAGTATGTGTTATCCGCAATAATATCTTGAGTCTTGTCTAATTGAAGAAACACGCCAAATGGTGGTTCTGTACCCAAGTTATCTCTATCGAACTGCTGAACGGCTATATTGAACTTGCGAATAATCTTTGGACCTGTAAAAAAACTGATGTAAATGCCGTTGCTATTATTCAAAAACAACCAGTTTGTTCCTGTTACAAGTTCGGACTGATTCGGCAAATCCAAGTTGGAATACATCGACCAAACACCAACCTCGCCGTTCTCGTAAATGGGCTGAATGATAAACTTGAATAGTTTATTACGGAGTTTGTTATCTTGTCGTGTTGTATCGGTAAAATAACTAACGCGAGGTGGGTCCATTGGCCATTTGATGGCATCAATGGTGCGAAGGTCTACAGATGTGTAATACCCATCAAGAGCCTTTTGCAAGTTTATTTGATACGGAGGATTAAACAAGCGAGTTCCATCCGCCTCGTACATCTGCTCATCCCAACGACCGTCCGTCCACTTGCAAATGTCGTCGATAACGTTAGCGTGGTAAATTGGCCATTCGCGAGAGAAGTTCAGTATGTCGCTCTGCAAAACAAGATCCTGTCCGCCGCCTGTGATGTAGTAAACCCAAATCTGATGCTGACCGCTCGCCTTGAAAACGAAGTAAACAATTGCGTTCTGCTTCTCCCAAAACGTAGCCCCCAAAATCTTGTCGTAGGGCTGGATACCTACTCCAGAAATTCCTACAGTTCCCCAAGATGTAACGACTGAAAATCCTGATCCACTCACATTACCAATTCGGCAATAAGAGAAGTCACGGTAATCACCCTTAGGCACATTACGCGCATCGTCGTCGGTGTTGATCCCGCCGGCAAAAACTATTTCTTCGTTAAACTCCATTATCCTAAGTTAAATTCTGAGCTTTGTGCAAGCGCATCAATCATTTCGCTGAGGCGTGGCGCCTTAACAAGCAAGTTAGCGCTCCACTGAGCAGCTTCATATTGCATTTGCAATTCCTTGTATTTACTCATGTCAGCAGCACCACCTCTGTGGAAACAATATTCACTCATCAAATACAAACGGAATGGCTCGGCGTAAGCAACATCAATCATGGTGTTTTCATTGACTTCCGATCCGTTTGAGAAGTATTCAATGATAAGTTGACCATCTGGAATATTGTGGTCAAAGATGATATTGTTTCCGTCGATGCGGTAATAATTCTCATTGCGTCCACCACCAATCGTGTAGTTCGGTAAATTTGTAAAATACCCAAAGTAACCTCCAGGAAAGAAACCATCCAAAACCACTGGATCTGAAGAATCGCTTTCACAAGTAAAAAACTCATCGGGGTAAGTTAATGAATTGTCTGGAGTTAACGTCCAAATGCGACGACCAGACCTTAAACCTACCTTTGAGATTCGAATGCAGTCAGATGGCATGGTAAATACACGAGCACCCGTATCAATCTTCCCATTTATAGTCTTGAGTGATACATTGCCATCAAGCGGACTCTTCTCGCTCAAGTAGTCAATTGCCACCTGTGTCATCCACGTAAGCTCACGACCCGTTGGATTTTTACCCAAGCGGTATAGTGCTGATGTGGCGATATATTTTACGTTCTTAATTGTCATCCTTGAGTCCTTTGTGATTGAGCGTCAATACCATCGTTGTTCAAATCGTCTTGGAATCCTGGAGTTGCAAGCAATTGCATACACGCCTGGAAGAGCATGGTTTCACCCTTGCCTGTTTCGTCGCTTGGGACAATCAAGACATCGTCGTCCCCCATTTGATATATATTTGGGACTAACGTAACTGTAACGTCTCCCGTCGGCTTCTTATTGAAACGCAACTTGTCCTTGAAAAGGATTGCTGCTGAAGTGTTTCCTCCACGCAGTACATTAAGTGCATTTGATTCCGCCTTAGTCTGTACCGAGTAAGCATTGAATCCAGATGACTCATCCTCTACACTGAAGATAGCAAGTGTCCCCACAATTGGCTGTGGACTCAGAGTTACATAGTAACCGTTTGCATCTGATGCTGGAGTAAGAACGTATGGAACTGCCATGTCGCTTGCGCTGTATGGATCACGACTAACAATATCAGCGAGGGCCAAGTTGAGTACACGCGAAATAATTGAACGCGGATACAGACGGCGCAAGTCTTCGGGAACATCGCCCCCGGTCAACCTGTGCTGTATTAATTCGATAGCTTGGCGTTTGGTTATCATACTTTACTTGGCATTTGAGTCTGAATATCCCACTGATCTTGGTTTCCAATTCCAACATAGGTCTTGATCATCTCAATCAAATGGTCAACACAGCTTTCGGGGTATTCAAATTCAACGCTCAAACTTGGGTCTCCTGTAGCCGCAACGCTGTCATTGACATGAACTGATCCCGGAGGTAAATATACGGGAATTCCGTCAATAATATCGTAATCAAAGTAAGGAACTTCGGGAGTTCTAATGTATGTAAACGTAATCCGTGGTAAGTACGGATAGATGAAATATTTGTCGTTACGTGTAACGAGGATTGGGTCATTTTCCTGTGGGTTATCCACTGGACTTGTAATTGAGTTACGCATCTTGGCGTCGAACTCGTGTTGGCTTACAAATTCTACGCTTCTGTAGTTGGTTTCATAACCGCAGTCTACATTGAGAATCTCAAGGTAACTTGAGTTTGCTTGATACCAAAGATCAGAAGGAATTGTAGCATAACCACCGCGTTCTGGTCGTCCAACCAATACAGGCGTGAATGAAAGCGCCGGATACTGAGGTGAACCTAATGTTTTGATGAACGTCTGCAAATCGCTTGTAACCTCACGATCCTTTTCAAACACGTCAACCAAACGATTCAAATATCTTTGATTTACCGTCTTTATCGCCTTGTCAAATGTCTGGGGTGTAATATAACCTCCCCTCAGGTCCTTTCCGGCCCTGAAGAGGAGATCACTATATATTTGGCCAAGGTTAGTGGTCATTATGCGTAAATATGAATTTCAATAGTCGCGTCCTGAATTGCCCCATCTACACCGCCTGGTATGGTCGGATCATAAGTAGTTACTCTAAATTGAGTAGAAGAAAACAATCCAATATTGTATATTACCCGCTCCCCACTTACTGAAGCCTTGCCTCCGCCAATAAATGCCGTTGCGTTACCTAATGCCCCAGAAGCGGTCAAATAATAGTCACCAGCATCATCTCTTCCCCAGCTAAATGTAAGCCCCGTATTGTTAAAATACACAGTAGAACTTGGTGTTCCGGCACCTACTTGACTAACTTTTGCTGCATAAACTTTTGGATTAGGAACCAAACTTGTTTCAACAACTTTTCCATCTGCTTCTACAGCAAGACCATATACAGGAGTTCCAGTAACAACACCACTTCCATATTGACCAAGCTGGAGTTGATTTGTTCCTCCCAACAATGAAAGGCGATTAGGATCTCCTTCGCTATCCATTCTAAATGTAAATCCCTGAACGTCAATAGTAACAGCTGCTGTAAAATCACCACCCAACTGAACGTCATTAACAACTTTAGTTAGTCCATTTGACGCAGAATAAAGCGCATCATTTTGAATATTTTCTAAAGCAAGGTCTGCTTGATCTAATTGAATTTGAACTGTAGCTCCAGTTAAAATCGCATGACCACCGCCTTCCGCAGGAACCTCTGCCGCTGTAGGAATGCCGCCTGGAGCGTAATACTCTACCCATTCCGCTTCCCCTTCAGTAGCAACTTCGCAACGGTAAAGGAAACCTGTAGAGACATCTTGCCAAATAGCACCAACTTGAACACCTTTAGTAACGTCATCATTGTTATCAGGAATCGTGGGGTTGAGCCGAAATTGGAATGAAGCGATTAAACTATCGATTACAGACACTCCAGAATTATTGGATACCCAGTAATACGTATTATCATCGCAGCAAGCGCACTCACAACCAGATGAGTCAAGGTTGGTTCTGATAAGGTCAACCGTTGCCCTGTAGTTAGCTGTATCACCACAAGATCTGTAATTCTGTGCCTCTGCATAATACAAAAGAACATTATCTACAAATACTTGATATTTAGAAATTCGATTACGCTGCAACTCATTTGCATGAGCTACACGCAGGTTCTCAATGCATGGTGTAAGTCCGCAAAGGCTTCCGGCACAACTCACTACAAACTCTTGTACGGTAGAAATAGAATACTGAAGAATCAAACCATCTGTCTGTGTTTGCTGAATTTGTTCAGTCAAAGAAACACTATAAGTGCCTGTAGCAAGTGGAGTTTCGGTATTTGGAGCGCTAGGATAAGGAAGCGAATTAACAACTACGTTACCGGGGAATGTTGGACTAAGAGTTGTCCAAGAAGGATAATTAATGGTGCAGCTCAAAGCTGATATTACCTCATTTGATTTTAAAACTGTAGTGTTGGCCACAGCCCACGAACCGCTGTCTCCAACCTCGCAATCGTAAGTGAAACTTACATCTGCCGTGGTCTGAGTACATCCAGAATAAGAATAAACACCACTAAGCTGAAGGTTTGTGAGATCAAAGCCAATGGTGTCATGTACGTCATCAAGAATTGTTGTTGATGTGGTAATGATTACATTTGGCCCGTCTAAAACAGCTGAAGAAACAAGAACATCCTGTTCAGTAAAAGCCTCTAGAGTCAGCGTATTGTCAGCCACCAAAAAATCTGCTAACCAAGCATAACCATCGGTTAGGATTGTATTTGGCAACGTGATAGACGTCAAATTATAGCTAGTTCCGGTCAGACGAAGCGAATACTCAAATGTATAAACTCCATTTGCTACATTCCCATTCAAATCAAGTTGCAATGGAAACGTATAAACCTGAGGGTCGCCCCCCAGGTTTTCATAGTCTATCATTGGAGTTGCAACTGTGTTTAAGTCCACAATTACATCTCCATTAAAAGTGATTACACCCAACCCTTTTGCGTAAGAGGTAGCAAGGTTTATACCTAGGTCGGCATAATTTGTTGAATCTGTTACAATCCCCGTTGGAGGTGACGCTGTTAAGTCAAGCGTAAGGGTTACAGTGCTAATCATCTTTTATAGTTTTCTTAATTTACCTAATAATTCTTCATTCACTTTGAGGTGGTCAATCAACGCAAATGCAGCCTCGCTACCTTCTTGCGTTGATTCAAAGAATGGGGCTTTCAACCACTTTGTACCATCGCCTCTACGGTCGCGAATATACCACATTCCGTCTTCATTTTTAATAAAACCTTCAGAAGAAAGTCGATTAACTAATTCGTGGATAGTTTCTTCGCTTTGAACTTCTTGTTTTTTCTTAACTGAACTAAGAATCTCAAAAGCATTCTTGCGGAATGTGTCGCTTCCATTTTTAATTGCGTCGTGAAGAGCAACTCGGTTTTCTTCTTCTGTGTAGAGTTTACTCATGCCCAATCCTTCAATTGCCTTGATAACCATTTCATATGATGTGTCAAAGTAAATCAAATTCTCAAGTTCACGAGCGCTTCTTGCAGTTTCAATCTTGTCTTTTGCTACTGCCTCTGGCTTGTCGTACTCATACCACGGATCTAAAGCCTTTTCCATGCATCGGTTGTCTTTGATGATTGGACACAAATAATGCACATAAAAAAGCAAATCTTTCTGCGTAGGAAGGATGTTCATTCCATGAGAAATAGTCACATTGTTTGCAGGATAATAGAACTCTAAAGCTCCGTTATTACCTGGTCGAGGAGGTGCTGTAGCATACTGAACGTGTGTTTGTACACCATATTCCTCATCGTAAATAACACCACGCGCTTTGCGTGAATTTCCCTGTGGTGGTTCAATGAAAAGTCTTGGCTCTTGGTTCTTGTCGTGAGACGGAACCTTGTAACTTCTTTTCATTTTGCTTGGTAAAACATTAATTTTTACTGGCTTTCCTTTAAAGAAATCAGGAAAGTCTTCTCTCATTTGTTCTTCTGCCCAACTTGGAATCGGCATGGGCTGACCGTTACTTATATCGAAAAGCATAACGTATTGGAGTTTATGAAAACAAGGGGGCTTTTGGCCCCCACGTTTTCGGATTTACTAAGAATTAGGCTTTGTAAAGCAAGCCGTACTTATTTGCATTAATGAATTTGAATGCAATTTCAGAAACAATGTGAATACCCAAGTTCCACTGATCGGTTTTGTTAGCCGATGCACGACCACCAGTTTGCCACATATTCATGAAGGCGCCTGGTTTGTGAGCGAGACGGATATACTTACCCATGTTACCGATACCATCGTCAACACCTTGTGAGGTCATTGGGAGGAATACCGCGTAATTAGTCCAGTTAGAACCTGTAACATTAAAGGTCTGAGGATTATCGAAAATACCCATACGAACAAGACCAAAGTTCTTATTATTGAACACGAGGTTGTTGAATGAGTAAGTTGAAGACATCAAGTCAGCGTAAGCGCCTTCACCCCAAAACGTCTTCTCCATAGCAACTTTATTGATGCTGATGTTTGCATTTTGGTTGTGAGTCAACATTTGCTGCTCAATCTGAGCAGATGTTACAACACTTGTCCAAACCATGTAGTTCTTAACAGATGCATCTTGAGCAGTCAACTTTGCTTCCAAAGCGTAGAAGTCAGTTGTACTGATAGAGCCACCAGTGTCTTCGATTTGACCGCTTGAAACAATCGTCGGCAACAAACCATCAGTAGTCTGGAATGATGTAGCACCAGTCAAACTTGTATTTGTGGTAGTAGTACCAGCAAGGAAAGTGTTTACAATAGCAACTTGGTGTTCACGCTGCAAGTAAATTACGTCACGTGAGTTAGAGTATGGAGTTTGAACGCCATTCTCTAATTGAGAATACCAAAGTTGGTTATAAAGAGATTCAGAACTTGCATTGGCATCGTGACGGATGGTCTGAAGATATGCTGTATGAATGGTATCAAAAACATACTTAGACGGCTGTGAAAGCGAATTTTCCTTAACAGATACACCAACGTAGAAGAAATAATCATCTGCGGCAATTACATTTCCTACAGCTGCTGAACTCAAAGGCTGAACAGTTAATGTTTTAGCATCGGCAGCCTTTGTGATGATTTGGTACAAGTAACCAGTCTTAGCGTGTCTCCAAATCTCATTAACGGCAGGCCAAGAGTAAGTCACACTATTAATTGTCTGAACGTCTGTGTTGGCCAAAACCAAGGTAAATGCAGCAGCGGTAGTAGTACCACCAGTGCCAATCTTAGCAGGAACCTCCATACGAGTCAATTCGAACCACTTTACTTGTGGTTGCTTTGCAATCTCACGGTTACCGATACCATTCATGATTTGGTTCATAGCATCCCAATATTCGTCACCGAATGGGAGATATGCAACCGCATCAAAATCTGCTTTCAAGGCGTCCCAGTTGTTCTGGATCCCGCCATAGGTCATCCCTTGGACGACCGACAATGGACTCAAATTTGCCATTTTTTTAAAGTTTTTTAATTGTTATCAACTATTTTTTAGTTTCTGTGAAGGCAAAGGAATTCCTCGTTCGATCAAATCTCTTTGAGCCGGAGTGAGGTTCTTGGCGTCCACAGAAGTTTTGTCTACTCTATTAACGGTCTTTGGTTGACCGTTATAGACTTCTCTTACTACCTTTTTTTCGGTTTGAGCAGAAAGTGATTTAGCAATTTGAACTCCGATATCCCCAGACTGAACCTTATGAATGAGGACTTGGTTCGCCAACCAATCACGTACCGCTTGTTTACCTTCCTTTGTGGTAGCATCAAAGGCTTGACCTAAATAACCAGCATACTGCGACTTCAAAATCGATTCGACCTCTTCGTTTGAAACTTTTAACGAAACTTCCGTATCGCCGAATTTGTAGGGGACTTCTTTTAGTTGTTTAGCATAGGACTCTGCCTCGCTAAATGCTACTGTCTGTCTTTCCGCAATCTGTCTTTGTGTTTGGCTCCTTAGCTCTTTTGCAAAGGTAAAAGGATTTTTAACATCTTCTACCTCTTTTTTAGTTTTATTTATCAGTTCAATTGCATCGATTGCATCTGATTTCATCAGGGCTGTGGCATAATACTCGCCTTCTCCCAAATTGTATTTTTCACGAATTGCTTCTTCAATTGTATCCTGGCCAAGCTGTTTAAACTTAGCTGGATTCTTTACAGCCTCAGCAATTACAAGTGCTTTCAATGGATCCTGCATCATGCTTGACTCATCCATAGAAACAATTTGATTAGCTACAGATGAATTAATCCCCTTCTTGCCAAAAGCAACGATAGTTTTAATTTCTTCGTTACCTCCAAACGGATCATCGGCTTCTTGAAGCAATGAAAGTCCTTCTTGGATTTCACGTTCTTTTTCACTTAATGAAGCAGCGAGGCTCTTATATGAACGCAGTTCTTCAAACTCGCTCTTAAATGAATCCTCGTTATCGTAACCATAAGCAGCAAACCACGGCATATCCGCCGGATCAACTTGTTCTGTTACTTGTTGCTCTACTTGTTCGTTAACTTGTTCATTAACTTGCTCGTTTACAAGTTCGTCTTGGTTTTCAAATTCGTTGTTTTCCATATGTTTTATATTCTACCTGTGATTTCGTTTCCTGTTTGAGCTTCGAGATTTGCCTCTAGCTGTATTTGTTCCAATACTTGATTTCCTTTTAATAACTGAACTTGATAATTTGAATCAGCCTTCATCCTCTGTAGTTCTTGCTCCTTCATGATCTCAAGATTTGCCATTTCGCGTTGCTTTTGAATTTCTATCTGAGCAAGTTGCATAGCAGTTTCGCGCTTGGCCTGTTCGGTCATCATTGCAGATTGTTGTTGACCTTGGATAGTCTGTTGCAACATCTGCTGGGCATACTGCTCTTCACGTTGACGAGCTTCTGTTTCTTCAGTGGCCATAAACCAAAGCGCCTCATCTATGTCGCCGTTTTTCAAAAGTTGAGCAACACGCTCTACGCTTGATGCGCGAAGAAGAACTGAGCCATCTTTGGTCGGAATCTGAGACATATTCATTGCCCTTTGGAGGATTGCGCTCTTTTCTTTTTCATTTGGAAGCACCTTGCAACTAATAGCAAGATGGTCCAGAGACAAGCCCTCAATGTCATCAAGAGCTTGAATAAAAATGTCACCAATAACTCCTTTATAGAACTCGCGAATTTTTTCATCGTATTCAATATCTATACGGGCTTGATGGATAATGCGTTCGCCCAATTTTTGCTTGAACTGACGTTCCGACTCGCGAAGGGGCCAATTGGCATGATTACCAGCAACATAATCTGCTTCCATTACTCCAACCAAACGTTCGGCTGATTGGTCTGGACTTGCAGCCATTGCGTCTGGAATACCCATGAGATCCTTAATCATCATTTGGATATTTGCTATCTGAGCAAGCCATTCCTGCCCCTGTGGGCCAAGACCATTGTCCATCTCAGTAAGTGGCTGAGAGATATACTTTCCTGTTGCCGCGTTGAACTTAGTGGCAACAATCTGAATACCGTTTTGACGGTGGATGTGCATGAGGTCGAATAGGTCGTACTCTACACCTCCAATCTTAATGTTAGCAGCTTCGCCCACATCAATTCTATATCCTTTTGGAGCAGCCGCCCAAACAGCTGCGCGTAACTTTAATACTGCAAACATCAAATCGTCAAGCAAGCCGCGAACGCTTCGTGTTGGAGCTTGACCGTTGATGCGATGAATAACATAAGAACTCATTGGGGATAACCCTTTCTGCATTTGGTTTGGCTTCTTGCGCCATTGATAAATCCGATCTTGTCCTGTGCCGGAAATAATATATGAACCCTCATACCAATAATTACATCCGACCTCATCGTATGTGTCATTTGGATTCTTCTTCTTATCTTCTACGGGCTTGTTATTCTTGAGGTATGTTGTGTATCCTTGTTTATTGGTGCGTTCTACGTATTGCTTGTAATCTGTAGATAAATATTCAAACTTCAATACATAAACTTTAAAGTCCATCCATACCCAACGATTTGTGGTTGGGTCACGACGCTCAAATGCCCACTGCGGAATGGTTGATACGTCCGTTTGATATGGAACGTAGGATTTTGCCATTGCCTGAATCTGATTTTCATCAAACCCTGCCTCAATCAATTCGTGATAAATAGACTGAATAGTTTCTACCGCTATGTGTCCAATTGAAACCGGATCATCTTGATTATCTTCATTCCAAAGCATAACCAATCTGCACGGATCGATGTATTCAAACTTAACCTGTCCAGTTAGACGATCATTGTAAAGTTTTGCCGCGCGGAAGTGAAAATCGATAGCGTCTCTGTTGAAATCCATTCGCTTTGACCCCCAGTCAGAAGATCTGAAACCAGATTCGGCTAATTTTTCAAGAGCAACCTCGTACTTTGTTTTAAAAAAACCAAGGCGGTCAGCCATCTCAAGCATTGTTTCATCTTTAGGAATAAACGGCAACTTAAATTCTGGAAGACCTAACTTTTTGGCTAATGGATTTGTAAAATTTGCCTTAGCGTATACATCGTACTTATTGCGCTTTTTCTTGGTAATAATGTTCTTATCAAGAGATACGCAGTCAAGTCTATAATCATTATCTGAAAGAACAGAAAGAAGTACGTTTGTTAACTTACGCATAGGAGAAAAAATCTCATAACTAATGTTAGTCATGGCCTTTCTTTGAGCCTTGCTCATGCCCTGGGTTGATGATACAGCTTCACCTTGCAATATTGACTTGTTGCCAGTTGGTGAGCCATTTGTAAACCAGTTTTTGTACTTTTCAGCTGATTGCATTCCGCCGCCATAATTACGAGTTTCCTGCATTTCAGGGAGCTGGCTAAATGCAAAATAAGTACCTCCTGCACAAAAACGAGAATACAAGGCTCTCGCGCAGCGGAGTCCAAACTCAGGTTTTAGCTTTTCGATCTCTGGTACGTTGTCATTAGGGAATAACACACCACCAGCCAATTGAGGCAATATCATATCTTACAAATTTAGTTAGCCACGACAAATGTAGTAAATTTTTCATTAAATAGTTGAGAACAATGATTATACATCGAACATCATAAATCCACCTGTAATCTCTATTGGCTGATAAACTTCTTTGTAAAGGTCTGGCATTCGGCTTTTTATGGCTCTCATACACCAGCCTGTAGCGGCGCACAAGTCATGGTTTGTCAAATCATCTATGCCTCTCATCTGACTCCACTCCTCGATTATCTCCCACATTTTCACGTACTTAACATTATTGTTAAAGTAAGTCATTATGTCTCCAGCCATTTCGTTTTTCTCCGCCTCACCTGCCCAAACACCTGACCTTCCTTCCTGCTTGCCATCAGAACCTAAATCCTTGAGAAGATATCCATCAAAACCGTTGTCTCTGAAATATTCAACAAGCGCTTCTCCGTCAGGCCACTCCGGATAAACATATGCCCCAAGAAATATAGCCGCCTTTAACCACTCCTCGTGATACTCAGATTTATCCTCGGTCTGCCTGTTATAAATAAGAATCCAGTCATTGCTCATCCACTCATTGCGGGGTTTGGTGTCTGGGTCGACTTGGCTATCTCGTTTGTAAAACACAGCGGCTGCCGCGTTGGACTTTTTCTTACCTACCGTATTCCGTCTGTGGAACTTTACCGGGTCACAGCAAAGGAAGAACTTGTTTATGACCGATGGGTCTGGAGCGTATATAGGTCCTCGCTCTTTGGGAGGGATGTAACCCTCCTCTGGAGTAACAACTGTCTTTCTGTTTCGCTGTTCCTGTGGTGGAAGGTAACTCATTGTCCAACTACCCTTGGGGTCATTCTCTACGTACACATCACCTCCAAACTTATCTCCAACCCACTTGAAGTTTACCTTCGTAGTAATAGGCGTGCGAGAAAACTTGAGTTCTGATATACGGTCACGCATCTTCTCGATAGGCATACCCATGTCCTTCGGAATTACAGCGAATGCCTGTTTCCAAGTCATTGGGAAGTTCTGCTGTAACTTAATAAGTTTCTGCCACTCTCGTTTACGCTCGAAGTAATCAGCTTGGTTTAGCAGGTATGATTTGGCCCCCTTGGTAATCCACTTTCCCTCATTGGACATAATTGGTTCCTTGGGGTCATCAATAATACTCGCACCGTACTCATCGATATAACCTTCCACGGCGTAGTAACCTGGAAGAAAGAAGTTGATGAGTCCCGATGGAGTTGTTCCATTCTCGTTTCGATCTGAGAAGTGGGAGTCATTGGCAATGTCAAAGAACTGCGCTCCACCACCCGTGTCCATGTCGCCAACCGTAGACGGCATGATGCAGAACCCTCTAATGTTTTCCCCCCGCTCGATTGCTGGCTTCATCGTGTTGTACCACCACGTCGGGATGTTTTGGTCCGCCGCTTTCGCATCCGTCTTCTTCGCTGGCTCATCACGGTAGACAAAAGCGATTTCCGCTTCCCCATCCGCAGCCTTCTCCGACGACGAGAGTGGCGTAATGAAGCATTCCATTTGTTCGGGGATGATTCCAGCCCTTGCTGCTGACGCGATTGATCCCTCGTATTGAAAACGCAAACCCTCCTTAGCCTCAATCCTTCCCCGGTAGTGTGGTCGGAAGAAGAATGGAAGTTTGGTTACGGGAGTTTGTATCTGCTTGATAAATATTTTATTAACCGCTTGGTCCTCATTCATCGCCTGTATGATAAAGGTTTGGTCAGGCATATTAAGCGTACCCCATGTGCAGAAACAACAAGCAATTGCTGTCTTAGCAATACGGCGTCCAGATACAAAGTTGATTCCGTGAACGGTACGCTTACCCTTGCCTACGGTTACATTTAAGTTTGGTTCTACGTAATACTCAACCCCCATCTCACTCATTTCTTCCACCACATTCTTTACATCTTGGTTTGAATATCTTGTCTTTACGACGCTGTCTTCCCTGTATATAATTTTATGCTTGTAGAATGCGTCTTCTGTGGTGTATGCGTACATGAAAAGATGAAACATCTTACGCTGGTAATCGCGGTAGTCTGGCCGGTTGTTATTCTTTCCAAAGTTCTTTACGGTCCAAAAGTTTAGGAAGAAGTAGTTGGCTCCGTTTAAATATACCGGCTTACCTTTAATAAAACACCAGTAACCAACGTACCTACGTTTGATTTGGAGTTTGATCCACTCAATCTCCATGGCGTAGTACTTCTGATTAGACTCAATCTCTTCGTATATATCCTCAAGCCTTACGTCGCCCATCTCCTTGTACTTGGACTTGTTGGCTATGTGTTTCTTATTAAATACAACCTCGTATATGAGCTTTATCTTCTCTGGAATCTCTTGGTATGAAAACCTTTGTTCTCTTGGGTCTAATCCATATCCGTCTACATACGTAAGAGCTTCTTCCCTTGTAACATCACGTTTCAAATGGCGTGAATACCACTCCTCAAGGCGTGGAAGAGGTATACGAATCGTATCCAACTCATCATCATCCTCATGGAATGAAACATATTTATCCTCCTCCTCGTATTCGTACTTCATGGTATAATACTTCATGGTATAACCTCCGGGAATATTTCTTTCTTCTCACGCCATATGCGGGAGTAGTGTTCTGGCTGTATGCCTAAGTTCTCTGCGCGAACAGAGAATGTAATCGCCTTCTGCAAGGTAATGCTTGTCTCATCATTCATAATTCGGGTACGGGCATCCACCAGGGTCTGCCTCCAGCTCTCAAGACCTGCCTGGAAGTTCTTGTCGTCATTAGATCTGTCCACGGGCTGAGTCAAGAGCGCTCTTTGCAATGCGGCAATACGGATATCAGCCGTACACATAATCGAATAATCCTCCGAACATTGTAGGCGAGTAAACACGATGTATCGCTCCACCGCCCAGTCCACATTCATCATGCAGAGCTGGGCATAGCCATTGTCGGGATCCGTATCATCAACCTGGATATTCAGCTTGTTTAGCGTGTATCGCTTTCGTTGGTTGATGTCGGGATACGCATCCTTCACTGGCGTTCCTGGAGCGAACATATATATGAGATAGCGTACAACCTTGTCCGCGCTAACCCCCTCAGGAAGGTCGTCAGACCTGTCGAGAATATGGGCTTGACTAGCCAAGTCCGAGAAGCGGTAGATTACCGACTCGTCATCCGGGATGCCTTCAATGTTATACGATATTTTAATAAAGTCTAGTTTTATCATTCTTCTATTGCAAGTATTACCCGCGACTGGAAACGAACCAAGTCAGTTGTGTTTGCCAAGGTGGAATCTAATGGAATTGCAAAGTAATTTCTCAAACAAAGAATGTCGCCCTTTTTAACCTCCGTATTCGTCCAAACATCTTCCTGAACGTATTTTGGGTTTCTTGTTGGAGCAACTTCAACTTGCACTCTTGCTATTGATGATTCTGGCAAAAACAAAGACCCGTACTTCAAATCATTAGATAGTCTTTTGCCAATGATGTAACCGTTCATGCTAACTATATCATCTCCGCGCTTTGCGGCAAAGATGGCCCTACTAGGAATGAGAAGATACAATTTTCCATTTTCTTCAAAACAATCTTCTTTTTCCTCAAGTTTTTCTCTTGTATAACTTGAGTCAAACCAAACCTCGTCACCAACAACGGCATCGAACTCACAGTTAAAATCCCATCCAGCATATCCTAATTCTTTTTCCGGCAACTTCACAATCTTGCCTCTTCTAACCGCTTGCTTGGCTTCGTGGTCTATCTTATTTTCATCCGCTTGTTTTTGTTGTTCAGCAGACATTTTTAAATATTCTTTTTTTGCAAAGTCATCCTTGTATCGGCTTTTTTTCATTGCATTTATCAATGAGAATATTTCCTTTGCATCAACCTCTTCAACACCATCTTTCACCTTGTTGACCAACTTCAGTTTACCGCCATTGAAATCAATCTCATCCTCAACCATTGCGTGAATTTCAACAAGACATTCGCCGTTCACAAGTCTAAGCGTCTCTATGTTAATGTCATTAAAGTTCATGAAATCGTTTTTTGATAAATTTCAAACAATTGTTTCTGAGTGTCAAAGTTCTTCTTACCCACTGGAGTTTTCTTTTTTATCTTATTAACTCCTCGCCTTAGGGATGAGTATGTTCCAAAAAGTTTGATAGCATCCCAATTACTCATAAGTGACTCAATCTTACTCATATCGGTTTTTTCTCTTTCCAAGTAATATTGGTAAACCTCTATGATTTTCAAATAGTTATTTCTTGTCTTTGTTCTTATCATAGTGTTCTTTCAATGTTTGGAAGTAAACGGATCTTCGGATTCTTTTCTCAACTTGAGTGGAGGTTATATCGTTCAGCGTTTGACTATACCTATCTATAGCAAGCTCAACCTGATCAAGGTCATCGCTTGTTATCGCCGGATCGCAATAAAGGATTTTTCTCCTAGCCTTGGTGGACATAGGGGTAAAAATTCGCATCACCTCATATATCTCAATCTTCTCGTCAATCATTCGCTGAACGAGATTTATCGACCTATTCCAATTTTGCGTATTATTCATATATAAAAACTATATCTCTTTCGTGGACAGAATATATTTCAATTCCTTGAACTTCAACCTTTTCAAGTTTTCCAACAATGCAAATTTTTTGTCCATCTTCAAAATCAACATTGTTACCAACGCTAACTATTTTAGCATCACATTGGTTATTATGTTTTTTTTCTATTTCAACGAACACACGTCCGTCTGGTGGTCTCAAGTTTGTCATGTTGCAAATATACAAATAAATCACATGGTGTCAAGTTCTTGCTTGTGAACAACACTATTTTGCGTAAATTTGCACTATGTTTATCTGCTCAATCATAATTGTTATCGTGTCCCTTGTATTCATGATGAAAAACTCCATATATGGCTGTGGAAAAAGATGTTACAAGACTCGCAAGGAAGCTCAGGAACACTGTGACTATGACCAGCAAGTCTATATGTGCTGGGACTGTGAGATGTGGCACATAAAAAATAATGGCGAAAACACTTGACAACCTTGCGTGGTTGTTTTATTTTTGCAAAATATTCCGCCCCCCGTTTGCTAAAGAACCACAGCAACCGGGGGTTGGAAGGTGGTTACAAATACTAACCAACTCAAAAGCTCGCAAAGTGGTTCTTGCGAGCTTTTTTTTATCTTATGAATACAGGACAAATAGTTAAAACAAGGAACGTCCCATTCGCGATGGTTCCTACAGAATTTCTTAGAAGTAAGTCTGTAAGTTTAAAAGCAAAGGGGTTACTATCTTTTTTGCTTTCCCTTCCGCCGGATTGGGTTATTTACAAAAGCAAATTGACCGACTACTTTTTAGATGGAAAAGATTCAATATCAAGCGCTTGGGATGAGTTGGAGATTCTTGGATACATACATTCAGTTAGAATTATTGGAGGCGATGGCTTGTCAAGAGGTTTCAATTATGTAGTTTATTACGAACCTACAGAAATCGGTTTACCGGAAAGCGGATTAACGGAAAGCGGAAAACCCGATATCCGTAAACCCGCCACTACATATATAGATAATACAAACAGAGAAAAAACATATAAATACTCTTTTGAGCATTTTTGGCTTGCATACGACAAGAAAGTGGACAAGAAACAAACCCTTGCTGTATGGAACAAACTATCTGATGCGGACCGCACACTTGCAGTAGAATGCATGGGTAACCACAAGTCGGGTCGCGAGCGCAAGTATTGGAAAGACCCAGTTCGATATCTTCGCGACAGGAGATGGGAGGACGAGACAACAACAACGAATGTAAAACAAACAAACTATAGCTATGACCCAAATGACCCAAGGAATAAATGGTAAGGTATCCATCTACAAAGACTTCAACGACCTGCAAGGACACACAATTAGTGTACTGGGCGCACTTGAACGAATTAGGATTGGAAAATCAAAGGCACTTGTCGAGAAGGCGAGGGAAGCCAAAACCAAGAAAGAGGCGGACGAGTTAAAAAAGAAACTTCCTGCCGTCTGTTTTAGCGGTACGTTTTCCAAGAGAAAAGACTCTGAGTTGCTTGAACACTCCGGGTATATCGTTTTAGACTTCGACAACGTGTCGGATATGGCCCAAAAACGAAGCGAATTGTGTTCGGTGGCGTATGTTACCGCAGTGTGGGTTTCACCATCAGGGAAGGGCTTAAAAGCGCTCGTCCAAATTGAGTGGAAAACTAAGCATAAGGAACACTTTGATTCCTTGATGCAGGATATGCCTGATGTCGACAAGACTGGACGCAATGTTTCCCGTCTTTGCTTTGAGTCGTATGATCCACAGATTTGGTTTAACCCAAACGCAGAGGTATACAGCAAGCTGCCTGTAAATAAGGAAGACAGGAGACTTCCTCAGCAGACAAGTACGGAAACGATTAACGACGACGATAAGATATTCCAAAACCTTTTAACGTGGATGACGTCCAAGGGTGACGCATTCCGTGAGGGAGAGAGGAATCACTTTGTGTTCAAGTTGGCCGCAAGCTGTTGCCGATTTGGTATGATGGAAGAAACTTGCTATAGCATGATGATGATGTATGTTGTACCTGACGCTAGTTTTAGTCAAAGGGAATGCAAGCAAGCTATTCGTAGTGCATATCGTGCTAACATGAATCAGTGGAATACTGCTGAATTCACCAAGGACCAACTGGTTACAAAGAGTAACCACAAGGAGGTTGAGATTGTAATCACCGCAGAAGATGCGGAGAATATTATCGCAGAGGATGTGATTTATGCAGAGGAGGTAATGGAGAAAGCCTCTGAAATCTATATGCATGGATATAGGGCGGCTCAACCATTAGGCGTTCCGTTACTTGACAAACACTTCAAACGGGTGAAGGGTGATTTAACAATTGTTTCCGGAATTGGAAACTATGGTAAGTCATCGTTTATGAAGTGGGAAATGGTATTTCGTATTGTAAAGTTTGGGGAGAAGGTTGCCATCTTTACTCCTGAGGAATTGCCAGCGGAGCAATTCTACCACGACCTTGTGGAGATCTACTTTGGAAAGGATTGCACGCCCAATAACCCAAACCGTCCTCCATACGATTTGTACATGAAAGTGTATAAGATGATTGGCGAGCATATCTTCATGGTTTACCCCAAGAACGTAAGTCCAACTCCTGAATACGTAAAAGAAGTCTTTCTCAGCCTCATCATCAAACATGGTGTTGAGCGCGTAATCATAGATCCATTTAATCAGATGGCAAACGACTACACCAAGGGTGGAGGACGCAGCGACAAGTATCTTGAAACATTCCTGTCCGACTGCACACGATTTGCGCGTAAAAACAATGTGTACTTCGACATCGTGGTCCACCCACACAAGATGAGAAAGGCGGACGATGGGAACTATCCATGCCCAGAAGTATTTGACCTTGCCGATGGTGCAATGTGGAACAACAAGGCAGATAACATCTTGATTTACCACAGACCTTTTGCTCAGACGGCTCCTGAAAGCCCGGTGTGTGAGTTTCACTCTAAGAAAATCCGTAGACAGAAGATTGTGGGGATCAAGGGTTTCTTTGACTTTGAACTTGTAAGGTCTACTCGCAGGTTCACGTTTAATGGAACTGATTATCTGCAACAAGCGATTGATGGAAAGTATGTACAGGCTGAAATAGAGCAACCGAAGGCATCTGTAATTAAGCCTAACAGAAGCTGGACCGACTCCAAGGAGGTCAAGGAATGGAATGAAGACGCAGGACACCCGAACGGGTATAAAGAAGCGTGGGAATAAGCATTGATACCCAGTCGGGTATAAATTTAACAGTTTTTTTATTGCACAAAAGAAACACATATGCTACATTTGCAGATATAACCAATAAATTAATCATAAAAATTATGGGATTAAATCAAGGTGGTTCATCAAACCGTACTTACCTCAGTA
>Ga0209189_1001098_pt1 | contig 20688 bp, 23 predicted proteins | sample C_130820_EF_Meta_FD_187308 | JGI IMG/M metagenome (GOLD analysis project Ga0209189, IMG submission 187308) | Freshwater microbial communities from Lake Croche, Canada to study carbon cycling - C_130820_EF_MetaG (SPAdes) (version 3) | ecosystem: Environmental > Aquatic > Freshwater > Lake... | reverse complement strand
GCATGGCGCTGGAAGTGGTGTTCTATGACGGCAAAGCAATCTCGGTCGAACTGCCCACCAGCGTAGAGCGTGAAATCACCTGGACCGAGCCCGCCGTTAAAGGCGACACCTCAGGCAAGGTACTCAAGCCCGCCAAAATCGCCACCGGCTTTGAAATCGGCGTGCCGATTTTCGTCGCCCAAGGCGACAAAGTCGAAATCGACACCCGCACCGGGGAATACCGCCGCCGGGTGTAAGCGGTAATATTCCTGCAGGTCAGGGATTCCCGCAGGTCAGGGGCTGAGGGTGACGATTTTCGAATTTCGTATAAAATCGTAAATTAAATCGAAACACCATCAGCCCATGCAAGCCACTCTTAAAAAGACGAAGCGCTCCGGTTCCGCCTTGGTCGGTATCGACATGCTGAGCCAAGTGGCGGAGCTGATCGCCGAAAAAATCCCCGCAGGCGCCTTGGACGGCGCAAGCTTGTCCAAGGCCTTGCACGACGTACTTGATGCCCGAGACGACCGGGGCAGGATGGCGAGAAAGCAAATCCAGATGCACCTCTTGGAGGTCAACGAGCGTCTTGCGTATGGTCACTTGGCGGAATCTGAAGACCGCTTGCTGTCCACTGAGCAAGCAGCTCAGATGATGATGAAGAGCCGACCTCACGTCGCCATGCTTATCGATGCGGGAGAGCTCGAAGGAGCCTCCACCACGCCTAAGGGGCATCGGCGCGTGCCAGAGTCCTCCGTTCGGGCGTGGTTGAGCAAGCACGAGAAGTCTGCCCAGACGGGTTCTTCCGACTACAGGGACGCCGCGAGGGAGGCGGGCATGTATGCCATCGCCGAATCGGCCTACGTAAAAGCCGACGCGTCGGGCCGCGGTCTTGCCTGACCATCCGCTATCGTCAGGAGGTTCGACCTACGCCATACTGGACGCGAACGCGCTTTTGCCGCCGAGGCTGTCCGACGTCCTGTTTGATCTTCGGAGCCTCTATTTCCCCCGCTGGACTGTTGACATCGAAAAGGAGTTTTTGCGAAATTGGGCGCAGGTGGTCAAAAGACTTAAAGGCGCCGAAGTGAAAGCCTATAAGGCAGCCTCTCCTCACCCCGACGACGAGAGCAAAGCCGAAAAAAGGTTAAATGCTTACCGCCATGCAGTTGGCGACGAATACCAGCTGATCGGTTACAGCGCCGGTCACATCACGCAACAAGTTCCAGCGGCGGTCGATAAGGGGGACGCCCATGTTGCTCAAGCGGCCATATTGATGCGCCAACTCTTGGCTAGCGAGGGGATCGTCTCCGATAGGGTTTTTCTGGTGTCCAGCAACCTCAACCACCTAGCAGTCCAAGACATGGGGCAGCTTGGTATCGAAGTTATACGTCCCGGCGCCTTCGTTGATCTATTGTTTCAAGCAGCACAGGATCGGGTGGCCAGGGCTTTGGAGCAAACCGTTTCCGACTTGACAAGCCCGCCATATACCAAGAGCGATCTATTAGGATCTCTGCGCTTGCATGGTGCCAAGGCTACCGTCAAACATTTAACCTAGAAACCGCAGTTGGACGCGCCCGAGTGTGCCGCCATGGGGTGGCCTGGCCAGGCGCGACGACGCGGCTGGCTGATGCCAGCAAGGAGGAGCAACACCGCCAGGGCATCCCAGGGCGGTGCAATCGGGCACGTAGCGACCTCACCCACCAGGTGAGTAGATGTAGGGGGTCATCGCAGTGTTTATGCATAAGATTTTTGAGTGCCATGAAGCGGTCAACTGCGGTTTCTAGGTTTAATTATTTTTATGTCGCCGGTTGCGATTGTTCCGCCGTCGTCACGCGGGGTCAAAACCACATTTGGTAAAGTGGACGACGTGGTGTTAGAGCCTGGCATTCATTTTTTACTGCCAATTGCTCAAAAAATTCATTTGATGGATGTGCAGATTCAAAAAGGCGAAGGGGATGGGGACGCTGCATCCAAGGATATGCAGTCGGTGCACACACGCATCGCCATCAATTACCACATGCGGCCAAGCGCAGTAACCACTGCATTCAAGGACATCGGCTCGACCACAGACATCGTGGCCGAGCGCATCATCCTGCCTGCGACTCAAGAAGCCGTGAAAGCCGTCACAGCCAAATTCACGGCAGAGGAGTTGATAACCCGGCGCACCGAGGTGCGCGACTCCATTGGTTTGCTTTTGCGCGAAAAAATGGAGCGCCAGGGACTGGCATTGGATGAGTTTGCCATTGTTAACTTTTCTTTTTCAAAAGTCTTCGCTGAGGCCATCGAAGCCAAAGTCAAGGCCGAACAAGAACGGCTGAAGGCCGAGCGCGATTTACTGCGCATTGAGGTAGAGGCCAAACAAAAAGTGGCGACGGCAAAAGCCGAGGCGGAATCGCTGGCGATTCAACGGCAGCAAATTACTTCCGATCTGCTGGCCTTGCGCAAAATTGAAAACGAAAAAATGGCGATTGCGAAATGGGATGGTAAGTTACCGCAGTGGGTGAGTGGCGGCAATACACCTTTTGTGAATATCGCTACGCCACCCACCAAATAGCCGCCCACTTTACGCTTTGGATGCAGGCGTTTACTCGGGCTCGATCTTCGCGTCTTTAACCACCTTACCCCAGCGCGGCGCTTCGAGCTTGATGAGGGCGGTAAACACCTCCGGGGTGCCGCCGCCCACCTCGTTACCTTGGCTGAGGATTTTTTGCTTCAGATCCGGGTCTTGCAGCGCCTTGTTGCCGACCGCGTTGAGTTGTTTAATGATCTCTGGCGGCAAGCCCTTGGGGCCCACCAAGCCCTGCCAGTTCAGCACCTCCACCGCCGGGAAGCCCGCTTCGCCCATGGTCGGCAAATCGGGCAACAACGGTGAGCGGTTTTTGCTGGTGATGGCCAGCGCGCGCAGTTTGCCACCCTGGATAGAGGGCATGGCGGCGTACATTTGCTCAAACATGCAATTCACTTGCCCGCCCATCAGATCGGTAGCGCCCGCAGAGCCGCTTTTGTAGGGGGCGTGAATCATGTCGATACCGGCTGAATGCTCGAACAGCGCACCGCTCAAGTGGTGGGTTCCGCCGATACCACCCGAGGCGTAGGCCAGTTTGCCGGGTGCGGCTTTGGCAGCAGCCACCAAGTCTTGCACTGTTTTATAGGGCGAGTCGTTGCGCACCATCAAGATCAGCGGCCCCTTTTCGATCAGCAAGATCGGCACGATATCGGTAAAGGGATCGAAATTGAGCTTTTTAAACAGCGCGTGGTTGACCGCCAGCGGCGCGAAATTGCCCATGCCAATGGTGTAGCCGTCCGGCTTGGCACGCGCAATGGCCTCGGTGCCGATATTGCCGCCCGCACCGGCCTTGTTGTCGATGATGATGGGCTGACCCAGCAAGCTGCCCATGACCTTGGCCACTTGGCGCGAGCGGCTGTCGGCGTTGCCGCCTGCGGCATAGGGGCAGACCCAGGTGATGGCTTTGCTGGGGTATTTGTCTTGGGCCAAAACAAAACCGGGAACCACGGCGGCACTGCCGGCGACCTGGAGAAGGGTGCGACGTTTCATGTTGAAGATCACTTCAGGCAAAGGGGGAGGGAAATCGACTTTAACGCATGCCCCGCCTTGCGCACAATGGGGGGCCTAGGAGAACCTCACCACCGTGCAACAGCCAGCTATGCGCGGCGGGAGCCTGGGCTAAACAGCCTCTGGCACCAGTTATGCCCATTCTCTGGGTTGGTGGGAGGCGCTGGGGCCTGTTCACGCGATTTACACAAGACGTGAAAATAGCGCGTACAGGCCCTCATCCATCAGAATTTGTAGCGCAAGCCGATTCCCAGCTCGGTCTGGCTACGGGCGCCAACCGCCTGCGCTGCCAAGTAGTTACCGGTGGTGTTGAGCTTGTCAGCCGCTACGTAAAACTCAGTGGCAGCGTCCAAATGGTAGAAAGCCGAGCCGTACCAAGTATTGCGATTACCTGTCGCCACGGAGGTGATTGCGCTGGTATTGCTGTAGGCATTTTGCACGTAGCCGCTGCTCACACCTGCGTTGGTGGCGCGCATGGTCTGATAGCCCAGCTCGAAATCGTAGGTCTGGCTCGGCACAATCTTGGTGGACAGCGTCCAGGCGGTGTCCTTGCGGTCACCCAGTGCGCTAGGCTGTTGCGCCTTGTAGTTGAAGTAGCCACCGTACAGCCGGATCATGGAACTCACCGCCAAGTTACCGCCCACCGAGAAGGTGGTGTGCGTCAGGTTGGCGATATTGGCGCTGGTGGCAAAACCCGCCACGGTGAAGCCGCTGCCGTTGTAGGCCAGCGAACCGGTGCGGGTGGAGCCGGTACCAAAGTTGCCGGTCACACCACCAAATTGGTAGGCCGCGCCCGCCACAATATTGCCGAACTCTTTCTTCCACACCACACCGTTGTCCATACGGGTGCCCGTAGCGCTGCCGGCATAGAAAATCAACTGCTTGAAGTCGTTGTTGTTGGTGTAACCGCCTTCTTCCAAAGACGCCTTGGGACTGCCGTACGGGTCGCCGTAGGTGGCCGACGCCGCTGGATCCCGCGCCAGTGCGTTCTGGCGACCGAAGGTCAGCTTGCCCAGAGACTTGCTTTCCAAGCCCAACCAAGCATCGCGATTGAACAGCACACCGGGCGTGTCCATGTTGCCAGTCTGGTTCTCAAATTCGCTCTCTAGGCGGAATATCGCCTTCAAATCGTCGTCGCCGCCCAATTTGCGAGCGCCCGTAATGCCCCAGCGGTTGCCGCTAAACCAAGCCACACGGGGCGCAGTCACCGACTGACCGGCCGCATTCGCGTGGTTGCGATTCACATAAGTCACATCGATCAAGCCATATAGCGTGGCCGAGTTCGGGCCAGCCGTGATGGTCAGACCGGTGCCGCTGCCACTGCTGGTCGCCATCTGGCTGGTCGCCGCGGTTTGGCTGCTGGTCTTGGCTTGCTCAGCGGCGGCCAGCGCTTGTTCCAGCGCAGCCTGTGCCTGTTTGGCCGCCGCCATGGCCTGTGCGGCGGCGGCTTGCGCCTGCGCCAGTGCCTGCTGCAACTGCTCCGTGGTGGTGGTGGTTTGGGCCTGTGCAGCAACCGAGCCAAGGCTCAGCACCGCACTGGCGAGTACGAGTTTTTTCATCTTCATGGTGTCTCCAAAAATTAAAACAGCGATGAACCACACCGCATTGGAAGCGAATGGGGTTTCATCTGAAGCGGCCGCATTTTCACGCGACCCGCTCGGGCATCTTAGTTAGCCCACCCGCACTCTAGAGCACTGCAGCTTTCGATCCGCTTTCATTTCGACCAGAAGATTTTTTACCCTAGAAGCCGCAGTTGGACGCGCCCGAGTGTGCCGCCATGGGCTGGCTTGACAAGGCGCGACGACGCGGCCGGCTGATGCCAGCAGCAGCACCGCCAGGGCAGCCCCCGGGGCGGTGCTTGTCGGGCGCGTAGCGACCTCAGCCACCAGGTGAATAGATGCAGGGGGCCATCGCCGTGTTTATGTGTCGCATCCCGGACGATTGCATAGACTCTAGACGTTACCCGCTATTCATGGCCAGGGCGGCTATGCGAGAGCTGGTAAAAAGCCTTATGCAACCCACAGGAGAAGCTTCATGATGATTGCCTTGCACAAGAACGCCCGCACCACACCGGCCACGCGTGCCCAGATTGCTGCCAGCAGCGCCAGTGCTGCCAGCCTGGCTGTGCGCTTTGGTATCACCCAGGCCACCGTGTACAAGTGGAAAAAGCGTACCAGCGTTGAGGACGCCTCGCACACCGCTCACCGCCTGCAAACCACCCTCACGCCCGCCCAGGAGCGCGTGGCAGTGGAGTTGCGCCGCACCCTGCTGCTGCCGTTGGATGACCTGTTGGCCGTCACCCGAGAGTTCATCTGTGCCCAGGCTAGCCGCTCGGGCCTGGATCGGTGCTTGCGCCGCCACGGCGTGGGCAACTTGAACGCTCTCAAACCGGCCCAGCCCTGCGCGGGGCATAAAAGCTTCAAGAGCTACGAGCCGGGCTACCTGCACATGGACGTGAAGTACCTGCCGCAGATGGCCGATGAAACGCAGCGGCGGTATCTGTTTGTGGCCATTGACCGCGCGACACGCTGGGTGTTTGTGGCAATCAAGAAGAACAAGACAGCGGCCAGTGCGAAGGCCTTCTTGCACGCGCTGCACAAAGCGTGTCCACTGAAGATTCGCACGTTGTTGACTGACAACGGCAAGGAGTTCACCGACAGGCTGTTTGCCAGCCGTGCACGCCAGCCCTCAGGCCATCATGAGTTTGACCAACTCTGCCAAGCCTTGGGCATTGAGCATCGACTGACCCAACCCAGAACGCCCAAAACCAATGGCATGGTCGAACGCTTCAACGGGCGCATTGCCGATGTGCTGAAAACGCATCGCTTCCACAGCGGAGAAGACTTGGAGCAGACCTTGATGCGATACGTCGCTTTGTACAACCACCAACTGCCCCAGTCAGCCTTGAGCAGCAAAACCCCCATTCAGACCATGAAAAACTGGTACGCCTCTCATCCTCATCTGTTCCTCAAACGGCCTTATGATCGTCCGGGATGCGACATTTATGCATCAAATTGTTGAGTGCCGTGAAGCGGTCAACTGCGGGTTCTAGGTTTAAAAGCTCGCTTGTATCCGGGGCGCGGCAGCTTACTCGCACAAACCAGTTATGGATGGGCCCCGATTGGACTGAAAATCCATCGCGAAGAGCGTCCCAATAGGGCACACACACCCTCCACGCCCCACTTGAGGAGACCGAATGAATTTTTCTGCCTGGCGCGGCTTGGGGCTGCTGGCGATGATGTGGTGTGGGGCGGCCTTGGCCGAAGAACGCATCGTCATCATGGTCAGCGGCATTGAGAAGCAAATCTACCTGCCTAGCCGTCTGGCCGAGCGGCTGGGCTACTTTCGCCAAGAAGGGCTGGATGTGCAACTCCAGTCCGAGTCATCCGGCGTGATTGCCGAAGATGCCTTGCTCAGCGGCGCGGCGCAGGGTGTGATAGGCGCTTACGACCACACCATCGATCTACAGGCCAAGGGTAAGGCGGTTCAATCGGTGGTGCAATTCAGCGTGGCGCCCGGCGAGGCCGAGTTGGTACCCAGCCACCTGGCGACGGCGATCACGTCACCCGCCCAATTTAAGCAGCGCCGCCTGGGGGTAACGGGGCTGGGATCTTCGACCAGTTTTCTGACCCAGTACTTGGCTCTGCTTCACGGGGTGCGGCTGGCGGACATTAGCTTGGTACCGGTAGGCAGCGGCGCCCGCTTCATCGCGGCCATGCGCCAGGGGCGTATCGACGCGGGAATGACCACCGAGCCCACCGTATCGCGCTTGCTGGCTTCGGGCGAGGCACGTCTGCTGGTTGACCTGCGCACACCCGAGGCAACGCAAAAAGTGCTGGGCGGTTTCTACCCCTTCGCCTGCCTCTACATGCAGACCGCGTGGATCAAAAGCCACCGCAAGGAGGTACAAAAATTAGCCCGTGCGCTGGTGCGCGCGCTGCGCTACATCAATACCCACAGCGCCGCTGAGATCGCCGCGCAATTGCCGCCTGAAGACTACGCCGGTGACCGTGCGCTCTACGTGCAATCCTTAGCCAACAGCAAAGCCATGTTCACCTCCGACGGGGTGATGCCGGCCTCAGGCCCGCCCACGGTGCTGAACATTCTGTCGGTGGTTAACAAGACGATTCGACGTGAGGCCATTGATCTCTCGCGAACCTACACCACCGAGTTTGTCGGCGCCGCCCAATAAATGGGTGGTGGCGTAGCGTTGAAACCGTACCGAGACCAGCAGACCGCTGCCGCTGGCGGGCACACCCAGGTGGATCTGTGCACCGCAGCCGTCCGCGATCTCACGCACAATCGCCAGCCCCAAGCCGCAGCCGTCGGAGTGCGTATTGTTCAGGCGAAAGAAGCGCTCGAACACCCGGTCTCGAAACGCCTCGGGTATGCCCGGCCCGTTATCCTGCACGTGTAGAACCAGCTCCTCTTCATGGGCCGTTACGCGGGCTGTCACCACGCCACCACACGGGGTGTAGCGCAAGGCGTTGTCCACCAGATTGGCCACCAGTTCATGCAGCAGCGGCGGGCTCGCTTCAAGCGATGCTTGGCCAGCGTGGTCTTCCAGGCCCAGATCAATGTGGCGCTGGCTGGCCAATAGCGCAAGAGACTCCACCGCGCGACGCACCACATCACCCAACACCACCACCTGCTGCTGCGCGGGCAGCCCCAAGCTGGCCTCGGCCCGGCTGAATGACAGCAGTTGGTTGACCAGCCGGATGCTATGCCGCACGCTGGCATGGATGGCCGTGAGCGCCTCTTGACGACTGGCCGCGTCCTTGTCTCGCAGCGCATAGACCACCTGCGTATTCAGCAAGGTCAGTGGCGTGCGCAATTGGTGCGAGGCATCGGCAATAAACCGGCTGTGGGATGACATGTGCTTGTCCAGCCGCTGCACGTAGTCATTCAAGGCAGCAACCAAGGGCTGGATTTCTGCTGGCACGGCGTCGGCTTGCAAGGGCTGCAGCTCACCGGACTTGCGTTGCCGCATGTGGTCGCGTAGCGCCAGCAAGGGTCGCATGCTGCGATGCAAGCCAAACCACAGCAACACAGACACCAGCGCCAACCAGGCGAATTGGCGACGCACTGCTGACACCCAGATGTTTCGCGCCAGCTCATGGCGCCCTTCCAATGTTTGCGCCACCTGAATCAGCACCGGGCCGCGTGTAGGTGCCGCAAATACCGGCTGCGCGAAAGCCACTCCATGCACCTCGCGCCCGCCCTGGCGACTGTCAAAGTACATCAACTCCTCCAAGGCCAGCGTGCGCGGTGGCAGGGCCAGGTCGTCATAGCCAGACAGCAGTTGCCCCGAGTTGGAGGAGACGCGGTAGAACACCCGGTCGTGGCTGGGCGAGTCAAACAGCTCCAGGGCCGCAGGGGGTATCACCACCTGCACCACCCCCTCTTCCACGCGCACTTGCCCACCTATCATGCGCGCCGCGCCCAGCAGCATGCGCTCTTGCACAATGCTGGCCGTTTCCTGCGCGCTGGCATAGGTAATCCAGGCGTCCACCAGCGAAACCAAAGCCAGCGGAGCGAGAAGCCAAAACAGCAATTGGGTGCGCAGGCTTTTAAACGCCATCGTGCTTGAGCATGTAGCCCAACCCGCGCAAGGTGATGATGCCCGCGTCGCAAGCCTCCAGTTTCTTGCGAACGCGGTGCACATAAATTTCAATCGCGTCGGGCGATGCGTGGTCATCCAGGGTGAACAAGCTGTCGGCCAGGGCCAGTTTGCTGACGGTCTTACCCATCTTGCTTATCAAGGCCTCCAGCAGCGCGTGCTCGCGCGGGGTCAGTGACAGCGGTGCGTCGCCGACCGCAAAGATGCGGGTGTTGCTATCAAAGCTCAGCGTGCCGCAGCGCAGAATCGGGTTCTTATGGTGGGCGCTGCGGCGCAGCAGCACGCGTATGCGCGCCTCCAGCTCAGCCACGTCGAACGGCTTGGCCACGTAGTCGTCGGCGCCAATGTCTAGCCCATCAACGCGCGCTTGCACCGAGTCACGGGCGGTGAGAATCAGGACAGGCACGTTGTCATGGCGGGCACGCAATCGCCTGAGTACCTCCTCGCCGCTCATGTGGGGCAAGCCCAAGTCCAGAATCACCAGGTCATACGATTCGGTGCGCAGGCGGTGATGGGCGTCGTCCCCGTCGTAGGCGCATTCAACTGTGTACCGATCACGCTGCAAGGTGCGCGCGAGCCAATCCGACAGGCCACGGTTGTCCTCGACCAACAAGATGCGCATAGCGGCAAGTCCTATTCGATGGTCGAAAAATCGCCCGTTCAGGCGCAGTGAGTACGGATTGCAGCCGGACTGGGTCGCTGCGCCAATGGCGCTCCGGACTCTTGCCTAGCCGCTAAGTTATGAGGGGTTTCCACGGCTTGTACTGCCACTCGCTTATGAGCGCGTGCGCAAATCCAGCACCCGCTTGGCCTTGCCTTGGCTGCGCTCCACACCGCCCGGGGGGCGTAGTTCGACGCGTGCGCTGGTGCCGATATAGGTTTTGATGTCGTGCTGCAAGCCTGCGGCGGCTTCCTGCGCGAGGGCACCACTTGGCGCCGTGCCTGGGTGCAGCTCAACGGCGACTGTCAGCTCGTCCATCGGCCCGTCGCGGCGCAGGATGCACTGGTAGTGCGGCGCCAGCTCGCTGCGCTTCAAAATCAACTCTTCAATTTGCGACGGAAAGACGTTGACGCCACGCACGATCATCATGTCGTCGCTGCGGCCCGTCACTTTTTCCATGCGGCGCATGGTGCGTGCCGTGCCCGGCAGCAAGCGCGTGAGGTCGCGTGTTCGATAGCGGATGATGGGCAGCGCTTCTTTGGTGAGGCTAGTGAACACCAACTCGCCAAACTCGCCGTCGGCCACGGGCAAGCCGGTCTCGGTGTCGATGATTTCGGGGTAAAAATGGTCTTCCCAGATAGTGGGGCCGTCCTTGGTTTCCACGCATTCGTTGGCCACACCCGGGCCAATCACCTCGCTCAAGCCGTAGATATCCACCGCATCAATACCCAGGCGTTGCTCAATGGCGGCGCGCATGTCATTGGTCCAGGGTTCGGCACCAAAAACACCCACGCGAAGCGAGCAATCGGCGGGGTTCAGGCCCTGTTTTTCAAATTCATCGGCGATGGCCAGCATGTAGCTGGGCGTGACCATGATGATGTCGGGCCTGAAATCGGCAATCAGTTGTACCTGGCGCTCGGTCTGGCCACCGCCAAACGGCACCACCGTGAGGCCCAGTTTCTCGGCGCCGTAGTGCGCGCCTAGGCCACCGGTAAACAAGCCATAGCCATAGCTCACATGCACCATGTCCCCGGGGCGCGCGCCGCTGGCACGCAGGCTGCGCGCCACGCAATGCGCCCACATATCGATGTCGTTGCGGGTATAGCCCACCACCGTGGGTTTGCCGGTGGTGCCGCTGGAGGCATGCAGGCGCACGCAGCGCTCGCGGGGTACGGCAAACAGGCCAAAGGGGTAGGCATCGCGCAGATCGGCCTTGGTGGTGAAGGGAAAGCGGGCCAAATCGCTCAGGTCGCGGCAATCATCCGGGTGCACGCCTGCTGCTACGAACTTGGCGCGGTACACCGGCGAGTGTGCGTAGGCGTGCGCCAAACTGGCTCGCAAGCGCTTGAGCTGCAAGCTGCGCAGCTCGTCTAACGAGGCTTTTTCGATAGGTTCCAGGGCAAAGGGGTTCATACGGGAATGACCTCGCCTTTGATTTGCGCGCTCTTGCCACGAAACAGGGCCACCACTTCTGCGCGCTGGTTGCGCACCGTCATGTCATATACACCGTGGCGACCTTGCATGACCTGCTCGTGCGCCTCGCAGGTCAGCACGTCGCCGCCGTGTACCGGGCGCAAAAACTCAATGCTGGCGCCCGAGGCCACCGCAGCCTGGTTGCGGCTGTTGCAGGCAAAGGCAAAGGTGGAATCGGCCAGGGTAAAGATGAAGCCACCGTGGCAAATGGCGTGTCCGTTGAGCATGGGTGCGCGCACCGCCATGCGCATCACCGCATGGCCGGGCTCGCAGGCCAGCAACTCCATCTGCATGAACTCGCGCGAGGCGCGGTCGGCGGCAAACATGGCCTCGCCCACCTGGCGGGCCAGCGCACGTTCCTGGTCAGACGCGGCCATGCTCACTCCCCCTTGAAATGGGGCGCGCGCTTTTCGCGAAAGGCCATCACACCCTCCACGTAGTCGTGCGTGCGGCCCAGCGCGGACTGGGCATCGCGCTCGGCGTCTAGTTGCTGATGCAAGCTGCGCTGGCCGCTCTCGCGCAGCAGGCGGCGGGTTTCCACCAGCGCGCGCGTGGGCATGGCTGCCAAACGCTGGGCCAGGGCCATACAGGCAGCCACGCAATCGTCGGCCACCTCCCAAATCAAGCCCCAGTCCTTGGCTTGCGGCGCAGACAGTTTGTCGCCAGTCATCGCCAGCGCCAGGGCGCGGGCCAGCCCCAGGCGTTCGGGCAGCAGCCAACTGCCGCCTGCGTCGGGAATCAGGCCAATCTTGCTGAACGCCTGAATAAAGCTGGCCGTGGGCGTGGCAATCGCGATGTCGCAGCTCATCACCAGCGAGGCACCGGCACCGGCGGCCACACCATTCACCGCTGCCAGCGTGGGCATGCGCAAACCCATCAAGCGGCGTGCGGTCGGGTTAAAGGCTTGGTCTATCACCGGCCCTGGGTCGGCCCGGGCCACCCAGTCTGGGCCGGGCGCGAAGTCAAACTCAGCCAGATCGGCACCCGCGCAAAAGCCGCGCCCGGCGCCCGTGATGACCAGCGCGCGTACCGCCGCGTTGGCTTCGGCCCGATCCAGCGCTGCCCATAGCTTTTGGTGCATCTGCCGGGTAAAACTGTTCAAGGCCGCTGGCCGGTTGAGCGTGACCACGCCCACTGCACCGTGTTCGGCGTACAAAACACTGGCTTCACTCATGCGCTTGTCTCCTGCTTTTTATCGCGTAGGAATGTACCATTGCCGTTTTTTGGCCCGCCATGAACCACGAACTCCTACTCACCCGCACCGAAGGCCGTGTGGGCATTGCCACGCTAAACCGCCCCAAGCAACTGAATGCCTTGAACAACCAGCTCATGGACGAGCTGGGCGACGCGCTCACGCAGTGGGACGTGGATGAAGCCATCGGCTGCATCGTCATCACCGGCAGCGAAAAAGCCTTTGCCGCTGGCGCGGACATCGGTGCCATGGCCAGCTATGGCTTTGCTGATGTGTACAAGGGCGACTACATCACCCGCAATTGGGAAACCATACGCCGCATTCGCAAGCCGGTTATCGCCGCCGTCAGCGGCTTTGCGCTGGGGGGTGGCTGCGAACTGGCCATGATGTGCGACTTCATCATCGCCGCTGACAACGCGCGCTTTGGCCAGCCCGAAATCAAGCTGGGCATCATCCCCGGCGCTGGCGGCACGCAGCGCCTGCCGCGCGCCGTGGGCAAGGCCAAAGCCATGGACTTGGCGCTGACCGGCCGCATGATGGACGCCGCCGAAGCCGAGCGCGCAGGCTTGGTGAGCCGCGTCGTGCCGCTGAACAAGCTAATGGAAGAAACCCTGGGCGCAGCGCTCAGCATTTGCGACTACGGCCAACTGGCGGTCATGGCCGCCAAAGAATCGGTCAATCGCGCATTTGAAAGCGGCCTGAGCGACGGCGTGATGTTCGAGCGCCGCCTGTTCCACGCGCTGTTTGCCACAGAAGATCAAAAAGAAGGCATGGACGCCTTCGTCAACAAACGCAAGCCGATTTTCCAGCACCGCTAGCGCAAACCGCTATAATTTTGGGCTTCGCTTACCGCCCTAAAAAGGCTGGAACAGCACGGCGCTTTAGCTCAGTCGGTTAGAGCGATGGAATCATAATCCACAGGTCCGCGGTTCGAATCCGTGAAGCGCCACCAACACTTAGTCAAGCTGCACGAGCACGCGCCCTGCTTAGCGATTGCTTGGCAGCGTCAGCGGTGGCGTAGGTAGTGGCCTAACCGCACCACGCTCAAGTCCGATGGCGCATTGAACCGGAACCGCCCACCACTTCCCCTACTCAAACGCGACCGGCTAGGAACCACCCACTTCCGATTGACGGTCGATGGCAGCACTTCGCGCCGCTTCGTACGGGCTTTTCTTTGGCGGTTTTGCCCGCTTGTTAACAGCCACTCCAGCGGGTGTGCCGCCCGTGTCAGCCGCAAAGGGCCTCTTTTCATCCCCTCAGTTGATACCACTTGACCTTGCAACACGTTTGCAACACACTTACGCCATGAAAAGTGCCGTTCTTCCTCAAGTGCGCGTAGAACCCCAACTTCGGGCCGACCTTGAGGCGGTGCTGCGCGAAGGCGAAACGCTGTCGGACTTTCTGGAGGTGACAGTTCGTCAGGCGGTGGATTACCGACGCATGCAAGCTGAATTTGACGCCCGCGCCGATGCTGCTTGGTCGCGGTTCCAGCAGACGGGGGCTGGTACACCGGCCCAAGAGCTTGTCACCGAGATGCGTGTGCAACTGCAAGCGCGGCGCCGCAAGCTACAGGGCAAACACAGGCCGACTACGGGATGACCTTCACGGTTATTGTCGATCCCGAAGCGAAGGCTGACTTGCTTAGACTCTGCGACTACCTGCTTGAGCGCGCGCAGTACGTCGAAGATCTGGATATTGCACACCGTGCGCTCGAAACCATCGACGCGGCCATGGCCTCGCTGGCCAAGACGCCTTTTCTTTTTCGCAAGGTGGCCGGGTCGCGTAGCGCGCTTCGCCGTGAACTGGTCATTCCATTCGGTGCTTCAGGGTACGTGCTCAGGTATGAAATCGCGTCCCCTCAGCTTGTGGTGGTACTGGCCGTTCAGCATCAACATGAAGCCGACTACCGTGGATCAGCGCCCTAATCCAAAAGCTATTGGCTTGAATCCCCAAGCCAATGTGGATGTTTTGCTCACCGACACGTCGCGCGCTGTACCAACTCGGAATTCACAGCGGTATATCGGTTCGGTGCCCAATCTTGCACTGCTCAAGAGGTAAGCAGTTTCGCAATTTGTTGCTACTTCGGACCGAACCCCAACACTGCACGAATCCGGTGGATATGGGAAACATACCCGCACTGCGGCGAACAGTCCGCTGCGTGTAAACCTCCCAGTCAATATCTATGGCGTGCACCATATATAGTCGCCCACCGCGAATAATCTGTAGTAGCTGCAAGTTAACACTTTGCTTTTAGTAGCAAATATACTAGTATTAGTTTAAATAAAGCGAGGCGCAAATGAACGAGGCAACATTTCTGAGTGAGTATGCTGACGAGCGCTTACTCCACTGGTGGGATCATACAAAGCCAGAACTCCAAAAACAGATGCTTGAATTGATTACCAAGCTGCATGCCACCGCGCTCGCACAGTTAGATCAGTACACCGTAGATGAGTACACTGAACAACCAGATGATTGGAAAGACGCGCGCCTAGTATTCGCCATCAAAGAAGACACTTCAGGAAAGACTAGGGCTAATCCTGGTAGCGTTTATCTCCGCGTGGCGCTGAATCCTTAAAAAATCACTGTCGTCCTCGTTGCGGGACGCAAAAAACAGGGTCCAAATAGAAATATCCTCCGGTTCGTCACTGTAGATTAGCTGCTTCCATTCTTGGAAGTGCACCTTTCGATGCAAAGCTTGATCGATGAAAGGAAGCAGAGGAAACCGGTTGAAGGGTCACCCGACGCTCGTGCGGTGCACTGGCCGCGCGACTACAAGCAGTCGAAAAGATAGGGCACATGCGGAAGGCTCTCCGCTGACTGGACAATTGCAGTGAGTAGAGTCGAGCAGCGGCGCGGTAGCCTGAGCCCCGTTTCCGCTGCCCGCTCATCGAACCGGATCTGCGGATTTCCGGCATCCGGCTCTCCGACTTGATTCACTGCTGAGCTGTCGGAGCTTGTCACCATCGCGCGCCGCCCAGTTGGCACACCCCCAGTGAACCGAAGATGTCGTCGTGGGTGAAGTAGCGCGTGCCCCGCGAGGACACATGGTGGCGACGCTGCAAGAAGTTGCGCGCCCGTGCGAACGTGGTTGTTGATCGCGCGATAACTCTTGCGCCGCGCGGCCTTGGCTGAGGATGACGAAGTCGTCCGAGCAGTGCAGTGGTCGCCGAAAACGCTTGTGCTTGCTTTATTTTTGTAGCAACATGGCTACATTTTTTAAGCAGACAGCGTGTCGCGATGACCATTACCACTTTATCAAGCCGCGAGTTCAACCAAGGGGCGAGTCAGGCAAAACGGGCGGCAAACAACGGGCCGGTATTCATCACCGATCGAGGCCGCCCGGCTCATGTGCTGATGACTTTTGAGGACTATCAGCGGCTCACAAAACAGCGGCGCAATATGGCCGATGCGCTGGCCATGCCGGGTGTTGCTGATATCGAGTTTGAGCCGCCGCGTGTGACCATCGATATGCAGCTGGCTGATTTTTCATGATGCTTGTTCTTGATACGCACGTGGTGTCCGAGTTGCGCAAGGTGCGGCTTGGAAAGGCCGATGCGAACGTGGCGGCATGGGCGCAAAGCGTTGATGCGGCGGACCTTTTTGTGTCGGCTATCACCATCATGGAACTGGAGCTTGGCGTGCTGCTGATTGAGCGAAAGAACGCCACCCAAGGGGCTGTGCTGCGCACGTGGCTGGAGCAGCGCGTCTTGCCCGAGTTCTCCGGGCGCACGCTGTCTGTCGATACGGCTGTAGCCCAACGTTGCGCCCGACTGCATATCCCCGACAAGCGTGCTAAGCGCGATGCGCTCATCGCAGCTACCGCCCTTGTGCATGGCATGTCGGTGGCCACTCGCAATGTTGCTGACTTTAAGCCCACCGGCGTGGCCCTCGTCAATCCGTGGGCGGTGTGGCAGTGACCGGACACTTTGCCTGGGAGAGTTCGCCCCTCGTTGTGCTCAATCACGAAGAAATATTTTCTCAATCGGCAGGCTAAATAGTTCGGCTATGCGAAAGGCCAAAGGCAGCGAGGGGTCGTATTTTCCGGTTTCGATGGCGTTCACGCTTTGGCGCGAAACATCGAGTTTCTGTGCGAGTTCCAATTGACTCCAGTTGCGCTCAGCGCGAAGCACCTTTAAGCGGTTCTTCAACTACCGTCTCCCCTTGCTCGGTAGCTCATCCAGTTGATGAACCCACCGAACCCAAAGCCCACGAACCAGATAACCGCAACCCAATAGGAATCAACACGAGCAACCAGCCCGAAATTTTCCAGAAATCCCCAAACGGTGGAAATCGAGAGCGCCATGACAGTACCGATCAGCGCCTGGCGTACGAGCAGCATGCGCAGGAATTCGTCCTTCTGTTCCACGATGAATCTGGCGATGGCGTAGAAGACGCCGACTATGGCAAGGCCCGGCAGCAAGGCCAAAACCCAAATAAACCCACCGTCAGCCAGATGGCGCTGAGTCAGGTAGCTGGCAGAAGAAAGGCTTAGGACATAGATCGCCATGGAGCCGCCAAAGCGCGCAAGGTAGCGTGCTCGCGGCGAAGAGCCGATCCTGGTCCGCCCCCCTTCTTGCGCCATAGTCGGCATGTGCACCGGCTCCTGAGTGATCAGCCTGCGATGACCGGCAGCGTCCTCATGAATATGCGTCATTTGTCAAACTCCTATGCAACGATGACAAGGATACTTTACATATTATCCTTCAACAAGTCAAGTTTCATTGACACAGTGTTGGGTCGGGTCATCACATCTTCAGATCTATCCAAAACCCCACCATGAACCTCTGGCTCGCCAACGCCCTGCGCGATGTCATGGACGAATGTCTGCGTTGCGGCCTGTACGGCAACGCCAGTGAATACGTGCGGGATCTGATTCGGCGTGATGAGGAGGCCACCAAGCTGCTTCGCGCGCGCTCGCTGGCACCGCGCCTGTCGCGATAGCCGTCGTCCCGCAACGCCTCGGCCGCACCTTACTCGTGCCGCAGCGCTTCTATCGGGTCCATGCGCGCGGCGCGGCGGGCGGGGAAGTAGCCGAACAGCACGCCGATGGCGGCAGAAAAAACCAGCGAGAGCGCATTGATGGCGATGTCAAAGGCGTAGGGCACGCCCATCGCCAAGGAGAGACCATAAGAGGCGACAGTGGCCAGCAGCACGCCAATGAGTCCACCCAGGGCGGAGAGCACCACGGCTTCGATGAGGAATTGCAGCAAGACCTCGCTCTCCAGCGCGCCCACGGCTAAGCGCAGGCCGATTTCGCGCGTGCGCTCGGCCACGCTCACCAGCATGATGTTCATGATGCCGATGCCGCCCACCAGCAGGCTGACCGCCGCCACTGCGCCCAACAAGGTGGTCAGCACCTGGGTCGTGCTGGAGAGGGTTTCGGCCAGTTGCTGGGTATCGAAAATATTGAAGTTATCGTTGTCGTTTTCGGCCAGTTTGCGCCGCTCGCGCATCAACTGGCGCAGGCTGGCTTTTAGCGGCGCACTGTCGCTGCCTTCGGCCATGGAGACGGACAACATGCTGACCTTGCGACTGCCCGTTACGCGCCGTTGCAGGGTGTACAGAGGCAGCAGCACCGTGTCGTCTTGATCCCCCATACCGCCTTGGCCCTTGGCGGCCAGTATGCCCACTACGGTGCAAGAGAACTGCTTGATGCGCAATTGTTCGCCCAGGCCGGTCTGCCCCACGGTGCCGCTGTACATCTCGCGGCGCACCGTCTCACCGATGATGCACACGGCAGCGCCCGCGCGCTGCTCATCGGGCGCAAACAAGCGCCCGGCGGCCAGTTTCCAATTGCCGGTATCGAAATAGTCGTTGCTGCTGCCGGTCACGCTGGTGACCCAGTTGCGCCCATTGGCCACTACGGTGGCGTTGGCCCGGCCCTGAGGCGCGACCGCCGCCACGCCGCCGATTTGATCGCGAACGGCTTCGGCATCGGCTTCGCTGAACTGGGGCACGCCGCCGCCACCCCCGCCGCCGCCCACGCGCTGCCCGGGGCTGATGATGAGCAAATTGGTACCCAGGCTGGTGATTTGGGTTTTGATGGCCTGGGTGGCGCCGTTGCCCAGGGTCACCATCGTGATAACAGCGCCCACGCCGATGACGATGCCCAAAATGGTCAGGAACGAGCGCAGCATATTGCGCTGCACCGAGCGCAGAGCGAGGATGAAGATGCTGGCCAGCATCAGACCGTCTCGTTCATGTCCAAGCCAGCGGCGTCGGCGGGCGCCACCACACTCGGGTGCGGGTTGGCCCAATCGCGGCTGATACGCCCGTCCACAAACTGCACCATGCGGTGGGCATAGGCGGCCATATCCGGCTCGTGGGTCACCATCAGTACGGTGATGCCGTGCTCTTGGTTGAGCGCCACCAGCAGCGCCATGATTTCGTGGCTGCGCTGGGTATCCAGGTTGCCGGTGGGCTCGTCGGCCAGCACCACCGCTGGCTCGGTGACGATGGCGCGGGCAATGGCCACACGCTGTTGCTGCCCGCCAGACAACTCAGCCGGTGTGTGGCCCTCCCATCCCCCCAAACCCACAGATACCAGGGCTTTGTTGGCGGCCGCGCGCCGCGCTGCCGTGCCGTCGCCCCGGTAGAGCAAGGGCAGTTCGACGTTTTCTTGGGCCGAGGTGCGCGCCAGCAAGTTAAAGCCCTGGAACACAAAGCCCAGGTAGCGGCGGCGCAGCCGGGCGCGCTGGTCGCGCGACAGGGATTCCACATGCACGCCCTTAAACAGATAGGCGCCAGCCGTGGGCGTGTCCAGGCAACCCAAGATGTTCATGGCGGTCGATTTGCCCGAGCCGCTAGGCCCCATGATGGCGACAAACTCACCCGCTGCAATGTCCAGGTCAATGCCTTTCAGGGCCATTAACTCGGTGGCACCCTCGCCGTAGCGGCGCGTCACACCGCGCAGGCAGATGAGTGAGGATCCAGCCACCTGCGGCACAGGCGCTGCGGGTAAGGGCGGCGCGGGCACAGGCTGGGGGGCGGCGCTAGCCGCTGGCGCCGTGGGTGCGCTCACGGGGTGCCGCCCAACTTTTGGTCGATCACCACCTCCATGCCGACGCTCAGCTCACCACCCGTTATTTCGGTCATCCGGCCATCGCTGATGCCGGGCGTAACCGCTACCTCCACCGGCACGCCCTTGCCGTCTTTTGGCAGCACCCACACCTGCTTGGCGCTGGCCGTGCTGGCACCAGCCGCGGCGGAGCGCCGCGTGCCGGTACGGGGCATGCTGGGAATCAGGCTCGCGGCCAGGGTTTTTTTGGCCGCGCCCGTGGCCGTGCTGGGCATAAAGCGCAGCGCGGTATTGGGCACCAGCAGCACGTCATGCCGCCGCATGGCCACGATGGTGGCGGTAGCGGTCATACCCGGGCGCAGGCTCAAATCACTGTTGTCCACATCCAAATAGGTTAAGTAGGTGACCACGTTGTCGGTGATGGTGGAGCCAAAGCCCACACGGGTAATAACGGCCGGAAAGTTACGCGTGGGGTAGGCGCTCACGGTGAAGCTGGCGCTTTGCCCCACTTTGACCGCACCCACATCGGCCTCGTCCACATACACCCACAGGCGCAGTTTGGCCAAGTCTTCTGCCACGCTAAACAGCGTCACCGCTTGCAGCGAAGCCGCCACCGCGTTGCCGGGGTCCACCGTGCGGGTCAGCACCACGCCGTCGGCAGGCGCCCGGATAGACGCCTTGGACAGGTTGATGTTGTCGGTGGACAGGGCGGCGGTGGCGTCGCTCACACCAGCTTGGGCGCTGCGCCTGTCTGCCACCGCGCGGTCACTGGTGGCGCGGGCCGCGTCCAGCTCGGTCTTGGCGGGCAGCCTGCCGCCCGAGACGCGTGCCAGTTCCTCCAGCCGGTTTAGTGCCAGCCCGGTCTCGACCACCGTGGCCTCGGTTTGCACCAGCTTGGCATTGGCCGCCGCCAGGGTGGCCTGCGAGCGCTTGATCTGGTCGCCCAGCTTGGCCGTGTCCAGCTCCACCAGTACCTGGCCTTTTTTGATGAGGTCGTTCACATCCACGTTCACCTTCAGCACCGTGCCCGACAACTCGCTGCCGATATTGATGGCGCGCGTGGGCTGCAAGGTGCCGTTGGCGGTTACGGTTAGCGTCAGGTTGCCGCGTGTCACGGCCTGCGTGGTGTAGCTGGGGGCGGCGTTGGCCGCTTGGCGCGCCAGCCACCACCACA
>Ga0209189_1001097_pt1 | contig 20688 bp, 27 predicted proteins | sample C_130820_EF_Meta_FD_187308 | JGI IMG/M metagenome (GOLD analysis project Ga0209189, IMG submission 187308) | Freshwater microbial communities from Lake Croche, Canada to study carbon cycling - C_130820_EF_MetaG (SPAdes) (version 3) | ecosystem: Environmental > Aquatic > Freshwater > Lake... | reverse complement strand
CATGATCCCTGCTCTGCATCTTCCCAGCGTCCTGACATTCCTCGGTCTGGAGTTTCTGGGGTATATGTGATTTCAAAATCATGTTCACATTCGTCGTTCTGGCAAGTGTAATCGGTTCTCATGGTTTGGTTTGGTTGCTGGTTACAGTTCAAAGTATGAATCTAGCTTCTTGAAGTAGGCATACTGGTTTGGTTTTGCAGGAGTTGCAAGACTTTTTTTAATCCTTTTTATTCGTGCAACAATCTCCCTTGCCCTGGGCGTGGTAATCCTACATTCCTGCAAAGAATAAAGGTTGCTGATGGTGATTTGAAAGGCCAAGGCTCCCTCTATCTCGTCGAGAATCTGGCGCGTTTCAGTTGCGGTTGCGGCGGTTCTAGTTGTCATGGTTTTATTCCTCCTCGTATTCTTGACCAAATACCTCTGCCCAGGCACGATCCCAAGCTATTTGCAAGAGTTTAATTTCAAATACATGATGCAATTCTAATTCAATAACTTCGCATTCCTGCATATTATTAATTGCTTTGCACATATAGTTTTCAGCTTGGAACTTTTTTATTGCGGCGGCAATTTCCTTGCCTAATTCTTCTGATTCTAAACTTGCCAAGTGGTTAAGGTCTGATTTATTCATGTTCAATCTATGTTTTTGGTTTGCTCAAGTAGGGTAAATGCTTTTTGGAGCTTCCTATAAACTATTCCATAATCTTCTATTTCATGGCAATCTGCCTGGTATTGCATTTCTTGTTCGGCGTATGGGATTAAGTCTGCAAGTGCGTCTCGTAGTGCTTTGATCTTATCACAATATGCTCTTTCGATTGTTATATTCATATTATTTTCCTTTAGTTAATTATTGATTATTTCAGATTTTCAAGAGTTATTGAACAAGTATTATTTATTGATGTTAGTAAATCTATTGCGTCAAATTGATCGCATTTACTTATTTCTTTTATATCTTCTATTGCTTGTATGAGTTTGCCAATCAATGCGGCGGCATCGTCACAAGTATCAGCGGCATCTCCTTCGGCGTTCATTTCTGGGTCATCGTTGTATTGTTCATAGTCTCTTAATGTAAGGGCGGCGGTATTTAAGCGGTCAATTATTTCTGGCGTGTTCATGTGGTCTTTTTTGTGATGGTAACAAGTGGTGCAGGTTTCTTGGTCTGGGGTTTCAGGTGCTAGGGTGTCGGGCGCGTATTCATTACACGGTTGTGTTGGCGTTTGTGTTCCGTATTTCCACTCTTTGATTGCTTGTTCTTTATTCATGTTATTCTCCAGTTATAGGTTAGTTGTTTACTTTTGGGTGCTAATTACTGATTTTATTTTCTCGATTTCGCGGCTAATCTCTTCGGTTGTGCGAAGCAATCTTTCAATGGCTTCCTTCAGCGTGTCATTGTTTTGGTTCATGGCATTTTCAGTTATAGGTTAAGGTTGGCGGTTTTTTCTTGTGTTGGTTCTATTTGCGGCGGCGGTTCTGGAGGGAGGGTTTCTCCTAATAGGTTAAAAGGCATTTCTGCTTCGGGGATCAGTTGGAATTGATCCTGGCGGCGGTTTTTCATGTTTTGTTTTAAGTTATGCGGCGGTTTTTATAGGGTGACAAGTTCACGGTTTATCCATCGGGAATCTCCTGGCGTTGGTTCTTCTGATATAGAAAGGAGCATCTTTTCCCCTTCATCTAGTAAAATGAAGAGGCGTTCCCCTGCTTGCATGGTTAGGCTATAAGGTGCGATTCTATCGGGCCAAAAGCTGACGGATTGCTGAAGTGTGGCGGTTTTCATGGTGTGGGCGTGTTTTGGTTGTGGGTTAGCAATTCGGCATGGGGTGAAGTGTTCCGTTGCTCCATTCTATGACTTGGCAAGGGTGGGCCGCTAGGAAGTGTCGCATCTTTCGGGCAACCTTGTTCCTGATTCGGTGTTGGTGATCGCTCAAGAGCAAGCGGGGATTGGTTGCTCTATTGTAGATGCTGGCGGCTTTCTGTGCCATTTGTAAGCTCATGGTGTTCTCCTTTTTGGTTGTTATTAAATACTAATTGCTCCCGTGTTATCGCAATACATTACGCCATTATTGCCAACTTCAACGCCTCCCGTGCTTTTAATCCATCCCTTCAGCGTCATGCATTCCTCTCGGCTAATCATGAAATGCTCTTTCTTGTCCGTTGCTAGGTGGATAAAATACGCCCCCCCTGGGTGTGGCTGGCTCATTTCACAAGCTCCAGAAAATAGATTGATCAAGCCAATTCTCGTGTCTGATTGAACCTTGATTGTCACATTTTCTGGATTGGGTGCGTCTTGGATAGGGTAAACAATAAAATCCTGGGCTTTCCTCATTTTGGGGAACTTTCCCGTGAAAGATACTGTCCCCATGATGTTCTTTTTGCAGTTTGCAATCTGTGGCGTGTTCATTATTTTCTCCTTTTTGGTTGTTGGTTATTTGATAAGATCAAGAAATTCTTCTCTCGTTACTGGCTCGCTAGTCTCTTCAAAGATTGCAGTTGAGAACTCCCTAAATCCCTGAAAGGTATCTGCATATTTCCCAGATATTTTGCACCTTCTATGGCTATAAGGTTCTCCAACTAAAAAGGCTCCTCCCTTTTGTAATTCTGGCGGCAAGCATCCAAGCATTTCCCAAAATTTTGATTCCGTTGTTGTTTTCCAGGTTGTGTTGTGTGTGTTCATGGTGTGGGCGGGTTGGTTGGTTGTGGTTTTAGTAGTGGATAGAAAGAACTATTTCGGGCAATGCTATTTTTGCAGAAAGGCCCGTTTTGGGATTTGTAAATGAAAAGACCTCATACCCGTGCGTGGGATGCGGAAAGCTCCCGTTGTAGTTTGGTTTTTCATGGCATAGGTGATCTGCTGCGGTTTCTCGTGCTGCTTCAATTCTGGCTCGGTGTTTTAGGGTTGGCATGGTGTGTGTTGGTTGTGTTTACTTGGTGAGGATGGCAATGACTAAAGCGGAAAGAATGAAGCCTAGTATGCAAAGAAGGCGAACAAGTCGAAACATTGCTCGTTCCGTCTCAAAGGCTACAAGGGCTGGCGATTTTTGGTGCATGGTGTGGGATGTGTTGGTTGTGTTTTCTCGATTCGCTCTTGAGCCTGTATTTATGCGGCTCCGTTGCTTATCTTGGGTAAACTATACTGCACCCCTACCACTATGTCAAAAGAATCTTTTAATTATTTTAAAGACTTGAAAGCAAAGGGTGTGCCAACTATGCAAATACTTTCATTTTATTATTGACTTTTTTTGACCCTGCCCGCTAAAATCTCCATCCTGTAAAGGCCCTACTCCTTCAGCAATCCAAGCACCAGTTGACAAGGTGCTTCCCACTAGGTAAAAGCACCGCATGAAATCACGCCAACTGAATCACCGTCAAAAGAAGTTCGTTGAGAATCATATAACACGCGGTCTATCCATCGCTGAATCTGTTTTCCGCGCTGGCTACAATATCAAGTCGAGACGAGTCGAGGATGCTTCAAGCTACGGTTGTAAACTACTTCGACAAGATCGAGTCAAAGCCTATGTTTCAAAGTTGAAGGAAAAAGCGTTTGCTTCTGATGTTCTCACCTTTGCGGAAAAGCGTGCTTTCTTGGCTCGTGCTGTCCGTGCTGATGCAACGGCTCCTGATGCTGATTTAGTTCAAGAGGTGAGAGAAGAAGTCGATGCGGAAGGCAATGTTAAGCGTGTTAGAAAGATGGTATCAAAGCTGGAGGCACTTAATATCGATAACAAGATGATCGGACATGAGCATAAAGATAGGGAAGTCCAGGCATCTAATCCATTCCTCTTTCTTATTAACTTGAGCAAGCCTGGCGCGAGCCTTGTTCAAGGTGATGTCGCTGCGCTCCCTGCTCTCCCTGCTATCGCTCCCGCTTCAGTTCCCGCGCCCGTCATCATCGATGCCGAGCTTGTCGAGTAGTCCCGCCAGCGCGAGCCAAGGCAAAGCATTCTTGCAAGCATTCTTAAGCATTCTTAAGGGGGTGTCCTCCCTCCCCAACATGCCTAGTTTAGGCGAGGGGTTTATACGATGGGAGCTACTGAAAAAATATCCTAATTTCAAAACTTCCTCTCTTTTTAACTTCTTTTAAGATTGAAGATAGATGCTTGACTTGGGTTGGAGTGGTTGGTAAAGGTTGTGTCTATGGAACCAAATGAACTATTGATTACTCTATTGAATGCGGCGACTATCACTCATGTTTTGCATTTGCAGAGCAGGAGTTATTCGGAGCATAAGGCTTTGGGAAGATTCTACAGTGAGCTGCCAGACTTGGTGGATAGCGTTGTAGAGGCTTGGCAGGGCTTGCATGGAGAGATACTGGATTATCCTAACCAGACTGTTAATGCGAGTGGCAATGGAACTGCACTTGATTTTATGCATTACTTAAAGGATGTTGTGAGGGATAACAGGGATGGATTGGGTGAGGACAGTGAGATTCAGAACTTGGTAGATGGTATTGCCGAGTTGATTGATTCTACGCTGTATAAGCTGACTTTCCTCCACTAGAAGTAATTTAAATTATACCTCCAGTGTTTCTGCTATTAGTAGCGGCACTGGGGGTTCCTTTTTTATGATCCATGAGTTTAGGAGGCCGATGCCTGTGGTAACGCCGATGGGGGATGGGTATGCTATTTATGTGGAGAGTGGGGGGATGTATGAGAATGATGTCTGGACGGTATGTTTAAGTGAGGGGGGTAGGGTGCTGCATTTTAATAGTGACCAGATTAAGGTTTGGCATAACGAGACATTTGGGATAAAGAAGGGAGATGAGAAGACTGAAGAGGTTTAGTGTTGCGCTGGCAGATGATATAGCTGCCTTTATTGGGTCGTGGAAGTTTATCATTATCCAATCGTGTATATTGACCGTGTGGATCGTTTTGAATGCTACTGGGGTGGTTGGATATGATCCGTATCCTTTCATCCTTCTGAACCTATTCTTGTCGTTTGAAGCGGCATATGCGACACCTTTGATCTTGATGAGTTCTGGTAGGCAAGCAGAGAAGGATAGGAAGCATTTATTGCATGATATGGAGATAGATAAGAACTCCTATGAGATACTGGTAAAGATGCAGGATGTCTTGGATTCCTTAACGGAGGATGTTCGCCTGGATAAGCTGGCTCTTCAGAACCATGAAAGGTTAAGGGAGGAGCATATGGGGTTGAAAGAGGAGCTTGATGAATTAAAGAGGCTATTAAAAGCGCGTACTTTATAAAAGGACAGTATTTCTGTAATCTTTACTTTACAAAAAGATATGTCGATTTTCTTTATATATCATTTTCGATAAATAAAGAAAATGAGGCTATCTGTATATATGGAACTGGCAGTACCATATCGGGTATAATCTGGTTCTTTATCGGGTAAATTGTTCCACATCAGGTATAATGCCTGCAAATGATTAGGCTGAACTATGATATTCAACTATGAGGGGAATCTTGTAACTGATCATCAACATTTCAGAGATGTTTACGATCTACTACACAAACGTGGTAGGTAACATTTACCATCGTTTGATGGTAGGTGTTAAAAATATATAGCCGTTTTATTAACAGATTACTCTAATGCGGTTAATCCGCATTTACGGCAATAGGATTCGTGATGATAGTGCCGCAATGATTTCAGCTTCTCAATTTCAACCTCTGATTCCGCTAATTCTTTTTTTAGAACCAAAATCTCGGATTCTAGGTTGATGCATTTGATTCTCAACGATCTAATATCATCGATCATGTTTGGTTTCATTTGATTTCAGATTTGATCTTGTCAAGTTCTTCCCATAAAGCAGGACTGTCCGTGTATGCGACTATTAACGCAATCTCAATCGCTCGGTTCAAAAGTTCACGGAGCCTTGCGACTTCGGCTTGTGCCTCAACTTGGTTGGCAAGCGAGTGCGCAAGTTGCAACTCCAAATACTCCGATAAGTGTTCAAAAGCATCTTCCCGAAAATTGGGATGACATTGCTTACGAACGGCATCTGTGCGTGGTGTGTCGTTTGTGTTCATTTTAAAAGTGGTCGGAAGGGGTCAAGGTCGCTACACCCAGAGATTTCCAGATGCCCCTCCATTCCCCCCCCGATTATAAGCACCCGCAGAGTCCTTTCGGCGTGTCCTTGGGGCAGTGGTTCACCGAAGATCCCCACGATATTACAAATCCTATTCATTTACCAACAAGTGTCAAGGAATTGTAAAGCTCCACAGAACCTTTCTGTTTGTGCAATCTTTTGTGGATTGGCTACCGATTATGGACTTGAACCATAACTAGGGCAGTCAAAGTACCCTGTGCTACCATTACACCAATCGGTAAAAAGTCATTTCATCCTTCTATGGACATCTGCCATCCTGTCCCTACAGGAGTTACATTGGTGAGGTTTGCACTCACTACCACAGGATGGGCATTTATGCGTTCCCTTGCTTGGCCCTAATTTCTTTTTTTTATCCATTATATCAAATTAACAGAGTAATGACGATTACATAATCTATTCAAAGTCACTTTTTTGTTGGTCTTCCCCTGCCCCTTGGTACATTTACCCTGTCTTTCCAGACAGCCTTCCCGTAGATGGTCTTCAAGGCAAGCTCCTCTGGCAATCTTAAAACAAAGTGCTTAATCATCAAGCAATCATTTGGAGTCATGTCCTTCAAGTGGAAGCTATATTCCTCTCCCTTGAGTGCAAGATCCTTTGCCATCTTCAATGCTTCTTTTGTATCCATAAAATAGTTAAAAATATATCTTGCTATAAAAAAATTTCACGCTATACGGGGGGTTGTATGAAACACATATATCCAAGCACTCTTGAAAAAGTGTGCAATGAGTGTGGTGGTACAGGACGCGATTGGTACGATGAAGGCCAGGGGGAACCCTGCTGGAAGTGCCAAGGATCGGGTCATGTGGCTACCGATGAAGGGAAAGCAATCCTTCAGCTTATTGCTCATCATTCAAAGAATGTTTTAGAATACGCCTAATCATTTCTCAATCCTGCGCCATCTGTCTTTCCAAAGAAGTGCAGATAGCCGATTGGCATAGGCTCTTACTTTCAACTCTGAAAGGTTAGGGTCAAGGATGTGTATCCCCTCATGCAAAACTGTATCAAGCCTCATCTTGGATGATTGGGAAGGATCTACTTCTATCCTGTCTTCTCCATTATGGGCTAATCCATGAGCTTTCTCCCTACCCAATTTCCTTTCTTCAAGTTTAATACGGGCGGGTAATTTCATCTTATTCTGGTAGTCTATAGAGCCAGACCCTTTGACCGCTATTACCAATTTTAATTATAAATTGTTTTGCCTCAAGCCTTCCATCTTTAACGGCTTTATTGATGTATTTTGATCCAGAGCTTTTGTGGAGACCGATAAACTCCAATATCTTGTCCCGTCTGTGCCATCCAATCGTATCATCCTCACGGTTTAGGATCGCCTTTCTGTATCTCTTTGCTTCTTCAATTGATGCGATAAGGTCAGCTTCAGAAGGGTTTAGTTTCGGTTGGTTCATAGATGTGCATTTTGGTTGCTGGTAATTCGCCTACTCCATTTCCACGCCAATCAAGAATCCCAAAGCCAGGTCTACAAATGCTGTCCCCTACAACCTTGTGGGCATATCGGGTAAGCAACTGCCAAGCTGGAGTCACCATGAAGATTCCAGATCCATCATTAAAGATTCCCCCCGTGTGCCTATGGCCTCGTAGATAAACTCTTGGAACCCTGTGGCCTACACGGGAGTAATTCTGTCTGGCATTCCCCATCGTTATGGACATGGCTCCTGCCTCCAAATATGCCCTAGAACTGGTTGGCATATGGTGAGCAACATCCATGAGGACACCATTAAATTCTAAAAGCCCCTTGTTGCCTAGCCATTTTGCATGGATCTCATTGGCAATCATTTTTTCCCAATCACTGACATGGCACTCCGTACCAGCAGTCATGTAGGTAGCACTAGCCTTCGTGGATAGGGGTAGAAGGCATTCGATTGCCGCAAGGGTATGATCGTAGTTCAAGGCAGTAACAACCTCGCTAGAGCCATGATGACGGCCCTCAATACAATCACCGTTGACGATGAGAACAAATGGATCATTTCCAAAGTGATTCTTGATGACCTCATCTTTATCCTGCCAGCACTGCCAAAGCCACTGTTGATGGAGATTATTTCCAATGCCGATTTTATTACCAGTGGAGGTAATGTGATTATCAGGCCAAAGACCAACATCTGATCCGCAATGGAGGTCAGAGATTACTACAGCACCAACGGGGTTTTTTTGTTTAATCATTGGAGGTTCTTGATAGCTTCTCTGGAGGGTTGTCTGACATCAATGTTTTAAGCAGCTTTGCTGCATCCCTCAAAGAAACCTCTTCGTCTTCCATCATCTTTGCGAGGCTTTTACAAATGGAGATTCTTTTGTTCAAGTGGTAAAGGTAACTGATCAGATCAAGCTGCTCATCCTTGAGGTTCTTGGCATACCATCCTGCTCCAGCAGTCCAGAATTGAGTTCTGTGTTCTTGGCTCCCAGCAATGTATTTTTCTATGCCAGAAATGGAAGCGTCACTCCAAATTTCTTCAGCGTCTTCTTGTGGGGTCATTTTATTTGCTCTTGCTTCCAGTATGTTTCCACTTGGCAGCATTGGCTGCAAAAGTTGCCATCTTGCGAACTGCTGGAGACTTGGAGTGTTTGAGTTGTTCAGTTGTCTTTCCAGTTTTTTTCTTGATGGCAGTGAAACGACCCTTGTGGGATTCTTTGATGTGGATGCCGCTTTTTGATTTCATCTTTAGTAGGTATTTTATTTTTTACTGGTAATGAATCTGCGCCAAATGTCTTTCGGCTTGATCAGACTTGCTACGCTGCATACATGGCAGCTATGGGTACTGCAAGACTTTATTGCATGGTAACAGAAAGGACAAAAGCCATTGAGATAGGCTAGAAGTCCAATGATCTGTTTAAGCAGTTGCTTCATTTAGAGCTAAAGTAAGCAGCTAGAAAAGAAAAGCAAAGCAGAAAGGAAACACCCCCCTGATCCCCCCACCCATGTGAGAAAGGAAAGAGTAAAGAAAAGAAACCACAACACTCCGCATTGCTGAATGCTGTTCGCTTCTTCTCATCTCTCGCTACGGGTAAGGAGTTTTGATTCTCCAAAGCCGAGTTCTTGGATCATGTGGTACGCATTCACACCCATCCTCAATTCTTGCGAGTATCCCTCAAAAGGCAGACCCGCTGAAGCGATGAAGCACAACAGCGGGTCTTCTGGGGTCAGAAAATCTTTAGCTCTAAATGCTTCATCATTCAGAATGAGGAGACTATGGGGTAGAATCAAAAAGCCGTCAAGCAATCTTTTCTGGAAGATATGCCCAAGACAAACGCCTTCCAATATTTCGTATAACAGAGTTTGACAATTTATATTTTTCTTCAAGAAATTTCATCCTGTATTTTTTAGAATCAAAATCTTCTCTAATTTGATAAACAATTTCTGGGTCTTGAATTGACCTTGGCCTTCTTTGTGAGCGTCTTTCTTTTATACAACAGTCCCAAATGTTCTGTTTTGTTGTTCCTAAAAATAAATGATCTGGATTACAGCAAGGAGGATTATCACATTTATGGCATACACTAATTCCTTTTGGGATTTCTCCATGCGTTACAATCCAAGCAACTCTATGAGCTTTATCAAATTTTCTGTTGTAATTACATCTTCCATAGCCATCCTTGTCTTTATGGCCTGTATAAATCCAACATCCATTTAAATTAGATTTATCAACTTTTCTCCAAAGACAAAATTCTGGAGTGTTTGGTTTTGCACATGGATAACAACAATATTTTCTTCTTTTATCAGAAGTAGAAAATATGGCTTGGCAAGTTCTGCAAGAAATTAACATAATGCCAAATTGTGGTAATTGTCCATCTTTGTCAACATCAAAAACCGTCTTCATCTGGGGTTGTTCCAGCGTAGCTCATGTCATCATCACTATCTGGGCTTTCTTTGTTACCACGGTTCTTGATCAGCCTGTTCTCCCAATCTTGAATCTCTTGGATGTCCAGCGATTCAGCCTCTTCCTCAAAGTTGAATTCTAGTCCAGCCCTGCGGAGCATCTGAACGGCATAGGTCATGGAGTCAGCCAAATCGGGAGACTTCTTGATGCGCTGCTTCATGTCAGACTTCTTCTCGACTGCTACCTTCCTTCCCTTGTGGGTATAAAGACGACTGCACAACTCCGATACCATTGCGGCATGGTCATTGAGGCTGATGCCAACCAAGGAACGGGTAGAGAAAGCAGTATGGACGGCAAACCAGTATTCCGTAACCAGCCTGTCATACGCCTCCTTGCAAGTACGGGTATCAAGATTGGAAATTTTACGATCTGTTGGCGGCCCCATAGAGGAGATAGGGAAAACATACATTGCATCGGGGTGATTCTTGCTCCACTCAATGATAATTGCCCTCATCATCTTGCCGCCATCACCAGATATGTCCAAACCAAAGTCCCTGGGATGCACTCCAAACTCCAAGCAGTCCCGAACCACTTGAATTGCAATGCTTTCTTCAAAGACTTCTCCCACAGAAGAGGTATATTCACGGGTTCCAAGGTAGAATCCAAGGTTTCTACCAGTATCATTCGCTCCAAAACGGCAAAAAGTAGCAGCACACCTATCTCCTCCTGCCGTAAATGCAGGGTCAAAGCCACAAACGACCTTGGTTCTTGCGCTCCAGCGAGGTTCCCAAGCTATATCGCAGTTGGTAATGAACTGTTTTGAAAAGATCGTAAGCTCAACGGAGCTATCAGGCCACCATCCGTAGACATTTCGCCAGTATTCAAGGGCATTCTTGTTGCCATAACAGCGTTTAAGGGTTGCAGCCTCGCCTTGAATCGTCAAAAACCTATCAAACGGGGGGATTTCAGCGTCAGGCTTTTGGAAATTAGGGCTATCCTCACCCGAAAGATGCAACGCAACACCAGTACGGGTCTTCCATTGCTTGGTATAACGGGTTACAGCATCCCATTCCAATACATCATCTGGCTGACAAAGCTCCGTATGTGGGTTATTGGCAGTATTTGACGGATTTGCCATACCGCCAAAGATGAAGTCAGGATTGGCTCCAAGGTTCACACGGGTATCCAGTGCGTACAGATCCATTTCTGCCAATTCGTCGAGAAATAGGCGCATCCTCGCGTTCTTACGACCCCTTGTATTCTCCACAGACCGCTTGCCCTCGCCTCCACGGGGGAATGCTAGAGCTTTAATGGCATTCGTGTAGTCTCGCTCCGTATCACGGGTATCAATGGACTCAAAAACAATCATCCTTCGGTATTCCACAAGGTTTCCAATGGCAGCTACGCTACCATATTTTGCTTGTAGATTCCTCATGGCAATACGATACAGGGTACAAACTTTACCCCAAAGACGGTCTTCAGAAGCATCCAATGAGGTAGAAGCCACATAGGTTGAGGTACAATCGGGGGCGCAAAGCCAATCAATCACGATACAAGCAGCTACCGAGAAGGTCTTACCGCTAGAAGCACACCCTGCTATACCCCAATCATTCTCATTGCAGAACAAATCAATAATATCCAAGGCATAATTGTTGGCGATTCCTTGGGATTGGAGCAAAACCTCATCTCCATAAATGAGATTGAAGCAGTTTACCATGTGCTGTGCAGGATTCTTGAGGGTAGTATTCTCAAGTTTTATCCCTAACTTGATCCTTTCGCGCCTACCGAACTCACCACGGGTAATACGATAGGCAGTTAATTCCCTAATAAATTGGGGAAGACTTTGAAATGCCTCAATACCATAATCTGTATCTTGGGGTGCATCCAAGCAAAATCCTTTGTAGTCCATGTAATATGAACTATTGACAAAGATTTAAAAAAAAGGCAAGTCATTGGAGCAACCTATGAGATTAAAAGACCGCAACGGCCCGATCCCAAGTGGACTCTGGTATGAATATAGCGACGATAAAGGAAATGTTTATCGTGTTAATGGAATGGAAACAGTTTTTGGAAGAAGTTTTTCCAATAAAGTGTCCAGTGACATGAAGAATAATAATGTTGCCGTTCCAGATAATTTAGACTACCTTATCGAACAGCAAATTTGTGAAAGGATTCCTGGTCAGTTTTGCTGGAAGGAAGCTGGAGACAAAGTTGCTAATGTAATTCACCGCTTTGCGAATTTGGGAGATCGCGTTGCCTCAAGTCTTGGTATTAATCCCAACCTTGAACAACGCGCTAAAGGTTGCACAGCTTGCAAGAAACGCCGTGAGGCATTAAATCAAGCATTGGGATGATTAGCAAAGAAAAAAAGGATAGGTATAATTCCAATAGAAGGAAAAGGTATAAAGAAAACAAAGAATTGTTTAAGCTAAAAAATGCACAGTGGTATAAAAATAATAAAACAACACATAGTGCAATAAACGCTAAAAATAAAAAAGAATTTCAAGAAAAAGCAAATCTCTACAAATTAAAAAATGGATGCATTGATTGTGGATACAAAAAACACGCAGTTGCACTTCATTTTGATCACATACATGGAGAAAAAGTTAGAAATATTTGCGATTTTAGAAACTGGGATTTAGCTCTTGCTGAAGTATCAAAATGTGTAGTAAGATGCTCAAATTGTCATGCCATCAAAACTTTTGAAAACAAAGAATTTCGCGGTTGGCGCAAAAAACTAAACTTGGATAATGGCTAAAACAAAAAAGATAGTAAATCGTGAGGGTGTTTCAAGTTGGGGGTTTAATACCATCAACTCAAACGGTGTTGCTCCCACAAGCCGTGTCCAAACTGCCAATGATGCTTTTACTATCTGCTGGAATCTTCGCCTTGATAATGCAGGACGCGAGCGTAAGTGGGGAAGAATCTACAAATGCTACAAAGGATTTCCCCCTACGGACTATAGCCAAGTAGCTTCCCGTCAGCTTTCTGGAATGAGCAATGTGCCATTCCGTCAGATGAAGTTCATTGTGGATAACCAGAAGTCTAGCTTCGTGGATATGGTAATGGAGCGTAATACTGCTGCCAATATCACCACAAAATTAGGCAACCCTACCGAGAAGAAAATTTGGAGCGATCTTATCAGTGTTGGATTTGACCGTATGCTTCGTGCTTGGCCTTCCTATAACTACAATGTCGAATTGGATGTTGAGGAGATGACGCTTTACGGAAAAGGATTTGAAATTGCAGAAGACCGTGATGGTTGGCCTACCAAGAGTTTTCATAACTCCAATGTGCTGATTCCAGACAAGACATACGCCGATCTAACCAACCTTGGAGAGCTTTGCATCAAGAGATCCTATACTCCGCTTGAGTTCTGGTTAAAGATCACAGGAGGCGAGGAAGACCCAGAGAAAGCGCGTAAATATGCTACGGATATGGGTTGGAACTTCTGGGCTTGCGTTGATGCCTTGAGAATGTTCACTACAAACTATCGCAATACCTATACCAATACGGAATGGTTGCGAGATGTTGCCAGCGGTAACATGAACCTTTCTAGGCTCTATACGCTTCGTATTGAGCTTTATGAACTCTACATCATGGAGTTCAACGGATCTATTTCCAAGATGCTCTTGCTCCAGAACTACGGTGGACTTGTTCTTGGCTACAAAGAGAACGGACGCAAAGACCTTACTGAAGAAGAGTACCGTGACCAAACTGGTTTCCTTTACTACAAAAAGGATTGGGTAGAAAAGGATGAGGACGGTTGGGAAGATATTATTGCCCCAATGTGCGACTCCACGGGAAGCGGAATCTGGCATGAGATCCAAGGACTAGCCGAGGCTATCTTCATTCAATGCCGAGCCTATGACATCCACATGAACCGATTCATGGATTCTGTGGATTGGAATACCCGCTTGATGTTCAAGGGAGGTTCCGCTGAAGCAACCAAGAAGCTCAAACAAATGGAGTGGATGCCTTGGATGGTTCTTCCACAGGATGTCGAGCCTCACCAAGTTTCCGTAAACATACCCTTCCAAGAGATTCTTTCTGGCATTCAGTTTTACCAAGCTGATTTGTATCGCGGTATTGGAGCATACAATATTGGTATGTCCAACAAAGGCGGCAAGCAACGCACCAAGGGAGAAGCTGAACTTGATGCCGCTGAATCTGCCAAGCTCCAAGGAACACAAATTCGTCGTTTCAATGATAACCAGACCCGCTGGTTGAGACTCCTCTACAAGCGAATGAGCCGTACTACCAAGGGTGGATACGGATACAAAATCAAACAGAAGTTTGTGGACTTCATGGATGAAAATGGAGTTCCAAAGGAAGCATGGAAGTGGGAGAACATTGAGAACCTAGAGAGCAATATGCTTGCTGGCTCTGGTAGCCCGTCCTACAAGCTGATGGCTGCTCAACAGACTGTCTCCCTCACGGGCATGACCCCAATGAATGAGGGGCAAGCCAATGCTATCCAAGACGCTATTGCTGCACTCAATGGTCGCCAGAATGTCAGCCGTTACTTCCAGCAGACCAAGATTGATATTCCAGATGAGAAGGGAATCATTTCTATGGAGAACATTGGTATGACTGATCCAAAGGGCAACCCTGCAAACTTCCAGGTTTACCCAGATCAGAATCATATAGAACACTTCCAAGGCCACTTCCAAGATGCTGGAATGTCCATGCAGGAGGCTCAACAGGCAATGCAAGCTGCTGCTGCTTCTATGCAGCAAGGTCAGCAAGGTTCTCAACTTGATCAAGACGAAACCTTTGAGCTTATGCGTGACATCTACGCCTGTCTATTGCGTTTCAAGGGGCCGCACATGACTGCTCACCTTGGATTCATTCAGAAAGATCCAAGCAAGAAGAATCTCGCACAACAGTTTGCCCAACAACTTCAACAACTTCAGCGTGGCGTTGATGAACTTGGTAGCCAGCTTTCCGAAATGGCAAAAGCCAAACAACAGCAAGGTGGACAAGGACAGATGGATGAGAACCAAGCCAAGCTCCAAGCTCTCCTTGCAAGGGAATCAATCATTGTTGATACCATGCAGAAGAAGGAAGACATCAAGCTGGCGGCAATTGCTCAAAAGGCACAGCTTCACAATGCTGCATACATGGAGAAAGCCTCCACTGATATTGCCAACAAGAGAGCCAAGGCTGCTAACGATATTCAAATCAAAAGGAATAAGCATTGGGTCGAAACACAAACTTCCCAAGCAAGCCATGAACAAGACATGGGTCACAATGAGCAAATGAATGCCCAAGAAATGGCTGCTCAACAACAGGCTATCCAAGCCCAAGAACAAGTAACGCAAAGCAACCCGCAAATAGGACAACAAAATGGCTGATAAAAATACCTCAAACCTTGCCGCAGCAATCATCAACGACAAAAGATATAGTGAGTTAAAAACCTCAATTTATGAGGAGTTGGTAAAGAATGACCACGCAACTGTTGTTGCCGTCTTCAAGTTGCTTCAAGAGTATGCATCAGATGCCGTTGATAATACATTCCATGATGCTGGTCGTGTTAAGCCCCAAGCTATTATTGAAGACAAGAAGAAAGATACTGACCCAGATTTAGACGAAAGTTTGACAGCAGAAGAAATATCCTCACGCAAATAACAACCACAAAAAACCATCATTATGTCCGAAACAGCAACCCAAGATACCAAGAATCCAAACCTTACTGCCGCCCCTGTAGCTGACAAGGCCGCAAGGGACGCAGCAATCAAGGAAGCCGATAACTTTTTCAAGGCAGACATCAAGGATGCCCCACAGGGAAACCCTTCCGATCTTTTTAAGAAGTTTGCTACCAAGCTGAACCAAGACAGTGCTGAACAGCGTGATCAGATTGATGCAGCAAAGGAAGCAAGAGTTGTTGAGGAAAGCAGCAATGATGATGAGCCAAAGGTAAAGGCATCACTTGTGGATGATGAGAAGAAGCCAGGATTCATCAAGAGTCTCAAGCAGACCAATGAACAACTTTCCAAAGAAGCTGCCGAGCTAAAGAAAAAGATTGATGAGTACGAGAAGGCAAAACTTCCAGAGTACGAGAAGCAGATTGAGGAACTGCGATCCAAGATGGATGACGGTGGAACCAAGAAGCAAATGGAGCAGCTTCAGAAGGATCTTGAACTGACCGTTAAAGAGAAGCAGGAGCGTGAGGAAAAGCTCAATGCAGAACTGGATGATCTCCGTAAAGCCAATGCCTATCTGAATCTTCCAGCCGATCCAATCTTCCAAGAGACATTCGATCAGCCAATTGCTATTGGCTATAATCAAGTCAAGATGCTTCTGTCTGAAGACCCTTCAAGCATCATGGAATTTGAGAAAGCAGTTGCCGCATATCAATCATCACTTCAAACCCCAGATCAAAATGAAAGGATCAGACAGCGCGAGATTTCCAAACAAACTCTTAACGCCATCTACGAGAATCTCTCGCCTATGGAGCAGGCTAAATTCAACTCTACGGCTTATGATGTTCTTGGTAAAGTTGAGTCTAGGGTTCAAGCTCTCCAAGAATGGGAAGTGACCCGTTCCCGCACAGAAGAAGAGAAGTCCCGCAGGGCGCAAATGAACAGGAGTCAAGTTTCCAAACGATGGAATGATGCCTTTGCAGAAGCCAAAAAGCAGCTTGATGATTCCATCAAATATCCAGAGGAAGTCGCCAAGCTCATTGCATCCAACAAGATTGATGATGATACTTCGGAAGATGAACTGATTGCTGAATCAGCACTCCGTGAGAACTCCAACTTTGCGCCAGAGCAAATCACTCGCGTACTCCAGCAGGGAGCAAAATTCAAGAAAGCTCGTGCATATACTTTTGCACTTGAGAAACAAGTTTCTGAACTGAACGAAACAATAAAAAAGATGCGTGGCTCTTCGACTTCGGAGGGAGGCGTAAGTTCTTCCTCTTCTGGGAAAGCAAACCAAGAAGAGGAGCTTACCCCCGCTGGACTTTTTGCAAAGTTTAGGAATAGGTAAAATAAGTATTGACGAACTATTAGAAAAATACTAATGGTTCATCAGACATTTTAATTCTGGATTAGTTGACTGTGATTAGCCAACTGTTCTTGGTAGAAGCGATGAGTGGGATAGCGACCCACATTAAATAATAAGCAGATCGTCAAACCAAAGAATAGTGGGGTGATTACGGAAGACCAGCGATGGTTGCCAGATCGCAAACCCAAAACACTCAATCGTGTAATAATGGGGAGCGATCCTTTTTGTTACACAAAACAAAACAACCCAAACAAATTAATTATATGGCACAGAATGGCGTTACATTCTCCTCCTGCCAAGACGTGGACACTCTGTTCCGCGAGGCGAGGACTTATTATAATCCCTTCTTCATTAAGAAGATGGCAATCAATTCGATCTATTATGGTCGTCTTGAGACAGAAACTTGGCCCCTTAACACCCTCCCAACGATGAAGGCTTTCCGCTTTGGTCGTGGATGGTACAACCCAGATCAGCCTTGGCAGGAAGTCCAGAGTGGACGCTGCATCCAGAATGCTGATGATGTTCAGTTTGAGACCATTGCTCACCCTGGAACCGAATCCTACAGCTTCAGCCTTTTCACCAAGGCCATGCGTACCGATTGGTATCAGCTTACCGATTTCATGTATCGTCTGTTTCCTCAAGAGGAGATGGATCACATCATGTCCACGAATGTCAACATCACCAAGAATGTCCACGAGGAGTTCGCTCGTAGTCAGTGGATCGGTGGTGCAGGACACCATTGGGTTCCCGTTTCCAACGGTCAGAGCCTTGTGTCTTGTGTTGCTGAAGATGATCAGATGTTTGTCGTTCAAGAGTTCCAAGGAACCGCTGAAGGCAGCTTCAACATGGGCTATGTCTATGTTAAGATGGCAGCTTCCAACCTTGGCAACATTGGTCTGCTTTCTCTGGATACCCTTGATGACATCCTCATCAACCTGCAGCGTGAAGATGATGCTTATCGTCTCGATGTGAGTGAGGCCGCTGGTCGTCCTCTCCTTGAGATCATTGTTCCCGATGCCCGTGTCCTTCGTCAGCTCTGGCAGTATGCCAAGCAGTCTGGTGGATGGTGGGAGAGCGTCAGTGATTTCGATGACAAGCAGCTTCAATACTCCCTTGGTATTGATCGCGTTATCGGAAACTACGCTTTCTGCAACGACATCAACGGTGTTCGTCTCAATGTGGATTATGCTTACAACGCATCTCTCTCCACTTTCGATGCTAACAATGTTGCTACTTGGCCTCGTCTGGTTCGCGTTCTTCCCTATATCCCCGTTACCACGGAGCTTGGGTGCAAGTATGTCCAGAACCCTGCCTACAACAATGCTGACTTCGGTATCACCAACCCTTGGGTGAATAAGGCCATGATCAAGTGGATCAGCCCTTCCCAGAGTGGAATTGGTGAGGCCCAAGGCATGACCCAGAACTACGCTGGCGATTGGCAGTGGAAGAACCCAGATTGGGAGTGCAACATCAAGCGTGATCAAGGTTTCTTCTGGAATCAGTTCCGTATGGGAATGCAGTTCCAAGATCCTACGCTCATGCATTCGATCCTTCACAGGCTCAACACCAGCCGTCTTATCATCCCTGCTCCTTGCACTCTGTCCCCACAAGGGCCTCCAGATGCAACTCCAGATTGCTTCGTCTGCTCCAGCGTTGTTAGCCAACCTATCTAATCAAGTAATTAGAACATACGATGAATTCTAACGATTACGCACCATCGGATGTCTTGAATGCCCCCGCCCTGTTATACACAGGGTCGGGGCAACCCTTGACTCCTTACTTCGTTGCTGTAACAACTGGAAATACCTTTGTCATTCCTACTTCGGCCATTACTTGGTCGATCTCTACCCCTGCGGGTGGAACTGTAGTGATTAACGGTGTTTCTTACTCTGGTGCAGTCAGCATCAATGGGAATGGCCCATTGTATACTGCTATTACAGTTGCTCCAACTTCTGTTACCGCAGCGGTTAGCTACACGCTTAACAATGTCATTTACAATGTCCCTAGCTTCTACTAAAAATTAACAACCCAAAATTATGCCTAATACACTACCTCCATCTAACAGCATCAAGCCTGTTCCTAACAATCTTACTGTGGTTCGTTTCGGCCCATACGAGATTGATTTCACGCTTCCTGCTGCTTCCTACACCATTGGTCAACTTGAGTATGACGAACAAGTATTTATCCCTACTTCCGCATTCATTGAGTATACCAATGTAATTGGAACCTTTGCTACCGCCGCTGTTGCCATTATTGACAACGGTATTGACAGCGAAAACATCACTGCCTCCACTACGCTTGCGGCTACTGTTCTTACCCCAAACAACAGCACTGCAAACCTGTCGGCTCAAACTCTGGCTCTTGCTTCTCCATACTATGTCACTGGTGGCCTTCCTGTCGCTACTACTGATGGAACTGGAGCTGCTTCGACCCAATCGCTTCGCGTTAAGGTTACGACATCTGCTATCCCAACGCTGACTTCGATTAGTCACTACACGGCAAACAACATCTCGACCATCAATGTGACGAGTGTTCCTGCCTCGTATACGCCTGGATCAGTCATTCGCATTAAGTCTTCAACGACCACGACCTACAATGGCGTGTTCACGATTACCGCGACTACTGGAACGACAATCTCGTTCTACAATCCAAATGTTACGACCGAGGGTACTTCTGGTTCCCCTACTGCTGACTCCACGGGCAAAATCGGTGCTTGCACTGGTAATGTCTATGTTGTTGGTATTCTTCAGTAATTGAAACTTGTATTGCGGGGGGCGTAAAAACCCCCCGCTATACTACCTTAAATTTTTATGCCCACTGTTACTCCACTTGATTTCCAAGACTTTATAGGAACAACCGCTGATGAACAGCGTTGGCAGATTGTAAGTGCAATCCAAGGCCAAACTGGATTAGCAGAGAATGTTAATATCACTGGGCCAGTAGATGGTAGTGGAAATGTTAAAGTTGATATAGCAGCATCAACCACAACTTTAGATGTAAATATTTATGATTCTACTGGAAATCCTATATCAACTGATAATGATGTTTCTGGGGGAGTAACAATAAGCCCTGCGGCTTCTCTACAAGTTGATTTGTTTGATCCAAGTGGAAATCAATTGTTAGGAGACAACGGAAGATATGATGCTTCTTCCAATGGCATCAATGCAATCGCATCACAAGCAATAGTAAACGGACATAGGCTTACATTTAGTGCAAATACTTCTGCTATTACAGTAACAAGTTCTGCAATAATTATAGCAGCATCTTCAACGAGAACACATCTTTCTATTTCAAATAATGGATTAGTAAATACTTTGTATGTTAATCCAACTGGTGCAACGGCCTCTGCAACACTTGGTATTCCAATTAAACCAGGAGATACATATACATTTCCAGCACATGCTATTCCTAATGGAAATATAGCTGCATTTAGCGTAACCACTACCGCATTTGTAGTTTACGCATAATCTTATGATTACTTTTCCTTCTGCAATTACTATTAATGTTGCTCAACCAGTTGTAGCAATTCGTCCTCCAATTAGTATTTCTCAATTGGATTACTCTGTAACTTACGACAACAATGCTAAAACAGCAGTTGCTAGAATTAAGCAAATAGGAAGGAATCTTATCCTTTGGTCTGGTCAAGATTATGTTGATCAAGGACAGTTTACAGATGCAATGGTAGATGCTCAAGTGACCAGCTTGCTTGGTGATAATCCAAAGGCAGTTATTGAGGCATTGCTTAAAGGAATTCAGCCTTATGTTGAGCCAGTTGTTGTGGTAGCTCCAGA
>Ga0209189_1001095_pt1 | contig 20707 bp, 21 predicted proteins | sample C_130820_EF_Meta_FD_187308 | JGI IMG/M metagenome (GOLD analysis project Ga0209189, IMG submission 187308) | Freshwater microbial communities from Lake Croche, Canada to study carbon cycling - C_130820_EF_MetaG (SPAdes) (version 3) | ecosystem: Environmental > Aquatic > Freshwater > Lake... | reverse complement strand
ATCGTCAATCACGTCCTCGGGGCTGGTGGTGAGCAGCTGCGGATCGAGATCCAGGGGGCGGGCCCGGGCCGGGTCACGCACCGCCACCTTGCGCAGCGCCAGTTCGCCCACCAGGGGATGGCGGCCCTCCGGACCCATGAGGATCGCGGCCACCCCCGCCCCCACCGTTCCCAGCCCGAGCAGGCCAACACCGATCGCCATGGGGCCTAATCCCACAAACCACCCATCCTAGAAATCGGCGGGCCTAGCCTTGGGCCCGCGGCCATATCGACGCAAAGCAGCGGACTCCCCGAGGGCGGTGTCCCCTGGCCCGCGGAGCCCAGCCCTTTAACCCTGGCCGCCGCCCTCGGGTGATCCATCGCCGCTGGCGGCCGCCCCCCTGGCATCCTCCGGAGCCTCCGGCCCAGCATCCAACGCTGCCGCCTGGGCCTGCATGGCCTTGAGGATGTTGAGGAAGCCGTTGGCCCGCGATGGGGTGAGGCTGGCCTGCAGGCCGGTGGCGGCAATGAAGGCTGGATCGATCGCCACCACCTGCTCCGGCGTGAGCCCCTCCAGGCCCTCGATCAGCAGAGCCAGAAGCCCCTTGGTGATCTGGGCATCGGAATCACCCTGCCAGTGGAGTGTTCCCTCCACCAGATCCCCCACCACATACACCTGGGACACGCAGCCCCGCACCTTGCGATCTTCGCTGCGCAGCTCCTCGGGCAGGGGCTCCAGGCGCTTCGCCAGCCAGAGCACATATTCGTAGCGGCGCTTCGGATCGGAGGCCGATCCCAGCCGCTCCACGATGCGATCAAGCGCTGCGCTGCCGGTGCTCGCCATGCCGGAGGAGCCCCTCAACCGCGGGGGCGGTTGAGGCGGGCCAGGCCACCGAGCAGGCCCAGGGCGGCGATCGGAGCCAGGCTGAGCAGGGTGCCATGCAGGGAGGTCCAGGGCAGGGCGGCCTGACGGGCAGGACGGCCCAGCTCGGAGAGCTCGATCCAGTCGCGGTGACCGGCCCCGGCATCCACCTGGATCTCCGCGTCACGGCCGGCACCCCGGGGCAGCACGAAGGCCAGGCGGCCGTCGGCGTCGGTGCGGCCCAGCTCGATCGGCGTTCCCCCCTGGGAAGCAATCAAACGCACGGTGGCATCACGGGCGGGCAGACCCGTGGAGAAATGGCTGGCCAGTTCCAGCTTGCTGCCCGCGGCCGGGAGGCTGGCCTGCGGGTGGCTGTGGGAGGCCCCCAGCACCGTGAGGTCACTCTGAATGGCATGGGCCCGTGCCAGGCCCGGGGTCAGAGCCAGGGTTGCGGTGCCGAGCAGAACCGGAAGGAGGGGGCGGCGCATGGCGGACGGGTGAATGGGAGGCCGGAGCCGGGGTCAACCGGCGTTCCAGCGATTCTCGCTGCAACGGCTGGCCTGCACCATTCTGGCCACCGAACTCACCATCATCGAGAGGGCGTCGCAGGCCTGCCCGCGGGCTTCCAGTTCTGAGGCGATCACGCGCTCGGCGGCGGTGAGGGCCCTTGGCTCGGAGCCGGGGGGGGTGGAGCTGGTGGAGGCCGCAATCCAGGGGTTGGTTCGGATGGGTTCCAAGTGGACGCCAGCTTCAGACAGGCTGATCCTGGCAAACCACGCGACGGAACGAGAAAGCTGCTGCGATGCGTTACAGGCGGCCGGCCGCAGGATCCCCCTTCTCCGGGGCGTCAGCGGGCCGGCCCGCGAGGCCGTGCACCCCATGCTCATCCAGCCAGCCCTGGAAGGGCACATCCCAGGGCTCCCGGGGCAGTCCAGCCCAGAGGCCAGCCGAAGGCAGCACCGCCAGGGCTGCGCTGGCTCGCCAGGCCGGCGCGCTGCGCAGCCGGTCGTACCAGCCGCCGCCATAGCCCAGGCGAATGCCGCTGCGGGGATCGAAGGCCAGGGCCGGCACCAGCAGCAGGCCGAGGGACCCAGGCGGGAGTTCCGGCCCGGCGAAGGCGCCGCCCCGGTCGGCGGCCGGCGGGGCCGGGATGCCGCAGCGGTCGGGCACGAGGGGATCGGCGGGCCGCCAGGGCCGGTAGAGCAGCCGCGGCGGATCCCCCTCCACGGCCGGCAGGGCCAGGAGGGGATGCTCCCGGGCCAGGGGGAGCAGATCGGGCTCGCCCGGCAGGGGCCAGTAAAGGCCCAGATGGAGCCCTGCCGGCAGCAGGGCCGGCAGGTCCCGTCGCGCCGCCTCCAGGATCAGGGGGCCGGCGCTGGCCACGGCCTCCGAGCGCACGCTCCGGAAGTGGCGGCGCAGGGCCCGCTTTTGCGTCCGGGGCGCGCTCCCTTGATCCTCAGCGATGCCAGCGTGCGGCTCGCTCATCGCTGGAACCAGCCGGTGAGGGCCACCGCCAGGGCATCGGCGGCGTCGTCGGGTCGGGGGGGATCTTCGAGATTGAGTTCCCGCATGACCGCCGCCAGCACCTCATCCTTTTCGGCGTGGCCGTGGCCGGCCAGGGCCAGCTTGATCTGCATCGGCGGAAACTCCACCACCGGGATCGCGAAGCGCGCCAGGGTCATGATCACCACGCCACGGGCCTGAACCACGGCGATGGTGGTGCTGGAGCGGTAGAAGAAGAACTTTTCCACCGCCGCCAATTCGGGGCGCCAGCGGCGGATCAGCACCCGCAGGTCGGCGGCGATCTCCACCATCCGCTGCCCTTCGCTGCGGCCCGGATCCGTGCGGATCATGCCGCAGTCGAGCAGGCGCTGGCTGCCCTGCTGCCCCGGGGGCGCACCGGGGCGCCAGGGGGGCCGCTCCTCCACCTCGATCACGCCGTAGCCCACCCGGGCCAGGCCGGGGTCGATGCCAAGGATGATCATCGCGGGTGCCCCAATGGCGCGGGCTGGCCTGGCGGCCGGCTGCGGGCCCACTCTGGCCGCGGCCCGTTCAGCGCACCATCGGTGGCAGCGCTTCCTGCCCCGGGGCGCGCAGCCGCAGCAGCTCCTTCTGCAGGGAGGGGTCCTCCCGGAAGGCCCGCCACTGGGGGCTGGCGATGATCTGCCGGGCGGCGGCGGCGCCGAAGCGCTGGCCGGCCTCCACATCGGAGGGGTAGTGCACACCGCAGAGCACTCGGTTGGCCCCGCCCTGACGGCCCACCAGCTCCAGACGTTCCCGGCGCTCCGGCAGCAGGTCGGCCAGCAGCTCGGCGGTGGCCCGGAACCACACGGCGTGGCCGGAGGGGAAGGAGCCGGTGCCCTCCGGCGGCAGACAGGGGCGCAGCTCCGGGTGGGCGAGGTAGGGACGGACGCGGGCCTGTTGGCGTTTGATCCCCCCGTAGGCCGCGCTCACCGGGGCCATGAAGGACTCCAGCCCGGCCTTGAGCGCCGGCGTGCTGCCGCCGAGCTCCGCGCCCACGGCGCTGCTGAAGGTGCTGACGTGGCGATCCAGCATCAGCCAGGTGGCCGCCACCATCTCCGGGGTGCGGAAGCGCTGCAGCCAGAGAAGGACCGCGAGGTCGGCGGCCTCCTCCCGGCTGCCCGGTGTTGGAGGCGTGCCCGTGATCCGCTCGAGAGCGGCCGGATCGAGCCGCAGGCCGGCGGCGATGCCGGGGGCTTGGTCGCCCGGCCCGGCCCGGCCGGGCTGGGGGGCGGCCAGGGGGCTCACCAGCAGGGCAAGGGCGGGAAGGAGGGCGCTCAGCCGCCGGATCCCCTTCTGGAAAGCGGAACGGCGAACGGCGGTGACACCGGGCCGTAGCACCGAATCGCCACGGGGGGTGAGCAGCAGGTGCTTCATGGCAGCGCTGGGGTCGGTTGTGGAGGCTGCCCATCCCGCAGGGGGCTCAGTGGTGCTGCTGGGCGCCCTTCCCGGGGAGGGTCATGGCGCGGTGCCTGCGGCGGCTCACAGCGCTGCTGGTCCGCCAGCAGCCGGGACTGGCTGTAGTGGTCCACTTGCGGCTGCGCCGCGCCGGGCCGGTAGCGCAACACAATCAGCTGGTCGAAGTCGTCGTCGTTGATCGGCGCCATCGTTGGCCAGCCCAGGCCGGCGGCCAGCTCCGGCAGCCGCCGGTGCTCCCAGAAGACCACCACCCGACGGCCATCGAAGGCGGGGTCGGTGAGGATGTGGCGGCCGGAGCGGAAGGAGTTCTCGCGGGAGGCCAGGTCGATGGTGATGTTCACGCCGGTGGCCACCGCCAGCGGCACGGCCGTCTGGTAGCTGCGGGCGTTCTTGCTCGTCTCCGGATCGAGAAAGAAGGTGCGGATCCGGCTCGGGCGCCCGAAGCAGCGGGGCAGCAGGGTGGCCAGGGCCATGGCCCGCTCCAAGCCCTGGGGCGAGAGGTTGTAATCGTTCGCCTGACCGCTCTTTTGGCCGTGGCGCATGAGCAGAACCAGTTCCGGTGTGGCCCGGGCTGGCGCGGCCTGGAGGCCCGAGGCGGCCAACCCGAGCAAGGCGATGGCGAGGCGCTTCTGGAGGTCGGGGCGGTGTCGCCGTGCTGCGGGGCGGCGGGCCATGCGCCCCTCAATCATTGCGTCACAGCCTAAATGGGACCAAGGATGGGACCGCTTGGCCCGGAGCATTCCCCGGCGCATTCAGCGTTCGCCCAGCAGCTCCAGCCAGGAGAGGGAGCCGTGGGGCTCGCCGATCGGGAGGGTGCAGGGAATCGAGAGCACAGGAAGATCCTGCCGCCCCGCAATGGCCGGGGGCTCAAGGCTCAGGGCCACGGGCAGGGGCCCATGCTGGGCGAGGGGGTTGGAAGGGTTGCTGACGGCTGCCATCGGTCGGTGACGGACCAAGATCAACGCTGGTCGGCGCTCTGGCCCTTCCGGGTGCCCTGGGCAGCCAGTGCCACGTGCGCGGCGACACGGCCGCGGGCCGCTGGAGCGTTCAGGCCGCCAACGCCAGCTGAAAACCGCTGCGGTCTCCGGGTTCGGACCGCTCGAACACCTTGCAGAACACCTTCACCACCCGGTCGCCGGAATCGATCGTTTCCAGCGGATCCTTGCGCAGCCGGTGGCGCAGGCAGCAGGCCACCACCCGAGCCACATCGTCCTCGCTGACCTCGGTGCGGCCCTCGAAGGCGGCCAGGGCGCGGGCAGCCCGGTTGGTCACGATGTCGCCCCGCAGGCCATCCACATCCAGCTCGCCGCACACCGCGGAGATGCGGATGCGCAGGTCGTCGTCGATCGCCACCTGCGGCAGCCGGTTCTGGGCCTCCACCACCCGGGCCTGCAGCGCGTCCTGGCCGGCCGCGGCGGCATCGTTGAAGCCGTCGGGGTCGGCATCGAAGCTGGTGCGCTGATCCACCACCTGCACCCGCAGCTCGGGATCGCGCACGGTGCGCACCTCCACGCTCATGCCAAAGCGATCGAGCAGCTGCGGGCGCAGCTCCCCCTCCTCGGGGTTGCCCGAGCCGATCAGCACAAAGCGGGCCGGGTGGCGAACGCTCACCCCTTCGCGCTCCACCGTGTTCCAGCCCGAGGCGGCTGAATCCAGGAGCACATCCACCAGGTGGTCGTCGAGCAGGTTCACCTCGTCCACGTAGAGCAGGCCGCGGTTGGCCTTGGCCAGCAGACCCGGCTCAAACGCCCGCACCCCCTCACTGAGGGCCTTCTCGATGTCGATGGTGCCGCAGAGGCGGTCTTCGGTGGCGCCCAGGGGCAGGTCCACCATCGGCACCTGGCGCTTCTCGGTGGCGAGCGGTTCAGCCCGTTCGGCCCGCTGGCGCACCTCGGCGCTCTGCAGATCGGGATCCTCCGGGGAGCTGTTGTAAGGATCGCCGGCGACCACGTCGATCTCGGGCAGCAGATCGGCCAGGGCGCGGATCGTGGTGCTCTTGCCCGTGCCGCGGTCGCCCATGATCATCACGCCGCCGATGCGTGGATCGATCACGTTGAGCAGCAGGGCCAACTTCATCTCCTCCTGGCCCACGATGGCGGTGAAGGGGAAGACCCTGCGCTTCCTGGGCTGACTCACGGAGCGGTTGACGGCAGTGAGGGGGATTGTTTCACAGCCGCTCCGGGGGCTGGCGCGGTGGCCGGGGCTCCGGCCAGCGCCTCGAGGGGCAGCAGGCTGAGCACCTGGGGTGGGGTGGCATCGGCGGGGTAGATGAGGCGCACCTGCAGGCTGCGCTCCTGCCCCGGGGCCAGGCTCACCGTGCCCAGGGCCGGACCCTGCTGGCCCGCTCGCTGCACCAGGTGGAAGGCCTGGCGGCCCACCGGCAGGCCATCGGCGCCATCGAGGCCCGCCACCTCCACCGTGCCGCGGAACACCACCGCCGGCGCTGGCGTCAGCCGGAAGCGCAGGCCGCCGAGGGGTTGGTCGTGCTTGAGGGGCGATTCCAGGGCGAGCTGCAGCTTCAGCGGGGCGGAGGTGTCGTTGCGCAGCGGCAGAATCAGGTCGTAGGTCACGCCGTAGTTGCCGTGGGCGGCCCAGGCGGTGCCGGGGTAGAAGGCTTTGAGTTCGGCGGTCTGCACCTGGCCGGTGCCAAGGCTCCCCTTCACCAGCGAGGCGATCGGCCAGGAGATCGGCGCCCGGCTGGCCGCCAGCACCGGACTGCCGGGATCGGTGATCCGGCCCCGCCAGGTGCTCCCCACCTGAACGCCGCTCACCCGGGAGTAAATGATCGGGCCGGCATCGCCCCGGGGGGTGGGTTCGTGCTCTTTCGGGCTGAGCGGGCCTTCGAGGATGCGGCTCCAAACGGCCGCCTCCGGCGGCCTTTCGTTCGGGCCGAAGGCCGCCAGCACCGCCAGATCCACGGGGGCGTCGCTGGTCAGCCGCAGCTGCAGGTTGCGGCCATTGAGCAGGGGATCAAGACCCCGCACCGGCAGGGGCAGCACCACCAGGGGGGTGAGCACCCCCGCCGGCAGGGTCCACTCGGCCGGGAGCTCCGGGCTGCGGGTGCGCTGCAGCAGTTCGCTGGCCACCCGGCTGCCGGGGCCCGACCACACCGGCTGGGTGCTCTCCTGCTGCATCAGGGGCGGCAGGGGGAGGAAGGGGGCGGCGCTCTGGCCCGGCGCCGTGGCCTGGGAGAGGGCGGTGGAGCCGGCCCGCAGCCGTAGCTTCACCGGCGCTGGAGTGCGGGGCGCCCCCACCACCGCAAGCCACAGGGTGGAATCGAGGCTCTCCGGCTTGCCGGCGTACACGTGATGGCTGAACAGCTCGAAGCTGCCGCCCAGCGGCACGTTGAGATGGGCCGAGGGCACCCCCAGGGGGCGGCCATCAAAACCGCTGGCCGGATCGAAGCCGGAGAGCAGGATTCCCGCGCCGCGGATCAGCTCGGGGTTGTTGTCGTTGAGCAGCAGCACCGCATCCAGACCCCCCGGCAGGGGCTGCACCCGCTGCCGGCGCAACAGGGTGGGGGCGCTCTGGGGCTTGGCGGGCACGGCGGGGGACGCCGGGGCGGCCTCGCCATCCTGGGCGGCCACCGGGCGGGCCAGGACCAGGGCGAGCAGCATGAGGGTGAGGATCGGGCTGCTCCGAACCAAGAACGGGCCCATCCGGGCAACGCGCAGCCAGCCCGGCCGCATCGGGCCGGCGGCGGAACTGGAGGGGTGCCGGGGGCTCATGGGCGGGTCACCAGTGTCCGGGACACCGTGGCCGCCAGGGCCCGGATCAGTTCGGCGGAGCGGGGGTCGTTGAAGGGGCCCTTCACCATGAAGGCCGCCACGGCTCGCTGGCCGTTCGGGAGCTGAATGAGGGCCGCGTCGGCGTAGGCGATGCCGATGTCGCCGGTCTTGTTGTATGCGGTGATGCCGTCGGCCAGGAGGTCATCGTCGGGATCGGCGCTGGTTTCCCCCTTGCCCAGGCCCTTGAGCAGGCCCATGGGAATCATGGTGTTGGTCTTTGATTTGGAGAGGATTTCGCGGTAGAGGTCGCGGGCGCGGGGGCTGAGTTTCTCGCCGGTATCCACCAGGGCGATGGTGTGGGCGAGATCACGGGCGCTGGTGGTGTTGGTGCCCTTGAGGTCGGGCAGCCAGTTGTGGAGCACTGTGGCGCTCAGGCCGAGCGCCTGGAAGCGACCATTCACGGCCTCCAGGCCGCCAAGCCGTCTGATCAGCAGGTTGGTGGCGCTGTTGTCGCTCACCCGGATCATTTCAGTGGCGGCCTCAAAGAAGGGGAAGCGGGTGCCCAGGGGTTTGTTGGCCATCCAGCCGGCCCCCTCACCCATCACCTCCTTGGTCAGGGGCAACGGTTCGTTCCAGCGCACCTTGCCCTTGTCCACATCTTCGAGGCCCACCAGGAGGATCGGGTTCTTGATCGAGCTGGCGGCCGGCATCGGCAGCTCGCTCTGGAGCTGGGCGTAGCGACCGTCGTCGAGCACCAGCAGGAAGCCGGAGGCGGTGAGCCCCTTCTGGGCGGCGGCGAGTTTGGCCCACTCCTGGCTCAGCGCCGTGAGCTCGGTGCGGGGCTCGAAGCGGCCCAGGGCCAGGCCAGGGCCTCCCACCACCCGCGGCGCCGCGTCCGGCTGGGGCAGCCCCACGCTGCCCTGCGCCCAGCGGGGGGCGAGAGTCTTGAGTGCCGTGCTCACCAGAACCCCCAACCCCACCCCCATCACGGCGAGCCGCAACAGCAGCAGTAGGGGCTGAAGCCAGGGTCGGCGGGGGCGGCGGCCAACACTCACGGCGGCAAGTTAGGCGAAGGATCCCGACGCTAGGTGTCCGATCCGGAAGGGGCCCGCCGACGGCTCGCCCAGCGCAACTGGCACACCATCCCTCGCAACAGGGCCACCTCGGCGTCGCTCACCTGGGCGCGCTGCAGGAGGGCCCGCAGCTTGGCCATCCGGGCCCGGCTGGTGTGGGGCAGAAGGAAGCCCACCTCCAGGAGCAGGTCCTCAGCGTCGGCCAGGGCGGCTTCGAGGTCCTGGCGGCGGCAGGGATCCACCCAGATCGGGCCGTCCCCTGCCGATCCGGGCGGCGCTGGGCCGACTGACGGCCGCTCGCCTTGACGGAGGGTGTGCAGCTCATGCAGCACCACGGCCACCGCATGGGAGAGGTTGAGGGAGGCATAGGAGGAACCGGTGCCGATTTGCAGCAGCCGCCCGGCCTGCAGCAATTCGGCGTTGGCCAAACCCCGGTCTTCCCGCCCGAACACCAGCGCCGCCTTGGAGCCGAGGCCCCCCTCCAGCAACCAGGAGAGGGCCTCCTGGGTGTTCACCAGGGGCAGGGGGGGGCCTTCCGCCCGGCCAGTGGCGGCCACCACCCGGTCGCAGTCAGCCAGGGCGGCCTGCAGGGAGGGCCAGAGCGTGGCCCGCTCCAGCTGCGCCGCCCCATGCACCGCCATGCGCCGCGCTTCCTCCCCGAGCGGATCGCAGCGGGGTTCCACCAGCCTCAGGCCGTCCACCCCGAAGTTCGCGCAGAGCCTGGCCACGCTGCCCACATTGAGCGGGCCAGCCGGTTCCACCAGCACCACGTGTACAGACATCGGCGCAGCCTCAGGGAAGGCTGTGGAGGAAGGCCAGCAGGTCGGCCATGGCCTGGGGATCGGGCTGAAAGCGGGGCATGGGCGGTGTACGGCCGCTTACCACCTGCTGGATCAACTGGCGATCGTTCTTGCGGCGATCCACCCCGTGGAGATTCGGACCCACCAGTCCCTGGGCTGCCAGGCCGTGGCAGCCGGCGCAGTTGAGCCGAAACAGCCGGCCGCCATCCTCAACCGAGCCCACCCGATCCAGGGTGGCGCTGGTGTAGGGGTCGCTGCGGGAGGCCTGCAGAAGCACCAGGGCCAGAACGGCGCAGGCCACCGCCGCCAGCACCACCAAGGCGGTGATCAGGCTGCGGCGACTGGGCGTGGCATCGGCGGCCATCCCGGCGGCGACCTGGCCGCTGGCGATCGCCACCGGATCGGGGACGTTCGGCAAGGGTGGGGGGGAGCCGGTCACGGTTGGTGGCGATGGGTCGCCAGGGAAGCCCCGGCCGTGGGAGAATTGTGCCCTGAATAACCACCCGACTGCTGGCCATGATCGAACCCCTCCTCTGCGGCATCGTGTTGGGTCTGATCCCCGTCACCCTCGTGGGGCTGTTCGTGGCCGCCTGGAACCAGTACCGCCGCGGCGGAGCCCTCGGCGGCTGAGGCGGGCCCCCAGCCCTGCCGGATCCCTTGCTGATCAACGGCCCCAGGGGCCGTGAAATCACCCGGATGATCGCCTTGAGCTCCCACTTGAGGATTCACTGGCGTGACGAACAGCGTGGGTTCAATCGGATGGATCCCAGGGCACTGATCAGCGATCAGATCAGCGATCAGGTGCCCCTCCTGCTGCAGCAGCATCAGGATGGTTCCGCCGTAGCGGCGTTGCTGCTCGACCCTCCACCCAGCCGGGACCGGGGGCAGGGCATCACTGCCGCATTCCCACACCATCAACCCATCCGGCGCCAGCCAGCCGGCCTTGAGCACCGCTTCCGCCAGCCTTCCGTGCAGACCCGCCCGGTAAGGAGGGTCGCAGTAGATGAGGTCAAACCGGGAGGCAGTGGCTGACCCCAGCCACTGCAGAGCTTCCCGGCGGTGCACCGTCACGGCGGCCGGTGGATCGAGCGAGCCTGCCACCAGTTGCAGGTTGGCCAGGGCCACAGCGGCGACCCGCCGGTCACGCTCCACGGCCACCACCGCCGCCGCTCCCCGTTGCAGGGCTTCACAGGCCATCACGCCGCTGCCGCAGCAGAGATCAAGCCAGCGGCATCCAGCCAGTCGCGGAGCCAGTAGGTTCATCACCGCCAGCCGCACCCTTGAGGCCGTGGGCCGGGCCACGGCACCGGGGGGGCTTTGGAGCCGCCGCCCTCCGCTCAGCCGCAGACTCACGGCCGCTCAAGCCAGGCCAGCCAGCGCGCCAGCATCGCCTCGCCCACGGGCCCCGATTTCTCGGGATGGAACTGGCAGGCGGCGATGCGACCTTGCCAGATCGCCGCGGTGACCGGGGTGCCCGCCCAGTCCACCCGCGCGGTCACGCTGGTCGCATCACTGGGATCGGCGGCGTAGGAGTGCACGAAGTACACCCAGGCCGGCTGTCCATCGATCGGCAGTAGGGGGCTCGGTTCAGCGGGGATCAGGGGTGCCCAGCCCATGTGGGGAATGGGGTGGCCTTCAGCGCGCGGCAGGGCCCGTACCCGGCCCGCCAGCAGCCCCAGACCGGCGGTCTGGCCCTCATCGCTGGCCTCGAAAAGAAGCTGCAGACCCAGGCAGATTCCCAGCAGGGGCTGCCCTGCCGCGCAGGCGCGCTGCAGGTCCGTGGCCAACCCTCCCTGTCGCAGCCGTTCCATGGCCGGATCGAAGGCGCCAACGCCAGGAAGCACCAGGGCATCACAACCCTCCATGGCCGCGCCATCGTGAACGGGCTCGACATGGGCGCCGAGCCGTTCAAAGGCCCGCTGCACCGAGTGCAGATTGCCCATGCCGTAATCAATCAGTCCGAGGCGAGCCATGGCGGACAGGCGGCTGGTGTTTCGCCGTGGCCCGGTTCAGGCTGCTGTGGCGTGTGTGGAGGGTTTGGGGTCCGTCGGATTCAGATGTACTTGGAGATCGTGGTGTGCAGCGTGGTTTTGGGAACAGCACCGACCACGGTTTCGATCTTCTGGCCATCCTTGAACAGCATCAGCGTGGGAATGCTGCGGATGCCGTATTGGCTGGCCACGTTCGGGTTCTCGTCCGTGTTGAGCTTGAACACCCGGATCTGACCCGCGAATTCCTTGGCAATCTCATCCACGATCGGGGCCACCATCCGGCATGGACCGCACCAGGGGGCCCAAAAATCCACCAGCACGGGCACGTCGCTCTTCAGGACGTCTTGCTCAAAGGAGGCGTCGGTGACGGCGGCGGAGCTGGACATCCCTGGCTGAATCGCATTGTGGCGAATCTAGCAACCTTGTTGAGCTGCACCCTCAGCTTGAAACCGAGCGTTGCAGGCTGAAGCATGGCAGCCCTAGGGCCCGGGGTTGAGGGAGCTGGGGAGAGCTGGCCAACGGTCGGGAGCGTCCGGCACAGCCCCCCGCGGCAGGAGGAAGACAAAAAGCCCGGGCGCGCCGGGCCGGGGGGTGTGAGGAGTGTGCGAGCCGTAGCCCCCACATCTCGAGGGTAGCGCCACCATGTTCCACGGCAGCAAGGCCGGTTCGCCATCGGGCAGGGCCGGCTTCGGGCTATTTGCCCATGCCGAGCTGCTGGGCCTTCTGATACACCTTGCCCTCCGTGAGCAGGGAGGGGGCCACCACTACCTCCACCCGCTGCATCTCCTTCAGGGTGCGGGCCCCGAGGGTGCCCATTGAGGTGCGGATGCAGCCCAGCAGGTTCTGGGTGCCGTCGTCGAGGCCGGCCGGACCCCGCAGGATCCTCTCCAGGCTGCCGGTGGTGCCCACCTTGATGCGGGTTCCGCGGGGCAGCACCGGACTCGGCGTGGCCATCCCCCAGTGGAAGCCACGGCCCGGTGCCTCGCTGGCCCGGGCGATCGGCGAGCCGATCATCACGGCGTCGGCACCGCAGGCCAGGCACTTGCAGATGTCGCCCCCGGTCACGATGCCGCCATCGGCCACGATCGGCACGTAGCGGCCGGTGGCCTCGAAGTGCTCGTCGCGGGCGGCGGCGCAGTCGGCCACGGCGGTGGCCTGGGGGATGCCGATTCCCAGCACCCCGCGGCTGGTGCAGGCGGCACCGGGGCCGATCCCCACCATCACGCCGGCGGCGCCGGCCCGCATCAGATTCAGGGCCACCTCATAGGTCACGCAGTTGCCGATCACCACCGGCACGCCGAAGTCGCGGCAGAGGGCCTCAAGATCGAGGCTGGCTTGGCCCTCCGGTCCGATGTGCTCGGTGCTCACCACCGTGGCCTGCACGAAGAAGAGGTCGGCGCCTGCTTCGGCAATCGCCTGGCCGAACTTCAGGGCCGCCACGGGCGTGGCGCTCACCGCGGCAATGCCACCGCCGGCCTTGATCTCGGCGATCCGCTGGCGGATCAGGTCTTCGCGGACGGGCTGGCTGTAGAGCTCCTGCATCAGGGGCACGAACTCCTCTTTGCCCACTGCCGCGATCCGGTCGAGCACGGGGTTGGGGTCGTCGTAGCGGCATTGCACCCCCTCCAGGTTCAGCACCCCGAGGGCGCCCTGGCGGGTGAGCTCCACGCACATCGCCACATCCACCACGCCATCCATCGCACTGGCGATGATCGGGATCTCCCGCTGGATGCCCCCCAGGGTCCAGCTGCTGTCCGTGACGGCCGGATCCACGGTGCGGCCACCAGGCACCAGGGCGATCTCATCGATGCCATAGGCACGGCGCACGGTTCGGGCTCGGCCCAGTTGGAAGCTCACCGCAGGTAGGGACGCAATCGGCACAAGTTATCAACCGGCCTCCCGCGTACTCCGCCGGAGGGCTTCAATCCCGGCCGCGAAAGTCGTTCCAGCGTTGGCGCCAGCTCGTCAGGATCCGCTCGCGATCGCTGCTGCGCACCAGCCGGGTGAGGGCGAACTGGGCCACGCTCAGCAGACCCGCCAACTGCAGCAGACGGGGGACCAGGGGGAGGTCGGCGAGGGTTTCCAGAAGGGCGGAATAAAGACGCAGCAGCACTACCGCGGCGAGCAGCAGGCCAGCGGCCCGCAGAGGGCCGCCGAGGGTCTCCCAGCGTTCCTGAAGCTCGGCACCATCGAACCAGGTCCTCACCTTGCCCGTGAGCAGATCCCATTCGCCCCCTTCGCCCGCCTCGGAGGCGTCCAGGGGGGGCACCACCAGGCTGGTGGCGATCCCGGGTGGCTGGCTGCCCTCGGTTCCCGCGGTCTGGAAGAGCGCCCTTGGTTGGGACGCCAGGGATTCCCCCTCCTGGCCGGTGGGGATGGAGGCGGCTGTTGGCGAGCCGTAGCTGGCCGAGAAAACTGGGGTGTCCGCCAGGGGTTGGGCGGATGGCGCGGAGGTTCCTTCGACCTGGGAGTCGGCGGCCTGGGGGGCGGTTGTCTGGGTTGCCGTGCCGTAGGAACCCATCAGGCCGTAGGAGCCCACCAGCGCGGCATTGCCGTCGGCCGCCTGGGCATCGCCGCCTGCGACCTCCTCGGCCCCCATCGCCGCCTCCTGGCCACTGGTTTCTGCGGCGGGCGTGGGGTAGGAGCCCACCAGGGAGGGCTGATCCTCCTCGGGTGTGCTGGCCTGCACGGAGGGAGTTTCGGGAGTCTCGGCCATGGTGCTAAAGGGCTCTGGCCGGAGCTTACGGCCGTTTGCCGGGATGAACCCGGACTGACAAGGAAGCGGTCAAGGAAGGGGATCAGGCCTCCAGGGGAACCAGGCCGATGCGGCCGGAGAGGGGGGCCAGGGGAAGGCGCAGGGGGAACCGGCCGGCCCTCAGCCGCTCCCCCAGCTCCTCGGCGAGCTCCAGGGCCAGCCGCGGGCTGTGGCACGGCGCCGCCGGCACCCGATGGCCTTCCACCACGAAAGCGCCGGCCTTCAGGGCCGCATAGGAGACCCCGCCGAAGCTGGGCTTGATCCGCCGGGGGATCGAGACATCGAGCACCGGCGCTTCCAGTTCCGCATCCGGTGTGGCGGCCTGGAGGGCCGTGGTTCCCTTCAGCAGCGGGATCGGCGCGGCAACCGCCACCAGGAGGGCGCTGCCGTGGCCTTCAAACTGACAGGCGCGCACCCAGCGGCCGTCCAGGGCGTGGAGGTCCACGCTCAGGGCCGCCACCGCGCCGGGGCTGCGGGCATGGCCGCTGGCCATCCGGCGAGGCTGGGGTTGATGGGCGCTGCCCGTGCCGATCACCCAGCCGATTCCCCCTCCCACCAGCACCGGCGAACCAGGCCCCAGCAGGGCCAGTCCCGGCATGGCCAGGCCGATGCTGTCAGCGCCGGAGGCGCTGAAGAGGGCATTGCCGAAGGGTCCCAGCAGGGGGCCCCAGGCGGAGTGGATCACCCCCTCGGCGCTGCTCACCGCCACCACACCGTTCTCCACGATGCCGCGGTGCAGCAGGAGCCGGCCGTTGCCGATCCGCTCGAGGTCGAGGCGAGTGTGGAGTTCCCGCCGGGGCTGCAGCGGGGTGGGGTCGCCGGCGGCGTTCAGGTCCACGCTGCCGCCGGCCAGCAGGGTGGCCAGCGCCTGGGCGCCGCTGGCGCGGGAGCCATCGCCCCCCCCGATTGGCAGCACCAGGTCGCCGCCGACCCCACCGGCCAGGGCCGCCACCCCCGCGATCTGGGGTTCCCGCAGACGGATCGGCGGATCGGTGGGCCCCAGGTTCAGCACCAGGCTGGCCTGGTCGATGAAGGTGGCCTCCGCCGCCACCACCACATCGGTGGCTCCGTAGGCCTCGGCCAGGCCGCGCTCGGCCACCAGCGCGCGGAAGGCCGCCGCCGGCCTCACCCGCAGGTCGCCGCACCGCTGGCGCTCCAGCAGCTCCCCGAGTTCCCGATGCGGCAGCACCGATGGGTCCTGCCGGTCCCTGCGTCCACCCTCGCCACCGGATTTCTGGGGTGTCATCGGCTCCAGTCCTGCCTGCGCCGATCCTGGCGGCGTTGCCGGCGTGACGGGAATCGGGTGGGGTGGCCGGGGCTTCGATAAAGTGGGCTCAGTACCAGGCGGTCGTGAATGGCGGATCCAACCGGACCCACTGGAGCCGGTGAAGGCGGTCCTGGTGATTCAGGTCCCGGTGATACAGACGGAAGGATCATCCAGACCGACCTCCGTAATGAGATGTCGCGCTCCTATATGGAGTATGCGATGAGCGTGATCGTGGGCCGGGCCCTGCCCGACGCCCGCGATGGCCTCAAGCCGGTGCACCGGCGCATTCTCTACGCCATGTATGAGCTGGGGCTCACCAACGACCGCCCCTACCGCAAATGCGCCCGTGTGGTGGGCGAGGTGCTCGGCAAATACCACCCCCATGGCGATACGGCGGTTTACGACGCCCTGGTGCGCATGGCCCAGGACTTCTCGATGCGCCTGCCCCTGATCGATGGGCACGGCAACTTCGGTTCGGTCGACAACGACCCACCGGCCGCGATGCGCTACACCGAATCCCGGCTGCAGGCGCTCACCACCGATGCCCTGCTGGAGGACATCGAGAGCGAAACGGTCGACTTCGTCGACAACTTCGATGGCTCCCAGCAGGAGCCCACGGTGATGCCGGCGCGGATTCCGCAGCTGCTGCTCAACGGCTCCACCGGCATCGCCGTGGGGATGGCCACCAACATCCCCCCCCATAACCTCACTGAACTGATCGATGGCCTGCTGGCCCTGATCGCCAACCCCGAGCTCGACGACCGGGCCCTGATGGCGATCATCCCCGGTCCCGACTTCCCCACCGGCGGCCAGATCCTCGGCCGCCGCGGCATCCGCGAGACCTACACCACCGGCCGGGGCTCGGTGACGATGCGGGGCGTGGCCAACATCGAAACGATCGAGGCCAAGGGCCGGCCCGACCGCGACGCGGTGATCATCACCGAACTTCCTTACCAGACCAACAAGGCGGCTCTGATCGAGCGCATCGCCGAGCTGGTCAACGACAAGAAGCTCGAGGGCATCGCCGACATCCGCGACGAGAGCGACCGCGACGGCATGCGGATCGTGATCGAGCTGCGGCGCGATGCCTACCCCCAGGTGGTGCTCAACAACCTCTTCAAGCTCACACCGCTGCAGAGCAACTTCAACGCCTACATGCTGGCGCTGGTGAAGGGCGAGCCGATCCTGCTCACCCTGCGCAAGCTGCTCGAGGTCTTCCTCGACTTCCGGGTTGAGACGATCGAGCGGCGCACCCGCTATCTGCTGCGCAAGGCCCAGGAGCGGGACCACATCCTGCTCGGCCTGCTGATCGCCCTCGACAACCTCGACGCGATCATTGCCCTGATCCGCTCCGCCGCGGACACCGCCACGGCCCGCCAGGGCCTGATGGATCAGTTCGGGCTGAGCGAGGTGCAGGCCGATGCCATCCTGCAGATGCAGCTGCGGCGCCTCACCGCCCTCGAGGCGGACAAGATCCGGCTGGAGCACGAGGATCTGCTCGCCAAGATCACCGATTACCAAGACATCCTGGCCCGCCGCGATCGGGTGTTTGCTCTGATCACCGAGGAGTTGCAGGCGATCCGCAGCCGCTACGACTCTCCGCGTCGCACCGAGATCCTCGATCTCGAAGGCGGCCTCGACGACATCGACCTGATCGCCAACGAGCGCTCGGTGGTGCTGCTCACCGAGAACGGCTACCTCAAGCGGATGCCGGTGAGCGAATTCGAGGCCACCAGCCGCGGCACCCGCGGCAAGGCCGGCACCCGCAGTCAGGGCGAGGAGGCGGTGAAGCTGTTTATCAGCTGCAACGACCACGATGCCCTGCTGCTGTTCAGCGACCGGGGGGTGGTGTACTCCGTGCCGGCCTACCGGGTGCCCATCTGCAGCCGCACCGCCAAGGGCACGCCGATCGTGCAGTTGCTTCCCATCCCCCGCGAGGAGGCGATCACCTCCCTGGTGTCGGTGGCGGCCTTCGACGATGACGTGCAGCTGGTGATGCTCACCAGCGGCGGCTTCATCAAGCGCACCCGCCTTTCGGCCTTCGCCAACATCCGCGCCAACGGTCTGATTGCCATCTCCCTTGAGGAGGGGGACGACCTGCGCTGGGTGCGGCTGGCGCTGCCGGGCGACAGCGTGCTGATCGGCTCCCTCAAGGGCATGACGATTCACTTCCGGCTCAGCGATGAGGAGCTCCGGCCCCTGGGGCGCACGGCTCGCGGCGTGCGGGCCATGAACCTGCGTGAGGGCGACCGGCTGGTGAGCATGGATGTGCTTCCCGCCGAACTCGCTGACCGGGTGGCCAGCAGTGAGGCCGCCGGCGTCGCTGTGGAGGATGAGGAGGACGACGAGGTGGCGGCCAGCGAGGGCCCCTGGGTGCTCGTGGCCAGCGCCAGCGGTCTTGGCAAGCGGGTGCCGGTGGATCAGTTCCGGCTCCAGAAGCGCGCCGGCATGGGGCTGCGCTGCATGAAGTTCCGCCGCGAGGGCGATGTGCTGGTGGGCCTCAAGGTGCTCGGCGCCGGCGAGGAGCTGCTGCTGGTGAGCGAACGCGGTGTGATCGTGCGGATGCCCGCCGATGCCATCCCCCAGCAGTCGCGGGCGGCCACCGGGGTGCGCTTGCAGCGGCTCGATGCCGGCGACCGGCTCGCTGAGGTGGTGCTGGTGCCCCCCGCGCCCGAGGAGGAGGAGAGCGAGCAGGGCGGCAGCGCCGCTCTTGAGCTCCCCGCTGGGGAAGCCCCCGCCGAAACGCCCAACCTCTCCGAAGGGGAGACATCCGAAGGGGAAATCCCGGACTGATGCACCTGCCGCCAGCGCCACCAGGGGGAGACCCCCGGGCGGTGTTGGCTGGCGGGGGGCGCCAGGCTGGGGCGGCTGTTTGACCGGGATTCGCGGGTCTTGCGCGGCTGGCCAGATGCGGGCCCGCTGGGCTGCTTTTCGAATCGCGTGGCTTCTCCTGGGCTGCCGCCTGGGGCTGGGCCGCGGCCCCTTCGGCCGGCTCGGTGCCCTCGCCCGAAGAGCCGGGGCTGCGCCCTAGCCTCCCGAAGCACGCGCGGCTCCATCCCCTGGCCTCCCCTTCCGCCCGCCCTGCCGAAGCTCCGCCCGCCCCCGATGCGCTGGCCGATGTGCTGGTGATCGGCTCCGGTCCCGCCGCCTTGGCGATTGCCGCGGCTCTGGTGGAGCGGGGGCTGCGGGTGGAGGCCCTGGCCCTGGAGGATCCGGCGGCACCCTGGCCCAACACCTATGGCATCTGGGGGCCGGAGGCCGATGGGGCCGGCCTGGGCCACCTGCTGGAGCACCGCTGGAGCGACACCGTGAGCTGGTTCGCTCCGGAGCCCACCCGCCACGGCCTCGATTACGGCCTATTCGACAAAACGGCTCTCCAGCGGCACTGGCTGGACCATCTCGCGGCCGCCGGGGTGGTGTGGCATCGGGGCCGGGCGGCGGCGATCATCCACTCCACCTCCAGCTCCCAGGTGAGCACCGCCGGCGGCGATCGCCTGAAGGCCCGGCTGGTGGTCGATGCCAGCGGCCATGAGCCGGTGTTCGTGCGGCGCCCTGAGGGGGAGCCGATCGCGGGGCAGGCCGCCTATGGGATCGTGGGCCGCTTCTCAGCGCCTCCGGTGGATCCTGATCAGTTCGTGCTGATGGATTTCCGCGCCCACCACCTCAGCGAGGCTGAGCGGCTGGGAGAGCCTCCCACCTTTCTCTATGCCATGGACCTCGGCGAGGGCCGCTTCTTCGTGGAGGAGACCTCCCTGGCCCTCGCCCCACCTGTGCCCTTTGCCCTGCTGCAGGAGCGGCTGCAGCGCCGCCTGGCCCATGCCGGCATCGCCGTGGAGGCGATCGAACACGAGGAGTTCTGCCTGTTCCCCATGAATCTGGCCCTGCCCGACCTCACCCAGCGGGTGGTGGGTTTCGGTGGCGCCGCCTCGATGGTGCACCCCGCCTCCGGCTATCTGGTGGGCTCCCTGCTGCGGCGGGCGCCGGACCTGGCGGACGCCATCGCCGCGGCCCTGGCCGATCCGGCCCTCGATGGCGCGGCCGTGGCCCGTCGGGCCTGGGAGGGCCTCTGGCCCCTGGAGCTGCGCCGCCGCCACGCCCTGTTCCGCTTCGGCCTCGAGAAGCTGATGCGTTATCCGGAGGAGCAGCTGCGGGCCTTCTTCACCACCTTCTTCGCCCTGCCGCGCCGGGAGTGGACTGGCTTCCTCACCAACACCCTTCCCTTGCCCCAGCTGGTGGGGGCCATGGTGCGGCTGTTCGCCACGGCCCCCTGGAGCGTGCGCTGGGGGCTGATGGAGCAACGGGGCCGGGAGCCTGGCCTGCTGGCCCGGGTTCTGGCCCCCTGATTGCCTCGGCGAAGGGGCGTTGCCCGCGGCCTGGAGCTCCCCGGCGTCCAGCGCCATCCACCATGATGCGCATTCAGGATTGCGTTTGCAGCCATGGCCTCGGGCGTTGCCAACACGGACGTTCCGGCGGGCTCTGCCGCGGAGTGCCGCACCGAATTGCTGCACCTGCTGCGCGATCGAGGACACCCCAGCTCAGCGGCCGAGGTGCCGCGCGTGCGGGAGCTGCTGCAACGGCTGGAGCGGCTGCAGCCCGCCAACCTGGCTGCCGAGAGCGACCGCCTCACCGGCGTGTGGGAGCTGCGCTGGAGCAGTGGCCGTCAGGCCTATCTCACGGTGGCGCCCTGGCTGGAGAATCTTCAGCTGCTCGATCCGCGCCGGGGCCGGGCCATGAACCTGCTGCGCCTGGCCGGACCGGTTGCGCCGTTGGCCGGGGTGGCCGTGCAGGCCCGGATCTCGGTGGAGGGCACCCAGCGGGTGGGGGTGCGCTTCGTGCGGGGCGGCTGGCTCGGACCCCGGATCGGCGAGCGGCGTCTGCAGCTGCTGCGGGAGGTGAACCAGAGCTTTCCGGCCTGGCTCGATATCACCGTGCTGGACGACGATCTGCGGGTGTGCCGCGGCAACGCCGGCACCCTCTTTGCCCTGGTGCGCCGCCCGGAGCTGCGGCTCGAGGAGTTCTTCGCGGCCGATCCGGCCGACGCCCAGCAGCCCGTGGCCTGAACGGCCAGCCTCCTGGTCGCACAGGATTTTTTTCAAGTCTCCAACCGTGGCCCGGCCTAGTCTTGGCGCTGATCGGCAGTCATCGGCGTGGATGCAGCACCGGCCACCGCCGTTGATGGCGTATCCGGGTCATCGGGGGCATCCGGACCATCCGTGCCCACCAAGTGGAAGCTCTTCCTGAAGGTTCTGCCCCTCACGGCACTCTTCGCTTTGGCCAAGGCCGGGGTTCATGCCCTGGGCCTTGAACACTGGC
>Ga0209189_1001094_pt1 | contig 20737 bp, 9 predicted proteins | sample C_130820_EF_Meta_FD_187308 | JGI IMG/M metagenome (GOLD analysis project Ga0209189, IMG submission 187308) | Freshwater microbial communities from Lake Croche, Canada to study carbon cycling - C_130820_EF_MetaG (SPAdes) (version 3) | ecosystem: Environmental > Aquatic > Freshwater > Lake | place... | reverse complement strand
CAATGACTATCAGTTAATTCCCTTCGCTGTTAATCAGCGTCCAGCGAATTCCAGCAATCCTTTATATTATATAACTCCTGGAGCTTTGATAAAGTTCCAAGCTCCAAATGATATTGTTGGAAGACCCCAATATTTTTTACCTGATGGAACCCTTACTATAACCGAAAGTTTTAATACTTCAGAATACTGGTGGTCCACCGTTCAAAAAGTAATTGGCACAGGTAACAACAATGGCCTTGGAGCATTAGATGACGGCACAGGCCCTATTATTCTATCTAATGCAATACCTAATCGATGTGCCGTTGTTGAAATTGTTCCGGCGTTTTCTAATACTTTGGATTACGGGATTCAGTCAACTATAGTTGATTTATGTCTAAGTTATCAAACTTTTGGTCTTAGATTCGATTCCCTATATCGACAGTGGGAAATAATTTACAACGGAAATCTAAATAAAGTTAACGATTTAACTGATCAAGGTTTGTCTAACATGTTCTTATATGAAGGAGACAACACCAATGCTAATAGAGACTCAAGTTGGCTAATATTGTTTGATTTATCTGGAGAAAAGAAATACTCAGTTACTGATAAATTAACTCAATATATTTTTAAGAGTGAATCTCAAACAGGATTTTATTTGGGAAATTCTAATGTTAATTTTGATTACACTAACAACACAGTGGTCAAAGATAAAATTACTGTGCTGTCTATCAACTCCCGAGCCGACAATAATTCCAAACCGCTTAATATAGATTATGTTTGGCAGGTAACTGGTTCTATTGTTGAATCTGACGGATATATAGACCCGTCAATAATTTTAATTGGATTTTATACTGGAAACTTGCCAGGAAATTTGATAAATGCCACAGTGAATCCAGATGCGTTTGATACTATTATAGGTGAAGGAAATAATTCAATTTTAATAAATGGTAAATCCTATACTGGAAGATCAGGATTAAAGTTTCATTATGAGCGTAATCCCTCTGATGATGTTCGAGTTGACCCAGCCAAAAGTAACATAATTGACATTTATATGTTGACTGCAAGTTATAATTATGAATTTAGAAATTGGTTAACAACGGAAAACGGTATGATGCCATTGCCACCAACAACTCAGTCTTTAGAAAGTAATTATAGTTCAGATTTGGAACCTATCAAAGCAATTAGTGATCAAATAGTATTTCAGCCAGGCTTGTATAAAATTTTATTTGGAAATTATGCAGATCCAGCCCTGCAAGCAACATTCAAAGCAGTTAAAAGCGAGTACAGTACATTAAGCGATAATGCAATTAAATCTAAAATTTTAGAAGGTATAAATCAGTTTTTTGATTTGGAAAATTGGGATTTTGGGCAGTCTTTTTATTTTAGTGAACTATCTACCTACATAATGAATTTATTATCGCCAAATATTACTAATTTTTTACTAGTGCCAGTATCTACGAGTTTTGGAAATTTATATGAAATATCATGTCAATCAAATGAAATTTTTATCAGTGGTGCTACTGCTGAAAACATTCAAATAATTTCAGCTGTTACCACACCTCAGTTGACCAACGGAAAATAATAAATGACAACGGCAACAATACAATCAGTTAATCTTTTACCAATATATTTTCAAACTGACAAAAATTCTAAATTTTTGTCTAACACCATTGATCAGTTAATTCAGCCAACTCAATTAGAACGGCTAAATTCGTTTGTTGGATCAACTTCAACACCCACATATAAATTGAGTGATTTTTATGTACGTGAATCTGAGCCTTTAAGACAGGCATATCAGTTAGATCCAGCTTTGGTAGTTTACGATATTGAAGAGACTGTGCAGTCATTGGTAACTATTAACGATTTATCTAACGAAATAAAAATTAGGGGAGGGTATTCTGATAATTTTGATAGACTATATGGAGCTGATGTATATCCCTACTACCCTCATATTGATTTAGACAAATTCATCAATTACCAAAATTATTTTTGGTCTCCAGATGGCTCGTTTTTAATCACCATTGGCGAAGATTTTCTTGATGTTGATAATTTAATTTTAGGGCTCGAATCTGCATCAGTTCAAGTCAACGGGCAGTCAGTTTCGTTATTAAATGGCATGCTAGTGACCTTTACTGGCAAGGGAGTTGACCCTAAATATCAGTATAAAGAATTTTATGTAGAGGGAGTGGGCACCTCAATAACGCTTGTTGATACAAATAAATTAATCGTTCCTGAAAAAATTACAGAATTGGTCAATGATCAATATGACAGTCAAGGTTATGATTTTTTAGGTTACGATAGTGACACTAGATATCCAAAAATTCCAGAGTATGTTACTATTAATAGGGCCAGTTTAGACGGCAATCCTTGGTCAAGATATAATCGTTGGGTTAGTCTTGATGTAATAAAAGCTAGTTCGCTATTAAATAATTCAGAATTAATTACTCCAATTTCTAATAGAGCCAACAGGCCAATTATTGAATTTAACAAAAATTTAAAACTCTATAATTTTGGTTCTACTGCAATTGAGCCAGTTGATTTACTAGATCGTGTTGTAGAAGATGCATTTAGTGTTTTCCGGATCATAGAAGGAGCTGTACTACCATCTGCATCTACGGCAACAACTGGCATCTTTATTGATGGGGTTAGGGTAGAATACGGGAATCGTGTGATTTTTACTGCTGATAAAAATCCGTTAATTAAAGATAAAGTATTCATTATCACATTTGTTGATTTAGGTGACACCAACGAACCTGCGGTTGCACTATATCCAGCACTTGATGTTCCTTTGGCGGAAGGATTGTCAGTTGTGGTTAAAAAAGGAAAGATGAATGGTGGCTCAAGTTTTTGGTTTAACGGGAATGACTGGATACGTGCGCAGCAGCATACTCAATTAAATGAAGCGCCGTTGTTTGACCTTTTTGACTCCAACGGCATTAGTTATTCAAATTTAAATTATTATCTTTCTAATCTTTCTGGAAATAAAGTGTTTGGATACGAAATTGATCCTATTAATCCACCAGACAAAATTTTAGGATTAAATTTAGCATATTTAAATGGCAACCTTACTTCAAGTATTTTATTTAAAAATTATTTCAGTAATGGAACTATAAATTTAATTAATAACTTTGGTGGTAATTCTATTATTAGGACTGATCAAACTTTTTTAAAAATAGATGATCAACTTGTTAATATTTGGCAAGGATCTATCAAGCCAAAGATTGCAGTTAATACTAGTACTGGATATTATGATTTGCCACTAAGCCTTTCAAATAATCCATTAAATGCCAGTTTAGATTCTTTTACATTGGGTGATTTATCAAATCAAAAGTATAACACTGGTACTCAATTAATTATAAATTCTAATCCTATTAGTTTTGCCATGATGTTTATTGGTAAAAAAGAACATAGTGTTATTAATGCAATAATTAACCAATCTCAGAGATATAATTATTTTAAAGAATCGTTAATTAATTACCTTTCGTTAACTAGCTTCACTAATAACCCAGCAGAAGCTCTTGATGAAATTTTGCTAAAGATTAATGAAGGAACACCATCGGAAAGTTCTTTTTATCTATCAGACATGGTGGGCCATGGTCAAAATAAAACTGTATTATTTCATAAAGTTGCATTTGTTGAAACTGAGACTTATTTAATACCAGAAGAATTTTCTTTAAAATCAATATCTAACAAAAGTACATTAGTTTATATTAACGGTCTGCAATTAACATACGGCATTGATTATGAGTTTGATTCAATTGATCCTTATGTTTATTTTTTAAAATCATTAAAAATTGGTGATGATATTAAAATTGTTTTTTATAATGATACTAAAAAAAGTTTTATACCGCCAACTCCTACGAAATTAGGTCTATATCCTTCATTCATTCCTAAAATTTATTTAGATAATACTTATGCGACACCTGTGAATGTTATTCAAGGTCATGATGGTAGTATAATTGCAGCTTTTAACGATTACCGAGACGCAATTTTATTAGAATATGAACTACGAGTTTTTAATAATCTAAAGGTATCTTATCAATCAGATTTATTTGATATACACAAAGTTGATCCGGGATTTTGGCGAGATAAAAATGGGATCAGTAATTATTCTTTTTCTGAAATTACTGCTATTTTACAAAAAGATTTTATCAAATGGGCAACTGATTATGGTATTGATTATACTGCTAATAATACTTTTGACTTAACAAAACCGTTCACTTGGAATTATGTTTCGAATATAGATTCGGTCAAAGGATCTGTCAGATCGTTATTTAAATATTATTACGACACTGACAGGCCACATACACATCCTTGGGAAATGTTGGGATTTAGTATAAAACCTGTATGGTGGGATTCAAAGTACGGTCCGTTACCATACACAGCTGGCAACCGAATAATGTGGGAAGATTTATCAGCAGGTAGGATCTTAGTTACAGATACTGGACCAATTATTAATGAATTTTATGCTAGACCAGGATTAATGGATCTAATCCCAGTTGACAACGAAGGTGCTCTGTTAAACCCAGCAGTTATTGGTTTGGCAATTAATACCAATCAATATTCAATGGATCGAAGCTGGGCTGTTGGTGACCACGGACCTGCCGAAACTGCATGGAGAAGAAGCAGTTATTGGCCGTTTACAATTCAAAAATTATTAGCACTAACTTGTCCTGCATCGTATTGCTCTTTGATGTATGACCCGGCAAATATGAAAAAAAATATTTTAGGTCAATGGGTTTACGGTAAAAATGAAGTATTTTTAAATTTAAAACAAATTCCAATTCACGGTGAAAATGATTTGCCAAATGACAGTGGCTACAGTGTCATTATAAGTGAAATTGGTAAAAAACGTGATTTTGATTATATATCAAAACTCAAAAGCGATTTAAATTATTGTAATTTTAATCTAGTATACAAAGTTGGCGGATTCGTAGGCAAAAACACTTTGCAGATTTTTATTGATGCGTACGAACCTAGTACCAATTCTCCAGAATCTTTATTGCCAGATGATGACTATATGCTAACTGTCAATGTTAGCAACCCAATTAAAAGTGCTAGTATTTCTGGGATAATTATTCAAAGAGTTTCCAAAAATTTTGTTGTTAGAGGATATGATCAAGATTTTCCGTATTTTACATACCATCCCCCAATCAAGGCCAACTCGTCATCATTGAATACTGTGGGCGGAACTGCCAGTGAATTTGTTGATTGGTCGTCATCTATATCTGATCCTTTATCTACTACCTATTATCAAAAAGGACAAGTCGTCAAGTACGGCAGCAAGTATTATCGAACTCTAGTTTCCCATCAGTCAGGTGAAACTTTTGATACAACACTATTTTCAAAGTTATCATCTCTGCCTATATCAGGTGGGGTCACTGTTCAATCAGTTTCAAATTTTGATAAAAGACCTGTGCAAGTACCCTATGGTACTACTTTTACGAAAATTCAGGATGTTTATGACTTGATTGTAGGGTATGGCGATTGGTTAGTTTCTCAAGGGTTTTACTTTAACCAATTCAATATTGATCTACAATGTACGGTAGATTGGAATTTAAGTGCAAACGAGTTTTTATACTGGACTACTCAAAATTGGATAGATAACAGTATTATATCAATCAGCCCATTTGCAGATCAAATTTCATACTATACCAACAATTCAGTAGTTGATAATATTTTTAATGATTTTTATGGGTATAATTTTTTCAAATCAGACGGAACTTCTTTTGACAAATCAAATCTGTTTATCACAAGAAGTGACAACAATTTTATTGCCAAAACTATCAACACCGATGATGGTATATATTTTGCAAAGTTAAATTCTATACAAAAAGAACATGCTATAGTTTTTAAAAACACTACTATCTTTGGGGATATTGTATATGATATCCAGACAGGTGAGCGACAACAGAGAGTAAAATTAGTTGGTTTTAGAACTGCTAATTGGAATGGCGGGTTGACATCTCCTGGCTTTATAAATGATTCTATAAAGATAAAGGACTGGGAGCCAAATCAGCCCTATCTTGCCAGCAGCATTGTTAGATATAATAATTTTTATTATAGCGCTTTTAAAAATATCAACAGCGAATCTAGTTTTGATTTTGTTAAGTGGAAAAAACTTGAAAAAAAGCCAAACTCCAAATTATTTCCAAATTTTGATTATAAAATAAGTCAATTTAATGATTTTTACAGTCTGGACATTGATAACTTTGACGTAGCACAAAAACAATCTGCTCAAAGTTTAGTAGGATACGGTCCTAGATCATATCTTGAAAATATTATTTCCAATCCCATATCTCAATACAAATTTTATCAAGGATTTATCAAAGAAAAAGGTACTGCGAACACTATTGCCAAGTTGGTCAATAAGCAAGATTTTAATAATGAAATAAGATTTTATGAAACTTGGGCTCTGCGGGTGGGGCAGTATGGCAGTTTTACTTCGTCTCAAGAATTTGAATTTCCGCTAATTGAGGGAACTTTTCTTGAGAACCCTCAAATTGTAACATTTACAGAACCAAAATCTACTCGTGATTACTCGCCAGTTTATTATATTAATCCGTTGAATTTTACAATTTACCCAAGTTTGGGAGCAATTCCTAATATAAAAGCCACAACGTCAACAAATATATTCCAACTTATGAATGCTGGTTATGTTCGAATCGATGATGTTGATGCAACAGCATATAATTTGAACAGTTTACTGGATGTCGCAAACAACCGTGAGTTACTGGAAGGAAACACTATTTGGTTAGGATTCAAACCAAATGGAGATTGGGACGTACTAAGATACTCATTGTTCTCTTCTGATATTATAGCTGTGGATTTAGACGAAATCTATAATAGTGTGACTGTTACCACATCTCTGCCAAATAAATTATCCAAAGGGCAAGTTATATCTATTGTTGGTGTTAGCAATTCAATTGACGGGGTTTATGTCATTGAATCAAAGACGTCTCCAACACAATTTACTGTGATCAACAACGACGCATTTGTAAATGATCAAGATTTAAACTTTCCTGGTTTTGTTTTTATCTTTGAATCAATGAGATTTGGAAATTTTGATCTTATCTCAACTGACGAAAAATTATACAACTATGATATTGGTACTTATTTTTGGATTGATTCTGGAAACAATACCAACAACAACGGATGGGAAGTATATAAAAAAGTTTTAAATTATCAAAGTTCTAAGTTAGTTGGGCGACACTCTGCGTTATCTCAGGGCTTTGGATATCATATAAGCACAAGGAATAATAGTAATATTCTTGTAGCTGGGGCACCAATTTATTCGGCGCCAGGAAAATCAGGTGCATTTTTTCTTTATGATAATAAAAAAACAAAATTAAGTGAAATTTCGTTTTTTTCAATGGATAATACCGCTGGTAATAATAACAAATTAGGATACGCGGTATTTTATGATGACCGTATTTTTCCTAACTCAAATTTTGGATTGGTGTTTGCAGGAGCTCCTGGAGCATACAATAATAGCGGAACGGTGTTAATTTTTAGTATTAACGAAATTTACGATGCTAGACAGCAAGGCCAGTTAACAAATCCAAACAGTAACTCAACAGGAACATTTGGGGCCAGTATCTTTGTTCAACGAAATACTGGAACAAAACAGGTATTAATTGGGGCTCCTAAAACAAACCAGGTATACTCCTATGTGATTACCTCTACGAATGCAGCAAATCTGCTAATAAGTCAGCCAATTTTGACAACGTCAAGTGTAGCTTTGTCAACTGATGCACAGTGGGGTTATTCAATTGTTGGATCAGATAATGCAAAATATATAGCAATCAGTGCACCTTATAATGACAAAAAAAATGTTAACTCTATAGTTGCTAATAGTAGTACATCAGTTTTTGATAATATTGGCACGGTGTCTGTGATATATAATTCAACTGTGACACAAACTATATACAGTCCGTTTGGTGATAATGGAAATTTTGGATTATCAATGGCCATGAGTCAAGATGGATCATACCTAGCAGTTGCCGCACCAAATACTCTAAATAATAATAATAGTTATGGCGCAGTAGCAGTCTATAACACAGGAACTAATGGAAGGTATACACTAACTCAAATTTTGTATAATCTTGTTCCCAACAGTAAGATGTATTTTGGCATGTCACTGAGCATTAACTCTTTGTCAAATGCTTTGGTAGTATCTGCTCTAGGCACGAATACTACTGTGATTACCACTTTTGATACTTTTACTACTTTTGATTTTGATGTAACACGATTTACTGAAACACAAGATTATTCGGGCACTGTGTATCTGTATAATCGAAAAAAATCAAGATTTGTATTCAGCCAGGAAATTATTGATAGTTCTGAATCAGTAAACACTTTAACCAACTTTGGCAATTCTATTGCCGTTAGTGATGATTTAATATTTGTGGGATCACCGTCCACTTTGAATCAAACCACTGGTAGCATTTTTACATTTTCTAAAATTGATCAAACTATTGACGGACTGGAACGGGTTCGAGTTCAAGAAGATCTAATAACTCCTAGTTCAATTAATCAGATACGACTAATCGATACAAAATTAGAAAAAATTATAAATTACTATGATTTTGTTGATCCTATCAAAGGAAAGATTTTGGGAATAGCTGATGAAGAATTGACGTACAAGGAATCCAGCGACCCGGCAGTATATAGCATAGGTAGAGAAGGAGTCACTGTTAATGCGAACCTCAGTTGGATTGACCAACAAGTAGGGCAGTTATGGTGGGATTTAAGTAACACAAAGTTTATTTGGTATGAACAAGGGGAAATAGAATATCGTAGAAATAATTGGGGAAAATTATTTCCAGGAGCAAGTATTGACATATATGAGTGGGTGGGGTCTGATCTTCTACCAAGTGATTGGAGTGCTCTAGCAGACACTCAGGAAGGGTTGGCAAGAGGAATCAGCGGACAGCCTAAATATGTTGACAATAGTACACTGGCGGTCAAACAGATATACGACAACATAACAGGAACTTTTGGTAATGTGTACTATTATTGGGTAAAAAATAAAATAACTGTGCCCAATGTTAAAAATCGAAATACAAGTGCATTCTCTGTGGCTAGGTACATAGCCAATCCTACAGAAGCAGGAATACAATACGCCGCATTCATTTCAACAAGTTCTTTGATGTTGGCCAATTTTTCCGCAAAATTTCGATCAAATGAAATAAGTTTAAATTTTACAATCGATAACACTAATAATAAAGTACAAAAGCATGTTGAGTGGCAATTAGTAAATGAGGGAGTTACGCAAGATCAAATACCATCATTGTTGGAAACTAAAATGATTGATAGTTTGATTGGATATGACAGTGAGGGTAATTTAGTACCTGATCCTAAATTGTCTGATAGATTAAAATATGGAATTGGAATACGCCCTCGACAGACTTTGTTTAAAAATAGATTAACGGCGTTGCGTAATATTGTTGAATTTGCTAATGGAATACTGCTCAATACCCAAGTTGTTGGTAACTATAATTTTTCAAATTTAAATGCAGAAGAATCATTACCAATACCAACAACGTCATCTTGGGTGGTGGTTGAGGAAGTACTGGACTTAGATAACATTGACACTTCAGTTGTGAATAAGGCGTCAGTAATTTCAGATTCGTACCAAAATGGCAATTGGTCGGTGTACCAGTTTGATGGAATAAAATGGGATGTGGTTCAAACTCAAAGTTATAATACCAAATTATATTGGGAATATGTTGATTGGGTAAGTCCTGAATTTAATATCTATAAAACAATATCTCATATTATTAACGATCCTTATCAATTGGGGGCCATAACTTCAACATTTGGTCAGTATATAAAAATTAATAATAGAGGCGATGGAAGATTTGTGATAGTTACTCCATCAAAATTGGGAGATTTTGGAACTTTTGGTAATAATTATGATATCCTCTTTATTCAAAATGGAACTATACAAATTAAAGATATTTTATGGAGTTACATTTACGGATGGGATAGCAATAATGCGTTTAGTCAAGGGTTGTTTGATCAAACCCCAAATAAGGAAATATCTTATATTTTATCTGCTTTAAAGAACGATTTATTCATAAACGATTTATCAAAAAATTGGAATTCTTTATTTTTCAAAGCAGTTAAATTTGCGCTATCTGAACAGAAGTTCGTGGATTGGGCGTTTAAAACTTCTTTTATTGACGTAATCAACTATTCAGGAACATTGACACAAACTTCAGTCTATAAGTTACAGGATGACACATATTACGAAAAGTATATAAATGAAGTCAAACCATATCACACTCAGGTAAAAAGGTTTACTGCCTCCTTTGACAGTATTGATATTTCTGACACAACAGTTACAGATTTTGACTATTCACTGGCTTATGATTCAGTCAGCAATCAATTTGTTTCAAATCCAATTCCAATTGAAAATTTTAATTTTCCTGAAATTTATAACTCAAGTACAGGAGTAGTCATCACAGAGTTTCTCCCACTTACAACAAAATTTGTAAATGTTCCTTGGAGAGAACTAACTAATAAAATCTTATTTGATAGGATAACCACTCAAGATCAAATTGGAAATTTAACAGTGGTTGATCATTTTAATGGAGCTGTTAATAATTCCTTTTTTGAGTTAAGTTGGGTAGCCGACACAGATAAATCTAAAATTTTTGTATCCATTGATGGCATACCAGTATATTCTTCAGGGTTTGAAGTTCTATACGATAGTAAGCCTTACATGGGATATACCAAGCAGTACAGTTATTTAAAATTATTACCTAATTCAGTGCCGTCAATTGTATCAGATAATACTACGACGTTTACATTATCAGTAACTTATCAAAAAAATCCAATTTTGATGTCAGCATCTGAACGAATTTATAATTTATATAATCCCACACCTGATATGTTAAAAAAGGATATAACACAGCTGATGTCCGGGGCGGTTGATCCACGAAAAGTGATTGGCGGCCAATACGAAGGCACTGGGTTTGGAAATGTTAATTCTGGTATGGTATTAGACAGCATGATAAATCCTGGAATTTCTAGGACTATCACAGTGCCCAATACGGTTACTGGCATTGACAATATTACGGAATTTTATGGAATAAATGGTGTTGTAATAACTGGTACTAATGCAAGTACAATTACCATCAATGTTTCATCGTCAACTGTGACTATTGTTGATATAGATGATAATGCAATCACTGGTCAATATACTTCATCAAACGGACTTCGGTGGAATTTTTCTAAAGAAAGAACTATAGTTTATCCGTCTACAGGATATCCCACATGGATTAATAGTGGCCTATCTGGAAGAGTTGGTGGATTGGGCATTAATCCTAATGATGTTATTATTGATGGATCTGTTAATTTTATACCTACACAACCTAATCAAGCTCCTGAGGAGTTGGTGCCAGGCGCGGTTGGCGATTCATTAGCGGTCAATGTTTATACAAAATCTGCATATCAATCCCCTACAATTTTTAATTCTAGTAAAAATATAACTAAATCAACCTTAACGTCTGTGATAGAGTTATCAATAATGCCGCCAACAACTTCAAGCATTGTGGTAACTTTTAATAACAGGGTGCTTAGTTATGTCAGCACACTGACTAATTTAGAAAATTTTCCGTCATTTAGTATTGATTGGTCTGCAAATCAATTAATATTGCCACCACAAACAGCTTCAGGAATTTTAAGTTATTTAATTTTAGGCGTGGGTGATTCGAATCCAGTTGGGTTAGGTATGGTTGATTCTCAAAGCGTCACCGTTGATATTCAATTTACAACCAGCACTGGCAAACTAATAACTATGGTAAATTATCGTGATGTGGGCAGTGCATATGTCACAGTTGACGGAACTCCAATTGATAATATTTCATATCCTATTGTCAGTGGTAACCCGGTGTTTTATTCAATCAATACTGCAAGTAATAGAGATAGCAGAGCTGTAGTTAATGTACGTAATTTGACAACTGGTACTCATTTAATACAAGCATGGATTTTCAACTCTACAAGTTCGCAGTTTAACAAGATAGTTGAACAAAATTATTACGTGGGTGATACCCCTGTGTTTGTAAACGATGCATCTGGATTTGCTACTGGGATACAATTAACAAGGAACCCGATGATTTTTGGCCCCATGTCGGAAACAATTGTTGAAATAATTCCTGATGATGGGCCTAGGGTAAGACTACGACCTCCACATTTTAATTATTATAAAGTAACAAATACTAACATTTTTGAAGTTGGATATCCAATTGTTGCATCTACATCTTCATTTGTAGTTGACACAGTTCAAGGTAAAAATATTCGAGTTTATTTGGATGGTCGACAATTGGCGTACGGCAGCAATAAAGATTTAGATTATTATATTGAGAACAATCTAGTCTATATAGCTACTCGACCTATTGTGTTTGGTACGGAACCTAAAATTGGTAGTATAATAGCTATCGAAACCTTTTACTATAATGAAATCAGTAATTCAACGTCAATTACTGACGGTTCGGTGGAGTATGATTACGATTACTTAATTACAGGCGAACAAGCAATTGGATATACTCTGTTATTAACACCAAATTACAGTTCCATAACAAGTTCTACAGTAAGAATACTCACATTTCATATCCAAGATAGTCTAGGTGTTATATCAAAAAAGTTTTTAGGAAACCCTTCACGAACTTATACATTAGACTATCCTGTGTTGAATTCAAATTATTTGTGGGTGCAAGTCAGTTCTACTTCTACTGGCCTACTATCATTGACAAACGGGCTTGATTATCAGGTATTAGAAGACAATTTGACTGTGTTAATTGGTGATAATATTAATGCAACGCCAGCAGACACTGTGTTTATAAAGAGTTTTGCTGATCCAAACAAATCAGAAAAAACATTGGGATATCGAATCACCAAAGATTTTTTAGGTAAGACTTCGTTTACTAGATTATCAAATGATGACTCCACATATCTAACTCAACCTTTAGAGGCAGGTGATGAACAAATTCATATAGCTGACGGCAGTATTCTAAGTCCTGCTGATGACAACAAAAACGTTCCTGGCGTGGTATTGATAGCTGGTGAAAGAATTGAATTTTTTAACAATATTGATAATGTGCTATCTAATTTACGTCGAGCAACTGGTGGAACTAGTCAAGCTGAGTATTTGGAAATTGGCACTTTGGTTATGGACCAGGGAAAAAATCAAATTATAAATGAGTTTCCCGCAACGCCATATTCGGATGTTGTGTTAATTCAGAATACTTATACTAGTTCTGTGTTAGAAAACACATATACTATTAGTACAACTACTATTTCTACTTGGATTAATCCAGTTACTTCATCTACTGTAAGATGTGATGGTATTACCCTAACGACTGCAACGGCACCATTGCCTTTTGATCCGTACACTGGTAAAGTGACATATAAGGGAAGGATTTATCCTATATCAACGTCTAGCATAAATGCAAAAGATCAAATTGAAGTCTATTACGGCGGGTACCTATTACGCAAAGATCAATCTTTTTATCATGATACCACAATATCCTATGATGGTATATCCATTGACCAAATCAAAGGTGAAGTCGCATCCGCTAATGATTTAGCCACAAAAACACCGTATTTGGGGGATGCCTATATTTGCCAAGATACTAATCAAGTTTGGGTATCAACAATAAATCAATATAATTTATACGGTGTTCCTTCTTATGTATACTCTGGATTAAAGCGAATTCCTCCAGATTTTACTATAACCACAGCTACACAACGATTGATTTTAAACACGGCTACGGTTAGTATTCAAACAGGCACGTTGTTGACTGTGGTTAAGAAACAGGTGGGGTCATCATGGAACGATATTGTATCAATCAACACTTCCAAATCATTACTAGTGAGTACTGGCACAATTGCTCAATTCTTAAATTCAGGATTAGCGCTGTTACCTGCAAAATATTTTTATGAGTCGCCCCCGCCTATAGTTGGATCTAGTGATCAAACGTTGACATAAATATTACTATGGAAAAAAATAACTATGAATAACCCTAACGAATTTTGTCCAATAGCAGTGCAAGGACATGTTAAAATTTATGATCCAGTGACTAATGAAGTTTTTCGAGATCAGCCAAATGCTATCAATTATGAAAATTTTAGTATAGCACTAGCCCAAAGCTTGTCAAATCAGGGAGTTGGGATGATTGAAGGTATGGCGTTTGGTAATGGCGGATCTCGAGTTGACGCATCTGGCATCATTACTTACCTCACTCCCAATGTAATTGGCACCACTTCTGCACTGTATAATGAAACCTTTTACAAGGTGGTAGATTCTAGATCATCTGGAAATAATTTAAATCCAGTTAAAAATTTTATACAATATCGGCATGTTCCTGGAGCATTTTACAGTGATGTTTTAATAAGCTGCTTGTTGGATTTTGGCGAGCCCAGCGGCCAACAAGCATTTGATAATGCTGTGAACAGTGACGGGACTTATATTTTTGACGAAATTGGAATTAGAGCTTACGGGGAAGATGGTACGGGGTCAGGTTCATTATTAACCCATGTAATTTTTCACCCTACTCAAAAGTCATTGAATCGTCTTTTGCAAATTGATTATACCATTCGAATACAAAGTTTAGCTACTGGAGGTGGGCATTAATGACATACGCAGTAACATACAATGACGGTAGTCCTTTACTGTTAGTGGCAGATAATACTATTGACACTTCTAGAAGTGTGACCTTTATTGGAAGAAATTTCCAAGGTTACGGATTTTATCAAAATCAAAATTTGGTTACTTTGTTAACTAATTCTGCTAGTCCTGATTATTCTAGACCATTAAATCCTTTACAGGGACAGATATGGTATGATGCGACTAATCAACGATTAAATATTTATGATCCAAACTTTCGATCGAACGGTGGATGGAAACATGCCGGCGGAGCATCAATTGATTCTAGTCCTCCTAGTGGAGTTGCTGAGGGAGATTTCTGGTATGATGTAGAAAATCAAACTCTAAATCTGTATGCTGAAAGCGGGTACTATTCAGTTCCTACGTATCCGCGCAATGAGCCTACTGGATGGATAACTCCAAGCACTTCCATATTTGATAATGGTACAACGCCTGTTACCCATCAAGTAACATTCCTTCAAAATTATGGCGATGTAGTGGGAGCCCTTAGTAACTCGTCTTTTATAGCCAGCGGGTCTGATAGTACTTATAGATTTCCGTTAGCAGATACAAATGCGTACTCTATACTACAAGGGTTAAACATTATTGGATATGTGCAAGCTACTGGTGGTTTAATTTTAAATGAAGCTCCAGCAACATCAACTTCGGCAGGAATACCTGGCCAAATTGCATATGATGTCAATTTCATCTATGTTTGCATAGCTGAAAATAACTGGAAAAGAGTTGGATTGACTGGATTTTAACTATGCCTTATATATTAAATTTAACAACAGGAAGTGAACTAATTACGGTCAAAGATGGCACCGTTGATAACAGTACTAGTCTTATTTTTATTGGAAGAAATTTTTCTGGATATGGGGAACCATTAGAAGAAAATTTTGTTAGACTATTAGAAAATTTTTCCTCTCCAGGAACTGATAATATTCCGTCAAACGAAAAATTATCTAACCCATTACAAGGTCAATTGTGGTATAACAGTAACAAAAAACAACTGTATATTAGCTATGATGGATCAGAGTTTAAAGGCATTGGTAGTATAACTGTTGGGAATCGTAATAGTGTATCTAATCCGTCGGATGGTGATATGTTTTGGGAAAACGGTGTACTTTACGGTTTTCAAAAATCTGCGGGTGTTTATTTAAACATTGGGCCTGCTAATGGTAGTCAGTTTAGTTCATGGCTTTATGGTAGGACATTATCTACACCAGATGAGTTTCTTTATCCATCAATTGTTGGGTTAGTTGGCGATTTACCAGTAGTTGCTTTTTCAAATATTAGTTATATCCCAGCAAATACTAAATTAATTGAAAATAGCACACAGGATTTAAATACCTTTACATATATCAAAAAAGGAATAACATTACCAAATGCTAATCCAGTAACCGGAATTTCATCAACATCCACAACTTCGGGATATTTACTGTGGGGCACTGCTGCTGATGCGTTGTCTTCAAGAAGTATAAGATTAACACCAACAGTTTTGCCAGATAATAGATTTTATGTACCGTTATCAAGATCATTAACTGGTAATTTACCGTTAGCATCTACTTCTACTTTTTATTATAGAAACGGCGTTTTAAATGTTACTGCCCAATCTGCCTTTTATGCCGACTTAGCTGAAAGATATGAGGCAGATGCTGTATACGAACCAGGCACTGTGTTAATTATTGGCGGGGAAAAAGAAGTCACTGTTACCACAACATTTGCTGATACGCGGGTAGTGGGCGTAGTAAGTAAAAATCCAGCATATTTAATGAATAAAGACGCTGGGAATGACGAAACTCACCCTGCAATTGCCTTAAAAGGTCGAGTTCCTTGCAAAGTTACAGGTTATGTTAAGAAGGGCGATCTAATTGTAACCAGTAGCGTGGCTGGATATGGATGTGCAGCTAACTCTGTCTTTGGTGGCGCAATAATAGGAAAAGCCCTGGAAAATCAATCCGAGGGCTTTGGTGTTATTGAAATTTTAGTAGTTTAAACAGCCATTGGGGCTTTGATAGCTTCGTGGTGTTGATAATCCACTAATTCAATATCTTCCATTTCAAAATCCGTAATAACTTGTATAGATGGATTCAGTTGTAGTGTAGGCAATGGCAGCGGATCCCGACTCAATTGCTCTTTGACTTGATCAAAATGATTGTGGTATATATGAGCATCGCCAAAACTAATTATCAAATCTTCAACTTCCAAGTTACAAACCTGTGCAATCATGTGTGTAAATAGTGCATAACTGGCTATGTTAAATGGCACACCTAAGAAAAAATCTGCAGATCTTTGATACATATGGCAACTTAACTTACCGTTGTTGACATAAAACTGACTCATGATATGGCAGGGAGGTAATGCCATAAGATCAAGTTCGCCAGGATTCCATGCAGAAATGATATGTCTTCGGCCATACGGATCATCTTTAATTCTTGAAATTAATTCAAGTAATTGATCATGATTTTGTAATACAACTTTATTAATACGAATTAATGGCTTTCTCCATCGTCGCCATTGCACTCCATATATTCTTCCCAAATCACCTTCACTACGTTTTAGTTTTCTTTTGATCCAATATGGAGATTGAGCGTTGTCAGTCCAAATAGTAGTCTTGTCACTGGCTCTACTGCCGTGCAAGATTTCTCTCAACCGTCGTTCATCTCCACTGCCTTCAATGAACCACAGCAGTTCACTGACCAATGATTTCCAAGCTAATTTTTTTGTAGTAACAGCAGGAAACCCTGCTGTTAAATCAAAACGCATTTGTAATCCAAATATACTTCGAGTACCAACACCAGTTCGATCAGGGCGATCATTACCGTTTTCTAAAATATTTTGAAGGGCATTTAGATAAACATGTTCTTGATGACTCATTCGGAATCCGTTATTACTTCTTTGTTCTTTTTACTTTTTGGAGGATCTACTAAATCTGCCTGTTTACGCAATGCTTGAGCTTCTTTAAAAAGTTTGTCAGCTTTTGACCTCATTTGAGTAGGGCTTAATTCTGCAGTAACCAACACAGGATCAATTTTAATAGATTCCTCTACTACGACTTCTTCCTCGCCTGCGTTTACACTGGAGCTGGTGGTTTTTGTTGGATCATCTTTTGGTGCAATTTTTTTATTAGGTCTTTTACCATCAGTAACTGCAAGATCATCAATAGAGATACCTTTTTGTGTGGCAATCAGTTCATTGAGTTCATCAAGTGGTATGGATGCGGCTGCTGATGGAGTCATAATAACACCAGCAGTGGGAACTTTTTTAAGATGTCCGCCGCGGTGTAGTGCTTCCAACATTGTTTGACCATCAGGAAACTTTCGAACAGCTAACACGTCTGCTAATTCGTTAGCTTCCTGACCGCTGATATCCTGCACCAAAGACATTAATGAATCATGCCAGGAATCATTTAAATTACCAGTACCCAAAACTAACGCACTTTTTGAATCTCCTGGCAGTGTTCTATAAACAACGACAATTTTAGCGCTGTTGTTTTTCATTTTTCCCACATGTTTCATAATAGGCCTTTATTTTTGAACTGATTGATTATCTTGCGGAGCAACTGCGACTAAGAAAGTATTCAGTCGATCATATACTTGACCCACTGAGCTGACTTCGCTAGCACCAAATGCGCCGCGTCGAACAGCTAAGTCAATAATTGCACGAAGATTTTGTAAATCTTGAATGCTAAGTTGCGGTGAAGCATTTGCAGATTCTGGAGTTGTGTTTTCTTCTGTGTTTTCTGTTGTGGTTTCGTTCATTTTTTTTCCTTTATAATTTATGTAAATGAGGACATCCTAAAATTAATATAGCAATTTCAGATGGATCCTCTAAACCAATTTCCAATACTTCTGTCAAGTATTTGTTTTGACTTTCCAGAGCGTATTTTTTTTTAATTGCATACCTACTATTTAAGTGGTAGTTTATCCACTGATCTAATATTTTGATATCATAATTTTTAGTAGTAATTCTTGCAAAATGATCTGGGATAAAATTGAGTTTTCTCATTCCCAAAACACTCAGCGGATTAAGTTCTCCTCTGTTCAAAGACATTAACTACTCACTTATTTATAATGTGCAGTTTGCCCAAACGGGGCAATAATTTGATCATTGCCGTGAACAATAAACAGTGTGTCGCAATAGTGTTCATCTCCCCAATCACCGCAAGGGTACCCGTCAGTGAACATGATGAATTTTTTGGGTTCAATACCATGTTCTTTCATAAAATTCCAATTAGCTTCAAAATCTGTTCCACCGCCACCTGAGCATTGATACTCTAAAATTTCGTCAGCGTTGTCTCCGGTAAATCTTTTGTAACCGTAAACCTCAGTATCAAAACACCAAAGATCAAGATTGAAGTCTTTGTATTCATCCATTATACCTTTGACTTCGCTGATAAAGTCTCTGCCCTGTTTATCAGAAATACTGCCACTCATATCAATACCCACGGCAACGTCGATAGTTTCTTCATTCATCATTCCGGGTAAAATGGCTCCACAGTGCTGGCTTTTGCGGTTGGGTCGACTGAAGCTGAAGTTGCTTTTAAGAATACTTTGTATGTTCATACGCAACATCTGTCGCCAATCCATTTTGGGTTCAGTAAAATCATTGATCAGTCTTTTAATTCCTGCGGGAATTTTATCAGCACCTGACGACTGTGCGGCAGCAACCATGGCTTCTTTGATTTCGTCTTTGATTGCCTTTTTTTCCTCTGCGGTTAACTTGGGAGGACCCTTGCCGTCTTTGTCATTTTCGCCATTTTCGCCACCAGCGCCTTCTTCATCACCGTCTAGGTGATCATCTAAAAGTTCTCCTAAAGAACTGATATCAATTTTTTCTGCCTTGTCATACAAGTCATTGTAAATTTCTTCGTAACTTTTGCCACGGTATTTTGCATCTTGGAATATTTTAATTTTTTTTGGAACTTCACCAATTTTTTCATCTACAAGAATTTGATTGACTGCATAGTCGGCAGCGATATTACTTAGTTCTGGAATTCGACTGTCTCTTCGACCTATATGATCGAACACATTATGTAATACTTCATGAGCAAATCCAAATTCACATTCTTTGGGAGTAAGTCCGTCAACAAAGTCGTTACTGTAATAGAAGTTTCGGCCATCAGTGGCCAATGTGCTACACCAATCACTGGCATCAATCAATTTCATTCGAGTAGCCATATTACCAAAAAATGGATGACGCAATAACAGCCCAACTCTTGCAGTGATTAATTTTTCAACAATTTTACTTTTTTGAACTTCAGAAAATTCTTTTTTCTCTTCAGTTTTTAATTTTTTATTAGCTGTGGAATTTTTGGCAGACATAATTGATCCTATCTAAAACTATATTATAAACTCGTTTGTCAATGTTGTCAATGGAAAAGGGCCTTAGCCCTTTTCTTATTCCATGGCTTGGATAATTAATTTGCCGTACTTTTCGTAAAAACGATCAAAGTTTTTCAACTTGGTAGTATCAAAGGGCAAATGATAACTGGTCATTGCAACTTTGGCACCCATGACAATTAGTTCAGTGGGGAAATTATCCATGGTAAATTTGAAGAAATTGTCTGCAAGTTCGTCCCAGTTTTTGACTTTCTTTTGATCAGCAGCCTGTAATTCATAGCATAATGCCACTGTCAGTGAATACATTGCAGATATTTCTTTGATGTTACATTGAGTCACTCGACCAGTTAGAATATCTGAAGGGTTAGGCATTTGTTTGGCAACACGACGATGTGCCATGAACTTAACAGCAAGTCCTTCACCAACGGATCCTGCAATTAGATCAGTTAATGAATTTTCGTTGAGGTCATCATCTTCAAGCAGTTCGGATACAAAACTCCAACTACGTGGTGTGGCAAATGCACGGCTGGAACCTTTGGGATCAAAATCGTAAAGATCCTGTTTGGCAAAACCAATATATCCAACAACTTGCTCGTGAATTTTATTCTTAACAGCCCATTCATGCCAATCATCATAATCCGATTTCAGTTCAAGGTGGACAAAACGATTTGCCAGTGGGCTAGGCATGCGATATGTAACACCCTTGTCAGTTTCACGGTTGCCTGCGGCAATAATGCTAACGCCCTTTGGCAAGATGTAA
>Ga0209189_1001091_pt1 | contig 20767 bp, 15 predicted proteins | sample C_130820_EF_Meta_FD_187308 | JGI IMG/M metagenome (GOLD analysis project Ga0209189, IMG submission 187308) | Freshwater microbial communities from Lake Croche, Canada to study carbon cycling - C_130820_EF_MetaG (SPAdes) (version 3) | ecosystem: Environmental > Aquatic > Freshwater > Lake... | reverse complement strand
CCTTTTATCCGTTGAGCGATGGCCCTTCCATACAGAACCACCGGATCACTATGACCTGCTTTCGCACCTGCTCGACTTGTCGGTCTCGCAGTTAAGCACGCTTTTGCCATTGCACTTTAGGCACGATTTCCGACCGTGCCAAGCGTACCTTCGTACTCCTCCGTTACGCTTTGGGAGGAGACCGCCCCAGTCAAACTGCCTACCATACACTGTCCCCGACCCGGATAACGGGCCAAGGTTAGAACCGCAAACAAACCAGGGTGGTATTTCAAGGATGGCTCCACAAGAACTGGCGTCCCTGCTTCAAAGCCTCCCACCTATCCTACACAGACCGGTTCACAATCCAATGTAAAGCTACAGTAAAGGTTCATGGGGTCTTTCCGTCTAGCCGCGGGTAGATTGCATCATCACAAACATTTCAACTTCGCTGAGTCCCAGGAGGAGACAGTGTGGCCATCGTTACGCCATTCGTGCAGGTCGGAACTTACCCGACAAGGAATTTCGCTACCTTAGGACCGTTATAGTTACGGCCGCCGTTTACCGGGGCTTCGATCAAGAGCTTGCACCCCATCAATTAACCTTCCGGCACCGGGCAGGCGTCACACCCTATACGTCCACTTTCGTGTTTGCAGAGTGCTGTGTTTTTAATAAACAGTCGCAGCCACCGATTTTTTGCAACCTCTTCGCCCTCCTGTTGTTCACAGTCAAGCTACAAAGGCATACCTTCTCCCGAAGTTACGGTATCAATTTGCCGAGTTCCTTCTCCTGGGTTCTCTCAAGCGCCTGAGAATACTCATCTCGCGCACCAGTGTCGGTTTGCGGTACGGTCAATCTGAAACTGAAGCTTAGAGGCTTTTCCTGGAACCACTTCTTGTAGGTTCGCGAGCAAGCTCGCTCCTCTCACTCCCTTGGCATACGGTCAGCGGATTTGCCTACTGACCACCTACGGAGCAACAACCGGGACATCCAACACCCGGACTACATTTCGCGATCCGTCCCCCCATCGCATTCCAGATCGGTGCAGGAATATTAACCTGCTTCCCATCGACTACGGCTTTCGCCCTCGCCTTAGGGGCCGACTCACCCTACGCCGATGAACGTTGCGTAGGAATCCTTGCGCTTACGGCGACAGGGCTTTTCACCCTGTTTAACGCTACTCATGTCAGCATTCGCACTTCCGATACCTCCAGCAAGCTTTACAACTCACCTTCGCAGGCTTACGGAACGCTCCCCTACCACGCACTTTCGTGCATCCGCAGCTTCGGTTACTGGCTTAGCCCCGTTACATCTTCCGCGCAGGACGACTCGATCAGTGAGCTATTACGCTTTCTTTAAAGGGTGGCTGCTTCTAAGCCAACCTCCTGACTGTTTTAGCCTTCCCACTTCGTTTCCCACTTAGCCAATATTGGGGACCTTAGCTGGCGGTCTGGGTTGTTTCCCTCTCGACCTCGGACGTTAGCACCCGAGGACTGTCTCCCGTGCTCATACTTCGGGGTATTCGGAGTTTGCTATGACGCGGTAAATCGCCATGACCCCCGCAATCATTACAGTGCTCTACCCCCCCGAGCAATACACGAGGCACTACCTAAATAGTTTTCGGGGAGAACCAGCTATTTCCAAGTTTGTTTAGCCTTTCACCCCTATCCACAGCTCATCCGCTAGTTTTGCAACACTAGTCGGTTCGGACCTCCAGCAGGTGTTACCCTGCCTTCATCCTGGCCATGAATAGATCACTTGGTTTCGGGTCTACGCCCAGCGACTATGGCGCCCTATTCGGACTCGGTTTCCCTGCGCCTTCCCTAAACGGTTAAGCTTGCCACTGAACGTAAGTCGCTGACCCATTATACAAAAGGTACGCCGTCACCCGTTGCCAGGCTCCGACTGTTTGTATGCATGTGATTTCAGGATCTATTTCACTCCCCTCCCGGGGTTCTTTTCGCCTTTCCCTCACGGTACTGGTTCACTATCGGTCGATCACGAGTATTTAGCCTTGGAGGATGGTCCCCCCATCTTCAGACAGGATTTCACGTGTCCCGCCCTACTTGTCTTACGCTTAGTACCACCGCTGAGTTTTCGTGTACGGGGCTATCACCCAATATCGCCAGACTTTCCAGACTGTTCCACTAACTCAACGACTATCACGTAACGGCTGTTCCGATTTCGCTCGCCACTACTTTCGGAATCTCGGTTGATTTCTTTTCCTCGAGCTACTTAGATGTTTCAGTTCGCTCGGTTCGCCTCCACACGCCTATGTATTCAGCGTGGGATACCCTTGCGGGTGGGTTTCCCCATTCGGACATCTGCGGATCAAAGCTTATTTGCCAGCTCCCCGCAGCTTTTCGCAGGCTTTCACGTCCTTCATCGCCTGTGATCGCCAAGGCATCCACCACATGCACTTAGTCACTTGACCCTATAACGTTGCCAACTCTTGGGTCTTCCGAAAAAGACCATTGAATTACCAAAGATTATCTCTTGGGCCAAGTACATGCGTTATCGCCGCATCGCATTCTCACTTGAGAATATAAATTGCTGATGCAATCACAACCCAATATACATTTAACCCTCTCACAAAGGTTAAACATAACTTCTTCCAAATTTTTAAAGAACAGCCGAGCCACCCGATTAAGGGTGGAAATAATCTCGAGCCTCGACGAATCGAAGCCCTTGATGTCAGGTCTTCGTGCCCAATGGCACGAAATGAATTGGTGGAGGCTAACGGGATCGAACCGATGACCCCCTGCTTGCAAAGCAGGTGCTCTCCCAGCTGAGCTAAGCCCCCGGAAATGGTGGTGGGTCTGGCTGGATTCGAACCAGCGACCCCCGCCTTATCAAGACGGTGCTCTAACCGACTGAGCTACAGACCCCTTAAACCCCAGGCAAACCGGGAAGGAGTCAGCGAAGGCGTAGACCACTCGCTTTTTTCGCCCCACGGTGTTCTATACACCAGCCGATAAGTGTGGGCGCTTCTGGCGACGAAGCGCGTTTTTGGAAAGGAGGTGATCCAGCCGCACCTTCCGATACGGCTACCTTGTTACGACTTCACCCCAGTCATGAGCCCTACCGTGGTAAGCGCCCTCCTTGCGGTTAAGCTACCTACTTCTGGTAAAACCCACTCCCATGGTGTGACGGGCGGTGTGTACAAGACCCGGGAACGTATTCACCGCGACATGCTGATCCGCGATTACTAGCGATTCCGACTTCATGGAGTCGAGTTGCAGACTCCAATCCGGACTACGATCGGGTTTATGGGATTAGCTCCCCCTCGCGGGTTGGCAGCCCTCTGTCCCGACCATTGTATGACGTGTGTAGCCCTACCCATAAGGGCCATGAGGACTTGACGTCATCCCCACCTTCCTCCGGTTTGTCACCGGCAGTCTCCTTAGAGTGCCCTTTCGTAGCAACTAAGGACAAGGGTTGCGCTCGTTGCGGGACTTAACCCAACATCTCACGACACGAGCTGACGACAGCCATGCAGCACCTGTGCCCAGATTCTCTTTCGAGCACCCCCACATCTCTGCAGGGTTTCTGGCATGTCAAGGGTAGGTAAGGTTTTTCGCGTTGCATCGAATTAAACCACATCATCCACCGCTTGTGCGGGTCCCCGTCAATTCCTTTGAGTTTTAACCTTGCGGCCGTACTCCCCAGGCGGTCAACTTCACGCGTTAGCTGCGTTACCAAGAAATTTAATTCCCGACAACTAGTTGACATCGTTTAGGGCGTGGACTACCAGGGTATCTAATCCTGTTTGCTCCCCACGCTTTCGTGCATGAGCGTCAGTGTTATCCCAGGAGGCTGCCTTCGCCATCGGTGTTCCTCCGCATCTCTACGCATTTCACTGCTACACGCGGAATTCCACCTCCCTCTGACACACTCTAGCCTTGCAGTCACAAATGCAATTCCCAGGTTGAGCCCGGGGCTTTCACATCTGTCTTACAAAACCGCCTGCGCACGCTTTACGCCCAGTAATTCCGATTAACGCTCGCGCCCTACGTATTACCGCGGCTGCTGGCACGTAGTTAGCCGGCGCTTATTCATCCGGTACCGTCAGACCCTCAGGGTATTAGCCCAAGGGATTTCTCTCCGAATAAAAGTGCTTTACAACCCGAAGGCCTTCTTCACACACGCGGCATTGCTGGATCAGGGTTTCCCCCATTGTCCAAAATTCCCCACTGCTGCCTCCCGTAGGAGTCTGGGCCGTGTCTCAGTCCCAGTGTGGCTGATCGTCCTCTCAGACCAGCTACCGATCGTTGCCTTGGTAGGCCTTTACCCCACCAACTAGCTAATCGGACATCGGCCGCTCCAATAGCGAGAGGTCTTGCGATCCCCCCCTTTCACCCGTAGGTCGTATGCGGTATTAGCCAAACTTTCGCTTGGTTGTCCCCCACTACTGGGCACGTTCCGATGTATTACTCACCCGTTCGCCACTCGCCACCAGGTTTCCCCGTGCTGCCGTTCGACTTGCATGTGTAAGGCATGCCGCCAGCGTTCAATCTGAGCCAGGATCAAACTCTTCAGTTCGATCTTAATTTTTTGGATCTGTCGTGAAACAGACCCTCTCAAACGGAATCAACTTGACTTGATTTTCCGTGTGAGCGTTTCTTCCTGAGCGACTGACTTTCGTGATACAACCCGAGGGTTACATCAGTTTTGTCAGACACTCTGCGCTTTCGCGCACCAGAACGCCCACACTTATCGGCTGCTGATTTTTAAAGATCTGCACCTCGGGCAACCCCGAGGCCGCCGCTGCTTCGTTTCAGATTTGTTTCTGTGTGAAGCAGCGAGTCGAGAACTATATCCCACTTCAAATCGCAACGCAAGCGACTCGTTGAAAGATTTTTCGACTGTCCACTTAGTTGTTGTAGAAACGTGGCTCGCGCTTCTCGAGGAACGCGGCCATCCCTTCCTTTTGGTCGGCCGTCGCGAACAACGCATGGAACATCCGTCGCTCGAACCGGACCCCCTCGGTCAACGGAACTTCGAACGACTGATTGACGGATTCCTTGATGGCCATGACCGCTAGTTGCGGGTAGCCCGCGATGGTCGTGGCGGCTTCGAGCGCTTCATCCAGCAGGCGATCGGCCGCAACAACCCTGGATACAAGGCCCGCGCGCTCGGCCTCGGCGGCGTCCATCATGCGCGCGGTCAGGCAAAGGTCCATCGCCTTGGCTTTGGATACCGCAAGCGCCAGGCGCTGCGTGCCACCGGCGCCCGGCATCGTGCCCAGCTTGACCTCGGGTTGGCCAAACTTGGCTGTATCTGCAGCGATGATGATGTCGCACATCATCGCGAGTTCACAGCCCCCACCCAACGCGTACCCAGCGACCGCAGCAATCACGGGCTTGCGGATCTGCCGAATCGTTTCCCAGTTGCGGGTGATGAAATTCGAGCGGTAGGCGCCGGCAAAGGTCAGAGACTGCATGCGGCTAATGTCGGCGCCGGCCGCAAAGGCCTTGGGACTCCCGGTCAGCACAATGCAGCCAATCGCCTCATCGGCATCGAAAGCCAGCAGGGCCTGCCCGAGTTCGTCCATCAAGTCATCGTTGAGGGCGTTCAGAGCCTTGGGGCGATTGAGCGTGATGAGGCCAACCCGATCGCGGGTTTCGGTCAATAAATTCTGGTGGGGCATAGAGAACGCCTTGGAATTAAAAAGATCCTAAGATAAAGGATCGACAGACCTCTGCCCAAACCCCTTCCCAGACCCTGCCATGCCACATTCGACCTCAGACGCCGGCACACCGGTTCAGTACCTCGTCAGCCTCGCAGACGTCGACGCCCACCTGTTTGAGGTCACCATCCGGGTGACGGACCCGACGTCGACTGGGCAACGATTTGCACTGCCCGCCTGGACGCCTGGGAGCTACATGATCCGGGAGTTCGCACGCCATATCGTGTCGATCTCGGCGCAGAGCCCCGATGGCGCAGTTCCATTGGTCAAGACCGACAAACACTCCTGGCACGCTGCTCCCTGCCGGGGACCGCTCAGCCTGACTTATCGGGTCTACGCCTACGACACCTCGGTACGTGCGGCCTATCTGGACGCGAGGCGGGGCTTTTTGACTGGTTCGGCGGTCTTGATGAGGGCGCTTGATCAGCCGAACGGCCCGTTGGCCCTGCGTCTGCACCACCCAGACGATCCACGCCTGATCGATTGGCGCGTAGCAACCACGCTGCCACGAGCGGCCCTGGCGAACGCAGATCCCGAAGATCCCGAAGATCCCGAAGATCCCGAAGACGCACTCGTCGGGAAATTTGGCGACTTCGTTGCCCAGAGCTACGACGAGCTGGTGGATCATCCGATCGAATTCGGTCGCTTCGAAGTCGTTCGGTTCGAAGCCGGTGGACGCCCGCACGCGGCGGTGATCGCCGGTCAACACGACACAGACCTGTCGCGACTTGCACAGGATTTCGCCCAAATCTGTTCGACACAGGCGCGGCTGTTTGAACCCGAATCGGGATTGGCGCCGTTTGCGCATTACCTCTTTCTCATCAACGTAACCGCTGATGGATATGGTGGTCTTGAGCATCGCGCATCGACCGCATTATTGTGCGCCCGAGAGGCCCTGCCCTACCGCGCAATGACGGGGCTTCCGAAGGCCTACCGTTCACTGTTGGGACTTGCCAGCCATGAATATTTCCATGCGTGGCACGTCAAGCGCATCCGGCCCCAGGCGCTGATTGATGCTGAGCCCAGCATCGAGGCATACACGCGGTTGCTCTGGATTTTTGAAGGATTCACGTCCTATTACGATGACCTCACCCTGGTCAGGTCCGGACTGTTGTCGCATGAAGCCTACCTAAGCGTCTTGGGCGAGACCTGCGCTGCGGTCCTGAGAGCACCAGGGCGTTACCATCAAAGTGTTGCTGAATCCAGTTTCGATGCCTGGATCAAGTACTACCGTCAAGATGAGAATTCGCCGAACTCGATCGTCAGCTATTACGCCAAAGGATCTCTCGTGGCGTTGACGATTGACCTCACGATTCGGGCTCGCAGCGAGGGCAGATACTCGCTCGATGATGTCATGCGCCTGCTCTGGAATCGATTTGGAAAATCAGAACAAACCTTCGGGTTGAGCGAAGACGGCTTCGGCGAAATCATCGAGGACGCAACCGGGCTCGATTTGCGTCATGAACTTGCCCACTGGGTCGAGGGTACGACGGACCTGCCGTTACCCGAACTCTTGCTGCCTCTGGGTATTCAGATGAAGCAGGAAGCAGCCAAGGATGAGCCCCCGTCGCTTGGGATCTGGACGGCACAGCGGGGTCACGACCTGGTGGCAAAAACCGTTTTGAAGGATGGGCCAGCGATGCGTGCTGGGCTTTCGGCTGGCGATGTGCTGATCGCGATGGACGGCTTACGCGTGAATGAGACGTCCTTAAAGAACCAGCTTGGCCGCAAGCGCCCGGGCGATCGAGTCAGCGTTCATGCGTTTCGGCGGGACGAATTGTTCACGATTGATATCGAACTCCAAGCGCCTCGCCCCGAAATCGTTACGCTCAAAATACTTAAGACAGGATCGGGGGCAGAGGGGGTCGTCGAGCACACGGAGTCGCGTCGCTCGGCCTGGTTGGGCACAAGCCCAACCTCGGCTACCGTTAATCCGCGAACAGTGTCTTGAGGGCCTGCCCGGGGTCTGGGGCTCGCATAAAGGCTTCACCCACAAGGTAGCCGTAGATGCCATGGCCCCGAAGCCGCTCGACATCATCACGCGTTAGGATGCCGCTTTCGGTAATCAAGGTCCGATCGGGTGGTATCTCGCGAAGCAACTCGATCGAGACTTCGAGCGACACTTCAAAGGTGCGCAAGTTCCGGTTGTTGATACCGATTAGCGGTGTCGAAAGGCGCAACGCCCGCTCGAGTTCGTGCCCGTCGTGGACTTCCACCAGCACATCGAGACCGAGCTCGGTGGCTGCCGATTCGAGTTCATTTAGTTGGGCGTTACTGAGCGCGGCAACGATCAGCAGAATTGCATCGGCACCCATGGCACCCGATTGAGCCACTTGCCAAGGGTCGACCACAAAATCCTTGCGAATCACAGGGAGCGCACAAGCCGCACGAGCGGCAAGCAGATCGTCGGGCTTGCCCTGAAAAAAGGATTCGTCGGTGAGCACCGAAAGACATGTCGCGCCACCCTGCTCATACGAAGCGGCAATCAATGCGGGCTCGAACGGTTCGCGCAGCAAGCCTTTCGAAGGACTCGCACGCTTGCACTCGGCGATAACCGCGGTTCGCGCCATCTCGGACTTTGCGTCGGCAGCCGCCGAATCATTCTTTATTCGAGTAATAATGGCCTGAGCGAATCCCCGATGACCGCCACGCTGATCCTGGGCTTCACGCACCAGACTCGCAAAACTGCGCTGCGCAAGCCCCGCTGCAATTTCTTCGCGCTTGACCGCGAGAATCTTCTGAAGAATGTCACTCATCGGCCCGCCCTCCCTCGGCCAGCGCACGGGTCGTCTCGACAAACAGATCGAGTCGGCGGCGTGCGTCCCCGCTCGCGATCGCCGCACGCGCGCGCTCGATCCCATTCATTAATGTCTCAGCGATGCCTGAGGCATACAACGCGGCGCCCGCATTCAGCACGACAATCTCGCGTGGCGTCCCAGGAATGTTGGCAAGTGCATCGAGAAGCATCGCTTTGGATTCGTCCGCATTGGCTACCCGCAAGGAGCGGTTGGATGCCATGGCGATCCCGAAATCTTCGGGGTGAATCACGTATTCACGGATGACCCCATCGCGGAGTTCGCCCACTAGCGTCGCGGCGCCCAGCGAAATCTCATCCATTCCGTCCTGACCATGGACAACGAGCACCCGCTCGGCGCCCAGTTGTTGCATCACGCGGACTTGAATGCCCACCAGATCAGGATGAAATACGCCCATCAGCGTATTGGGTGCTGATGCAGGATTCGTCAGCGGACCCAGAATATTGAACAGAGTCCGCACCCCCATCTCACGGCGCACCGGGGCAACGTTCTTCATCGCAGGATGATGATTGGGCGCGAACATAAAACCGATACCGGTCTGTTCAAGACATTGAGCGACCTGGGCAGCATCGAGGGTGATCGCAGCGCCCAACGACTCGAGTACGTCAGCTGCACCGGACTTGGACGAAACGCTGCGATTACCGTGCTTGGCCACCCGTGCGCCCGCTGCTGCAGTCACGAACATCGATGCCGTAGAGATATTGAACGTATGAGCGCCATCGCCCCCTGTGCCAACGATATCGACGATCGGGGCGCCGGGGCCGACCTTGACCGGGATCGCGAATTCGCGCATGACCATCGCCGCAGCGGCGATTTCGCCAACCGTCTCTTTTTTGACGCGCAATCCGGTGAGGATCGCAGCCGTCATGACTGGCGAGATTTCACCGAGCATGATCTGCCGCATGAGGTGGAGCATTTCGTCCTGAAAAATCTCGCGGTGGTCGATTGTTCGGGACAACGCTTCTTGGGGGGTGATCACAGTCATCGTATTTTTTCGGTCAGCTTAAGAAAATTCCGCAACATGGCATGACCGTGTTCAGAGGCTAATGATTCGGGGTGAAACTGCACTCCTTCAATTGAGAACTCGCGATGCCGAACCCCCATGATTTCGCCGTCATCGGTCCATGCGCTGATCTCTAGACAGCCGGGCAGCGTTGCGCGATCAATCGCGAGCGAGTGGTAGCGCATCACCTGAAAATGCTCAGGAAGACCTTCGAATACGCCGCGGCGATCATGATGAATGATGGAAGTTTTGCCATGCATGACGGTCTGGGCCCGATGGACCTGGGCACCAAAGGCGCGCCCGATCGCTTGATGGCCGAGGCAGACCCCGAGAATCGGAATCTGGCCCGCCATGGAGCGAATGCACTCGACCGAAACCCCGGCTTCGTCGGGGGTGCGAGGTCCTGGAGAAACGACGAGGCGAGTCGCGTTGAGACCCGTCAGTTCGTCGACACTTAGCGCGTCGTTACGAACGGTGTGGACGTCCTCACCCAGTTCGCCCAGGTATTGCACCAGGTTCCAGGTAAAAGAGTCGTAATTATCGAGCATCAGCAACATGAGACATCTATTCCCGGAGCGGCTACGCCAGCCGACAAAGCCTTGATTCTAGAACCGGTTTCTTTCAGCAACACAATGCGCTGGCTGGCGATGCCAAGCCAGCAGAGGGCGACGAGGACAAGGCCCGCGCGATGAAGCCAACGCGAAGTGACCATACCAGCCCGCTCTGACCAGTAAACGCTTACCCAGGCCCCTAGCCAACCGAATGCAGCACCCATGGCGACGTCGATGGGCCAATGCGCACCAACGACGCATCGGGATGCTGCGATCAGGATGGCTGCGATAAGGGCCAAGGTTGCGCTAAGGGTCGATGCACCTGCAAAGGTGACCAGCGCGGCGCCGGCAAAAGCGGTCGCGGCATGCCCCGACGGAAACGATTGTGTCGTCAGGGCCGGCCCGAGAACGGCGACGGTGTCGACACCCAACACGGCGAGCGGCCTCGGGGCGCTGATGAGTGGTTTGGGTATGTGAACGAGTAAAGCAACGACCAACAAGGTCAGGGGCACAGCCCGGATCGCCAAGGGCCGCCGCCAGTGCATCGCGGTCAGGAGCGCCAAAACAACCGTCGTATCGCCGGCCAGGGTGGCAAACAACCAGAATGGTGCGGAGGACCCGCGGGCAAGGTCGTTGAGGCAGGCGAAGAGTCGGCGATTGATTTCTGGATTCAGCCACAGGGTCAGCGCGAGTCCCAGCGCGATCAGGGCGGGGAATGCCAGCCATGGGTTGCGAAGGCGAACCCTGGCGACCTCGAGTGCGCCCTGGCCTGATTCAGTCACTCGGGCGACTTCCCCAATTTGAGCAGCGACACGTCGGCACGCTCGTACAAGACTTCGTCGACGGTCGCGATTGGCGCCAGATCCGGACGGCGTCGTGTTTTGGTCAGGACGAGATCGCCCGGACGCGGTTCGCGGCGAGTAACCCTGACGCTCGTGAGCACGGCAAAACTCGGGACATCAATGCCCCACATCACGACATCCAGTTTTCGAACGCTTGCGCGCTCGGCCGCTTCAACGATCGGGCGTTGAATCGCTTCGATCGTGCGGCCAATTAGACCAGGGCCCAAAACGATCATGACGATGAGGGAACTCAACGCCCAAGCGACTTCGCCGCTGGCGATGGGACGTCGGCGACTGGCGGCGATCCACCCGAAAAGCGCTAGTGCAAAAGCACCCGCCGCACAACCCAGGACCCAGACATCATCAAAGCGCGTCACCGCTTCGGGGATCGCCGCTGCGTAAAACGGATCAGCCACCTTGGGCGCGAGGCGGGCCAGAATTTGCGGCCACAGCGCGGCCAGACCAAGGATCGCCACCGGGAAAACAAATGCAAGTCGCGGAATGCGCTCGGAGCGCGCAATCGACATCGCAATCACGAGGCCAGTCAGGCCATAGAAGCCATAGTGCGGAAGCTTGGTTGCCGACGCGGTAAAAAAAAGAATAACGAACGCAAACCACGCAAGGCCAAAACTGAATGCGGGCGGGCGCGGGCCACGAATCAATTGGTGGACGGTTGGCACCAACAGCCAGACCGAGGGCAGCAACGCAATCAGGGTCCAGCCCGGGTAGTAAAGCGGACCGGCCGAAAAGCCATGCATGGTCTGCGTGAAGCGGCCAACATTATGCTTAAAAATAAAGCCATCAATGAACGCCTGGCCATGTTCGAACAATTGCCAACCGTACCAGGGCACTGAGACTCCAAGCAGAATTGCCCAGGCTAGCGGGTCGGCCAGCAGATCTCGTAGCGCGATCCAGCGCCTCTGAATCATGATGTGGAGAAGCACGGCAGCACCGGGTACCAGCAGCGCGATCGGGCCCTTGGCCAGGAGGCCGAGCCCAACGCAGGCAGCCGCGATGCGCAAAGCTCGCCGATCGCCATCCTGCACAAAGAGATAGGCATGCAGTGTCGCTCCAGCCAGCAAGGCATTGAGCAACGCGTCGGCGGTTGAGACGCGGCTGATCACCATGGGACCAAGCGCGCACGCTAGGGTTAAGACCGCCAGCGCGCCGCGACGCTGATCGGAGACGCGCGCAACGAATGCCCCCACCAACCAGGCCCAGACCACGCCGGCCAACGCCGAGGGCAAGCGAAACGCAAATGGTGTCGTGCCAAAGGCTTGTACCGATAAGGCCTGCAGCCAGTAGATCAAAATTGGCTTGTCCCATCGGGGCTCACCCAAGAGGGTGGTCGACAACCAGTCGCCCGAGCCAATTAACTCGCTAGTGGCCTGCGCGAATGCGCCCTCATCGACGTCTGTGAGCGGAGCGATACCCAGGCCAACCAGAAACGTGACCAGTGGTGACAACCACGCCAGAACGAGAGCAAGGCTTGCAAGGTTCAAGTCAAACCCTGCTCAACAAGCTCGGCCGCCCGAATCAATGCCCGGGCCTTGGTCTCGGTCTCCTGCCACTCGGATTCGGGAATCGAGTCGTACACGACACCGGCACCCGCCTGAGCATGCAGGACTCCCTCTTTAATAATCCCGGTCCGAATCGCGATCGCAAGGTCCATCTCGCCGCTGTAACTCAGGTAACCGCATGCACCGCCGTAAACACCTCGGCCCACCGGCTCAAGTTCATCAATGAGCTCCATCGCCCGGACCTTGGGCGCACCACTCAGTGTTCCGGCCGGGAATGCAGCGCGCAGCACGTCGATGTTATCCAGGCCCGGTTTGAGAACGCCTTCGACGTTGGACACCATATGCATGACGTGCGAGTACTTCTCGATTGCCATGGTCTCGGTGACCGTGACGGAGCCGATCCGGGCGATCCGACCGACATCATTGCGGGCGAGGTCGATCAGCATCAAGTGCTCGGCCCGTTCCTTCTGATCCGCAAGAAGATCCTGCGCCAACGCATCATCCTCGACGGGGGTTGCCCCCCGCCGCCGCGTCCCTGCAATCGGACGAACAATGACCCGGGTTTGTGAGGCATCCGGGCCTTCGGAGATCTGTTCCTGTCGTACAAGAATTTCGGGAGACGCGCCGACGACATGACAGTCACCGAAATCGTAGTAATACATGTACGGTGAAGGATTGATAGATCGAAGCGCCCGATACAGCGAAAGGGGATGCTGCTCGAAGGGCTTCTTGAGGCACTGAGCGAGCACGATCTGCATCGCGTCGCCGGCTGCGATGTACTCACGGGCGCGCGCCACCGCACTCAAAAAATCCTCCCGCGCGAAGTCCCGCTGGACTGGGCGCTCAGAAACAGGCGGATCCAATGGAGCGACCGGTGTGTTTCGCAATCGATCCTGCAAGGATTTCAATCGATTCGACGCATTGGCATAAGCCTGCGGTTGTTCAGGATCGGCGTAGACCATGAGATAGATGCGACCCGCGACGTTGTCCACAATCGCCAGTTCATCCACCTGGAGCAACAAGATTTCTGGCATCCCCATCGGATCGGCCTTTCGGCCCCGCGCCAGACATGGCTCGATATGGCGAACGATGTCGTAACCAAAATAGCCTGCCAAGCCGCCACAAAAACGCGGCAGGCCCGGGCGCAACGCCACGCGATAGCGCGCATTCCAGCGGCGCACAAACTCAAGAGGATCGCCGTGATCTGTTTGCTGGACAAGACCATCGATCACGACTTCGGTTCGCACACCGCCCTCAATCTCTGAATCGGCGAGGGTTCGGATCAAGGTTCTGGCCGGGAGTCCGATGAACGAGTAACGACCGAATCGTTCGCCACCGACCACCGACTCCAACAAGAAGCTCCCCGCCCCTCCGCCTTGCGTGAGTTTGAGGTAGAGCGACAAGGGCGTATCGAGATCGGCCAACGCCTCGGCGAGCAAAGGAATCCGGTTGTAGCCTTGCGCAACGAGCGCCTGAAAGTCGGCTTCTTTCATTGCGACAGCGCTCCCCGAAACGCCTGCATCACGCCCCGATAACCGCCTTGGGGATCCGGCGCGCCAAAAACAGCGCTGCCCGCCACAAACGTATCCGCCCCAGCAACCGCGAGCGCAGACACGTTGTCGACCTTGATGCCGCCATCGACCTCGAGCCAGATCGGTTGCCCGCCAGCAGCCCGATGGGCCTCGATCCGCGATCTGACCTGCCCGATCTTGGGCAAGGTCGAAGCAATCAGGGACTGACCGCCATAGCCCGGGTTCACAGACATCAGCAAGATGATGTCGAGGCGGTCCATGACGTGATCGAGCCAGTTGAGCGGGGTCGCTGGATTGAGCACGAGCCCAGCGCGGCAACCCTGATCGCGAATCAGTTGCAAGCTGCGATCAACATGGTCAGATGCTTCGGGGTGGAAGGTAATCAGGTTCGCACCCGCTTTGGCGAAATCGACGATTAGGCGATCGACTGGCGAAACCATTAGATGTACATCGATCGGGATTTGGACCAGTGGGCGCAAAGCCGCGCAGACCATCGGACCCACCGTAAGGTTCGGTACGTAATGGTTATCCATCACGTCGAAATGGAGCAGATCGGCGCCAGCGGCCTCAATCGCGCGTGCTTCCTCACCCAGACGGGCGAAATCCGCCGAGAGGATACTGGGAGCGATCCGAAAAGGTCCACTGGACTGAGCACTCATGAATCGATCCCCGTCATAATGCAGTTCGCTGCAGGACCGGAGATTCTAGCCAGTCGCGAACATGAGTTGGTACCTATGAGCAAGTACGCCGTTGAGATTGAGGTGACGCCCCAGTACCTGGCCGATCAATCGAGCCCAGATGATGGGGTCTATGCATTCGCCTACACGGTCAAGATAACCAATGAAGGCACCGTACCGGTCCAGCTCATTTCAAGACACTGGATGATCGACGACGCGATGGGCCGTCGTCAGGAGGTCAAGGGTCTGGGGGTTGTTGGCCACCAACCGCTGCTGCGCCCGGGCGAGCAATTTGAGTACACCAGCGGCTGTCCGCTGCCGACGAAAACGGGCTCGATGCAAGGGAGCTTTTTCTTCGTCGCCGAAGACGGCGAGCGCTTTGATGCGCAGATTCCTGAATTCGCGCTGCGGACGCCGGGATCCCTGCACTAAATCGGCCAGCGCGGGTTGATTGGGGCCAGATAGACTCGGGCCGCGGGGAGTTGGCGCGCTATTTCTTGCCGCGCATCGTCCACCAGACGAAAAACACCATCAGAGCGGCAACCGCGAAGGCTTCAAGATAGATGACCCACATAGACACTGAGTTTAACCGGGGCCGGGACTGCGCGCAGGCGGTTGGGGTGATCGTGCTGGCGATCGCGATGGTTCTAGGGGGTTGTGCGACGCGGCCGATCGTGCTTTCAGCCCCTGCAGGCCCCGCCCCGAACCTGCCTACGGCCCCCGTTGCGGTGCCAGCGGCAACTCCAACAGCCGCAGTGGCACGCAAAGCCCGATATATACCGACCGAATTCGCCAAACTTCCGGGCTGGGCCGAGGATGACCTTTCGGGTCTGTCGAAGGCTTTGAAACGACAGTGCCGTAATACCCAGACCCCAGGAGGGTCATCGGGGCCATTTGGTCCCCTAGGCCCGTTCGGTCCCTTAGGCCTACAGGTGACCTGCCGACTCGTGGCCACAATGCCCCAGGAGCCAGCCGAATTGCGCGCTTGGCTCGAGGAGCGATTCATGCCTTGGGCGATTGAATCGGTCGCGGTGACTGAAGGCAACGAGGCTGCGACCGGCCAAGCCGCCGCGAGCGGCGCGGCCACCAGCGGAACCACCGCCACGTCTCCTAGCTTTGAAGGCTTGATCACCGGGTACTACGAACCCCTGCTGCGCGGGTCGCGAGAGCGCAGCGATCGATTCGTCATCCCCATCAGGGGCCGACCAGACGATCTACTCGTCCTGGATCTTGGTTCGGTCTATCCGGAGACCAAAAATCTCCGCCTGCGTGGCCGCCTTGTGACGTCAGCGAAGGGGCCACCCCGGGTCGTTCCCTATGGGGACCGATCCGAAATCGAGAACCAGCCGCCCATCAGGCCACTGGCCTGGGTCGATGATTCGGTGGATGCATTCTTTTTGGAGATTCAGGGGTCGGGCCGAGTTCGCCTCGAGGATGGTTCTGTTTTAAGGGTCGGTTATTCGGATCAGAACGGTCTCCCGTACTATCCGATTGGTCGGGAACTGATCCGTCGCGGCGCCTTACAGGCGGGTTCTGCAACCGCACCCGCGATCCGGGACTGGCTGCGAACCCATCCCGATGAGGCTCGATCTGTCATGGCAACCAATCCGAGTTTCGTTTTTTTTCGAGAATTGCCGCCGCCCGGTGAGGCAGATGAGGGTCCGCCTGGTGCGCTGGGCGTGGCCTTGACCCCCACCCGATCGGCAGCCATCGATCCCAAGGCACTGCCACTGGGAACGATTCTTTATTTCAGCACGGCCCATCCGGGACGCGAAGGCGCACTGGAGCGCGTCGTCGTTGCTCAAGATACGGGCGGGGCGATTCGAGGTCCGGTGCGGGCAGACTTTTTTTGGGGCTTCGACGCCGTGGGAGGCCAGAGTGCTGCGGATCTGGCCGGAAGGATGCGCTCACCGGGGCGCTTGTGGCTGTTATGGCCGCGAGGGGAAACGCCGCCATTAACCCCCTAGCGCCCTAGCGCCCTAAACCTCAACCCTCAGCCCTTGGTTGAGTTCTCCTCAACCATTTGACGCAGACGGTCCCCGGAGAGTCCACCCGGTACGCGGCGGCCGTTACTGAAGAAAATCGTCGGCGTACCCGAGATTTTGTATTTTCTGCCGAGCTCAAGTTGGCGTGTGATGGGCGATTCACAGGACGACTTGGGTTCTTCAGGGCTTTTTCCGTCCATCACCAGGTCGTTCCAGACCTTCATCCGATCCGACGCAGTCGAGCACCACACGGCTCGGCTTTTGTCTTCTGATTCTTGCGACAGTATCGGATACGGAAACGTGTAAATCGTTGCGTTTTCGAGTTTGATCAGCTCGCGGCGCAGGTTCCGGCAATGCGGGCAGCGAGGATCCTCAAACACGGCGAGCACGCGCTTGCCATTGCCATTGACTTGCTTGAGTGCAAGGTCGAGCGGTAGGTCTGAAAAATTGATGCGCATCAATTCATCGATCCGCTCCTGAGTGATATTGCGATTGGACTTCAGGTCGATCATGCGGCCATCCACCAGACCGTAGCGCCCCTTCTCGTCGACATAAATCATTTCGCTGCCAAGGCGTACCTCGTACAGACCGGCGATCGGGGTCTTCTGGACACCCTCCACGGCCACCCCGACCTTCATTCCTTTCAACCAGGATTCGACCGCTGACCGCACCACGTCGGTATTCGCCGCTACGGGCCCAGAGGTCGCCACGAAAAGGGCAACGGCGAAGGCGGCCCAATGGCGCTCAATCGCCTGTGCAATCGCTCGAGCAATCGTCTCATAACAAGTGATCAAAGCCATCAGAATACCTTTCATGAAGAGGTGCCCCCTGCGGCCTCGCTGACCATCCAGCGCTTGGCAAACGCGAGTTGGTTGAGCGCCCGAAAGGCGAGATTTCGGAGCGGCGCAATCTGCGCAGGCGCCTTGTAGAACATTCGATACAAGCCGTCAGTGGCCAGCGTCATGGCGAGGACTGGCTCTGCCCGTGCTCGGGCATACCGTCGAAGCAAGGTGATTTCGCCACAATCACGTTCCGCCTCGCGTTGACCCAACACCCGGGCCAGGGTCGCTACATCCCCAAATCCGAGATTCATCCCCTGCCCAGCCATCGGGTGGATGACATGACCCGCATCGCCCACTAACGCGACACGCGACGCGACGAGCGCACGCGCTGAAAGACGCATGAGTGGGAGACACTGCGCAGAACTCAGGGGCTCGAGCCGCCCGAATTGCCCATGCACTGCATTGGAGACGATTGCAGCCAGGCCCTCTGCAGTCAAGGCCATGAGCTCAGCCGCCCGCTCGCCCGAGACCGACCAAACCAGGCTCACACGCCCGCGGCGTTGCTCGTCAAGAGGCAGGGGAAGCAGTGCAAGCACACCGTCATCGCCGAACCATTGACGGGCCATGTCCAGATGCGAATGCTCACCCAGAAAATTTGCGACAACCGCATGCTGGTCGTATTCGTGCTGTGCGCCATCCAGCCCCAACGCCACACGGACCCTCGACCGAGCGCCGTCGGCACCGATCAGGAGCCGGGCGCGAAGCGGCTCTGGGGAAGTGGGTTCCGCCCGCCATTCGACGTGACCAGGAAACACCTCCATGTCACCCGTACCCGCACCGCTCTCGATCACCCCGCTCTCGATCACCCGAATATCCCTGAAGCGCAATGCCCGCTCAAGCGCCTGCGTGAGATTACGGTGCTCGATGATCTGGGCCAACGCATCGAGTCCGGCAGAATAGGCATTGAAATCGACGCTTTGGGCGTTGGCGCCAGCATCCGAAAAAACCTTCATTGCGTAGACCGGTGCGACGCGATCGAGATCGACCAGATCCCACACATGTAGTTCGTTGAGCAAAGCAAGCGTCGAACTCGACAGCGCATAGACCCGGGGGTCCCAGTCATGCGAGGTTTGTGGCTTAGGTGCCACCGGGGATGGACCAACGAGGGCGACCGAGAGCCCAGCCCGATCCAGCGCAATCGCAAGCGCCAGCCCAACTGGGCCTCGGCCCGCAATAAGGACGTCAAGCATTCGTTGCGACGGAGCTTTCATGGCGTAGGTTCATACAAACGATTATAGAGCGCGCGCCGAATCGCCCAGACGTTAAAGATCAGGTAGACGACGTACGCACCGAGGTAGGCCCACGCCGCATCCTGGAGCGAGAGATTCGCCCGAAGCAACCAGACCAACCAGAGCAAGCCCGCAAAGAGCGGCAGCGAGCACAGTTCACCCACGGCAATGACGCGCTGTGAGCCTGTCGCGAAGAGCCCGTAGAGCAAAATCCAGGAACCCATTCGCAACCATTCACCCGCCAGAAAGGTCGCAAAAACCCTGGGGCCTGGCACCACCGACAAACCAAACAACCCCACCAGCCACTGCGGCCCAGCCCAGATCATGGCGCCGAGAATCACCGCTGCGGGAATCCATAACCAGCGAACGGCAGCGCCAATTTCGCGCCAAAGTGCATGAGCCGGCGCAGAACCCGATATTGCCCTCGACATCCGCGGCAAAAACACCAGCGACAACATCCCAGAAACAAAGGCCGCCACCCAATCAGCGGATCGCCAAATGGCCTGAACGCTCGCAGCAGCCTCCCATCCGAGTGCACGTCCCAATAGTTCGCGTGCGGCGATCAAGGATAGCGGGCTGAGCAGGCCGATTGACAGTCCGGCTGGAAGGAAAGTCAGGAGCGGCTTGAACGGGCGCATCGCGGTGTTAGCCGTCTGCCAAGCATCGCGGAAGTACCAAGCCGTTAGAGGAATTGAAATCATAAGGGCGCCGAGCAGAACCATCAGTGGCGCGAGTACGCCAATTGCTATTCCACTGGTTTTAACGAATTGGGGTGACAGCGTGGCGGCCATCACTGACAACGTCGACATCGCGAGCGTCAGCCAACAACTGCGCGCTGAATGCCCTTGGGATTGCCACGCCTGCATCGCCAGTATCGGCGTTGCCGCAAAGAGCCCCACCGCGAGTACGGTCCAACGGAGCAGGGGATCATGCAGAACCTGGATACGATCATCCAAGTTCTGAAACTCAGCCAAGCCAATCATGCCAATTAAGGTGAGGGCCGAACATGCAGCGCCAAGCATGACCGCGGTCTGCAGGATTGTGTTCTGCTCGGGTGGTTGCGATGCCCTCGCGACCATCACGGTCACGCCTGGGCTGAGACCGGCACAAGCGACTGCCGAGATCAGATCAATCACGCTACTGAGTTGCGCCCAGCGCGCGATCGTGGCGGGTCCGCTGACGTGTGACAGCGTCATGTCCAGAAGCGTTCGGCCAGCAATACTGACGATGAGCATCGTCACAGCAAGCAGCACCGTGTGCATAATCGGCGGATTCAATCGAGCTCTGCTAACATCGGTGGTTTCGGCACAAGCATAGCTGTCGAAAGCGGCCAAGTAGCTCAGTCGGTAGAGCAGCGGATTGAAAATCCGCGTGTCGGTGGTTCGATTCCGCCCTTGGCCACCAAATAAATCAAGGACTTAGGGTCGCCCATCGTGGCGGCCCTTTTCTTTTTTCGAAACCATGTAACGGCGTGTGTAACGGGTTTTGATCAATTCCGCCTGCCACTTAGGCTGAGCGAGATATCGGCAATAACCTCGGCGCAAACTAATCCAGCATTCGTTGAAATGCCCCCCCCGGACGAAGAAATCCGCCAAACCGAGACCCCACCGTACCCCCACCCCCCCAAATCGGCTGGATGGGACCCGCAGAACACCTACACACTGCTTTGGACGAGCAGAGGGCAGTTTGTAAAATCGGGGTACCTTGAGGATGGTGCGCGGCTTCGACCGGATTGGTCGGCTCAGCGCATAGGGAGGCCCACCTACGATTCACTTGCAAGACGGGTATTCAGCTGGTCAATATCGAGGTGTTCGAAGTGGGAATGATGCCCCCAGAGTGGCAGGCACGAGGGGAATAGGATGTTGAGAAACAAGTCAGGCTTCTGGCTTGGGATAAAAGTTGAAATTCAACTTGTACGGCAGACCCCACTAAACTACCAACGCCATTAAAACTGCCCCAGGAAGTTGGCGTGCTTGCCGGTTCAGTACTGTCAGCAAACACTGCCACTGATTCGGGCGTGTCGCCGAACGCTGCAACGTTGGAGAGCAAACGGTCGAAACCCCCTCTGGTATTTACTCGCTTCTGACACACAGGCTCTCGTGGAG
>Ga0209189_1001090_pt1 | contig 20771 bp, 29 predicted proteins | sample C_130820_EF_Meta_FD_187308 | JGI IMG/M metagenome (GOLD analysis project Ga0209189, IMG submission 187308) | Freshwater microbial communities from Lake Croche, Canada to study carbon cycling - C_130820_EF_MetaG (SPAdes) (version 3) | ecosystem: Environmental > Aquatic > Freshwater > Lake... | reverse complement strand
GACCAACAATACACCTACCAGAATCGACCGCAACGAATTGTGGGTGGATATTGCTATCGAGCCTGTGAAGGCTGTTGAATTTATCTACATTCCAGTGCGTATCAAGAACACAGGAGAGATTGCTGCCGGGGGTTAAAGCCCGGCAGTGACCACCAAGCTCACACATGATAAATAACAGTACACAGGAGAGAACATAATGTCCAGCGCATCACTCAATAGAATGTCAGTATTTGGCTCGGGTAATCCAGCTAACACGGGTTTGCTCATGCCCAAGATGAAGTATCGATTCCGCGTGAGCTTTACCAACTTTGGCCCCTCGGGCGGTGATGTGGTTCAGCTCACACAACAGGTCATGGACTTTACTCGTCCCACAGTGAACTTTGAAGAGTATGTGGTTGATATCTACAACAGCAAGATCAAACTGGCTGGCAAGCACTCCTGGGACGATGTCACATGTAATCTGCGTGATGACGCCACGGGTGCTGTGGCCAACTTGGTGGGTCAACAGTTGCAGAAACAAATGGACTTTTTGGAAATGGCTTCTGCTGCTGCCGGCATCAACTACAAGTTTACCACAATATTCCAGGTCCTGGACGGTGGCAACGGTGCTTCTGCTCCACAAATTTTGGAAACCTGGGAACTGTATGGTTGCTACCTGAAGAGTGTGGCCTATGGTGATGCCAACTATGCCACCAGCGAGCCAATGACTATTGGTCTCACAATTGCCTATGACAATGCAGCACAGAGCGAAATGACTGAAACAGCCGACACAGCTACCGGTATCGGTGGTGTGTTGGGCAGAGCAACGGGCAGCATAGCCACCGGCGCTGGCTCACAGTAACAGCTGGCTGACACCAGCTGCATAGCCAATGTCAGGCACATTTGGTCAAGATTTCTTGCAAGGTTTCACAGGCCCCAACGGCCTGAGAGACTACACTCACGCTTCCAAGACTTTTACCACCAACGGATACGAACTTGCGCCCAGGCTCAAGTTCCTGTTTCATACTTTTTTCAATCTCAACTTGTCAGGTGTGCCAGCTCTGCAGTCCACATTTGGCAACGGCGACATAGCCTCCATTGGCCTGGCAGTGAAAACAGTGGACCTGCCCAGTTATCAGATTGCCACAGATACCTTAAATCAGTACAACCGCAAGCGAATAGTGCAGACCAAGATCGAATACAATCCGGTCAAGATCACTTTTCACGACGATGGCGGAGACTTGATCCGCAACATGTGGTACACCTACTACAGCTATTACTACAAGGATCCTGGACAAAAATACGAAGGTGTGGCCAACACCAATGGTACCAGCGGCAACTTGAACAACACCCCAGCAGGGTTTGGCTACAATCGCAGTGACATCTACTCTGCCGATCGCGCTGTCAGCGACTGGGGCTATATTGGTGAAAGTGCTGCTGATGGCACGCCAGCTAACAGCACAGGCATCAACACTTCAGGCAAGCCACCCTACTTCAACGACATCAAGATCTATGGCTTGAATCAGCACAAGTTTGCAGCCTATGTGTTGATCAATCCCATGATCACCGACTGGTCATCTGAGCCTTACGAATACAGTTCAGGCAATGGTACCATGTCCCACACCATGACCATCCGATACGAAACAGTGAAATACTATTCGGGTGCCATTGGCAAGTCAAGGCCTGACACCAATGTGGCCGGGTTTGCTGACCCCAACAGATATGACCAAACACTCAGCCCCTTGGCTCGTCCGGGCAGTCAAGCCACTGTGCTGGGACAGGGCGGATTGATGGATGCTGGCGTGGGCATCTACGAAGATCTTGAAGCCATCATGAGTGGTCGCGGTGGTTTACAGAACGTGATTGGTGCTGTGCAGAAATCAGTCAATGTGCAGAACACACTGAAGAAAACGCCGCTAGGCGACATTGTGGGACGAGATGCCAATGTAGTGAAGAATCAAGTGTTGCAGGCACAGTTACCTGGTGCGGTGCGTCAAGCTGTGAATACCGGCAACGGTATCATCTTCCCCAAAGCTCCCAAGATTTAAAATATGGCATCAGTAAACTACACAAATCGTCAGCTGGATCAAACTGTGAGAATTTTTGATGAATTCTACAGTTTTTCGTTAGCAGTAGATGCAGCAGAGTGGGACATTGTCAACAGCTACTTCGCCAGTATCTATACCACTCGTGAAGCTGCTGGAAATTTTTCAGTGAGCCTGTTTAGAATTGCTGCTCAAAGCAACATACCGGTGTTGGATTTGCTGTCACAACTGCAAACTGTGAATGGTGCTGAACTCAATATCACACTCACTTATTATGCCAACAGTATTCGCAGCGCCAGTACCTTGTTGGGCGTGTCCTCACCAACACAGCCCAATTTTTATGTGGCCAGAAACGTGAGATCATGACCAAGTTTGCCCAGGGCGTGTACACAGTCAAGAACACAGACAAGTATGTGGGCCGTGGGGAACCCAGGTATCGCAGTTCATGGGAGTTGGCCTTCATGGTGTTTTGTGACAACAATCAGCACATTCAGCAGTGGGCCAGTGAAAGCATACGCATACCCTATGTGAATCCCGTTACTGGCAAGGGCAGCATATATGTGCCGGATTTTTTTATCACTTATCAAGACAAAGCCGGTACCACTCATGCTGAAGTGATCGAAATCAAACCCAAAAAACAAAGTCTCATCGAAAGCAAGGCATCATCGCGTGACCGTGCTGTAGTAGCAGTGAACTACGCCAAGTGGCAGGCCGCCTCCAAGTTTTGCCAACGAGCCGGCCTGGGATTTAGAGTAGTCACTGAAGAAGATATCTTCCACCAAGGCGGCAAGAGATAAACCTGGCCATTTGGTACCGATAAATAAGGTATGCGAAAACTCGAAGAACTTTTTGATCTTCCCACTGGTGATGAAGCGCCACCCATGGATGTGCCACTCACTGTGACTGAAACACAAACAGCACTGGAAGAAATCAATCATGTGGTAGACAAGATTGAAGCTGCCCTGCCCACAGTTCGTGGCCTAGACACTGGCGATGAAGAACTGGACGAGCTGGCCCGCTTGGCTGTGGACAGCTATCGTGATCTCACCGATCTAGGCATGAATATAGACAGTCGCTATGCATCCGAAATATTTGCTGTGGCCGGAACCATGCTGGGTCATGCACTCACTGCCAAAACAGCCAAACTGAACAAAAAATTAAAAATGATAGATCTGCAGTTGAAAAAAGCTCGCATGGACCAGGATCGCGGTGAGGATGAACCAGCTGCTCAGGGTCAAGGTCAGGTGCTGAGCCGCAATGATCTGCTGGAGCGTATTCTAGGCAATCGGTCACAAAACCACAAAACTGAATAAATATGTAGAGGAATATACCAATGAAATTATTCAAAGAATACCTGGCAGAATCAGAAAAAACCTACTTGTATCGCATACGCATGGTGGGTGATGTACCTGCAGATTTTGTCAGCCGGCTCAAACAGCGCCTGGATCAGTTTGATCCTGTTCGCTTGGGCAACATCAAGTCAACGCCGGTACAGCCCCAGCCTTCTGGATTTGCCAAGTTCTCCAATGAATCAGTTTCCAGCTTTGATCTAGAACTGCGCTACCCGGCCATTGAGCCCCAGATTCAACAGTTGGCCAATTTGTTGGGCATGGATCCCAATCGTATTCAATTGGTAACCCAATCGCATGATGACAGTGTTGCTCAAGAAGCTGCCCGTGTGGCTGCACAAAACCGGGACCTGTTGAAACACACAGACTTTCCTGCTCCTGATGCTGAACAAAAAGCCCTGAGTCAAGATTACTCAGCTGAACCCCACGATCATGTGGTGTTGAAAAATGCCTATCGCAGTGATTTCACTGTGGCTGGTGGTAAAACACCTGCTGCCAAGACCACAAATGATTTGCCACAGGGCGTGAAAAGCCCCATGAGCACAATCAAGCGTCCCCCCAAGCCGCCTACTGGCGCAAATCCCCGAGGATAATATAACATGACCTTTTTTTACGATCTCTTTAAACGTCTCGATGCAGTTGAAAACCGCGCCGAACCCACTCAGCTCACCGAGCGTGACATGGGCAAGCACAACAATGCCACCACAGGCTTCAAGGCCGTGGCTGACAAAGCTGCCAAAGAATATGGCTCAAAGGCCGCTGGCGAGCGTGTGGCAGGTGCTCAGTTTCAGAAGATGAAAAAAGCTGGTCAGCTGGAAGAAGAAAGCATGGCTAGATACATTGTGACTTATACTGACAATAAAAAGCCTGGTCAAAAACGCACTACTGAAGTTAAAGCAACCAGTGTTGCTGATGCAAAAAGAGCTTTTGCAGATTGGAACGACTCCAATCGTTTTACTTTTGTAAGTGCCAAATCCAAGATTGACGAAAGTGGCATGGAAGAAGGCTCTAGAGTCATGCACTTCAAAGCACAACAAGCCAAAGCCGACGGCCAAGACAGTTTCAAATTGGGTAACGAAGAATTCCCAGTTCAAGAAGAAGGTGGTATGCCAATGACAGCCAAGCAAAAGTCATTTGCTGCCCTGGCTGAACCCCGAGACAAAGTCACTTTTGCCGACAAGATTGCCGGTGCCAAAAAAGAAGTGGATGAAATGCTGGGCGATGTTGCTGCCGAAGCCATGAAAGCTGCCTTGGGCGGCCACGGTGAACCAGTCGAAGAAAACTGGGATGACATGTTGAACGATGTCAAGCGCAGAGCTGGCATGGCAAAAAAGGGCGATACCCAACACGGCGCCAAGCATGATATCAAGCACACCTCAACTGGTCGCATGGTAACACGCAGAGTGGATCCTGAAGGCATGTCAGTGGGTGCCGACGGTGATGCTGCATCTTCAAGTGGCCCACGTGGTCGTGGTCGACCCAAGGGCACTGGCAAAAGTACAGGCGCCAAAGGCCCCAGTGGCAACAGCAAGTTGTTGAATCCCGAAGAGATTGAAGAAGCAATTGCAGCCCTGGAAGAATGTGGCTACACTGTGACTCCCTTGGAAGAAAAAGCAGTGAGCAAAAAGCAACAGAAGTTCATGGGCATGGTACATGCTGCTCAAAAGGGTGAAAAGCCTGCGTCAAAAGAAGTTGCAAAAGTGGCCAAAACCATGAAGAAAAAGGACGCAGAAGATTTTGCTAGTACCAAGCATGAAGGCTTGCCTGAGAAAAAGAAATCCGAGGGCAAGAAAAAATCAAAGGATGTGGAAGAATCTGGTACCACAGCAGGCTCAGTGGCCACCAGTTCAGAAGCCTCTGACAGCAAGCCAGAGGGCAAGAAAAAGTCCGGTGGCTCCTCTGTGGTGGGCAAGGGCATTTACGACAGCCTGAACCGTGAACTGGAAAGCATGATTTCCGAAAGCATGAACATCAATGTGTCCATGAGCACCGATCCACATGGTGGCCCACAAAAAAGCGTCACAGTCACAGCCACTGACGACGATGCAGCAGAATTGGCCATGATGTTGAGCCGTGCAGGTGTGAACATGGGTGCTGATACCGGTGCACATGCTTGTGCTGCTTGTGGTCAAGCACCCTGTGGTTGTGCCGAAGTTGTGGACGAAAACGCAGCTGACTGGCCCACTCAGCCTGAATACCAAGACACCGAATACATGACTCAGGACCTGGCCGGCGGCTTGAACCGTCCCAAGACCACGGGTCAAACCACTGCACCTGTTATCAATCGCGATCCTGCTCGTCAACACACACCTACACTTGAAAGTGCTGAACACGAAGATGACGAGTGCCCGGTGCATGGATACTATGCATTGCCCAACCAAGAAGACGAGTCCGGTTGCACTTGCGACTCCGGAGATCAAGTGGACGAAGTTGGTCTGAGTCGACTGTCTGAACTGGCTGGCTTGGGCCGAGGCATGATGGAAGATACACCAAGTCCCGAAAGTGGTTCTGGTATTCAAGCCAAGTATCTGGGTGGTGAACAATTCCAAGTCTTGGTCAACGGAGAAACATACCAGCTGACTGCAAGGGCTCTGGAAGGCAAGTTACAGCCTTGGGTCAAAGATGCAACTGACGCAGTTGACTCCAAGGGCATGATGACACCTGACAAAATGCACATGTGGTACTATGTGTTGGCCTCGTGGAAAATAGTCAATGTCAATACCAGAAAGAAACCGAATAGAAGCACAGAAACTGCCATAGTAAATTACATCGATCAAAATCATGAGGATGATCTGAAGCAAGTGGCTCAATATCAGCAAGATTGGGGTGATGATGTTAGTGAAGGCATGAACAAGGGCCAAGTCATGGCAGAAGACCTGCAGGCCGATGACGGCGACCATTATCGCAGTTTTGATGATTTTATTGGCAAGTTTGATGCAGATTCTTTTGATGATGTAGAAGAGCACTCTGCAGGTCGGGAAATTCGTGGTTATATCAATGGCCGGTGCGTGATGTCCTGGGAATTTGATGATGAAAGCATGACCAGTGGATGGGGCAACTACGACATGACCATGCTGGAAACAGTTGGCATCATGGGAAGAACTTCTCTATACAAAGATATGATGCGCTATCCAAAAGGACACAGTCCAGAAGGTCAAGCGCACAGAGACGCTACTGCAAAAATGGCTAAACAAGTAAGAGCAGCTGGCAAAGAAATTAGACGTGGTGGCACCACTAACGTATCCGAGCCTAACCAATGGGGACATGCTGACCAAGCTGTCATGAAATACAACAGATCAGAATTGGACGAAGCAGACATGGACGAAGCAGATCAGTTACAGCGTAGAATCGGTACCAATATTGTCAACAAACATCCCCGAGATGGCCAAACTGACTTGAGAAATATTCCTGCTGGAAATCATCCTGGTAGCAAGTACAAGTTTCCAGATGAGTATCGCAGCAGTCACGCTGACCGTCTCAAACACAGTATCCGAGCATCCTTGGGCAAACACGCTGAACCCAACTTGCCTGAAAGCATGGCTTCCATGCTAAACCGTCTTGATGAGTTGGCAGAGGCAGATATGGAAGAAGGCGCAACAATGCCCAAAACTGATCCTGCAGCCAATTTAGATGTATTGGACCCCAAAGCAGTTGTCAATCGAGGCTGGGGTGGCAATACCAAGGAAAAAATTAAAACAAGATTGGGACAAAATGTATATGGTGATTTGAATGTGGCAGCAGGAGAACCACGCAGTCGCTATTATGCCGATAAGCCAAATCTCCCAGAGCAGGCCATGGGCGAAAGTGTTGAGTCTCATGCGGGTCGTTTGTTCCGCGAACTGCAACAATTCAAAGGCTAATCATGTCCAGTCAAGCCAATGTTTATACCACAGTGACTAACCAGACATGGGCAACTGACAAGTGTCAGATTGCCACTGGCACTTCTGCAGTCACATACCAAGTGAAACTGGCTCCGGGTTTTGTCAACACCATCTACAGCAATGCTGTGGTGGTGCCGGCCAATTCCATCGAGTATGTGTATGTGGGCGTGGGCAATCAACTCACTATCACTGGTGCCAACTTTTCAGCAGCAGAATCAGGCACAGCAACATCAGGCACAGCCGGCGTACAAGGCGGCCCCTGATCATGCGAGCTCGGGAGTTTGTGGCTGAAGCCAAGCGAGGCAAAATTCCCGGCGGACATGACAGTGCCATGGTTGGCGCACACATTGCCAGAGATCCTGGTGGATATGATCGTGCTAATTGGTTGAATCGTGTGATGATGGCCACAGCTTGTCATGATGGTCGCAGCAAAGATGCAGTGCCGTCTGACAGGATGGATCCAGCAAGCTGGGTGGAAAAATACAATACCTTGCACGCCTACACTGAAGAAGAACACAACATGATACACGGTGCCATGAAAACCATCGGGGCCGAAAAACACGAAGTGGTCAGCAACACGCCCAGCACAGAAAAATCAGACACTCATCGAACCAGTCCGGTCAAAGGATTTCGGGGATTCCGGTGAGAGCTCGAGAGTTTGTGTCGGAAAGCCGTGTGGGATCAATTGCCCCTGATGTGGGCCGTGCCTTGCCCGGTGCGTTCAAGATACCGGCACTGAAAAATCAAGATCCTTACCTGCAGTATCGTTTTGGTGTGGCCATTGCCGGAGCCAAAGGTGCTGCCCAGCGTGCCCAAGACAGCGTTCCTGACTTTGATGGTCGGGAATCAGTGTTTGGCGAAAACGAAATTGTGATCAGCTATGATCCGCATGTGGTCGACTACATTCACGATGCGCTCAAGTCCATGGGCATGCCCGCCAGTGACGCAGTTCAAATTGGCACCATGACCAGTGACGAAGCCCAGGATGTAGAGGCCACCAGTCCGGTGACGCCGTTCCGGGGTTTTTAACTGACCCGATTCAGTACCGGATTCCAGATATCAAACACCCAGCGGTCGTAGCCGTGTTGCTCAAGATATTCGAACGGAATCCAACAGTAGCCCCGATCTCCCCAGGCAGTGCCAAAGCTGTTTTTGGCCAAAAATTGCTGTTCAGGCAGTCTATAGCCCACCATGCACATGGCATGCCCGCCATGTCCCTGTTCATTGGGCCCAGGCATGGGAACCACAGGATTCTCAGCATTCACACTCATGAAACTGTCGTAAATTTCCATGCCAAATATCACGGGTCTTTCTTGATCTAGTGCTGGTATCATGTCTTGTACTGTGTCCAGGCGCTGATAATTACGCAAGGATCTTGACCGGGCATCCTCAAAACTCTCGTCACTGGGCCTCACTGCAAAGTTTTCTACATTGTACGGCCACAACGCTTCACTGCAGATGCCATGGTCCCGCACGGCCTTGATCACATCTCTGAGATAGGCTCCAGAGTCTTGATTGATGCTGTTGTCGATCTCTCGTGCATTGTAGTACACAAACAAACGACTCAGTTCCACAAAGTTTTCGGGTGCCTGTCGTCGAACCTGCAGCTCGTAGGCATTGGCCATGGCGTCACTGGCACAACTGCCCAGATCCAGTTGATTGTCCACGGCGCTGGCCCACTCTCTGAGATCCACCTGTGATCGTGGTTCGGCCCGGGGTGGCTGATAGATCCAGTCCCGATCATCTCGTGGACTGGATTTCAGCGGGAAACGACTCACTTGACTTCGGGCACATAAGCAGGTGCAGTCTCACCCACTATGTCCTCGTAGTCTTCCATGGTCAACTCACCCTCTTGATTGACCAGTTCAATCATTTTTTCTGCAATTTTGTGCAGGTCTTGATCAGTGGTGGTGTTTTCTTGAGCATATTCCATGAGTCGGATCATGAGTGGCACATCCAACACAATTGTGCTGTCAGTACCGTCATACACCAACCAAGCACTGGCGCCAGTTTTTGGCACAGCTGATGCCCAGGCAGCACACCACCAAGTGGGTTTCACTGTGGCATTCCAGCCAAGGCAATGCTTTGTGGCAGCATCATAGTTCTTGCAGTTACGGCATTTTTGGCCACTTGGTGCTTGCCCGCGCCAGGCCGGTTGATAACTGGCAGGCAATGACTCTGGAATGGCAGTGCCATCTGGGTACTTGGAAGGTCTAGTGTAGGCAGCGGCACCAAACACATGAGCAGCCATGGGATGCTCAAAATGTTCTTCAGTGATGTTGTGTGTGATTTTTTTATACATAATTTATTTCCTTATATTATACGCCATGCGCCAGCACGGAATATTACAGTCATACTGGCATTGTTGCCTAATGTCTTGGTAAGACTACTATCTAATAGCTGTCCGAGGGTGCCAGTTACAGTAGTTACACCGCCTGCACCTTCATTTTTAACAATATATGTTTTTCCTGTAATGCCTGTGGGTAATGTAACTACGGTTGGATTGGCTGTGACACCAATGTATTCGTCAGTGGCTGTTGCTGTATAAGCCACGGCTGTACCTACGGTCTGGAATATACCGTCTGATGTAGAGTTAATAGTGACATTACCTGTACCGCCTGCAGGCGATATTGTGACATTAGTACCAGCAACAATCTTGGTAACACCGGTGTTGTTGACCGTGAATGATGCGGCAGGACCTGAACTGACCAAACTGGTGATACTGATGCCAGCACCTGCTGTGGGCGTTACACTGGTGATAACACTGTTGCCATTCAAGGTCAAGTTGCCTGATACATTGGCATTCACAATGTTGGCATTATTGGTGACTGTTATATTGGTCACTGACAGCGTATTGCTTGCAGTATTGAATGTCAAGTTACCACTGTCAGTAAGTAGGCCACCGGTGCCAGCAAATGTAATTCGGGTAGCTGTCAATGCTGAGTCAGTGATATTGCCAAATTTAATATTGGCAGTGTTGGCTACACTTTGTTCAATTGATATAACACTGTTGGCATCAACATTGATGTTGGCTCCAACTTGTACTACGCCAAGTTCGGTGGTGCTTGCATCTGGGAATAAGTATGACATTGAGTTCTCCTTGTGGTAATGTCGGTTAGCTTGCGCTAAGGTAAATTACTGCACCTTGCAGTCTGGTTGTGACCTGTATGTCGTCCTGTGTTAGGGCACTTATGTCATACACTTCATGTGCATTCCATAAACTTGCTCTAGTTGAATTACCGATTACAGATCCGGTAATAGTAGTTTCCTTTGATTGTGTGTTGTTAAAGTAAGATACAATCACACTACCAACATATCCAGTACCAGCAATACTAGTGAATGGTAAACCACTCAGTGACAATGCTCCTGTACCACTACCCCCAGATTCAACTGTTATTGTGATGTCAAAGTAGCAGATAACTTGTTGTCCAATTTTAGAATAGTTGCCTGTAGCGGTAGTTACTGTAATAATAGCTACGGCACTGGAAGTAATAGTCGGAGTCCAAGTACCAACGGTAACACCGCCGCCACCTGTGGCGGATATCACACCATTAGTAATAGTAACATTGTTTCCGGCACTGACTATGCCAAGGTCGCTACCGTTTGCGTTTGGGAACAAGTAGGTCATTCAAATTCTTTTATAAAATATTCCAACGACCGCCGGCAAACACCACAATGATTGCACCGTCTGTGCCCAGTGTTTTGGTGGAACTGCCATCAATTGTTTCGGCTCCAGTGCCTTTCACAGTGATATTGCCTGTGGCTTGATTTTTGATATAGTACACCTTGCCAGTCTGGCCTTTTGGCAAGGTCACAGTGATGCTTTTTTCAGTGGCACCAATGTAACAGTCATCTTCGGTGGCGGTGTAACTTTTGTTGACCAGCTTGACATTGACTTGGCAACAGTCATCGCCGCCGCCAGTGGCTGACAGAACACCAGCAGGTGTTATCGCCAATCCACTGCCCACCTGTACCACACCCAGTCTGGCAGTGGTGGCAATTTCAGCATCCAATGTGACAGGCACAATACCAGCAGGCTGCACCACATTAGGAGGGGGATTTTGTCGCAAGGCCACTCCGGCCAAGGTCACTTGTGGTGGTCTATTGTAGGCCATGTCAGTGTCTTAGATCAACTGCCACTCGACACCGGTGTACACCAGAGTGAGCGAACCATAAGGGGCATTGATTGTGGCTGTGGCAGCACCGTCAATGGTACCGGCTGCTGGCGTGATTGTGATGGGGGTTGCTGGTGCAGCCAAGCCCAGGCCATCCTTGATGGTGAATTGACGACCTGTGACACCTGCTGGCAATGTAACTGCCACTGCCACTGGACCAGGTACTTGTACGCTGACCAAGTCATCGGTGTTGACCACAGTGACCGGGGTGGCCACAGCAATTCTCACAGCCACAGTTTGTATACCGCTGGCGCTGATGGTCACAACTTCGGCACCGGTGCCTGTGGTGGGGGTAATGGTGATACCGGCTCCTGCCAGTATGCTTCTTGGATTGTTGGTATATGACATTTTGTTTCCTTTTATAGTTGAATAATAGTGCATCTCACACTAGGGGTCGCAGGTCGCACAGGACCAACCTGTGCGGGTACTGACAAAAATCGCAAGGCAGTGTCAGAACTCTGCCAGGCAATTTGTACTACATCTCCGGCAGTCAATGCCAGAGTAAAATTCCATGATGCCACCAACACTCCTGCTCCACCTGTGATGGAAATTTGACTGTTGGTGTCGGGATAATCCACGCCATTACGGCGAATCCAAATATCAGCTAGATCAGTGCCGCCATCGGTCTTGTCGCCCTGTATGACAAATTGAAAGTTGTAGTTGGCAGTGCGACTCACGGTGATCTGTGAACCTGCCACCAGGGTGATACCCACATTGATGGCACTATTGTTGAAGGTTGCGATGTTGACAGCATTGGCCACAGGGTTGGTCTGAGTCACTGTGCTGAAGAAATATGCTTGGTTGAACAAAGCCACTGGTGTGACATCAATCACACCACCAGTGACAGTGAGATTGGTGCCCGGTGTCACAATGCCAGGTGTAGCATTGGTGGCCAAGGGTGACTTGTAACTCATTACACAATGCTCCACTCGGTGCCATTGAACACAAACTGCAAGCTGCCATAGTTGGTGTTGATGGTGGCTGTGCCTCCGTCAACATTTTGTAGATTGCCCTGCACCACAATGGGTGCTGCTGCTGCATTGCCAGCACAGTCTTTGACCATGTACACCTTGCCCAGTGTTCCAGTGGGCAAGGTTATGACCACAGGAGCCACAGTCAGAACACATAGAAAATAGTCTGTGGGCAATGCTGTGTATGTGGCAGTTGTTACATCAGTCACAGCCACTGGACTGGGATTACCGGGTGGTCCTGGTGGTCCTGGTGGGCCGGGTGGTCCTGAACCACCATTGACAAAGAAGTCGGATCCCCCGCCACCAAACTGTGCTATCACCGGAAACACTGGTCTGCGTGCTAGGGGTCTGCGTGCCAGGGGTCGTCTGGGACCAAACGATCGATACATTAAAAAATTGTTAAACATCAGTCAGTTTCCTTTTTGTTAGATTTGTTTTGTCCCAGTCGGTGTCCCAGTTGCAAAAATCCTTTTTCAATCAAGCCACGAATCATGGGCACCAGAGCTCGGTTGTTTTCGGTTTCCTCTTGTACCAAGCTCTCCACAGCCTGATCTAAGGGTGGATCAATTGCAGGTGAGGGTGTTTCGAAAATTTTCTTCACTTGTTCAGTGTACACAGTTTCGGGTCTGCTCACGGGCAACACCGTTTCAATTGCAGGCACTGGCACAGGCTCGGGAGTTGGTTCTGGCGTCACTACAGGCTCAGGAGTTGGTTCTGGTTCAGGTTCGGCCATGAGTTCGGGTTCTGCCACTGGCTCAGGCTCTGCTGCAACTGGTGCAACCTCTGGCTGTGGTGTTGATACTGCAGGCGCAGCGGCAGGTGCTGGTGGTGATGCTGGTGCAGCCTGGGCATTCACATGGTTGTACAACTGTAGAGCACGAGCCACCACATCTGCTTCGGATGGCATGGCGGGCACTGGCGGAAACGGCAATTTAATACCTTGAGTTTTCCAAGCATGGTCACTGTCAGTGGTCCACTGAGTGTAAGCAGCGGCACGTTGCTTGAGATAGTCTTCGTTCAGCAGATGTCTAGCCAGCTTTAACATTTCCATGCGCCGGCGTATTTCCACAAAGTCAGTTTCGGTGGTCATGTTATTTTCCCAAGATCATGCTCAGCACGCTGAGTGCAGTGCCTGTTACCAGACTGGCCGCTGCACCCAGCAAAATTCTCATGAACACTCGATTGCGATCGTTGATTTTGGCAATTTCAACTTCGCTGCGAGCAATGCGATCTTCCAAGGCACGATATCGTTGCTGGGCCATCACAACATGTGCTTCCAGGTCCACAAACTCAATGTTTTTGCCTTTATCAATGGTGATTACTGACATGGCCGACTTCCGAATTAATCAGTAAACGACAGTGGAAACTGTGCCACTATGCCACGACTGAGTATGTCAGCTATGCTGGAGTAACCACGGTTCACATGATTGGGTATGCCAGTCACAGCCACCTTGAGTATGTTGTCCAAGGCCACTGAGTCACTGGCAAAGTCGCCGTCTATTCTGGCACGGAAATCATCTACCCAAAATCCTGTGAGGTTGGTCATCATTTCTATCAGCAGGTCTCGGGGATAGTAAGCGGGATTTTGCTGATTGAGATAGTCAGCCCACTCATAGATCTGTTTGGTCCAAATGGTTTGATATACAGCAATATCTTTTTTGTCCACCAAGTCTTCAACCACCTTGACACCGTTTAGCAAGATCACACTCAACAAGCTGCCGATCTTGGTACCTGCGGTAATGCCATAGTAAGGCACAAAGTAGTCGCCCACAGCACTGGCATTTCTGCTGAGATTTCGTTCCACGGCTGCAGTGCCAGAAAGATTGCCAATGCGACTGACTGAGTAGTTGATCATGCCTAGGGAGTATCTAGTCCACAGTGTGCGTGAATCCATTCTAAACACCAGAGTGCGTTCGTTGATCACTGCACCGGGCAAGGGAGGAAGAACACCTGGGTTGGTAGGTACCATGGCAGCACCGTAGTGTTCTTCTTTGATGTCGTGAGTGATTTTTTTATACATGATTATGCTGCGAATTTGTTAGGGAACTGTTGAGTTATCATGAATGCTATTTGACTGGCCAAATCTGGAGCGTTGTTGAATGGTGAAAATGGCAACGGTCCATTGGCAATGATCTGTCTGGCCAGTTCGGCTTGTGCTGTATCTTTGGTCCAATCTTGACCAGCTCGTGAACTGATCTGATTCACAACAGCTTGGTAGTACTGTGAAAGATATGTCGCAAGTGCAGGAGATCGATTGTTCCAGTATCCGGGATTCCATGAAGTTATCAGCGAGGCCAAGGTATTCAAGTGATTGAGTGCAGCAGCAGCCGGGGTATTCCAGTCTCCTTTGGCTGCAGCAGCAGATATAGTGTTTTCGATGGCCTTGGCAAATTCAGCAATATGCCCCACGACGGCTTCGGCTGCTGGTTTGCCATAGTAAGGTTCAAAAAATGGGCCAAACGCAGCAGTCAGTTCAGTTAGTCGTTGTTTGTTGAATGCCAGTGCCGGGTCATTGGTGCCGGAACCGGTGATCACATTGCGCAAAGCTGTGTTAAATTCAGTGAACTGAGACTTTAACTCGTTGCCAAGTTGCCATGCTTTTGGCTCGGGCGGCCATGCAGCATTCATTTTGGAACCATGATCCACCATCTTCTTGATCTCTTGAGCCATGGGATGGTCAAAGTGCTCTTCCACAATGCTGTGTGTGACTTTTTTATACATAAATGTTCCTGGTTTACCAGCCAATTACTGTGGGCGTGGCAATTTGATTGATGCCGGCTGCTGTGCCGGTGTTGATGAGACTTTGATTTGCCACGGCACTGCCAATTATGTTGTTGGCCGAATAGTTGCCATAACCGCCCCAGCCACCGCCGTAGCCCCATGCGGGATAACCATAGGCTGGATAGGGATAAGGAAAACTTCTATAATATGGATACAAATAACCTGTGTACATGTTGTGCCCCTTTGTTGTTATAATAATAAAAGTGAGTTGGTGTTGGCCAACTCACTGGTCGATTTGCTTAGATTAACGGATAGCCACCATAGCCGTAGCCATAGTAGGGATAAAAAGAACCCCAGCCGCCTTGATAGGGATAACCTATGCCAGCTGCCAAGTATCCTCTAGGGTAGCCCCAGCCGCCGTAGCCGCCGTAGCCTCCCCAACCTCCCCAACCTCCGTAACCCCATGTAGGTCTATACATAGAGATACTCCTTGATTAGTTGATACTTGTAGGAGTAGAAGTCTGTGTAGTACCTGTCATGGTGCCTGTGTTGACCAAGCCTTGTGTGCTGATGGCGCTGTTTAACGCATTCAGTGCACTGTTAGTGCTGGCGCTTTGATAAGCAGCAACAGCACCACCGTAGGCCAGACCCAAACCACCATACAAACCATTCAAGCCTGTGAGAGCTGTGTTGGTGTTGATCAAGGCTGTGTTCAAGTTTTGTGTATTGAGTGCATTTACCAAGCCGCGTGTGGCTTCGCCTTGCTCCATGATCAAGCGTTGTGTAGCAGCGTTTGTGGCACCAATGGCAGCGTCTGTGCGACCAGCAGCCAACATGGTTTGCAATGTGCCTTCGCTGGTGGCTTGCTTGAGGTCAGCCAGTGCGGATGCATCGTGCAGGGCCACTTGCATGGCGCGATTGTTGATGTCGTTGGTTTGTGCCACTTGCAGTTTGTAGTTTTCAAAGATACTGTCGGACACTTTGGTCTTGGTGTCTTGAATGTTTTGCAGCAATGAAAAGAACGGATCAGTTGTGAGTGTAGTCATATCAGCCATTTTATTAATTCCTTAAATTATAAAATTTCCAGGTTATTGGTCCCGGATGTGAGCGCAAAACAGAACCATTCCGCTTTGCCACATTAATACTTAGAACTTTCTAGGACAGTTGATCCACCTGCTTCAGTATGGATCGCACACCAGTACTAGTGGTAGTAGCATTGACATGGTCAAAAAAAAGACACTGCGGGTGACAGTGTCTTTGAAGGCTGCTTGTACACAGCTAAATTGATCAGCCAATTGATTCTGATCTGGAAGATTGCACAGTAGCGTTGGCATTGCCAGTGTTGATAAATCTCTGACCACTGGTGGCGCTGTTGAGTGCATTGATTGCGGTGTTGGTAGATACTGACTGAGCGGCACCCACAGCACCACCATAGGCCAAGCCCAGGCTGCCGTATTGACCGTTGAGGCCAGTGAGAGCAGTATTGGTGTTGATCAATGCGGTGTTCAAGTTTTGCGTGTTGAGTGCGTTGATCAGGCAACGAGTGGATTCGCCTTGTTCCATGACCATGCGTTGAGTCTCGCTGGCAGTTCTGGCAATGGCAGCGTCGGTGCGTTGTGCAGACAGCATGCTTTCCAGGATGCCTTTGCTGACTGCAGCTTTGAGGTCAGCAATGGAAGATGTATTGCTCAAGGCCACTTGCATGGCACGGTTGTTGATGTCGTTGCTCTGGGCAACTTGCAGCTTGTAGTTTTCGAATATGCTGTCAGACACTTTGGTCTTGGTGTCTTGTACATTTTGCAACAGGGCAAAAAATGGATCGGTTGTGAGCATGGTAGGTTTCCTTTTCTTGTAAATATGGTAACTCTAGGTTACACTATTACTTAGATGCAGAAGCACCTGCTGTGTTTAGGCTTCAGTATGACCACGACTGTTGTACTAGAACGGGTCAAGCTCGGAGCCCACTGCCACCTGACAGGGCCAGTTGTGTTCGGTTTCTCACACCATGTGCTCGCATGATGGCACTCACATGTATCTTTACTGTGCTCTCACTGAGACTGAGTGCTCGGGCAATTTGTTTGTTACTGAGTCCACGATTGCAAATGAGATCACACACCTGTTGTTGTCGATCAGTCAAGCGGATGTTGTGGTCTATGGGCTGTGTCACAGTGGTGCGATTGCCGGGCAAGTGATCCAGTATATGTGGGGGCCAGTAAGGCACACTTGTGGCCACGGCTGCCATGCCCGCTTGAGTTTCTTCCTCTGAAAATGTGTTGCTGCAGGGTATGATGCCAAACACTCCGGCTGCTTTCAAATCTTTCACCAAGCCCAGGCGTGTGTTGTTTTCAATTGAAACTGCAATGCGTGGCTGATGTCTGGGTGTGGCAAGTCTGGCCATGCTTTCTACCATGTTGACAAATTCCGCTGCAGTGATTCCGGACTGTTCAAAAACATTCACATGCAGGCTAATGGAGTCGGGCTGCTGTTGGGCTAGAATATGGGAAAACTCATTCCAGCATGTGGTTCTTATATAACGGAACGGCAAATCACTGTGGGTTAAATAGTTGATTGGCAGCGGGGTCGATACGTTGTTTACATATCCCACGTGCAAGGGTCTGGGATCCGGGGAGTCAACAGTGATTGGAATACCATCACCGGCATCATGCTCGGGGCGGTACAGTTGATATGTTTTTAAATCTTCGGCAATTTTGATAGAGTTCAAGTTTAATCCTCCAGGATCTCTGTAATACTTACTAGGTACTTCGACACAAGTTTGTCCAGATAAAGTATTAGTAGTACTTCAGTAAATCCATGCACTATGTTTGTGCATTTGCTATCTACACTACTAATGTAAGTGACCTGGAATTACTAGTCTATCCAACGCATGTACTATTTGTGTCTCAATGTTGCCAAACTGAACTTTGTTGGTAAATCACAGTTGAATAAATAGTTGTACACTTTATTCAAGGCGTGTATATATGAAACATATCTTTTATGCCATTGTGCTGGCCACGGTGGCTAGTACTGCTGCAGCCGACATCAATCGAGACTGCCCACAGTTCACAGCCACAGGCGCACCACACTATCAGCCACGACCTGGCGATCAGGAACTGTGTAGAACCAACTATGCTGTGATACATCGCTGTGATGTTCGAGCCCCGGTGGCAGTGTTTGAGCACTTGACATCCGCTGCCATGTCGGGCCCGGCCAAGAGACGAGACAACTTTCGCCCAGACCCAGATGTTGCGCCACAGTGCCGTGCCTCACTGGCAGACTATGCCACAGTGGGTCGCACACATGACCGTGGACACATGAGTCCAGCTGCCAACAACACACAAAATGATGCTGTCATGAGTGAAAGTTTCTTGTTGAGTAACATGGTGGCACAAGTGGCTGGAAACAACCGCGGAATTTGGAAACAGTTGGAAACCTGGGAGCGAGACTGGGCCTCCCGAGGCGGGGACTTTTACATTGTGTCAGGCGGAATCTATGATGCTGGCCATCCGGTCACTGGCAACGGCCTGGGCATACCCACTCGCTTGTACAAGATCATTGTGGAAAAAACATCGGGTCAGGTCATGGCCTATCTCATGCCCAACGCTGCCTTGCCAGTAGCAGACTTGCCCAAGTATCAGACCACAGTGGACGAAGTGGAACGAGCCACAGGTTTTCAATTTAATTTCGGCAAACTCACGCACAGATAATTACTGCATGAGCAATTTCTTTTGCGCAGCACCCTGGCGTGGTCTGCATATTAATCCTCGTGGCGATGTCAAAACCTGTTGTGCAGGTGATCCCAACATGTTGGGCAATCTCAACAACAATACCATTGAAGAAATCTTGCATGGCTCTGCGATGCAAGAAATTCGCCAAAGCATACGCCGCGGAGAACCGCACAAGTACTGTTATAATTGTGTGCAAGCTGAACAAACTGGGCAAAGTGAACGTGCCTGGCACAACGATGTAAATCCCGGCTTTGATCCCAACTCGGCGTCAGACACTGAGCATGTGCCAGTGTTGATTGACATTAGATGGAACATCACTTGCAATCTCACTTGCAACTACTGTGGCGACAAATGCAGCAGCAAATGGGCCAGTCTCAAGCACATACCATTCAAGTCCGGCGCCAAACCCTACTACGAGCAAGCGTGTGACTACCTAGAAAAACATCGTGAACATATAAAAGAAATAGCCTTGGTGGGAGGCGAACCGCTGTTGTTGCCCGAAAATGAACGACTCATGGATGTGATTGGAACCGATCCCAAGATCACTTTTATCACCAACATGAGTGTGGATTTTGAAACCAACAAAATTGTCAAAAAAGTAATTGACAGACCCCATGTGAGTTGGAGCATGAGCTTTGACAATGTGGGTGCACAGCTGGAGTATGTGAGATCTGGCGCAGAATGGACACAGCTGGACCGCAATGTACGTTTGGTAGCTGATCGTATTCGTTCCGGATTACACTGGGGTGGCATACACTCGGTCTACAATTTGTACAACTGTACCAGATTACATGATCTCCGTCGTTATGCTGACCAATTGGGGGTGGACATTTTGTGGCAGTCGTTGTATCAACCAGACTACCTTGACCCTGCATTGCACAGTCCCGAAATTCGAGACATGGCCAAACAACACATACAGCAGTATCAACAAGACTTTGAATTGACGGATCAAGAACAGGGATTTTTCTCTTCGGCTTTGAGCAAACTCGAACACACCGAGCCAGATTACCTGAGCGTTGGTTCCAGATTTAGAGAACACATTCACTTGATCGAAACCATGTACCATCGTCATGACGCAGGCAAGTTTGTAAAACTCTGGCCCGAGCTTGCTCACCTGGTGAGTTGATGCCATGGCTGCCAAGGACGCAGACAACCTAGTCAAGGCACCGCATCGACGACAAGCCTACACTGAATCACAGCTGGCAGAGTTTGTGGCCTGTGCAGATCCTGTGGACGGCCCTAGGTATTTTCTTGACAACTTTTTTCACATACAACACCCCACTCGGGGCAAAATGTTGTATCAGCCGTTTGACTATCAAAAAAAGCTGATAGACACTTACCACAACTACAGATTCAGCATCAGCATGATGCCTAGGCAGACCGGCAAGTCAACCTCGGCAGCGGGATATCTACTATGGTATGCCATGTTTGTGCCAGATTCAACCATTCTCATTGCTGCTCACAAGTACACCGGCTCTCAAGAGATCATGCAGCGTATTCGATATGCTTATGAACTGTGCCCGGATCACATCAGAGCCGGTGTCACCAGCTACAACAAAGGCAACCTGGACTTTGAAAACGGCAGTCGCATAGTGTCAACGACCACAACCGAAAACACCGGCCGGGGTATGAGTATTTCCCTGCTGTACGCCGATGAGTTTGCGTTTGTGCGACCCACCATTGCCAAAGAGTTCTGGACTTCAATTTCGCCCACCTTGGCCACTGGTGGTAAAGCCATTATCACATCAACTCCCAACTCAGACGAGGATCAGTTTGCTCAGTTGTGGAAAGATGCCAATCGTTGTGAAGATGCCTATGGCAATCCCACACCCATTGGACAAAATGGATTCAAAGCCTATCGCAGCTACTGGCACGAGCACCCGGATCGTGATGAAAAGTGGGCAGACGAACAGCGAGCACAACTG
>Ga0209189_1001088_pt1 | contig 20781 bp, 20 predicted proteins | sample C_130820_EF_Meta_FD_187308 | JGI IMG/M metagenome (GOLD analysis project Ga0209189, IMG submission 187308) | Freshwater microbial communities from Lake Croche, Canada to study carbon cycling - C_130820_EF_MetaG (SPAdes) (version 3) | ecosystem: Environmental > Aquatic > Freshwater > Lake... | reverse complement strand
GCCACCAGTTGAAATAAAAATATCGTAATCTTCAATTTTAGGTATTTCATTCTTTTTTCTGACATCGAAAATATCGTAGTTTCCTTTGATTCCTTCTTGTGTTAGAAATTCTCCACATATCATTTTTATACATCGCATACCTTCGTTGGTAAAGCCATTGTACATATCCAAAATTGCAATTTTTATATTCTCTTTCATTGTGATGAATGCATATTTCGCACAAATTTATTGAAATTTGCACGAATTTTTAAGAAATCTCTAACTTACAGCCCGATTTTACTTTCACTAACGATATAATCAACAACAGTTTTCAAACTATTTGTTTCTTCAAAAACTTTTAATTGGCGGTCTGCTCCGCTACCCATTCTCAATATTTCATTTATATATTCAACTTCTTTTCTACTTCCAAGTTCATCTAAAACATCATCTACAAACTCCATTAATTCTTCAGCAAGGTGAGAGTAAGGTACTTCTATTTCTTTACCAAAATCTATTAAATTTCCATTAATTCCATAGCGAGCGGCACGCCATTTGTTTTCGTTTATAAGCATTTTGTGATAAGGTCGGAAACTCAAATTTTGTTGATGTAGTTTATGTAATTTAGCTACAATTGCTTGCATTAGTGCTGCCAAACATATCGTTTCATCGACACGCATCGGAATATCACAAATTCTAAACTCCACCGTTGGATAGAAGGGATGCAAACGAATATCCCACCAAATTTTTTTGCCATTATCAATACAGCCAGTTTTTATGAGAAGATTTATATAATTATCATATTCGGCAACGCTTGAAAAATATTCTGGAATACCCGTTCGAGGGAATTTATCAAAAACTTTTGAACGATATGATTTAAAACCCGTATTCCGACCGCACCAAAATGGAGAATTTGTTGAAAGTGCGTAGATATGCGGCAAAAAATAGCGTGCTGCATTCAAAATCTGCATTCCTTCTTCACGGCTTGGAATTCCGACATGTACGTGCAAACCAAAAATGAGGTTTGAACGTGCCACATCACGCATATCATCGATGAGTTTATCGTAGTGAGCGTCTTCAGTTATAAGCTGTTTCTGCCAATCAGAAAACGGGTGAGTGCCAGCCGCTGCTATGTGTAAGTTTTGTTTTGCCGCCAAATCAACGAGCATTCTACGAAGATATGTTACTTCTTCACGTGCTTGCTTTATGTTTTCACATACGCTCGAAATCATCTCAACTACCGCTTGATGCATTTCTTGTTTGATTCGTTCTTGTAGAATCACCTTGCCACCTTCGACTAGTTTCGACATGTGTGAGCGTAATTCACGAGTTTTTGGGTCAATCGTTTGAAACTCTTCTTCAATACCTAAAGTGAATAGAGACATAGTTTATTCGATATAAAGTTTTTTTGCACAAATAAGCACGTAGAATATACAGCGAATAATTTATAATAATGATTATTAAACGCTTTAAAGAGTAAATAATTTGTAATCCAATTTAAAGAAAAGCCGTGACAATTATTCAATGACACGGCTCAATTTATTTTATTTTTTTTTAGCTGGAGCTTTTTTTGCGTGAGCCTTTATTGGGATTGCAGGAATTGCAGCATTACTTACATAATTTCCCCAAGTACAATTGTTTTTTCCATCAACCTGCTCAATTGCTCTTTCAATAGCCATTTTAGAAGCATTTTCTACAATCCAATCAAAATTTTCTTGTCCAACTGAGTGAATATCTGCATCGGGAGCAGGATTACAAAAGTCGATTGCGTATGGAATACCATCACGAATTGCAAATTCAACTGTGTTAAAATCGTAACCTAAAGCTTGATTGAGTTTCAGTACATAGTCTGTAATTGTAGCCATAAGTTTTTTATGGGCCTCCCCAGTTGTTTTTGGCTGAGTCGCGTATCTCAAATGGTGCGGATTGCGGGGTTCATAAGGCATAATATGCACATATTTGCCATTTAAGCAATAGCAACGATAATAATCTGTAAACTGAATTTCTTCTTGCAGAAGCATAACCAATTGACCAGTTTCGGAATGTTTTTTCCATAAATCTTCTGGATTCTCAACTCGATAAACACTTTTCCAACCTCCTCCAGAATGTGGTTTCATATAGGAGGGAAAACCAATTTGGTTGAACATGTATTCCCAGTCAAGTGGAGCAACCAAGTTTCGAAAAGATTTTTCAGAAGTATCATCTGGACGTTCTTTTGATGGTAAAAGTACGGTTTTCGGTACAGGAACACCTAGTTTCATTGCTAAACAGTTATTGAAGAATTTTTCATCAGCACTCCACCAAAATGGGTTATTAATAACTGCTGTTCCACAAAGAGCAGCATTTTTTAAATATGCTCTATAAAATGGCACATCTTGCGAAATTCGGTCAATAATTACTGTGTAATCAGTTGCCACACCTTGTTCGACTTTATCAATTTGAACTGCTTCGGCAATAATTCCTGCTGGAGCGGTTTTGTTTACTTGTTCAATAAATGCCCATGGAAAAGTATCTTCCATACCGAATAATATGCCAATTTTTTTCATATTAAAATGCTCCGAAAACCCCAACGGAGAGACTTTTTTTAGGAGATACTATGCTTTTGGGATTATTTAAAGCACGATTTTTATCAAAGTGTATATTTATATCATTTACTAGTTATAAGCAATAATAACCAATTTCTAACATTAAATTAACATTTTCCTTACATACTCCGAAAACATTATTTTCCAAAGTGGCCAATCGTGACTTGCCCAACGTTTTTCATCATACAGGTGATTGATGCCCTTATTTGTCAAAAGTCTTGACATATTTAGGTTCTCTTCACGGCAAATATCCCAATCGGATGTTCCCAAAACGATATTCATGTGATTAAATTTCCATGAATCTGCATTAACCATAAAATCCATTGGTTCGTTGAAATACACATTGTCATCGTGGTGGCCTTTCATAAATTTTTTAATACTAAATGCACCACTCATGCTAATTAGGTTATCTATCATGTCTGGGTTTTTGAAGGCAAAATTTGTGCAATGATACCCTCCAAAACTACAGCCTGCAACCGCAATTCTATGTACGCCACACTCATGTTGAATGGCAGGTACCAATTCTTTTTTCAGAAATTGAGAATATAAGTTATAGTTATAAATCTTTGTGTATGCAGGCAAATCTTTGGCATAAAAACTTTTAAAATCAATACTATTAACATTATAAAGTTTGATTATTCCGGCATCAACTAAATCATCAACGGTATCGAGAAGGCCAGAATCTTTATTTTGCAGATAATTTCCCATTGATGTTGGAAACATCAAGATGGGGTAACCCCAATGACCACTAATCAGTATATCTATGTCAGAACTCAGGATGTGCGAATAGAACTTTATATGTTTTTCTTTCATAAATATTCAAAGTACGTTTGAAGAAAGCACAAAATTCGTGTTTAGTTTTTAATTATAAAAATTAGTATGCCAAATAAAGCATTGAATATTAGTAATTGATTGTTATATGATTATTTAAATATATTGTATTATGCTAAATTAGAGGAATTATATTTTGATTTAAACTATTCGATAAGGTTTTCGAATTGAATATTTGCGTTTACCGAAATCAAAAAAATCTTAAAAAGATTTTTTTGATTTCGGTAATGAAATTAATGATTTTTGATTTTTTATTTTTGAAGGCCAAGTAATTGTTAAATTTGTCTAATTATTCAACACAAAAAAGAAATAGGTGCAAAAAGTCACACTAATAAAAAACCAAAAATTTCAATCTAAATTTCTTAATCGTGAAGTGATTTATGATGTTGTTTTACCGCCCAGCTACGAAAAACTAACAAATTTGAAAGTTTTGTACATGAATGATGGACAAGATTTTGACCAATTAAAAATCGAGCAGACCTTAAATAATTTATTTGCTGATTCGAAAATTCAACCCTTAGTTTTTGTAGGAATACATGCAAATGAAAGCGTTTCGCCGCCCATTCGCTTGCATGAATATGGAACTGCTTCAATATCTGATTATAAAAATCGAGGAAATTTGGCTGGAGCTTATCAAAGTTTTATTATTTTGGAGCTTTTTCCATTTGTGATATCAAATTATAAAGTTTCTAATCTCAATATTGATAATTATTTCTGCGGTTTTTCATTAGGTGGACTTTCAGCTATGGATTTAGTTTGGGGGAATCCATATTATTTTTCTAAAGTTGGAGTTTTTAGTGGTTCATTTTGGTGGCGAATGAAAGCCTATGAAGATGGCTATGATGACTATAATGACCGTATTATGCAGGTTTTAGTTCGTGAAGGAAGTTTTAATAAAGATCAAAAATTTTGGTTCGAATGTGGCACAAATGATGAGCAAGACGATCGAAATAAAAACGGCATCATCGACTCAATTGATGATACGCTTGATTTAATCAAAGAATTAAAAGCTAAAGGTTATGAAATGGGCAAAGATATTGAATATGTAGAAATTGTGGGCGGCGAACATAACCCCAAAACTTGGAGCGAAGCCATACCTATTTTTTTGAAATGGTTATTTGAAAAATAAAACTGGTTGAATTTGTATATTTATTGAAACTTTCGCTTCTTTATTGTGTGATGTTCAAAATGATTTGTTTTCCATAGTTTATATCCCTCAACAACAAAAATGAAAAGAACCTTTTTAATATTTTTTTTGACATCAATCCTTATGTCTTTGACGCCCCCTGCAAATTTTTTCGAACAACAACTCAAGTTCCTGAGGGTTCGAACTGCCAATCGCGAGAAAGGAAAAGCAGTAAGCGAATTACTTTCTTCAAAAAATATAAATACTAACAGTTTTGATTTGTTTTTAAGAGCGTTCAAAAAGGAACAGAAATTGGAAGTTTGGGCGAAAAACAAAGCTGATGAAACTTTTACACTTATAAAATCATACGATTATTGTGCCACTACTGGTGTTTTAGGCCCAAAACGCCGTTCTGGAGATCGACAAATTCCCGAAGGATTTTATGAAGTAGACTTGTTTAATCCGCAAAGTCAATATTTGCTTTCTTTTCGTATAAACTACCCAAATAAATCTGATTTGGTTTTTGCCGACAAATTAAATCCTGGCGATAATATTTTTATTCACGGTCATTGTGTCACAATTGGTTGTATTCCAGTGGGTAATGATAATATCCAAGAATTGTATTTGCTAGCTGCCAAAGCAAAAAGTGCAGGTGGAAAGATAAACGTTCATATTTTTCCGACAATCATGAATGATCAAAATTATAAAACAATTAATGATGAATTTGGTACAGATGCCAGTTTGTTGGCATTTTGGTCATGGATAAAACCTGGTTATGATGCATTTGAAAACTCTAAAAAACTTCCTATCGTATTGATTGAAGATTCTGGTAAGTATGTTGTTAAATAACTCATAAAATTAACTAAAACGACATTTTTTTATAGGTAAGTGCCGTTTTATGGTTTTTGGCACGATTTTTCTATTTAATAAAAAAATAAAAAAAATGATTGTTTTGTCCTTATTTAAAATCAAATATTGCACTATATTAACATTTTGTCTGCTCTTTTTGGGTGGGTTGAGTGTTTATTCGCAAGTAAGTCTTTCAAAATTTCCTGCTAACAATCAGGTTATTCAACGAAATGAGCAAGACGAAGCCATTTTTCAAGTAAAAGGAAAAGTGACTGAAAATGGTCACTCATCAATTACTTTGAAAATTCTTAGAGATGGAATAGCTTACTCCGAACAGACCTTAGATGCTACTTCAGATTTTGCTTTTTCTCCAAACCTAAAAGCTGGTAAATTTGATTACACTTTTGTTCTTACCCTTGACGGTTCAAGAGAAATCAAAAAGGCTTCGCAAATTGGTGTTGGTGATTTGTTTTTAATTTATGGACAGTCCAACGCACTTGGTTTGGGAGGTATTGATACATATCGGCCAGAACCCAATCCATTAATTAGATTTTTTACAGTTGCAAATTTCGATAATGGTGATAGTGAGTGGGTTTTACCTTATAAAACATCTACTTGGCCAGGTACAGGCACGCTCGAACTTCAGAAGTTTTTGTGTGGTAAATACAATTATCCTGTTGGAGTTATTGTAGCTTCGGTTGGAGGTTCGGATATTAAAGGTCTAAATGCTCGAAATGCTCAAAATCCTTCAGATAAAAATACTAATTATGGCAAATTACTTTTGCAAACAATTTTTAGTGATGTAAAAGACCAACTCAAATACATAATTTTTCGTCATGGTGAAAGTGATGGGTCGTATCAATTGGAGTCAGAGCAATATCCTATTGAATTTGAAAAATTATATAATTCATTTGTCCTAGATTTTCCAAATTTCAAAAAACTTTATAATTTTCAGACAAATATTCTCACTGTAAGTAATATTAAAGCAGGTTTTCTGAGAGATTATCAGCGTCGCACTAAATACCTTTTACCTAAAATCACCTCTTTAAACGCAGTCGGTACAACAGGGTATGATGGCCTACACTATAATCTAAAAGGGTATAGTCAAACCGCTTATGAACTATCGAGAATTATCGGTCGCGATATTTACAATGACAATCAATCGCCACAAATTTATTCTCCAGACATAAAAAGAATTTATTGGGAAAATCAGAAATTGGTTTTTGAGTTTGATGAAGGTATGGAAATGATTTATCCCCAAGATTCGGTGGCATCAGGAAAAACTTGGAGTATGAAAGATTATATATACGTTGATGGTAAAAATGATGTAGTGCAAAGTGGTGAAGCACAGGGAAATAAGATTTATCTAACAGTTTCTAATATACAAAATGCTAAAAAGGTGTCTTATTTACCTAATGCCTATGGTCAGTGGGGAGTAAGTTTTTATGATGGAGTTCATCTAAAAAACAAATATGGAATGCGTGCTTTTAGCTTTGATGATATAACGATTGGTGGGGAGACTCCAGTAATCATTGCACCACCAACAACGATAAATCTGAATACCGAAGTAAATGATGATATTCAAGTAAAACTTACTTGGAATGGTAATGCTCAAACAAAATATCGCATCGAACGATCAAATAATAATGTAAACTTTGGAGAAATCGGTCAAATAGCAGGTGATATTTATTACGATACACAAATCGAACTTGGTAATACTTATTTTTATAGAGTTTTTGTTGAAAATATACCAAATAATAAATCAAATACTAAAGAAGTAATTTTGAAATGCCTCGAAAATGTCAATTTGAAAGTTATACCATTAGTTGCCTATATTGGAGCCAATACTTCAATTACTACAATAGTTTCATTAACTGAAACAAAACAACTATCTTTGACAGCTAACAAATCAATAGATTTGAATCATGGTTTTGATGCCAAATTGGGTAGCGACTTTTCGGCCGAAATTGGTGGTTGTAAAAATAATTAAACATGCTGCTTTTTTATCAATCTAATATTGAGAAGACTCCAATTTTAAGTGAAGAAGATTCAAGACATTGTGTAAAGGTTTTGAGAAAAAACATTAAAGATAAAATTCATGTAGTAGATGGAGTAGGGGGCCTGTTTGAATGTGAAATTATTAAGGCTCACGAAAAAAAGTGTGAGGTTCGAATATTATCCGTCGAGCGAGAGTTTGAAAAAAGACAACATTATCTACACATTGCGATTGCTCCAACAAAAAATGCTGACCGAATCGAATATTTCATTGAAAAATGCGTTGAAATTGGCATTGATGAAATTACGTTAATACAAACTAAACACTCAGAACGAAAAAATCAAAAAACTGAAAGGCTCGAAAAAATAGCTATTTCTGCCATGAAACAATCGCTGAAGGCATATTTGCCAAAAGTAAATGAGTTGGTGGATTTTGATAATTTTATTAAAACTGCCAATTTTGAAGCTAAATTTGTAGCACATTTGACCGATGATGCAAAGCCATTGAAAGATGTGGCTGCAAATAAGAAGGAAGTTTTACTGCTGATTGGACCTGAAGGTGATTTTGCCCAAGATGAAATTGTGCTTGCACAAAATTTTGGTTTTCAGTTGGTTACACTCGGAAATTCAAGACTTCGTACAGAAACCGCAGGAGTTGTTGCCTGTGCTATTGTGAATGCTTTTAACTGATTTTATGAAAAAATATATTCTTACAATTCTAAGTATTATCTGTCTAAACTACGTTTTTGCACAACAGCCATCAATCAAAATTGGTAAACTAAAATACGGTGGTGGTGGCGATTGGTACGCCAATAAAACTTCTTTGCCTAATTTAATTAAGTTTTGTAATCAAAACCTAAAAATGAATATTTTCCCCGAAGAAGATATAATTGAAGTAGGTAGTACTGATGTTTTTCAATATCCATTCATTCACATGACTGGTCACGGCAATGTAGTTTTTAATGATGGAGAGGTGCAAAATCTACGTCGATATTTGATTTCGGGGGGCTTTTTACACATTGATGATAACTATGGTCTGAATAAGTTTATTCGCCGTGAAATGAAAAAAGTTTTTCCAGAATTGGAATTCATTGAACTGCCTTTTTCACATCCAGTTTATCAACAGAAGTATAAATTTACAGCTGGTTTGCCAAAAGTACATGAGCATGACGGCAATGCACCACAGGGCTTTGGACTTATTTGGCAGGGTCGTTTGGTTTGCTATTTTAGTTATGAATGCGATTTAGGCAATGGCTGGGAAGATAGGAGCGTTTATAATGATCCAGAAGAAATGCGTCTAAAAGCTCTTCAAATGGGAGCAAATTTGGTGCAATATGCTTTTACAAATTATTAAAATTGGATAATCTGAAGAATAAGTATAGGATATTTTGAAGAACTTTTGATTTTGTATATATATGTAAATAACATTCTATATTTCTTTTGTGTTAGTCTACTATATTTGTATTTTATAAAAACCACAAAAAAACTATTTTTCTATACTATGGTAGCTGCACTATCGTTTTTCTTTGCCCATTGGTATTTGTCACTTTTTAGTCAAACATTTTTTTTGCATCGTTATTCTGCTCATAAAATGTTTACCATGAACAAATTTTGGGAACGTTTTTTTTATTTATTTACATACCTGACTCAAGGTTCATCTTATTTAAACCCTCGCTCTTATGCGGTTTTGCACCGAATGCATCATGCATATAGCGATACTGAGAAAGACCCACATTCTCCTCATCACACCGAAAATTTATTTACGATGATGTGGAAAACGAAAGATATTTATAATGCTGTTTTGAACTATAAATATAAAATTGAAGAGCGTTTTGAGAAAGATTTACCAGAGTGGAATTTGATAGACAAAATCGGAGATAACTGGGTTTCTAGATTATTTTGGGCTGTTACTTACATTTCTTTTTACATTATTGGATTCTTTTATTTTGATGTACATTGGGGCTTTTTCTTTTTGCTTCCAATACACTTTTTGATGGGACCAATTCATGGTGCAATTGTAAACTGGAGCGGACATAAATATGGTTATTCAAATTTTGATAACCATGATGAATCAAAAAATTCATTAATATTTGATGTCTTGATGATGGGTGAGTTATTTCAAAACAACCACCATAAGCACCCAATGTCAATTAATTTTGCAAAGAAATGGTATGAATTTGACCCTACTTATCCAGTAATTAAGTTTTTAACTTGGACAAATGTTATTACTCCTAAAAAAGGTTAAAATAATTATTTACAGTTTGTGACTTTTTCATACAAAAAATGCTGAATTCTGAGTTTTATCAGGATTTAGCATTTTTTTTATTTTGATATCAGAACTTATGATGGAGAATTAGCCTTCTCTTCTTCGTCAATGTGACGTTTCATGCTTCGGCAAGTACTTTCTAAGATTTCTATCAATTTCTTGTCTCCTGTTGCATCAGCCAACAATTGTGCTACATTTCCTACAATATCTACTGCAAAATGCTTCATTTCATCGACTGGCATATCTTTTGTCCAAAGATTAATGCCTAGTAAACCACGGTGATAATGGTCCCAAACACCAATCGCAATTGCTCTTGTTTCATTGATTCCTTCATTTGGGTTTTCGGTAGCATCCCAAAAAATTCTTTCAGGAATACGTGTTTCATCTAATTCTATATTAAAATTAATTTCTGATTTTTTCATATTTGATTCTATAACTGTTTTAATAAATAATATATTTTTGGCTGATAAAGTTCAAAATGAATCTATTTGAATTTAAAGTTATTTCAGAAAAAAACACAAATTCTCTTTCGCATGAGAGTACAGGATAGTATTTTTAGCCTCTCAATATTTCTTTGAGATAATTAATTATTGAAAAATTACAATAAAAACTAACCTTTTTACTAAAATGACTGCAATCTTAGGTATTATTTTCCACTTCTTGGGTGGCTTTGCTTCGGGAAGTTTTTACATTCCGTACAAAAAAGTTAAGGGCTGGGCTTGGGAAAGTTATTGGATTGTCGGTGGGCTTTGCTCTTGGTTGATTGTGCCTCCATTGGCTGCATATTTGACCATACCCAATTTTTGGGGAATCATCGCTGGAGAAGCAGGAAATACGCTTTTTTGTACATATTTGATGGGTTTGCTCTGGGGAATTGGTGGTCTTACCTACGGGCTTGGTGTACGTTATTTGGGTGTTTCGCTCGGTAGTTCCATTATTCTAGGTTTATGTTCAGTTTTTGGTTCAATAATTCCTTCTATTTTTTACGATTTTGTACCAACTCCTGGAAAAGACACAATTACTGATTTAATGACTACCAATTGGGGACAAATGGTGCTTTTAGGCCTATTTGTTTGTGTTGTTGGAATTGTGATTTGTGGCAAAGCTGGCGGAATGAAAGACAAAGACCTTGTAGGTGCTAATAAATCTAATGATGAATTTCAAATTTCAAAAGGACTAATTGTTGCTGTTATTTCGGGCGTGCTGAGTGCTTGTTTTAGCTTTGGAATCGAAGCCGGTTCGAGCATGTCCAATGTAGCGAATGAAATTTGGGTTGCACAAAATCCATACCAAGGTGAGTTTTTGTTCAGAAACAATGTTGTTTATATTGTGATTCTTTGGGGTGGACTTACTACCAATTTTATTTGGTGTATGTATCTAAATTTTTCAAACAAGTCTTTTGGGGATTATACAAATTCAAAAACTCATTTGTTGAAAAACTATATTTTCTCAGCAATTGCTGGAACAACCTGGTTTTTGCAATTTTTCTTCTACGGAATGGGTGAAAGTAAACTTGGCAATGGCCCAAGCTCTTGGATTTTGCACATGGCGTTTATTATCCTAGTTGCCAATTCTTGGGGCTTAGTTCTGAAAGAATGGAAAGGCGTTTCTAAGAAAACACTCACAACAATTATTGCAGGAATCTTAACAATTGTTCTTTCAGTTTTGATTGTTGGTTATGGTAATTCATTAAAGTAGTTAATTTATGAATTTAATTTAGCAAGTAAAATCTAAAAAAAGCCACAAAATCATAAGTTTTGTGGCTTTTTTTGTTATTTGATTGATAATTTGTTAATAAGTACTGTAATCAAGAGACTCCAAAAACTCGTTTCAGAATTTCAGTAGTACGAGCCAAAGGGTTTTCTCTAATTCTTGCTTCTTCTTGTTCAACCAAAATAAACAAACCATCAATTGCCTTTTGTGTAGCGTAGCCTTTTAAATCGGGATTTACTTTTTGTGTAAATGGCAACGCATTATAAGTTGTTGCCAAATCTGTATAATATTTTGTTGCTTGAGTTTTTTGAAGTGCTTTATCCATAACAGGCAAAAATGCTTCAATCAAGTTAGTTGAGGTGGTGCGTTTTAAAAACATCGTTGCTGCATTTTTATCGCCACGCAAAACACTCCATGCATCTGAAAACGACATACTCAAAATCGCATTTACAAAAATTGGTTTTGCCTCTTTGGCAGCTTCTTCAGCACCACGATTGAGCGAAACCACAAATTTATCTACTTCACCTCCCAAACCGATTTTACGAAGTGCATTCTCAACTCGTTGAACTTCTGGAGGAAACGGGATTTTAATTTTCGGATTCAGATAGAAACCATTTGTTTTTGAAGCACTATCTGCTCCTTTGTTGATACCCACTTTTAAGGCTTCCTTCAAACCCATTACCACATCATCGTTGGTTAATGTTCCACCGCCTTGCGTTTTACTTAAAACATTATCTAAGACTTTTCCGAAATTAATCTTTTGTCCAGCACAACTTTGAAGCGTCAAAATACTGATTAATATGGAAATAGCGAGTATTCTTTTCATTTGAATGAATTTTCTAATTGTTTTTGTGAATAATTAATTATCTAATTAACGAATCAACAGCGAAAATTGTATTTTTGTGCCGTGAAAGTTTTGAAACCATAAATTTCAGCGTTTATCACACATTTTATTTAAAGTTTTCTATATATGAGACCTATTTTAGCGGAAGTAGTAACAATTGGTGATGAAATTTTGTATGGACAAATTACTGACACCAATACGCAATGGATGAGTACGGAGTTAGATAAAATAGGCATAAAGACAGTTAGGAAATCGTCGGTTGGCGACCAAGAAGATAAGATTTTACAGATTTTGGCTGAAGCCGAAAGTCGTGCTGATATAGTATTATTAACAGGTGGGCTCGGACCAACAAAAGATGATATTACAAAGAAAATGCTTTGTAAATATTTTGATGATGTACTTGTTATCAATGAAGATGCTTTAGGGTTTATTACAGATTTCTTTGTAAAAAGAGGTCGCCCAATGACCGAACTGAATCGTCAGCAAGCAGCTGTTCCGAGCAGGTGTACTTATTTAGCAAATAAAACAGGTACAGCTCCAGGAATGTGGTTTGTGTATAATGGAACAGTATTTGTTTCAATGCCTGGTGTGCCTCACGAAATGAAATATTTGATGTCGAATGAAGTGATTCCTCGACTTAAAGCTTTTTTTGAAACACCAACAATTTATCACAAAATGATTCGCACGATTGGGGTCGGAGAATCGTTTTTAGCTGAAAAAATCGAGTCTTGGGAAGATAATTTACCCGAACATATTAAACTAGCTTATTTACCAAGTTTCGGTCAAGTGAGATTAAGACTTACGGCTGTGGGAATTGATGAAGAACAACTCAAAAAAGATGTTAATGCTGAAATCGAAAAGGTTTTGCCATTGATTGGTACGTCAGTTTTTGGTTATAATAATGATGATTTAGAAATTGCTATTGGTAAAGAATTGAAGAAACAAGGATTAACAGTTTCGGCTGCTGAAAGTTGTACTGGTGGATATATTTCGCACATGTTTACGAAAGTTGCAGGAAGTTCAGCCTATTTCATGGGAAGTGTTGTAAGTTATGATAATTCTGTAAAAATTAATGTTTTAGGTGTAAATTCCGAAACTATTGCCCAATATGGAGCTGTAAGTGAAGAAACTGTGACACAAATGGCAGAAGGTGTAAGGAAATTAATGAAAACCGATTTTGCGATTGCAACAAGTGGGGTAGCTGGTCCGAATGGTGGCACGCCTGACAAACCTGTTGGTACGCTTTGGATTGCTTGTGCTATGGAAGGCCGAACGATCGCAAGAAAAGTTCAAATGGCAAATCAGCGAGATACTAATATTCAGTATGGAAGCGTTGTGGCTTTAAATTTACTCCGAAAAATGATAAACGGAGATTATGAAAGTTAATCTTTTACGAAAGATGTCGTTAAAAAGTGATTGTTATAGAACTATCGTTCATCGTCCGTTGACCGTGGGCAATAATCAAAACTTCAACAAAACATTAAACTATGGCTTTAATTGAAATGATAATGCCCAAAATGGGTGAAAGTATTTTTGAGTGTACAGTTTTAAACTGGCTGAAAAATGTTGGTGATAAAATTGAAGCTGATGATATGATTTTGGAAGTTGCTACTGATAAAATAGACACCGAAATTGGTGCATCTCATTCAGGAATTATTACTGAATTTTTGGTGCAAAAAGGCGAGACAGCCGTAATAGGAAAAGCTGTTTGTATTATTGAAGTAGCTGGAGAAGAAACCACTCAGCCAACAAAAGTAATTGAAGAAACAAAAGTGGAGGAAATAATTGAGCTTGAAAAAATAATGGAAGAACCCATTGGAGATTTCGTAAATTTACTGACTACACAGCCAGTAAATTTAAAGCCTTCAACTTCACCAAATAATAGATTTTACTCGCCTTTGGTATTAAATATTGCCAAAGAGGAAGGTATTTCGTTTGAAGAATTAGATAAAATTGTAGGCACTGGCTTAGAAGGTCGGGTTACTAAAGTCGATATTCTATCATATTTAAAACAAGGTGTTTCTGTATCAGTTTCTGCCCCCGTTGAGCGTATTGTTGTAGTTTCAGGAAGCGACCAAATTATCGAAATGGATAGAATGCGTAAGATGATTGCCCAACGAATGGTAGAATCGAAACACATTGCTCCACATGTTACTTCTTTCGTAGAAACTGACATGACAAACACATCTGTATGGCGAGATAAAACCAAGGCTAAATTTAAGCAAGATACTGGCGAGAATATCACTTTTACACCATTATTGATTGAAGCTGTTGTGAAGGCAATTAAAGACTTCCCGATGATAAATGTGCAAGTTGATGGAGACAAAATTATCAAAAAGGCGAAAATAAATATTGGAATGGCTGTAGCTTTACCAAACGGAAATCTGATTGTACCAGTGATTCACGAAGCAGATTCTTATAGTTTAATTGGTCTAACAAAGAAAATAAATGAACTAGTAAATCGGGCAAGAAATAATAAATTGAAAGCCGATGATTTGGCCGATGGAACACTTACTGTTTCAAATATTGGCTCGTTTGGGAATATTGCAGGTACACCGATTTTGGTTCAACCACAAGTGTCTATTTTAGCTTTTGGTCTAATTCAGAAAAAGGTTTCAGTTATCGAAACCCCACAAGGAGATACAATTGGGATTCGTCAGAAAATGATTATTTCTCATACGTATGACCATAGAGTTGTTGATGGCTCGCTTGGCGGTCAATTTGTAAAACGAGTGTCTGATTATTTAGAGGGTTTTGAAATAGATAGAAGTTTATTCTAAATTGTCTTATTTTGCCTCGAAAATCCAACATCTGGCTTTATTATTACAGTTCATCTAGCTATTATTAGTGAAAAAATTATTGTTTATGGGTTTACAAGTAAAGGCATCGAAGCATCTTCGGTGCCTTTATGATTTAATAATGTTTCAAATCGGAACGGTTTTATCCAAAAAACTTTCATAAATCAAAATAAACACGGAACTTTGAAATATTTTTTATTTTTGGGTTAAACACAAACTCAGAACTCATAACTCCCGAATATGCTTTTCAATTCTTTTGAATTTCTAATATTTTTTCCACTCGTTACCCTCATTTATTTTGCTTTACCGCAAAAATACCGTTGGTTTCATTTGTTGATGGCAAGTTGCGTATTTTATAGTTTTTTTATTCCGATTTACATACTAATTCTATTTTTTACGATTATCATTGATTATTTCGCAGGAATTTTGATTGAAGAATCGCAGGGGAAAAGGCGGAAATCAGCATTGATAATGAGCTTAGTTGCCAATATTGGTGTGCTATCGGTGTTTAAGTACTATAATTTCTTTATTGATAATTTTAATTCAGTCCTCTTTAAAGTTTCTCCCGAAAATCTGCTGCCACATTGGGATATTATTCTGCCAATTGGACTTTCGTTTCATACTTTCCAAGCTATGAGTTATACTATTGAAGTGTATCGTGGCAATCAGAAAGCTGAACGACATTTTGGTATTTATTCCCTCTATGTAATGTTCTATCCGCAGTTGGTGGCAGGTCCAATCGAGCGTCCACAAAATGTGATTCATCAGTTCTACGAGAAACATGAGTTTAGCTACGAATTAGCAAAAAGTGGCTTGCGTTTAATGCTTTGGGGAATGTTTAAAAAAGTTGTTATTGCCGACCGACTTTCAATTTTTGTTAATAAAGTCTATGGTCAGCCATTTGATTTTCAAGGTCTTCCGCTAATCGTTGCAACGATTTTCTTTACTTTTCAAATTTATTGCGACTTTTCAGGTTATTCGGATATTGCCATTGGTTCGGCAAGAATGATGGGTTTAGATTTAATGAAAAACTTCGATAGGCCGTATTTCTCTAAAAACATTTCAGAGTTTTGGCGTAGATGGCACATTTCACTTTCGACTTGGTTTAGAGATTATTTGTACATTCCTCTCGGTGGAAATCGAGTATCTGAATACCGTAGATATTTCAATCTTTTCTTTGTTTTTATGATGTCTGGGCTTTGGCATGGAGCTAGTTGGCATTTTGTGATTTGGGGTGGTTTGCATGGTATATATTTGATTTTTGGACAATTAACCAAATCATTTCAAGATAAAATTTTATCATTTCTTCCATCAAAATTTTTAAGGGATTTTATCAATGTATCGATTACGTTTATTTTAGTTGCCTTTGCTTGGATTTTCTTTGCAGCACATTCAAATGCTGATTCTTTTTATGTTGTCAAAAATATTTTAAAATCAAATTCACATAGTTTATCGCAAATTATTGATTTAATTGGTCAAAATGACCTATATTTAATTATTATTTCTGTAGCAATTTTAGAATTTGTGCACTGGCAACAACGAGGTAATCATATTGTACTCGATTTTGAAAATCGCCCAAAATGGCAGCGTTGGGGTTCATATTACCTGATTTTAATGATGATTTTATGCTTCGGCGTTTATAATAATTCTCAATTTATTTATTTTCAATTTTAGAAAAGAAAATTGATTAAAGAAATCAGAATTGTATGTTAAAGTCTAAATAAGGTGTTTTTAGTATTTTATAATAAACAGTTTACAGTAACCGCACAGGCGGCTCCGTAATAAACAAATAACAAATATGAACGAAGGATTCGACCCAGTTGAAATTGCCGAACTCAAAAAAGAGTGTGAGCAAGAAGGACAAACGTATGTGATAGTTGAAGATGAAGATGGCATGAATGATTCTGGCGAATTTGCACATTTTCAGTTTGTTGGTAAGCACGAAGGCAAAGAAGTTATTTTTGATGCCGTAATGGGCACGCTTCGCCTAAATCATAGTAGTTTGGTCTTTGAAGAAGCCGAAACTCGTATGAAAAAAGCCTATCCAAACTATGTAGAAATTGACAAACGCAAGCCAAACCATAAAGAGGACGAAGATTTGGAGTTGATGCTTGAAGAAATTATCGAAGAATTGGAAGAAGAAGAAGTGGTAAAGGTTTCAGAATTTGTTGAGGTCGAAACCGATTTTGAATACGGCATTGGCTTGGATGTTTCTTTAAATGTTGAGGAAATTACCCATGAAGTAATTGCAAAATTCATCAGCGATTTCAATGCAGGAACACTAGAGCTTGATCCAACGCTATATAGTTTCACAAGCGAAGAAGAGGAATAAATCATATGACGATTTTTTCGACAGACGAGTTACGAATATAGAATGACAAATGATGTTTTATAATTGCTTGAAGAAAATTCGTCAGTCGTCATCTCACAGGCGACCCTGTCAGATTATTCGTCATTTGTAGCCAATCATTCGTCTTTCGAATCATTCGTCATTTTTTTATAATATGGAAAACAAACAAAACGCGAGTTTTCAAGGCACTTCTAATTATGTAGCTACTCGTGAGCTTCAAATTACCGTTAATGCGGCTGTCGCTTTGCAACGACCTTTATTAATTAAAGGTGAACCAGGAACTGGAAAAACCTTATTGGCTTTTGAGGTGGCAAAGGCTCTCAATAAACAATTGTTTACTTGGCACGTAAAATCTACCACATCTGCCCAGCAAGGACTTTATGAATATGATGCCGTTTCTCGGCTCAGAGATTCTCAATTGGGTGATAATCGAGTACATCATGTAGAAAATTATATCAAAAAAGGTAAAATCTGGGAAGCTTTCGATACTGAAGAACAATCGGTTTTATTGATTGATGAAATTGATAAAGCCGATATTGAGTTTCCAAATGATTTATTGCATGAGCTCGACCGTATGGAGTTTTATTGCTACGAACTCAAACAAACCATCAAAGCCAAGCATCGTCCGATAATTATCATTACTTCTAATAATGAAAAAGAACTACCCGATGCTTTTCTTCGCCGTTGTTTCTTCCATTTTATTCGTTTTCCAGATAAAGAAACTATGCAACAAATTGTAGATGTCCATTATCCGAATCTCGAAGAAACATTGCTAATAAACGCTTTTAAAACCTTTTTTGGCATCAGAGAAGTGAAAAATATCAAGAAAAAACCCTCAACAAGCGAACTAATTGATTGGCTGCGATTGCTTTTAATCGGAAAGGTTTCAGCCGAAGATTTAGAAGATTTGAATAAAATGAACCAAATTCCACCCTATCTCGGTGCATTGCTCAAAAATGAATCTGATTATGATTTGTTTAAGGCTTTGAGAGAGAAAGGTGTGAAGTAGGGTAAGTTTTTAACTTGTCAGTTTTCTGATTATTTGATTTACTTGTGATTGTGGTGACAATTTGACAAGTCAAAAATATTTTCTATAATTTATGCTTACCAACTTCTTTTTCTATCTAAGAGAAAATAATCTCAAAGTAAATAATCGAGAGCATCTCACATTGTTGGAAGCACTCGAAAAAGAAGTTGTAGCCTACAGCACCGAAAATTTTTATTTTTTGAGTCGAGCTATTTACGTGAAGCATGAACAAAATCTTGATTTGTTTGATAGACTTTTTGGGCAATTTTTTGACGGAGTCGAACAAATTAAATTAGAAGATTTCTTAAAAATTGATGATAGTTGGTTGATAAACAAGCTATTAAGTGAACTAACTGACGAAGAAAAAGAAGCATTAAAAGCCATTGGAGGTTTGGAAGAATTGCTCGAAAATCTTAAGAAAACCCTCGAAGAACAGAAAGGTCGTCATGAAGGTGGTAGCAAATGGGTTGGTACGGGCGGAACTTCGCCTTTCGGAAATTCGGGAAATAATCCAACGGGTGTTAAAATCGGTGGTAAGGACGGCATGCCATCTAGCGGCAATAAAACTGCTGCTAAAGTTTGGGATAAACGAGAGTTTAAAAACTATGACGATAATCTAGAACTTAATACTCGAAATACTCAGATGGCGTTGCGTCGCTTGCGTATTTTGACTCGTGAAGGTGTCGAGGATGAATTAAATCTTAATGAAACCATCGACCGAACTTGTAATAACGCTGGTTATTTGGATATAAAAATGCAGGCATCTAAACATAATCGGGTAAAGATTCTGCTTTTACTTGATGTTGGTGGTTCGATGGATGATTTTATTGAAGAATGCTCAATGCTTTTTTCGTCTGCAAAACATCAATTTAAGAACTTAGAGTTTTATTATTTTCATAATTGCGTTTACGAAAATTTATGGAAAGATAATGGCCGAAGATATGAAGATAAAATATCAACTTGGGATGTTCTAAATAAATACAATAAAGATTATAAAGTAATTTTCATTGGCGATGCTTCAATGTCGCCTTGGGAGTTATCCGAGCCACGAGGTAGTGTTGAGCATTATAATGTTGAGGCTGGTACTGTTTGGCTCGAAAGATTTAAAAATAAGTTTCCTAATTTGGTTTGGCTCAATCCGATTAATGATGGTTATTGGCAATATACCCACACGATTCAAGAAATTAGAAAATGGTCTGATAGCCGAATGTTTCCGCTGACAATCAATGGTTTAGAAAAAGCAATGAAATGCTTGAAGAATAGTAAACTGAAGTTTATTTAAAGGAAGATTTCGTTAATGGTGGACGCCAATCCGAAAGCTTCCTTTTTTCTACAAATTTATCAAAAATTCCATCGTATCAATTCCATCGGCGAAATCTTCCAGTTTGGGAACTTGGGCTTCGCCAAATCTAAAACTATTCACGATATGAGTATTTGACGAAACCGTACACTGAATTTTTTCAGCATTTTCAGCTAATAATTGTTCTAAATGTGCATCGCTTTCGTAAGTTTCATAAAAACAAACAGAAATTGGCGACACCAAAGCATCATCTTCTTTCAGTAGCAAAAATCCATTATCGAGGTGCGGTATTCTGTTTACTAAATATATAGATTTATTATAATCGTAATTGTTATTGTATTTATGGTGAAGTTGAATTGTACTCCAATATTCAATTGATTCATAAAATTTATCAAAAGTATACCCTGTTGGTACATAAAATTTTGATACATTTCGGCAACCTAATCCAAAATATTGAAAAATATCATTTCCTAAATCAGCTAATTCTGCACGGCTTTCATTGCCATTTAAAATTGCAACAGATGTTCGATTTCGTCGAATAATTCGTGGCTTTGATGCAAAATAATACTCAAAATGTTTAGCGGTATTATCGCTTCCAGTTGTAATAAGTGCATCGGCATCATTGAGCCTTTCAGCAATTATGATTATATTTTTTAGTTTGGGGTCAATTTCGTAGAGTTTGTTGATAAGAAATGACATTGATGCCGTATCGTTTGAACTAAGTTTTAATAAAGCAATATTTCCCGACAAAACCACACATAGTAAATCGTGGAAACCCACGGCTGGAATATTACCAGCCATAACGACACCTATCTTTTTCGGGTTTAAATTATCACTTAAAGCATATTTCTGAGCAAATTTTTCTAATGCTATTTCATTTAAATAAATCTTAGCTATGTTTTCGACTGCCAATTTTACATTATCTTCAGTAAACCAACCATTCTCATTTCGAGTACCTGAAAATAATGGTTTCAAGGCATCGTTGTCTAAATTCTGTGTGATAAAATCGCCAAGTTTTGAAAATGTAATAATATGTTTTTTATATTGCATTATTTTTAGAAAATTATTGTCCGTTTATAAAATCTTACAAAAATACAAGTAAACTGAAACTTTGAAGCCTT
>Ga0209189_1001082_pt1 | contig 20840 bp, 21 predicted proteins | sample C_130820_EF_Meta_FD_187308 | JGI IMG/M metagenome (GOLD analysis project Ga0209189, IMG submission 187308) | Freshwater microbial communities from Lake Croche, Canada to study carbon cycling - C_130820_EF_MetaG (SPAdes) (version 3) | ecosystem: Environmental > Aquatic > Freshwater > Lake... | reverse complement strand
CGTGGCCGCCACCTCGATGCCCACGCGAAAGGCGTCGGCACCCACCGGCGGCAGCTGGTTCGCATCGCGCCATGCGTCGCCCATGGCGTGCATCGCGCCGCGCGCCAGATTGGCGCCGCCTTCTTCGAGCGTGCGGCGTATGACCACCGGGTTGAGAAACACCGAGTTCGATGGCGACACCATGTCCAGCCATTGCCGCGCGGCAAAGTCGACCATGCGCTCGTGGTGCTGCGACACGCCGGGCACGCCGGTGGTGGCGTGCTGCCACCACATCTGCTGCAGCAGCAGCGCCTGCGCGTACCAGACGTAGGGCCGCTCGCGCCACGCCGGATCGTCAAAGCGCTTGTCCTGCGGCAGCGGCTCGATGCACCAGCACACGTCGGCTGGGCCGGCTGCGGCCGCACGCACCCAGCGCATGGCCTGCTGCATGGCGATGTCGGCCAGCTCCCACTGCTTGGCGGGCGAGGCCGCCAGGTGCTGCGACCAGTCTGAATAAGCGCCCAGCACCGTCGATGGCGATATCGGCAGCGCGCTCAGCCCGGGCCACAGCGCCTGCGCCGCGCGCTCGATGCCCTGGTAGTGGGTGAAGGTGTCGGTGGCCGCGCGACGCCGACCCAGCCACGGGCTGCTGCCCGGCTCGCGCACACCGGCAGTCGCCGAAGGCTGCGGTGTCGATGGCAGCGCAACCACGTCGCGAACGTTCATGGGCAGGTCTCCAAGGGCGCATGCGCGAAGCGGCATTCGCTCACACCAATCTATGCGGGGCCGACCGGTGCGCGCTTGCGTTCAATCAGGGGCGTGCGCGATTGCGGCGCTCGCGTTGCTCGCGCTCAACGCCACCGGTGCCGCGCTGCCTAGAGTGGTCGGCACGGGCAGGGCCCGAGCGTGCGGCGCGTGGCCGCGATCAAGGAGTGACCAAGATGAAGAACTGGGTGGTGGTGGCAAACGCCTCGCGCGCTCGCGTGCTCGAAAAGGTCGACACCGGCGACACCGGCGACAAGGCGAACTTCGTCCATGTGGCCGATCTGGTGCACGCCGAAAGCCGTCAAAAAGGAGTCGACCTGGGCACCGACCGGCCTGGCCGTGTCAACCGCATCGGCCACGGCCTGAACAGCAGCGCCTACCCGCCGCACACCGACCCCCGGCATCGCGAGCACGAGCGCTTTGCACAAGAAGTCGCCAAGCTGCTGAGCGACGGCGTGGCCGCCGACCGCTGCGACAGCTTGCTGCTGGTCGCCTCAAACCCCTTTCTCGGCGAACTCAAGAACCACCTGAGCGCCCAGGCCACCAAGGCCATCGTGCGCACCGTGCCCAGCGACTACACGAACCTGCGCGAGTCGGAGCTGGTGCAGCGGCTGGAGTAGTGAGCTGCCTGCGCTCGCGCCAGCAACGCGCGGGTCTTCGGATCGGTGGCCCGGGGCGTCGACACCGACGACAGCGACCTCGACATCCTGATCGACCCCACGCCTGACACCACCCTGTTCGACATCGGCGCCATCCGCTTTGAGTTGGCTGAGCTGCTGGGCATTCCAGTCGATGTGCTCACGCCCAAAGGCCTGCCCGAGAAGTTCCGCGACCTGGTGCTGGCCGAAGCACTTCCGGAATGAGCAAGGCAGCGCCGAGGCTGCTCGACTATCTGGGCCACATCCTGCAGGCCATCGATCGCATCCCATCGGCATCGACCTGCCGACGCCGCAGCAGCAGGTTGCGTTGCTTGCGCAAGCCATGAAAAGCCCGCTGCCCGTTTGAACGGCGCGGCTGACAGGCCGCGCCCGCATGGTGTCGGGCGCTGTCAGTTCAAGTCACGTGCACACCGAAACCGGCCCTCAGGGGCCGGTTTTTTATGGCTTTTCGAGTGGGTGTCGGGCATGGGCTGGTGCCGTGGATGGGTTCGAGCCGCGGTTGGGGTGTGATGAGGCCAACCTCCCGGATTTGTATTCGATTAACATTTTTTACTCGTTACGATTAAACAAACGCGTATTTGAAGCAGATCCGGGTTGGCTTTTTTTGCCGGCTCGTTGCTTCGAATGATCCGCCCCGAAAGCCTCATCAACGACCTCAAGACAACGGAGTACCGGGAATGAAGAAATTTGTCGGATGGCTTGCAGCTGTTCTGATGATCGGTTTGGCGGGCTGCGGCGGCGGTGGTTCGGCCGAGGCGCCGGTCGCGTGTGACGTGACGGGGGCATCCGTCACGGCCGATGACTCCACGGTTCCAGGCTCAACGATCTACACCTTTGACTCCGATGGAACGATCAGTTGCACCACGGCAATGTCCGTTCAGTATCTGGTGGTGGCCGGCGGCGGCGGCACGGGCGGATCGAATGCGGCGGCAGCTACCGGTGGGACCGACGGGCTCGGCGGTGGTGGCGGCGGCGGGGGTTTCTTCGGCAGCAAAGCCGGCGGGGCAGGTGGCCGAGGCGTCGTCATCATTCGCACCGGCCCGCTTTCCCCAGTCTGAGCCCACGGCCGGCTAGCACGCACCTTGCCCGTCACTGCTCTCGTTCAAATAGCGCACCTTGCCGTGCAGCGCCACAACCACCGACGCTGCGAGAGGCAAGCCGCAGGGCAAGTGCTGCGAGCTTGGAAAAACCGTCGAGAACCGTCGCACCGAGCAAAACGCGAAAAGCAATAAAAAAAATTCGAAAGAAAATACAAATATTAAAAATACAATAGATCGAGCAAAACAGACGAGACGGTTGCGACTCGCTAAAAACGAAAGCGGCGAAAATGATGCGTAACCCAAGGTTCCTGCTGGCTGGTCTGCTCACTGCGGTCGGGTTGCTGACGTCGGGCTACGTGGGCGGCTTTACCGAAAAATCCGCCAAACCCCCCACCATGGCCCTGCTCGCAGGCGATCGGTTCAAAGGCGCCTTCGTCGATAAAAAAGGCCCCGCCGCCCGTTTCGAACGGCCGGTTGGCGTTGCCACCGACAGCGAGGGCAATCTCTACGTGGCCGATGAGCTCAACCGCGTCATCCGCAAGATCACCCCCGCCGGAAAGGTCAGCACCTTTGCTGGAACCGGAGCAACCGGTTTCGGGGCAACCGTGGGGTTCAAGGCCCAGGTGGAGCTTGTAGATGGCCACAGATTGAACGCCACCTTCGACCAGCCACTTGCCGTTGCCACCGACAGCGATGACAACGTCTACGTGGCTGACTCCGGCCACAACGCCATCCGCAAGATCGACAAAAAATCAGACGAGGTGTCCACGCTGGCGGTGGGGGGCAGCTTGAAGAGTCCGAGCGGTGTTGCTGTTGACGGCGGCACTGTTTATGTGACCAACTCTGGCGCCAGAACCATCGTCTCGATGCCTTCCACGGGGACCAACCATCAGGTCAGCGTCGTTGCCGGATCAGGAGCGCAAGGCTCTGACGACGGCGTCGGTGCAGCAGCCAGTTTCTTTTACCCATTCGGCATTGCCACCGACAGCGCGGGCAGCCTGTACGTGTCTGATTTGTTCTCAAACACCATCCGCAAGATCACCACTGCCAACAAGGCGGTCAGCACATTCGCGGGATCCCCGCAGGGGCTGGCTGGTGACTATGCCAACGGCTCCGGCGACAACGCGCGCTTCAACAGGCCGCGTGGCATTGCCACCGACAGGGCAGGCAACGTTTATGTGGCCGATCAAGAAAACCAGGTCATCCGCAAGATCACCCCTGAGCGGCACGTGACCACCCTGGCAGGCACAGCCGGGCAGGCCGGATTCAAGCCGGGTTTGCTGCCGGGCATGCTGTTGCTGCCGGCGGCCGTCACTGTTTCCGGCAAGACGCTGTACTCGACTGCCGGTAACGCCGTGGTTTCGATCAACCTGCAGTAACCGCGTCTGGCAAAAAAGCCCGCCGCCCGTCTGATCGACAAGGCGGCGGGAAGGCTGCGGTGGCAGTGGGGATCAGGCCGAGACGGTCAGTTCATTGACCACGTGGCTGATGCCCGGGGCTGACCAGCAGGCACCTTGGACGGCCATGCGCTCGTTCCATGAGTGGACCTTGCCGCGCAGGGTGACGGTCGAGCCGTTGACCATGACTTCGATGTTGCGCGCCTCGCGCTCGGCCTGACGGGTCAGCGCGTCGCGGATGCGGTTGTTCACGTCCACCGGCGGCACCTGCGCGCGCAGCGTGATGCTGTTGGTCACGCCGGTCACGCCGGTCAGCGGGCGCACCGTCTTTTCGCAGGTGCTGCGCTGGTATTCCCAGTCGACTTCGCCGTTCATGGTGACCCAGCCCTTTTCGACCTTGACGCGGATGCGGTCGGCCGGAATGAACACATGCCAGCGAAACGCCGATTCGATGGCCGTGGCGATTTCGGCATCGCTGCGCTTGTGGTCGGGGGCGAGCTTCACGTCGAGCTCGACGGCCACCGCCTTGACGCCTTGCACGCGCTGCACGGCGCGCTCGATGGCGTATTTCTCGGCATAGGTGTCAAGGTGGCCGGTCAGGGTCACGATCGAATCCTTGACTCCCACGCCGACGTTCGTCGAGTTGATGGAGTTGTCCCACTCGAGTTCGTGGGTGATGTCGGTTTTCAGTTGGGCATCGGTCTTCATCGGTGTTTCCTTTCGTGCTGCACAGGGGCTCTGAGGGGGTTCGATCAGTGTCCCGGCGGGCCTGCGCGCAGCCGTTGAGTCAGCGCAACGCGCCGCGTCTGGCAATGCATAGATTGGGCAGTCTTGCAAATCGACTGGAGCCCGGCCATGAAAAAGCCCACCCTGATCACTCTGGGAGTGATTCCGCTGATGCTGGTCTTGCTGATGAGCGTGGCCGCGGCGATGCAGCAATCGACCACGCCCGCAGGCAGCGCCTATGTCAGCGGAGGCGTCAGCGAAGACGAGCGCATCGAGCTGCAAAAAGGCCGCGACCACTACAGCTTGTGGGTGCTGACCGCCGCGCGCAAGTCGGGCGCCTACCTGTCGGATGTGCATCTGACGATCACCGATTCGAACAAGAAAGTCGTCTTCGACGCGCCCATCGACGGGCCCTGGCTGTTTCTTGACCTGCCGCTCGGGCGCTACACGATCGCTGCCACCTACAAGGGCGAGACGCAGCACAACGTGACCACCATCCACGCGGGCGACCACCACCAGGCGATCTTCTATTTCGACACCGGTGACGCCACCTCGGCGGCCATGCCCTGATCGACCATCCAAGGAGCCAGTGATGACCACCCCGTATCAAGACGCAAGAAAGCATTCGCCGCGCATCGGTCTGCTGATCGTGGCGTTCGTGCTGGCCGGCATTCAGGGCTGCCAGAGCACGCCCACCCATCAGGACACCGGCATGGTCATCGGCGGCGTGCTCGGCGGCGCGCTGGGCTCGACGATCGGTGGTGGCCATGGCCAGACCGTGGCCACCGTCATCGGTGCCATCGCCGGAGCCGCCATCGGTGGCGCGGTCGGCCAGTCGATGGACGACTCCGACCGGCTGAAGACCGCGCACGCGCTGGAGACCGTTCGCACCGGTGTACCCGCGCAATGGGTCAACCCCGACACCCGCAACAGCTACACCGTGGTGCCAGAACGCACGTTTGAGCAAGGCGGCACGCCGTGCCGTGAGTACACCGTCGACGCCGTCATCGGTGGCAAGAAGGAAAAGACCGTGGGCACCGCCTGCCGCCAGGCCGATGGCAGCTGGCGCGTGCAGTCGTGAGTCACCCCATGAATGACGAGAGAACCCTGGATGGATATCGCCGTGATACGCAAGATCATTGAAACCTCGAGCGCCGAGATGCTCAGCGAAAAGGCTCGCATTGCCGCAAAGCGCAAGCGCGATCGCGCCGCCGCGCGCACGCCTGCCGCGCGCACGCCTGTGCCCGATGACATGAACGCTGAACCGGTGCTGCTCGAGAGCTACGAGCAGTCGATCGACTCGATCGACTCGATCGACGGGCCGCTCGCCGGCGACGACGGTGAAGAGCCGCTGTCCGACATCGAGGCGCTGCACGAGGCCGAGGCCGAGATCGGCATCGCCACCTGGCTTGACCCCGAAACCGGCGAGCCAGCGCAAGGGGCCTGCCCGCCGCATCTGGACGAGCAATGAGCACTGCGCCGGCCGACGTCGTCGAGCCGCAGCGCCACTTCGACGTGTGCAACGGCGACGCCGACGGCCTGTGCTCAGTGGTGCAGTGGCGGCTGCAGCACCCGGCGCCCGCCACGCTGATCACCGGGCTCAAGCGCGACATCGAGCTGCTCGCGCGGCTGGAGCCCTTCGATGTGCGCGCCGGCGACGAGGTGCTGGTGTGCGATCTGTCCATGCAGCGCAACCGCGCCTGCCTGCGCCGGCTGCTCGAGCACGGCGCGCAGGTCAGCTACTTCGATCACCACGAGGTGCGCGACGCGCTGGTCCACCCGCGGTTGCGCCATCGGCTGAAGTTCGACCACCGCTGCTGCACCAGCTTGCTGATGGACGCCGAGCTGGGCGGCGCGCAGCGGCGCTGGGCGCTGGTCGGCGCCTATGGCGACAACCTCACCGAGGTGGCCGATGCGCTGCCGTGCGACGTCAGCCACCATGAACGCAGCCGCCTGCGAGCGCTCGGCGAGGCGATCAACTACAACTCGTACGGCGACGACGAAGCCGATGTGCACGTGCCGCCGTCACGGCTTTACGAGACCCTGGTGCGCTACCGCGACCCGCTGCGCCTGCTCGAGTGCGAGACGGTGGGTGACGAGTTGATCGAAGCGCGCCGCGCCGACCTCAAGCTGGCTGCCGCCCACACACCGTGCTGGAGTGACGAACACGGCAGCGTCATCGTGCTGCCCGACGCGCCGTGGAGCCGTCGCGTGATCGGCAGCCTGGCCAATCAGCTCGCGAGCGCGCAGCCGCGCGTCGCGCACGCCGTGCTCAAGCCGCGCGCCGAGGGCGGCTATCTGGCCAGCGTGCGCGCGCCTTTGGCCCGACCGCATGGCGCGCATGCGCTGTGCGTGCGCTTTGGTGGCAGCGGACGTGCCGCATCGGCCGGCATCGACCACCTGCCGGGGCATGACCTTCAACGCTTCGTGGGCGAGTTCACGACCACACGCTGGACGGCGCACTGAGCGCCTTGCGGCACATCGCGCGCGCTCATTCGCCGCGAGCGCGCCGCGCAGGGCGTCACAGGTCGGACACCCGCAGCACCACCGGCTGACGCGCACCCGCTCTGATGCGGCGCACCACCGCCGCGACGATTTCACACTGGTGCTGTTGGTACATCTGCGCCACGTCGTCGCAGGCGAGGGCCAGGCTGCCGTAGCGCGCGCGCAGTGACGATTCGGAAACGAAGGCGGTGACCTGATCGGTGCCGATCGGCGCGTCAAAACACAACACGCCGTTGGGCAGATGCGTCGCGGTGGTTGCTGTCATGGTGGGCTCCTTGGTGAGCGGTCATGATGTTGGCAAGGCGCCGCGTGACGATTGAGCGCGGTCAATTTTTGCGGCATGCGACGTCAGCGCGGGCCGTGCGCTGGCTGCAGATGGCTGCAGAACCAGTCGGCCGCCGCGGTGGCCACAGCGTCGAGCGCGCCGGCTTCTTGAAACAGGTGGCTCGCGCGGGGCACCAGCTCGATGCGCTTGACGCAGCGCAGCGCGGTGCAGACCTGACGGTTGAGCTCGAGCACCGGTGCGTCGGCCGCGCCGACCAGCAGCAGCGTGGGCGCCTGCACCTCGCCCAGGATGCGCGTGACCAGATCGGGACGGCCGCCGCGCGACACCACCGCCGACACCCGTGGGCCGAGCCGGGTTTCGGCCAGCAGCGCCGCCGCGCTGGCGTAGCCCGAGCCGAACAGGCCCAGCGGCAGCTCGCGTTGAGGCGAGGGCAGGGCGTCGATGGCCTGCAGCAGGCGATCTGCGAGCAGCGCGATGTCGACAGCGTGGGCGTCGTGATCCGGTTCATCGGGTGCGAGCAACTCGAACTCGAGCGTGTCGAGCCGCCGCAAGCGCAGACGGCGGGCCAGCTCGAGATTGCTGTGGCTGCTGCGCCGAAAGCCGTTGGCATGGGCGAACACCACCACCCCCAGCGCGTCATGCACGCAGCTCAGGACGCCCTGGCGACCACCGTCGCCCACGGCCATGTGCGTGCGCGAGGTGATCAGCCCATCGGCGTGAGCGTCGCCGTGCAGCAGCGTCATGTCAGACGGCGCCCCACGTTCCACGCTCAGGGCTTGGCGGCTTTTTCGAGCGGGGCGCAAGCCGCATGGGTTGACATCTCGTGCGTGGTCTGGCCCTTGGCCTTGGCGCGAGCCATCATTTCGGCATGGTGCTTGTCGAGCATGGCCTGGCACTCTGCGGGGGTCTTCACCGCGCGCATGGCCGCCTGGTGCTGCTGGCGCTCTTCGGCGCTCATCATGGCCCAGCCCTCGGTGTTTTGCTTGCTGCCGTGCCAGCTGTGCATGGGGCCCATGGCAGCTGCGCCCGATGCCGCCGAGGCCGCCATCGGCGACATGGTGCCGGGCGGGGTCATCGGCGGTTCGGCGAAACCACTGGCCGAGATCGACACCAGAAGACCAAAGAACATGAAACGGCCGTAATCGTTCATGGCAAACGCCCTTTGAAAAGTTTGAAGAGTGCATCCTGAGCCGAGGTGAAAAAAGCACGTTGAGGCCGCTCAAGCTCTGCGCGCAGCGTGTTTTCGAGGCGACGGCGATCGCTGGCATTGAGCATCGACAATTCACACAGCTCGGCTCCCCCTAGCCTTCGAAAAATGAGTGTGATGGTCCTTCGACCGGGTGGGTGCTGCGAGCTTGTTGGCCTTCGGGCGAGGGGACACCGGTGAGCAAATCTGCAGATTCCGACAAGAAAGATCTCGTGGCCGCTGAGGCCACCACGCCGACTCAGACGAGCGCCAAGCTCGAGGCCGACACGGCCGCTGCGGCTGCAGCCGACGCCCCGGCGTCGCTGCCCCTATCAACGCGGGAACCAGTTGCCGCACCTGACGCCAGGCCGCTTGTGGCGACCGAGGCGGTCGATCCCGCTGCGGCCAATGACGCCGCGTCGGCCAGGCCGCTGGTGGTGGGCATTGGCGCTTCGGCCGGCGGGCTTGAGGCGCTGGAGGAGTTGCTGCGCGCGATGCCCGCCGACAGCGGCCACGCGTTCGTGATCGTGCAGCACCTCGACCCCACGCATCACAGCCTGCTCACCGAGATCTTGCAGCGCGCCACGCTGATGCCGGTCGCCGAGGCCACTGACAAGGTCGAGGTGCAGCCCAACCATGTGTACGTGATCCCGCCCAACCGCGACATGCTGATCCTTCAGGGCCATTTGCGGCTGCACCCGCCGCAAGAGCCCCACGGTCTGCGCATGCCCATCGATTTGTTCTTGCGTTCGCTGGCCAACGACCAAACCGAACATGCCGTGGCCATCATCGTTTCGGGATCGGGCAGCGACGGCGCTCTGGGCATGCGTGCGGTGTATGGCGCTGGCGGGCTGTGTCTGGCGCAAGACCCCGACACCGCCAAGTTCGGCGGCATGCCGCAAAGCGCCATCCAGTCGGGTTACGTGAACCAGGTCCTGCCGCTCGAGCAGATGCCAGCCGCCCTGAGCGCTGCGGCCCAGACGCTGAAGCCAAGCGCCGAGGGCAAGAGCGACCAGACAGGGGGCTCTGACCAGCCCAAAAAGGGTCTGGATCGCATCCTCGCGCTGCTGCGCGCGGGTTGCCGCCACGACTTCACCCAGTACAAGCGCAACACCCTGCGCCGGCGCATCGAGCGGCGCATGGTGGTCCGGTCGATGAGCGACATGTCGGCCTACTCGCGCTACCTGGAGCAGCAACCCAGCGAGTTGAAGTTGCTGTTTCGCGAAATGCTGATCAACGTGACCAGCTTCTTTCGCGACCCCGAAGCGTTCAAGCTGCTCAAGACCGAGATCTTGCCGCCGATGCTCAAGGACCGCAGCTTCGACAACCCGCTGCGCATCTGGGTGGCTGGCTGCTCCACCGGTGAAGAGGCCTATTCGATCGCCATGGTGCTGCGCGAGTTGATGGATGAAGCCGACCCGCAGTTCAGGGTGCAGCTGTATGCCACCGACCTGGATGACGAGGCGATCGCGACCGCAAGGGCGGCGCGTTACCCGAGCAACATCGCGCAGGACGTCGGGGCCGAGCGGCTGCGCCGGTTCTTTCTGCTCGACAACAACGAATACGTCGTCAAGAAAGATGTGCGCGAGATGGTGGTCTTTGCGGTGCAGAACCTGGCGCAGGATCCGCCGTTCACGCGGCTTGACCTGCTGTCGTGCCGCAACGTCATGATCTACATGGAGTCCGAGCTGCAGGCCCGCTTGATACCGGCGTTTCACTATGCGCTGAAGGTGGGCGGGGTGCTGCTGCTGTCGCCGGCTGAGAGCATTGGCAACCAGACCGAACTGTTCGAGCCCGTGAACCGCCAGTGGAACTTTTACCGCGCGCGGCCGAGCTTTGCGTCGACGCGATCGATGCTCAACGCCGGGATAAGCTGGTCGGTGCAGCCACAGCTGGCCAAGGACATGGGGATGGCGCAGCGCACCCGCGACATCGTCAACCTGGCCGAGGTGGCCAAGCGTGCGTTGCTGCATTCGTTTGCGCCACCGGCGGTGCTGACCGACCAGCACGGCGAGGTGCTCTTCGTGCACGGCGAGACCGGCCGCTTTCTGCGCCTGGCTCCCGGCGCGCCCACGCACAACGTGCTCGAGATGGCCCACGAGGGGCTGGACATGCCTTTGCGCGAAGCCCTGCGCCACCCCGACACCCTGGGCCTGGGCACGCTCGTGCAGCACGTCAACGTTCGCACCGAGGCGGCCTCGGTCCCGGTGGAGCTGGGCGTGCGCGTGCTGGCCGAGTCGTGGGCAGGCCGCCCGCTGGTCCTGATCACCTTTGCTGAATTGGCCCCGCCGATGTCGGCGATCGCCTCGAGCAAGCCAAGGGCGCGTGCGGTGCCCGAGCAAGTGGCCGAGCTCACCGGCGAACTCGAGCGCGCCAAGCAGCGCACGAAGCTGCTGCTCGAGGAGCAGCAGGCCACCACCGAAGAGCTCAAGTCGATCAACGAGGAGCTGCAGTCGACCAACGAGGAACTGCAGTCGACCAACGAAGAGCTCGAGACCTCGAAGGAAGAACTGCAGTCGGTCAATGAAGAACTGCTGACGGTCAACGCCGAACTGCACGCCAAGATCGAGCAGATGTCGGGCATGCAAGACGACATGAAGAACCTGCTCGACAACATCCGCGTGGGCACGGTGTTTCTCGATCGCAACCTGATGATTCGCCGGTTCACCAAAGAAGCGACCAAGGCCTATCGGCTGCTGGCCAGCGACCTGGGGCGTCCGCTTGCCGACATTCGCACCGAGCTCACGGGCGGCGACCCGATCGCCGATGCAACCCAGGTGATCGACACGCTGGTGCCGGTCGAGCGCGAACTCAGCTTGCCCGATGGCAGCTGGTACCTGGCGCGCACCCAGCCCTATCGCACGGTGGACAACGTGATCGACGGCGTGGTGCTGACCTTCACCGACATCACCGAGCGGGTGCATTCGATGGCCAACCAGCAAGCGCGCGATCTGGCCGTGGCAGTGGTGGACACCGTGCCCGAGCCGCTGCTGGTGCTCGACGACAAGTTCACGGTGGTGTCGGCCAACCGGTCGTACTTTCGCAAGTTCGGCGGCGCGCCGGACACGGTGCTGGGCCAGTCGATGTTCCTCATCGGCGAAGAGCAGTGGAACGACAAGAAGATCCACGAGATTCTTGAAGTGCTGCTGCCGCGCGACCAGCACATCGATGGCGTGGTGATCGAGCATGAGTTTGGCCGCCTCGGCAAGATGAGGCTGCGCCTGGCCGCCCACCGCGTGGTGCTGCCAGCCAAGAGCGGCGAGCTGATGCTGCTGGTGATCGAGGACCTGGGTTTGGGTGTGGGTGAGCAGGCCGCCCCCGCATGAAAAAACGCGCCCGGCCACTGCACGAGCAGCCACAGCCCGCCTTGAGCGTGGTGGCGGCCATGGGGCGGTGGCAGGGCGCCGAGCGCAGAACCGCTCAGCAGCCGCTGATCGATCGGCTCAGCCACGATCTGCAGGTGCACCAGATCGAGCTGGAGATGCAAAACGAGTCGCTCAGGGCCGCGCAGCTGGCACTGCAAGCCGCGCGCGATCGCTACGCCGATCTGTACGACCAGGCGCCGGTGGGCTACTTCACCGTGGGCGACGATGGGCTGGTGGTCGAGGGTAATCGGTGCGGTGCGAAGTTGCTGGGCATCGCCCACGGGCGTCTTGAGGGGCAGCGGCTTTCGGCCTTTGTGGCACCTGAGAGCTTGACGAACTGGGATCGCTTCATGGTCAGCACGCTGCGCGATGGCGGCGAGCCCGGCCGCATCGAATTGCGCATGAAGGGCGCGCTCGGGGAAAGCTTTCGCGCGCGCATCGACGGGGTTCGGGCACAGCCGTCTGGCGGCAGGCCGTGCCTGCGCATCACGCTGATCGACATCGAGCAAACCAAGCGGCTCGAAGCCGAGTTGCGGCTGGCCGCGGCTGCCTTCAACACCCAAGAAGGCATCATGATCACCTCGGCCGACGGCGTGATCGAGCGGGTGAACCAGGCCTTCACGCGCATCACCGGCTACAGCGCCGAAGAGGCCATCGGCCAGCGCGGCAGCCTGATGCACTCGGGCTTGCAGGACGCGAGCTTTTACGAAGACATGTGGCAGCGGCTGCTGCGCGATGGCCAGTGGGCCGGCGAGCTGTGGAACCGGCGCAAGTCGGGCGAGGTGTATCCGCAGTGGCTGTCCATCACCGAGGTGGCCGGCGACAACGGCAACCCGCTGCATTACGTGGGCACCATGGTGGACATCACCGAGCGCAAGGAGCGCGAGCGCGAGATCGCGCAGCTGGCGTTTTTTGATCCGCTGACTGATCTGCCCAACCGCCGGCTCATGAAAGACCGGCTGCAGCAAGCGCTCAGCGCGTGCCAGCGCTCCAAGCGCGAGGGCGCACTGATGTTCATTGACATCGACCGCTTCAAGCAGATCAACGACAGCTTGGGCCATGCCTTGGGCGACGCGCTGCTCAGGCAGGCTGCCAAGCGGCTGGTGGCCTGCGTGCGCGAGGGCGACACGGTGGCGCGCCTGGGTGGTGACGAGTTCGTGGTGATGCTGCCGCCCAGCCTGAGCGGCACGCCCCATTCGTCGGTGGCGCAGGCCACGGCCATCGGCGAAAAGATTCTGGCGGCCATGCGACTGCCCTACGAGGTGGGCGGGGCCGAGTTGCAATCGAGTGCGAGCATCGGCATCACGCTGTTTGGCGATGAATCGGGCGGCGTGGACGAGATGCTCAAGCGCGCCGACCAGGCCATGTACCAGGCCAAGGCCGCCGGTCGCGATGCGCTGCGCTTTTTCGATGAGGCGCAGCAGGCCAAACTGCAGGGCCGAGCGGCCATCGAGGCCGATCTGCGCGTGGCGATGACGCAGGGCCAGTTGGTGATGTACTACCAGCCGGCGGTGGACACGGCGGGTCGGGTGGTCGGTGCCGAGGCGCTGATGCGCTGGCAGCATCCACAGCACGGCCTGATGCTGCCCGACGAGTTCATCGGCGTGGCCGAAGACAGCGGTCTGATCATCCCGATGGGGCTGTGGGCGCTGCAAACCGCCTGCGCGCAGCTCGAGGCCTGGGCGTCGGACGCGGTGATGGGCCAGCTCAACGTGTCGGTCAATGTGTGCGCCATGCAACTGCTGGATGGCGATTTCGTCTCGCAGGTGCTGGGGGTGCTCAAGCGCCACCACGTGCAGCCGGCGCGGCTCAAGCTGGAGCTGACCGAATCGGTGCTGCTGCACGATGTGGACGACACCATCGCCAAGATGCGCGAACTCAAGTCGCGCGGCGTGGGGTTTTCGCTCGATGACTTTGGCACCGGTTACTCATCGCTGGCCTATCTGAAGCGCCTGCCGCTCGATCAGCTGAAGATAGACCGGTCGTTCGTCAACGACATGGTCACCAAGCCGCACGACGCGGCCATCGTGCACACCATCATCGATCTGGGCCGCAGCCTGGGGCTGACGGTGATATCCGAAGGCGTCGAGACCCGCGCGCAGCGCGAACTGCTCACGCACATGGGCTGCCAGGCCTTTCAGGGCCGGCTGTTTGGCATGCCAATGGCGGCCGGCGAACTGCGCGCGATGGCCGTGGCCACGCAGCCCGAAGCGCGCGTCAGCCAGGTCTGAAAAAAGGTCTGACAAAGACCTGAGCCTGCTCAATGTCTTGCGCTCACGCAAGGCTAATCTGACACCCGAAACACGCATCGGGTGATGAGCGCCGCACGGCGCCTCGCACCGGTTTCGCAACCGAAATGCAGCAGGCGTTTGGCACATGAAATTCTTTGACTCGCACACAGGCTCGGCCAGTTATTCGTTTCCCGGCGTCACGCTGGGGCAAAACGTGCGGATCTTTCATCCGCAGCTGGTCAACATGTACGGCTGCGCCGTGGGCGACGACAGCCGCATCGGCACCTTCGTCGAGATCCAGAAGGGCGCGGTGATTGGCGCGCGCTGCAAGGTGTCGTCGCACAGCTTCATCTGCGAGGGCGTGCACATCGAAGACGAGGTGTTCATCGGCCACGGCGTGATGTTCACCAACGACCGCCGCCCGCAGGCCACCAACGCCGACGGCTCGCCGCAAAGCGAGGCCGACTGGGCGGTGCTGCCCACCTTGGTGAAGCAGCGCGCATCCATCGGCAGCAACGCCACCGTGATGTGCGGTTTGACCATCGGCGTGAATGCGCTGGTGGGCGCCGGCGCGGTGGTCACGCGCGATGTGCCTGACTTCGCCATCGTCGCCGGCGTGCCGGCGCGCGTGATCGGCGACACGCGCAACCCGGTTGCATCGACACCCCAACCACCCACCCACGCCGCACAGGCGTCCACCGACCTCGAGGGCTCTTACACATGATCAACATCGGCATCATCGGCTACGGCTACTGGGGCCCGAACCTGGTTCGAAACTTTGCGGAAACACCCGGTGCGCGGGTGTCGTGGGTGTCCGATCTGGACCCGGCCAAGCTCGAACTGGTGCAGCGGCGCTTTCCGGCGGTGGGCGTGACGACCCACTACCGCGAACTGCTCGACGACCCCAACACCGACGCCATCGCGATCGCCACGCCGGTGCACACGCACTACGAGATCGCGCTCGAAGCGCTGCGTGCGGGCAAGCACGTGTGGCTTGAAAAGCCCATGACCGAGACCTCGGTGCAAGCGCGCCGGCTGGTCGAGGAGGCCGAGCGCCAAAAGCGCGTGCTGCTGGTCGACCACACGTTTTTGTACACCGGCTCGGTGATGAAGATGAGCGAGCTGATCCACAGCGGCGAGGTCGGGCGCATCTACTACTACGACTCGACGCGGGTGAATCTGGGGCTGTTCCAGCGCGACGTGAGCGTGATCTCGGACCTGGCGGTGCACGACTTCTCGATCCTGGACTACCTGCTGGCCGAGCACCCGGTGGCGGTGTCGGCCAGCGGCACCAACCACTTTCCAGAGACGCCCGAGAACCTGGCCTATGTGACGCTGTTCTACGACTCGGGAACCATCGCCCACGCCAACGTGAGCTGGCTGGCACCGGTGAAGGTGCGGCAGATTTTGCTGGGCGGCAGCAAGAAGATGATCATCTACGACGACCTCGATCCGAGCGAAAAGATCAAGGTCTACGACAAGGGCGTCGACTTCACCGACGACCCGAAAAAGATCGAGCAAATGCGTGTGGGCTACCGCACCGGCGACATGTGGGCGCCGCAGCTCGAGGTGACCGAAGCACTGCGCGTGGAATGCGCGCACTTCGTCGACTGCATCAACACGCACAAGGTGCCCCGGTCCGACGGCAAGCTGGGCCTGCGCGTGGTCGAAATCATCGAGGCGGCCAACCGCTCGATGCGCAACAAGGGTGAAACCGTCTACCTGCAACCTCAAGGGAGCGCACTGTGATTCCGTTTGTCGATCTGAAAGCCCAATACGAAAGCATCAAGCCGCAAGTCAACGCCGCCATTCAGGGCGTGCTCGACAGTTGCTCGTTCACCCTCGGCCCTGAAGTGGCGGCCTTCGAGCAGGCGTTTGCTGCCTACAGCCAGGCCGCGCACGGCATCGCGGTGAACACCGGCACCAGCGCGCTGCATCTGGCGCTGCTGGCCGCCGGTGTGGGCCGCGGCGACGAGGTGATCACCGTGCCGTTCACCTTCGTGGCAACGGCTTCGGCGATCGACTACACCGGCGCGCGGCCGGTGTTTGTCGACATCGATCCGCAGACCTACACCATGGACCCCAAGGCGCTCGAGGCGGCCATCACCGAGCGCACGCGCGCCATCATTCCGGTGCACCTGTACGGCCAGCCGGCCGACATGGACCCCATCATGGCGATTGCCGAACGCCACGGGCTGGTGGTGATCGAAGACGCCGCGCAGGCGCACCGCGCCGAATACAAGGGCCACCGCGTGGGCAGCATCGGCGACATGGGCTGCTTCAGCTTTTACCCCGGCAAGAACCTGGGTGCCTACGGCGAGGGCGGCATGGTCACCACCGACAGCGCGGCCCACGACCGCACCATCCGCATGCTGCGCGACTGGGGCGCCGAGAAGAAGTACCACCACGTGCTCAAGGGCTACAACTTCCGCATGGAAGCCATCCAGGGCGCGGTGCTGCGCGTGAAGCTGCCGCACCTGGACGCCTGGACCGAAGCGCGCCGCGCGGCCGCGGCCCACTACGACCGGCTGCTGGCCGGCAGCGGCATCCCGACACCCAAGGCCATGGCCTATGCGCACCACGTCTATCACGTGTATGCCATCCGCACGGCGCACCGCGCCGAGTGGCAGCAAGCGCTGATGGCCAAGGGCATCCACACCGGCATTCACTACCCGATTCCGGTTCACCTGCTGCCGGCGTTTGCCGATCTGGGCTACCGCGAGGGACAGTTTCCGCACGCCGAGAAGGCTGCGCGCGAGGTGCTGTCGCTGCCGATGTTTCCGGAGCTGACCGAAGCGCAGTGCGAAGAAGTGGTCGCGGCCTTGCTGCTGTTGCGCACCAACGATTCGGCCGAGGCGAAGATGATGGCCTACGCGCTGTGACCCATGGCCACGCCGTTGTTGATCTTTCCGTACAACGGCAATGCCCTGGAAGCGCTGGATGCGCTGGGCGATGAGTTCGAGCTGATCGGCTTCATCGACGACACGGCTGAAAAGCAGGGGCCATGCGCACACGGCTTCGGCGTGTTCCCGCGCGCCGCGCTGCGCCTGTGGCCCAACGTGAAGGTGCTGGCCGTGCCGGGCAGCGCAGCCACTTTCATCCAGCGCCGAAGGCTCATCGAGAGCCTGGACATCGAGCCGGCGCGCTACGCCACGGTGATTCACCCGACCGCGCGGGTGTCACGCCTGGCCAAGGTGGGCCACAACACGCTGGTGCTGGCCGGTGCGGTGATCACCAGCAACGCCACCGTCGGCGACCACGTGTGCGTGCTGCCCAACAGCGTGGTGCACCACGACAGCCACGTGGGCTCATGGACCCTGATCGGCTCGAACGTGACCGTGGCCGGCCACACCCGCGTGGGCGAGAACTGCTACATCGGCAGCGGCAGCGCCATCAAGGACGGCCTGACCCTGGGCGACCGCACCCTGGTGGGCCTGGGCAGCACCGTGATCCGCGACACCCCACCCGACAGCCGCGTGGCAGGCTGTCCGGCGAGGCAGCTTTGAGGGACTTGAACAGCCATCTCCCGCCAGCGGGAGATGGTGTCTTGGCTCCCTCTCCCGCCCAGCGGGAGAGGGCTGGGGTGAGGGTGATTAACTCCCTCTCCCGCTCGCGGGAGAGGGCTGGGGTGAGGGTCGCGGGGATGAAGCAACCCTCACCCTAACCCTCTCCCTGAGGGAGAGGGAACTTGAATGACTCCCTCTCCCTCAGGGAGAGGGGACTTGAATAGCCATCTCCCGCCAGCCGGCGATGGTGTCTCGACTCCCTCTCCCGCCCAGCGGGAGAGGGCTGGGGTGAGGGTGTGGCCGCCGCTCAGGGATGCTCACAACCAGCACCGAGCTGATCTGGATCACCGGCACGGTGTCGGTGCAGTTCGGCACGTGGGCCATGATGGCCGCCGGCCAGACCCAGCTTGACTGTATCTCATACGCGATACAAAATGAGCTCAAACGGAGGTTCTGACCATGGCCCATTCATCGATGCTGCACGTGCGGGTGGACGACGAAATCAAGGCGCAAGCCAGCGTGGCGCTGGAAGCCATGGGGCTTTCGGTGTCGGATGCCGTGCGCATCTTGCTTAAGCGCGTGGTCAACGATCAGGCCTTTCCGCTCGAGCTCAAGGTGCCCAACGCGCAAACCCGCGAGGCGATGGAAGAAGCCCGCGCCATGGCCGCGCAGCGGGCCGCCCGTTTCGAGTCTGCCGACGACTTGATCGATGGCCTCGAAAAAGCCCGCAAGCCGTAAGCGGGCCACGCCGCCCAGAGCGTGCGACCACACCAGGGCCTTTCTCAAGGACTGGGAGCGCCTGAGCCGATCGGGCCGCTACGACCTGAGCCGGCTGAAGCAGGCAATGCTGCTGCTCGTGGCCAACGATGCCCCTTTGGGCCCCGAGTGGCTGGACCACCCGCTGAAGGGCGATTGGGCCGATCACCGCGAGTGTCACATCGGCGGCGATTTCCTGCTGATCTATCGGCTGGAGGGTGACGCCATCATCTTTGTGCGTGCGGGAACGCACTCGGAGTTGTTCGAGGACTGAGCCGCGGGTGAGGTGCGCGACGGCTCGTCAACACGCTGTCGCTGCGCTATCGCGCCTTGATGTCCGTCATGGCGAGTCGTTCAACTCGTAGCTGGTGCTGCGGCCACCCGCCTCTGATTTGCGCAAAGTGCCGCGCGCGAGCAGTTCGGTGATGTCGCGCAGCGCGGTGTCTGGCGAGCACTTGGCGATGGCTGCCCATTTGCTGCTGGTGAGCTTGCCCTCGAAGCCCTCAAGCAGCCGATGCAGCAGCTTGACCTGTCGCTCGTTCAGCGGCACCGAACCGGGGGCTGTCCAGCGCTGCCACAAGCGCGTGCGGGCCAGCACGGTGTCGAGCGTGTGGTGTGAGTGATCGACGGCGCGGTGCAAGGTGTCGACGAACCAGGCGAGCCACTCGGTGACATCGAGTGAGCGCTTCTGTGTGCGTTCCAGGGTGTCGTAATAGGCCTTGCGCTCGCGCTGGATCTGCGCCGACAGGCTGTAAAAACGCTGAGCGCTGCCATCTGCGCGGGCCAGGAACAGGTCGCCGATGGCGCGTGCGATGCGGCCGTTGCCGTCGTCGAATGGGTGCAAGGTGACGAACCACAGGTGCGCCAGAGCGGCCTTGATGAGCGGCGGCTCGCTCGAGGGGCCGTTGGCCCAGTCGATGAAGCGCTCGGTCTCGGATGCAAGCCGATCGGCCGGGGGTGCCTCGAAGTGCACGCGTTGGCGCCCCGGCGGGCCGCTGACCACTTGCATCGGGCCGTTGGCATCGTCGCGCCAGCCGCCCACCTTGATGCGCACCAGGCCCGAGTGGCCGGTGGGAAAGAGCGCTGCGTGCCAGCCGAACAGGCGATCGCGGGTGAGCGGATCGCTGCTGCGGCTGGTGGCGTCGAGCACCATGTCGACCACGCCCTCCACATGACGGTCCACCGGGGCCAGGGCGCCGATGTCGACACCCAGGCGGCGGGCGATGGACGAGCGCACCGACTCGACGTTGAGCTGCTCGCCCTCGATCTCGCTGGTCTTGATGACGTCGTCGGTCAGCGCCGACAGGCTGGCCTGATCGCGCAGCGCCATGCCGACATCGGCCAGCCGCCCCATCAGCAAACCTTGGGCACGGCTGACGTCGGCCATCGGTTGGGCCAGCACAGTCAGGTCGTAGCGCCACGCCGGCCAGTCGCTGGCCTGCCAAATGTAGGTTTTATCGCCGCGGTTCATGCGGAGATTGTGGGGGCATTCTCTGCAAGCAAGGGCTATTCACCGCATCATGTGCGGCAATAGGGCGTGTTTTTCGCCGCACCGCTGGCGGTGTGGGCGTCATGGCGATGCCTTTGGCGACGCCAGCCCCGCGCGGGAATGCAACCCTCACCCTAGCCCTCTCCCACAAGTGGGAGAGGGGACTTCAATAACCATCGCCCGCCAGCGGGAGATGGTGTCTTGGCTCCCTCTCCCGCCCGCGGGAGATGGTGTCTTGGCTCCCTCTCCCGCTCTGCGGGAGAGGGCTGGGGTGAGGGTGATGGGGGATGAATGCAACCCTCACCCTAACCCTCTCCCTCAGGGAGAGGGGACTTGAATGACGCCCTCTCCCTCAGGGAGAGGGGACTTGAATGACGCTCTCTCCCTCAGGAAGAGGGCCGGCTTGGCGGTGCTGCCTCAGCCGCCCCTGATTTCAGCGCTTGATCCGGCTGATCTTGGTGCCCTCGATGCTCAGGCTGGCCATCAGGCCTTCCTGGTTCAGGATGAAGGCGTAGGCGTCGTCTTTCAGGGTGGAGGTGGTCAGGTTCTTGGCCACGCCCTCGTTGACCATGACCAGGGTGGGGCCCACGCCGAACTCCCAGCCCTTGGTGTCTTCGAGGTACTTCACCGCCTTTTCGCTCATCAGAAAGACCACATAGGCAAACGACTCGCCGCCGGCTTGCAGGCCCCACGAGCCGGTGACCGAGTTGTAGTAGTCGACCACGCGCCCGCCGCGCATGAAAACGCCTTCGCCATAGGCGCCGCCAAACACCAGCCCGGCCTTGATGATCTTCGGGAAGACCAGCATGGCCTTGGAGCGGTTGCCGATCATCGCGGCGGTGGGGTTTTGTTTGTAAAGGTTGGCCAGCGTCTGGTCGGCGTCCTTGTGCAGGTCATCGGCAGTGGCTGCAAGCGCACGGCTGGCGCTTGCGCCCAGCACGCTGGCGGCC
>Ga0209189_1001078_pt1 | contig 20878 bp, 13 predicted proteins | sample C_130820_EF_Meta_FD_187308 | JGI IMG/M metagenome (GOLD analysis project Ga0209189, IMG submission 187308) | Freshwater microbial communities from Lake Croche, Canada to study carbon cycling - C_130820_EF_MetaG (SPAdes) (version 3) | ecosystem: Environmental > Aquatic > Freshwater > Lake... | reverse complement strand
CCCCGAGCGCCGCCCGAAGCGCGGCGTTCGGGCCGTAGTAGTCGGCGGCCGCCTGCGGCACGACCACGATCTCGAACGTGGCGTCCAAGGCGTCGCCCGGCAGGAGCCGGTCCACGCCCGGCGGCGGCACGACGTCGATCGTCGACGTCGCCGTGCCCCGGGCGACGACGCCGTGCTCCGCGAGCCACGGCCGCGCGTCGCGGCCCCCGAGCCGGGCGGTCCACGAGCGGATCACGAGGCCGCGGTCGGCCCGCGGGCCCGCGCCGTCCTGCGGCCGCGGCGCCGCCTCGTGGAGCGACGCCCAGGGCACGCGGCCGCGGCACTCGACCGGCTCGGTGCGGTAGGCGTCGCCCCCCCACTGCGTGGCCCACTCACGGTGCATGCCGGTCTCGTCGCCGACGGCCATCTTCCGCTCGCCCGTGTAGCTGTAGGTGTCGGCGCCGATCTGGAAGAGCACGAGCCGGGAGAACTCGACGGGCTCGCGGACCTGCATCCGCACGCGGCAGGTGGCGCGGACGACGTCGTCGCCGCGGGCGAGGCTCGTCGTCGCGGCGTGCTCGATGGCCGCGCCGATCCGGCCGGCGTAGGTGACCTCCGTGAGGCAGGGGCCGTGCCGCTCGTAGGCCGTCTTCATGCGGGCGTGCGGGAGCCGCCGGCCCGCGGGATCGAACACGCGGAGGAAGTCGCCCCCGCCGACGTTGTGCGTCCAGCCCCACGGCCGGCCCTCGCGCATCGACGCGACCAGCAGCGGCCGCACGTCGAGGATCGAGCACTCCCCCTGCACCTGGTCGGGCTCGAAGCAGATCGTCTCTCCCCAGGCGCCGATCGCGGCTTCGTCCCACTGCTGGTTCGACCCCCAGCCGAGCAGCGAGAGCTGCGCGTGCGACGCCGCCGGCAGCCCGCCCCAGTGCCCGTAGGCGATCGCGAGCTCGAGCTCCACCGTCGACCGAGGCGGCAGCCGCACGAGCGTGAAGCCGTGGAGCCACGTGCCCGCGTGGGGCGCGCCCTCCGGCCGACCGTGCCAGTTCTTCGAGAGTTGCACCGGGATGCCGGTCGGGTGGCCGTCGCGGTCGCGGAGCACCGCCGTGATGCCGGTGACGGGCGACCCCACCCCCTGCCGCATGCCGGCGGCCGACTTGGCGAAGAGCAGCCGGGCCACCGTCGCGGCGTCGCCGGGATTCCTGAGCTCGAGCCGCACGCGCTCGAGGAGGTCGTTCCGCGGATCGACGACGGCCGCCGGCCCGCCGGCCGGCGATGCGGGCCGTTTCTCGGGCGGTTGTGCGGGCGGCTGTGCGGGCGGCTGTGCGGGCGGTTGTGCGGGCGGTTGTGCGGGCGGCTGTGCGGGCGGCTGTGCGGGCGGCTGTACGACGGGAGGCACGGTCTGCGGCACGGTGTCGAGATCGATCCGCATCCAGCCACGGACGGCGTCGACCGCGACGGGCAGAGGGGCGAGGTCGGGGAGTGCGAGCGCCCGCACGCTCGGCTCTGGCGCGGGGGGCGGTTCGTCCCGGGGGGCGGCGGCGGGATCGAACGCCACGCCCACCTCCTGCCAGGCCGCAGGCTGTGCGGCCGACGTCGTGACCGCGATCCGGCGTTCGAGCACGCGGCCGCCCGTCGCGAGCCGGATCGTGGCCGTGGCGTCACGCCAGGCGGCGTCGGGCCGCACCGCGAGCACGATGGCGAGCCGGTCGGGCCAGCAGGTCGTCTCGAGCCTGGCCTCCGCCTCGAGCCGGCGGCCGTCGTCCGCCGCGAAGGCGAGCCCGGTGACGTCGGCCCGCGCGAGAAACCTGCCCGCCTCGACGAGCCGCGGGCCGGCGTGCTCGCTCCAGGCGCCGCCGGAGGTGCAGCGGTAGGTGACGCCTCCTTCGCTGATCGTGAGCACGAGTTCCGCCGGCGGCAGGCCGAGGATCGCCTCGTTGCCGGCGCGGGCGGTGGCGAGGTAGTCGGGCGGGCCGTCTTGCGCCGCGGCGGCGAGCGGGCCGAGGTGGGGGATGCGCATGGCCGCCGTGTCGAGCACGAAGCCATAGCGTCCGGTCTGCACGCACCGCTGCCACGGAACGCCCGCCACCCGCGCGGGAAATCCGTCGCGCCACCAGGTGACCGTGTGGTCGACCGCGGTCGGCCGGATCGCCGGGTCGATGACCGCAACGCCGACCGCGGCGCCGACCGGGTCGGCGCCGAGCCCGGCCGGCGTCACGAGGGCGAGCGTGGTGATGGTCAGTGTGGTGAGCGCCAGTGTGGTGAGGGCCAGCGTCGCCGCCCGCGCGGCGGTGGTGGCACGACGCATGGACTGCTCTCCGGATGGGAAGGGGGCGGGCCCGCGGCGCGGGCCGCCGTTCGTCAACCGACGCGGAGCCGGACGGTTTCGATCGCCGCGTGCCCGGACTTCTGAAACGGGTTCGGCAGCGGCTGGCCGATGCCGCGGCCGTCGACCGTGCGGCTGCGCAGCGCGTAGTCGCCCGCCGGGAGCCCTGGCAGCAGGATCGCCCAGTGCACCATCGCCAGCCGCATCGGCCACGTGAGCGGCATGCCCTCCCGGTCGAAGCCGCGCGTCCGGCGGAGGATGCCCGGATCGGCGAGGTGGGCGGTCCAGTCACGCGGCGGCGGGAGCAGGTCGGCATCGACCCACGGGGCCCGGGTGAAGAAGGGATCGTCGGCGGGCCACCCTTCGTCCGCTGGTGCGATCCACACCTGCACGCGGGAGACGCCCGCCATCCCCACCTGCGCGTAGCCGGTCACCGGGATCGGCTTCCCGGCCGCCGTGGTCTTGGGGACGGAGAGCGTGGCGGCGAACGACTTGAGCGGGCTGTCGAGGTCGTTGTTGCCGGCGGCGTACGTGTCGTTGGCGTGGGGGATGTTGGAGAGGAACACGTGGGAGAGCCACTTCACCGACTTGAAGCCGTAGGCCTCCGGCACCACCATCCGCACCGGCCCGCCGCGCTCGCTGTCGAGCCACTCGCCATTGAGCTTGTAGCAGAGGATCACCGGGGGGAGGTCGTGCCAGTCGTCGAGGACGCGGCTCAGGGGGAGCGAGCTGCGAAACACCTGGGCCGGGTCATCGTTGTGGTAGCCGTGGTAGAAGACCCGGCGAATATTTTCCTTCGGGCCGGTCAGCCAGACCGCCTCCCGCAGCGGCACGCCCTCCCAGATGCCCATGCCGAGCGGGCAGCCGATGTTGAGGCAGGTCATCACCTTGGCAAACCTGACGGCGTGCCGCTCGGCCATCCGCAAGAGGTCGTCGAACCGCAGCGCCGTGCCGTCGGCCGCCGTCAGCGGCCGGGTCAGCCGCGCCGGATGCTCGGGATCGGCGACGACCTCGAGCGTCCACGTGTCGCGGGTGAGCCCCACCTCGCGTTTCCGCGCCTCGGGCAGCGTGTGGGGCAGCGGCTTTCCCCGCGAGACGTCGCGGAAGTCGCCCGCCGGCGTGAAATAGGGGGCGAGTCTCGCGATCGCCTCCTCGAGCGGCCCGGCCGCAGGCGGCCCGCCGTCCGCCGACGGCTCCGCACCGGGGAGCCGTCCGGGTGCCAGCCCGTGCACCATTCCGGTGGCCAGCCCGGCTCCCGCGGCCGCGCGGAAGAGGCCGCGGCGGGTCACCCGCTCGTGTTCGGCGAGGAAGGGGTCGATGTCGGACATGGCGGCGTGCTCCCGGTGTGCGTCGCGCGACGGCACGACCTCCCCGCGAGCCCGGGATTTTCGCCGCCGCCTGCCGTGGCCGCAAGTCGATCGCGGTCTCCGTCCGCGGGCGACGCGCCGCGATGAGGCCGCGATCACGCCATGATCACATCACCGTGGTCAGCTCCCAGCCCCGCCGGTATTCGCGGCCGAGAAACCGCTCCGCCTCGGGGGCGTTGGGAATCTTCAACGCCGCCGCGTCCCATTCGAGCCGGCGGCCCGCCCGGTAGGCGACGTTGCCGAGATGATTGGCCTCGGTGAGCGGGCCTGAGTAGCTGAAGGGGCAGGTGGTCGGCGTGCCGTTCTTCGCGGCCGCGATCCACTCCGCGTGGTGGCCCGGCGACGGCGGGAGCGTGGCGTCGGGGCGGTGGAAGTCGCGCACGTCGGGGCCGAGGAGCAGGAGGTGGCGGCCGTAGTCGGCGAGCAATTGCCCCTGGCCGCCCACGAAGAGGCAGCCGGAATCCCACCGTGGAATCTGGCCTTCGGTCCAGGCCTTGGGCCTGTGGCTCCCCTGGTACCAGGCGAGCGAGATGGGGCCGCGGCTCCCGCGTGCGGCGTATTCGTAGTGCACGTGCATCGAGGCGGGCGCCAGCTCAGGGTGGGGCGGAGGTCCGAACGCCTCGATCGTCCCGGGCGCGTCGAGATCGAGAGCCCAGAAGGGGAGATCGATCCAGTGGCTGCCGAGATCCGACATCGTGCCGCTGCCGAAGTCCCACCAGCGATACCACTTCGGCCCCGGGAAGTAGACGTCGTGGTAGGGCCGCTCGGGGGCCGGGCCGAGCCAGAGATTCCAGTCGAGCTGCGGGGGCACCGGCGTCGATCCGGCCGGCCGCTCCTGCACGGAGACGATGTCCTTGTTCTGGGCCGCCTCCTCGGGCGACTGCAGCCCCCAGGCGCGGCCCACCCACACATGCACCTCGCGGACGGGGCCGATCGCGCCCGCCTGCACGAGTTCCACGACGCGCCGGTAGTTGGCCCCGGCGTGGATCTGGGTGCCCATCTGCGTGGCCACGCCCGCCTTCCGCGCCGCCTCGGTGACGAGCCGGGCCTCGCGGACGTTGTGCGCGAGCGGCTTCTCGCAGTACACGTGCTTCTTCGCGGCGAGCGCCGGCAGCGTGGCGAAGGCGTGGGTGTGCTCGGTGGTGCTCACGACCACGGCGTCGTATTCCGACGGCTTGAGATCGTCGTAGAGCCGGCGGAAGTCGGCGTAGCGCCGGGCGGCGGGCGCCTTCGCCGCCGCCGCGTCGAGGGCCTTGGAGTTCACGTCGCACAGCGCCACCACCTCCTCGCCGGCGACGGCGTCGAGGTTGCCGGCGCCGCGGCCGCCGCAGCCGATGACCGCCACGCGGAGCTTGTCACCCCGGCTCTCGGCCCGCAGGATCACCGGCGCCGCGAAGGCGGCCGCACCGCCCGCGAGCGAGCCGGCGAGGAACGACCGGCGGCCGGCGGCTCGGGGCCGGGGGGCGGCGACGGAAGCGGCCACGGGACCGCACGCGAGCGGATCGGCAACGCGAGACACGGCGACACTCGTTTCGAAGAGGGAACGCGCGGGGGCGGTCGGTCGCGGCGGCGACACGGGAGCGTAGCCACCGGCGCGGGCGACTGTCCAGGAAATCCGGCGTGGCGGCGGGCCGCCGTGCCGCCCCGGCCGTTGGCGTCCGGGCCCGCTCCACTTGCACGGGCGGGCGTGGCAGCGGCAAGATGATGCCGGGTCGTCCGTCCTTCTCTCTCTCGTGGAGCGCAATCCCCATGGCCACCGCCGCCCCGTCCACCGGTCTCCTTCCCGACGTGGAGAAGTTCCTGGCCACCGCCCCGCTCAAGGGCGTCGTCGGCGGCAAGGACGTGGCCGGATCGACCGGCGAGACGATGGCCACGCTCGATCCGGGCTCGGGCGAGCCGATCGCCGAGTTTCACTGCCTCTCGCCCGCCGACGTCGACCGCGCCGTCGAGGCGGCCGCCCACGCCTTCCGCACGTCGGGCTGGGCCACCATGCCCCCCAACGTCCGCGGCGCCCACCTCCACCGGCTCGCCGACGCCGTCGAGAAGCACAAGGCCGTGATCGGCCAGATCGAGGCGCTCGACGCCGGCAAGATCCTCGCCCACGCCCACGGCGACGTGCAGAACCTCGTCGACACGCTCCGCTACTTCACCGACATGGCCCAGCACGTGCAGCGGCGGAACGTGCTCGCGGTGGCGGGCCACGAGGCCTGGACGGTCCGCCATCCCTGGGGGCCGTGCGGCTTCATCTTTCCCTGGAACTTCCCCTTCCTGCTCATCGGCTGGGGCGTGTCTCCGGCGCTCGCCGCGGGCAACACGGTGGTGATCAAGCCCGCCGAGGACACGCCGCTGTCGGCGATCTACCTGGCGCGGCTGGCCCGCGAGGTGGGCATTCCCGACGGCGTCATCAACGTCATCCCCGGCACGGGGGCCGTCGCCGGGGCGGCGCTCTCCGCCCACCCGGGCATCAAGCGGATGAGCTTCACCGGATCGCCCGAGGTGGGGCGGCTCGTGGCCGAGGCCTGCGGCCGCAATCTCGTGCCGGTCAAGCTCGAGCTCGGCGGCAAGGGGGCGGCGGTCGTGTTCGACGACGTCGACGTGGCCGCCACGGCCGAGAAGCTCGTGGGCGCGATCACCTTCCACACCGGCCAGGTCTGCTGCGACGCCACCCGCTGGCTCGTGGACGCGAAGATCTACGACCGGTTCGTCGACGAATGCCGCACGCGGCTCCAGGCGGTGAAGATCGGCCACCAGCTCGCCAACGGCTCGCAGATGGGGCCGGTGGTCAACGCCAAGCAGCGGCAGCGGGTGCTCTCCTACCTCGAGAAGGGCACGAAGCAGGGGGCCCAGCAGCTCGTCGCCGGCGGGCCGGCCGAGGTGACGGGCCACCACGGCTTCTACGTGAAGCCGGCGCTGCTCGCCGGCTCGCTCGACAACGTCGCCGCCCGCGAGGAGATCTTCGGCCCTGTCGCCTACCTGGCGAAGTTCACGAGCGAGGACGAGGCGGTCGCCATGGCCAACGACACCGACTACGGCCTCGCCAACAGCGTCTGGACGACCGACCTGGGCCGCGCGGCCCGCGTGGCGGAATCGATGGTGGCCGGCAACAGCTGGATCAACGCCCACAACGTGTTTCCGCGGGGCGTGCCCTACGGCGGCGTCAACAAGAGCGGCACCGGCGGCGGCGTGAACTCCATCGAGACGCTCTTCGACTACTGGCGGAGCCAGTCGGTCGTGCGGCCGCTGTGAGCGGGGCCGCGCGTCGGCCCCGAGGCCGGCGGAGCGCGGCACGGGTGATGGCCGGGACGCGGCCGACGACACCGTAGGGACGCGGGACGACCGACACCGTGGCGACGCAGGACCATGACGTGATCGTCGTCGGGGCGGGGCTTTCGGGCCTCGCCTGCGCCGGCACGCTCGCGCACGCGGGCCGGCGCGTGCTCGTCGTCGAGGCCGCGGACCGGGTGGGCGGCCGCGTGGCCACCGACGACGTCGACGGCTTCCGCGTCGATCGCGGCTTCCAGGTCTACCTCGACGCCTATCCCGAGGGGCGTCGGCAGCTCGACCTCGCGGCACTCGCGCTGGGCCGGTTCGAGCCGGGGGCGCTCGTGGCCGAAGGGGGCAGGCTCCGCGGCGTGAGCGATCCGTGGCGGCGGCCCGTGGCCGCGATCGGCTCGGTGCTCTCGGGAAGCGTCGGCATCGCCGACGGGCTGCGCACGGCGCGGCTGCGGGCCGACTGCGTGCGGGCGTTCCGGCGCGGCGCGGCCGATCCGTCCGCCGCGGGGGCCGCCGCCGGCGAACGCGAGCGGACCACCCGCGAGGAGCTCCGCGACCGCGGCTTCTCCGCCGCGTTCATCCGCCGGTTCTTCGAGCCGTTCTTCGGCGGCGTGTTTCTCGAACGGCGGCTCGACACGTCGGCCGCGATCTTCCGCTTCACCTTCGCGATGTTCGCGCTCGGCCGGGCCTGTCTGCCCCGGGGCGGCATGGCCGCCATTCCCGCCCAGCTCGCGGCCGGCCTGCCGACGGGAGCGATCCTGCTGGGGCAGCGGGTCAGCCGCGTCGAGCAGGGGTGCGTCACGCTCGCCGACGGCCGCACGCTGCCCGCCGCCGCCGTCGTCGTGGCGGTGGAAGGGCCGGCGGTCGCGGAACTGCTTCCGCCCCCGCTCGCGGCGCCGCTGCGGGAGGGGCTCGCGGCGCGGCGTTGGAAGTCGACGCGGCTGGTGGCCTTCGCGGCGTCGCGGTCGCCGCTCGGATCGCCCACCCTCGTCGTCAGCGCCGAGGAGACCGGTCCGATCGACAATCTCACGGTACCTTCCGACGTGGTCGGGGGCTACGCGCCCCCCGGGGCGAGCCTCGTCTGCGCGTCGATCCGGCAGGACTGGCCGGAGTCCGACGCGACGCTCGCGGATGCGGTGCGGCGGCAGGCGGCCGGCTGGTTCGGCGGCGACACGGCCGACTGGCGGCACCTGCGGACGGTGCGGGTGGATCACGCGCTGCCCGACGAGTCGCCCGCCGCGCGGCGGCTGCGGCCGACGGGCTTCACGCTGGCCGACGGGCTCTTCCTCTGCGGCGACCACTGCACGTCGGCCTCGATCAACGGCGCGCTGGCCGGCGGACGGCGGTGCGCCGAGGCGGTGCTCGCCGCGAACGCGATGCCATGACGCTGATCCCGCCTGCCTTGACGGCGCCGCGGCGCACGCGGCGGCCGGCGCATCCCTGCGGCCCAGCGAGCGGCACGACATGAGCGAAATCATCGGCGCGACGCTGATCTTCATCGGCCTGCTGGCGGTCGTGGCCGGCCTGAGCTGGCTCGTCGTGCGCGGGCTCTCCCTCGTCTTCGGCCGCGTGGCCGCGCGGCGGCTGCTCGCGCCCCTCGCGCTCGTCGCGGCCGGGCTCGTCGTGGGGGCGGCGCCCTTCGCCTACCAGCACCTCTACATGGCGATCGTGGGCCTCGGCGAGCGGGAGCGGGTGATCGACGGCGCCCGGGCCCTGAATCTCACCGGCTGGGACCGCGGCGACTACTCCATCCTCGTGCGGAAGCCCGACGTGGCGATCCTCGAGATGGGCAACGCCGACGTCACCGACGAGACGCTCGCGCTGTTGGCAGGGCTGCCGAACCTGCGCGAGCTCACGCTCAACGACTCCGCCGTGACCGACGTGGGCCTGGCCACGCTGGGCCGGCTGGGGAGCCTCGAGTCGCTGCGGATCGCCCGCACGCGGATCACGCCCGAGGGGGTGAGGGCCTTCCTGGCCGCGCCGCCGCCGCGGCTGCGGCAGATCGACGTGTCGGGCAACCGCATCCCCGCCGCCATGCTCCGCGAATGGCGGAACGCCGGCGCCACCGAGGATCCCCAGGGAGAACGACGCTATGTCAATTGACCTCACGCTCCGCGAGGACGACCGGGGCGACGCCGCCAACGCGGCCTTCCTCTGCGAGGCCAGCGAACTGGCCTACCTGCCCGAGCTGGAGGGCATCCGCGGATTCGCCGAGACGCTCGGCCTGTCGGCCCGCTTCTTCAGCAAGGGCAACACGCAGGCCTGGCTCGCCGTCAACGACGACGCGATCGTCGTCGCCTTCCGGGGCACCGAGTCGCCGACGAGCATCGACGGCCTCAAGGACATCCTCATCACCGACGCGATGAACCTGCTGGTGGTGCCGGAGGGGCGGCTGGGGCACGACCTCTCGGCCGCCGGCGTCGGGGCCCGCTTCCACAAGGGGTTCGTCGACGCCATCGCCGACATCTGGCCGGCGCTCGGCCCCGCGATCGAGGCGGAGTGGAAGCGTCGCGACCGCCCCATCTGGCTCACCGGCCACAGCCTCGGCGGGGCGCTCGCGCTCTTGGCGGCCTGGCTGCTCAAGCGCCGGTTCGTGCCGGTGCACGAGGTCTGCACGTTCGGCGCGCCGATGATCGGCAACCGCACGGCCTGCGAGGCGTTCAACCGCGAGTTCGCCGGCGGCATCTTCCGCTATGTCAACGGCCGCGACCCGGTGCCGAAGCTGCCCGCCCTGTCGCTGGCCGCCAACGAGTTTCTCCACGTGGATTCGCAGCGGCTTCTCGGCAGCCATCCGGTGACCGGCCTCTCCGAACTCGTCGGCACGGTGGCGTCGAAGGCGGTGGGGGGCCTGCTCTCGGGCGCGCTCGTCGACGAGGCCTGGCGGCACATCGGCGAGGAGGTGGGGGCCCACTTCCTCGGGGTCTACAAGGACCTCCTGCGGAAGTAGGCTCGGCATGTGACGCGAGGCCGCAGTGTCCTTTGCGGGGGGCTGCCGCTGCCGGCTGCCGGTCTCTTCGCCACCGGGGCGTGAGGATGTCGTTAAGCCGCCTTTGCCCGTGCGGTTCCCTCTCATACAATCGATTCAAACACCTGTTTGAGCTTCCTGGATTCTCCCCGTGGCCCCCCATATCGCCGCCGCCGATGCCGATGCCGCGGCGGAGTCCCGCGATCCTCGGGTGAGGATTCTGCTGGCTGCCGGCCGGGAGTTCGCCGAACGGGGTTACGAGGCCGCCACCGTCCGCGACATCTGCACGGCCGCCGGAGTGAACGTGGCGGCGGTCAACTACTACTTCGGTGACAAGCGGCGGCTCTACGTCGAGAGCGTCAGGCGGGCCCACGAGGAACGTGTCGGCCGGGAGCCGTTGCCGGAGTGGGTGACGGGCACGCCCGCCGAACGCCGGCTCGGCGACGTCGTCGACCACCTGCTGCGGCGCACGCCCGGGCTCGGTGGGGCGTCGTGGCAGGCGCGGCTCCTGCTTCGCGAACTCGTGCAGCCGACCGATGCCTGCCGAGGAGTGGTCGAGGATCACGTGCGGCCGCGGTTCGCGGCGATCCTGTCGATCCTCGAGGAGTTGTCGGCGGGCTGCCTTCCACAGTCGGAGCTGAAATGGCTGGCGATCTCGATCATCGGGCAGTGCCTCCTCCACGGTGCCGCCGGTGAGTTCGTCGGCATGTTCCTGCCCCCCGACGAAATCGACGCCCTGCAATCGCCCGCGCCGCTGGCCGCGCGGATCACCCGGCACGCGCTGGCCGTGGTCGCCGCCGGCGTCGATCATGGGCCGCGTGGGGAACGCGTCGGACGCAGGGAGGAGGCACGCCCATGTCGGAGCTGAGCCGGGAGCCGTCGGTTCGCCGGACCGGACTCGCCCGCAGCATCGCGGGCTGGGTCGCCCCCGCGCTGATCCTCGCCGCCGCGATCGCCGGCTTCCTCGCCCTCGGCAGCCAGCCGCCGCCGGCCCGCAAGCCCGTCGAGGCGCCCGCCGCGACGCCCGTCCGCAGCGTGCCGGTGCAGCGGGTGGACGGCAACATCGAGATCGACGCCGACGGCGTCGTCGTGCCGCTCCGCGAACTGACGCTCGCCGCCGAGGTGGCCGGCCGCGTGCTGCGGAAGGCCGAGTCGTGCCGGGCCGGGCAGTTCGTGCGGGCGGGCGCCGTCCTGTTCGAGATCGATCCGCGGGATTACGAACTGGCCGTGCAGCGGCTCGAGGGCGAGCTGCGGCAGGCGGCGCTCACCATCGAGGAGATCGACGAGGAGCTGGCGCAGAACGCCACCTCCGCCGATCTCGCCCGGCGTCAGGTGGCGCTGTCGCGCCGGGAGGTCGAGCGGCTGGAAGGCCTCAAGGCCAACCGCATCGTCACCGAGACGGAGCACGAGCGGGCGTTGCGGGAGGAGCTTTCGAGCGCCAACGCGCTGAGCTCCCTCGAGGGGCAGAAGCGGGTGCTCACGAAGCGGCGCAGCCGGCTCGAGGAGGCGCAGACGCTCGCCGCGACGATGCTCGAGCAGGCCCGGCTCGACCTTTCCCGCACCCGGGTGATCGCGCCCGTCGACGGCCTGATCGTCGACGACAAGGTGGAACAGGATTCGTTCGTCACCAAGGGCGCCCCACTCGTCACGCTCGAGGACACGAGCGCCGCCGAGGTGAAGACGAGCCTGCGGATGGACGAGCTGGCACAGGTGTGGGGCGGCCGCGCGGCCGGGGGTGGCGACGCCCACGACGTGCCCGACACGCCGGTGAAGGTCTCGTTCGTGATGAGTGACAAAACCTACGAATGGGACGGCGTGCTCAACCGTCAGGAGGGCAGGGGCATCGACGAGAAGACCCGCACGCTCCCCTGCCGCGTGCTCGTGCGGGAGCCCGGGCGGGTGACGGCGGTCGACCGGTACGGCGCGACGCTCGCAACGCCGCCGCCGGAGGCGCCGCGGTCGCTCATGCGGGGCATGTTCGTCGACGTGCGGGTGAAAGTGGACGTGCCGGAGCCGCTCCTGGCCGTGCCCCAGGATGCGGTGCGGCCCTCGGGCGAGCTGTTCCTCATGCGCGAGGGGCGGCTCGCGATCGTGAAGCCGCGGGCCTTCCACGTGGGCGGCGGCTCCTTCGTGATCCGGGAGGGGGAGGGGCTCGTGCTCCCCTCCGACCGCGTCGTGACGAGCCAGCTGTCCCTGCCGCGGGCCGGCATGGAGATCGTGGAGGCCGTGCCATGAGGTCGATCATCGCCTGGACCGTCCGCAACACGCCGGCCATGAACGTGCTGGTGTTCGCGGTCATGATCATCGGCTGGATCAGCTTCTCATCGATGCGGCGCGAGGTGTTTCCGGAGTTCGAACTGGAGATCGCGCTGGTCACCGTTCCCTATCCCGGCGCCACGCCGGAGGAGGTCGAGGAGGGGATCTGCCAGAAGGTCGAGGAGGCCTGCCGCAGCGTCGTCGGCATCAAGAAGATCACGAGCATCGCCCGCGAGGGGCTGGGTTACTGCGTCTTCGAGATGGCCGACGGCGTCAAGGATCCCCAGCGGGTCGTGGGCGAGATCCGCTCCGAGGTCGAGCGCATCCCGAGCCTGCCCGAGCTCTCGGAGGATCCCAAGGTGGAGCAGGTGACCCTCCGCGAGCCCGCCATCAAGGTGGGCATCGTGGGGCCGCCCGACGTCGCCGGCGACGAGCGGGACGAACTCCAACTGCGGAACGTGGCCGAACGGGTTCGCGACGACCTGCTGGCCCTGCCGACGGTATCGGCGGCGAACATCGCGTCCGCCAAGGATTACGAGATCACGATCGAGATGTCCGAGGACACGCTGCGGAAGCACGGGCTGACGCTCAAGTCGGTGGCCGACATCGTCCGCCGCGAGAACCTCGAGCTCCCCGGGGGCACGATCCGCAGCGAGCGCGGCGAGGTGCTGCTGCGGGGCAAGAACAAGCAGTATCTCGGGGACGACATCGCCCGGCTGCCACTGGTGACGCGGCCCGACGGCCTCGTTCTCACCGTCGGCGATCTGGGCCGCGTGCGGGACGGGTTCGTCGACGTCGCGGGCCACGGCCGCATCAACGGCCGGCCGGGCCTGGTCGTCTCGGTCGACAGGAGCTCCGGCGAGGACCTCCTGGCGATGGTCGCGGCGGTGAAACGGTACGTCACCGCGACGCGGCTGCCTGACGGGTACGAGATGGTGACCTGGGCCGACGCCTCGGTCGACGTCCGCGAACGGCTCGACATGCTGCTCTCCAACGGCACGCAGGGGCTGGCGATCGTCTTCGTGCTCTTGGCGATGTTCTTCGACCTCAAGATCGGGTTCTGGGTGGCGATGGGCGTGCCGGTGTCGATGCTCGGGACCGGGGCGCTGATGTACGCCGGCGACCAGACGCTCAACATGCTCTCGATGTTCGCCTTCCTCATGGCGGTGGGCATCGACGTGGACGACGCGATCGTCGTCAGCGACAACGTCGAGCGGCATCGGCGCATGGGCAAGGGGCCGATCCAGGCCGCCATCGACGGGACGGCGGAGGTGGTGCCGTCGGTCGTCTCCGGCGTGATGACGACGGTGATCACGTTCCTCCCGCTGTGCTTCGTGTCGGGGGTGATGGGGAAGTTCATCGCCGTGATGCCCTTCGCCTTCATCGCCTGCCTGCTCGTGTCGCTGGCCGAAGCGATCTTCATCCTGCCGGGGCACCTCGCCCACGACGACAGCGGCATCCTCCGCTTCTTCCAGTTCGTCACGAGCCCCCTGCGGCCGCTGCTGCCGGTGCTCCGGGCGGTGCAGCGGTCGTGCGACGAGGGTCTCAAGTGGTTCGTGAAGCGGGTTTACGCCCCCGCGCTCGAAATGGCCATCGACAACCGCTGGGCGGTGCTGGCGTTCGCGGCGGGCATCCTCATCCTCGCCGTCGGGCTGATCCGCAGCGGCACCACCCCCTTCAAGATCTTCCCCAAGATCGACGCCAAGCGGATCCAGGCGCGGGTCGTGTTTCCCGACGGCACTCCGGCGAGCGTCACCGAGGACGCCGTTGCGCGGATCGAGCGGGCACTCGACGAGACGTCTTCACGGCTCGGCGCGGGCGGCCGGCCGCTGGTGACGTTCGTCCACAGTTCGGTGGGGTCGGCGGAGTCCCGCGGCCGCCCCGGTGTCGAGGCGAAGCTCGGCGGCAGCCACATCGGGGCGGTGAGCGTGGAACTCGAGGATGCCCTCCACCGCAGCGTGTCCAGCGACCAGTTCCTCAGCGAGTGGCGGCGGGCGACCGGCGCGGTGCCCGGGGCCGACAGCGTCGTGTTCACCTCGGAGAACATCGGGCCGGCCGGGAAGGCGATCGAGTTCAAGCTGCTCGCCGCTTCCGACCGGGAGTCGGTGCGGCAGCTCGAGGCGGCCGTCGAGACGACCAAGGACTGGCTCGCCGAGTACCCGGGCGTGATCGACATCGACGACGATTCGCGGCCCGGGAAGTGGGAATACCGCCTCAAGGTGAAGCCGCGGGCCGAGGCGCTCGGGGTGTCGCTTTCCGACATCGCCTCGACGGTGCGGGCGAGCTTCTACGGTGAGGAGGTCATGCGGCTGCAGCGCGGCCGGCACGAGGTGAAGCTCATGGTGGCCTACCCGCGGGAGGAGCGGCGGTCGTTCACGGCGCTCGACGAGGTGCGTGTGCGGAGCAGCGACGGCGTGGCGCGGCCGCTTGGGGAACTGGCCGAGACGACGGTCGCCCGGGGCTATTCGGAGATCAACCGGCTGGGCCAGAAGCGGTCGATCACGGTGACCGGCGACATCGACGCCACCTCCTCGCTCACCTCCGGGCAGATCACCGCCGACCTGGAGCGACGGCTGCTGCCGCGGCTCCAGGAGGATTACCCCGACGTGCGGGTGCGGTGGGAGGGGGAGCAGGAGCAGACGAACGAGTCCCTGCGGAGCCTCGGGCTGGGCTTCACCGTCTCGTTGTTCGCCATGTTCGTGCTGCTGACGATCGAGTTTCGCTCCTACCTGCAGCCGCTCCTGATCCTCACGGCGATCCCCTTCGGCGCCGCCGGGGCCGTGTTCGGCCATGCGCTGCTCGGCTTGCCGCTGTCGCTGTTCACCATGTTCGGCGTGGTGGCGCTCTCCGGCATCGTCGTCAACGACTCGATCGTGCTCATCGACTTCATCAACGCCCGCGTCCGGGAAGGGCGGCCCCTCCACCTGGCGATCCGCGAGGCGGGCTGCGTGCGGTTCCGGCCGGTGTTCCTCACGAGCATCACGACCGTGGGCGGTCTGCTGCCGCTGCTCTTCGACCGCAGCTTCCAGGCGCAGTTCCTCATCCCCATGGCGGCGGCGATGACCTTCGGGGAGATGGTCACCACCGTGCTGATCCTCGTGATGATTCCGGTGGCCTACACGTTCATCGGCGGCGCCACGCCCGACCCCCATGAGGAGGCCGAGGCCGACGCGGCGGCCGGAGCCGCGGGGGCCGACGAGGGGGACGACGACTGGCTGCCGGAGCACCTGCGGGAGTCCGGGCAACCGACGAAGTCGCTGCCGGACTGAGCGGCGCGGATGCGGCCAGGTGCCGTGCGGGCCGAGCCTCGCGGCGGGCCGCACGGACGCTCGGTCACCGGTTGAAGAGGAAGTGGCAGACGTCGCCGTCGCGCATGACGTAGTCCTTCCCCTCCACCCGCAGCTTCCCGGCGCCGCGGATCTCCTTCTCGGAGCCGTGCGCCTCGAGGTCCTCCACCGAGTAGATCTCGGCGCGGATGAAGCCCTTCTCGAAGTCGGTGTGGATCACGCCGGCTGCCTGCGGCGCCGTCGCCCCCACGGGAACCGTCCAGGCCCGCACCTCCTTCTCGCCGGCCGTGAAGTAGCTCTGCAGGCCGAGCGTGCGGTAGGCCGCGCGGGCCAGCGGGGCGAGCGCCGGCTCCGTGAGGCCCGCCCCCGCGAGCATCTCCGCCCGGTCGGCCTCGTCGAGTTCCGCGATCTCCGCCTCGAGCTTGGCGCACACCGGCACCACCTCCGCGCCGGCCGCCGCGGCTGCCCGGCGGACGTCCTGCACGAGCGGGCCCGCGCCGGCGAGGTCGCCCTCGTCGACATTGGCCACGTAGAGGATCGGCTTGGCGGACAGGAGGCCGAACTCCCGCACCGCGGCCCGCTCGGCCTCGTCGAGCGCGAGCGTGCGCAGCGGCTTCTGCCCGCCGAGGTGGGTGAGGCACTTCCGCATCACGTCCACCTTGAGCTTCGCGTCCTTGTCGGGGCCGCGGGCCGCCCGCTCCGCCTTGGGCAGCAGGTTCTCGAGGTGCTGGATGTCGGCGAGCAGGAGTTCGATCTCGATCGTCTCCATGTCGGAGACGGGATCGACCTTGCCGGCCACGTGGATCACGTCTGGATCCGCGAAGCAGCGGACCACCTGCAGGATCGCGTCGACCTCGCGGATGTGGGAGAGGAACTTGTTGCCGAGGCCCTGCCCCTCGCTCGCGCCCTTCACGATGCCCGCGATGTCGACGAGCTTGAGGGCGGCCGGGATCACCTTCTGGGGCGGGATGAGCTTCGTGATCCGGCCGAGCCGGTCGTCCGGCACGCTCACCATGCCCTCGTTGGGCTCGATCGTGCAGAAGGGGTAGTTCGCGCTCTGCGCCGCCTTCGACATCGTCAGGGCGTTGAACAGCGTGCTCTTGCCGACGTTGGGGAGTCCGACGATGCCTGCTTCCATGGGGAAGAAAACGCTCCGGGTGCGAGGGATGCCGGCACGGACGGCCGGCGGGGTGGCTGGTGGATCGGTCCGGTGGCCGGTCCGGCTGGGCGGCAGGTTCGGTATGATGCCCGAAGCGACCCGTTCATGATAGGGAACTCCGCTCGCGTCATGGCCGCCCGCTCCGCACCGCTCCTTCCCGCCGCCTTCTTCGACCGGCCGGCCGACCGCGTGGCCCGCGACCTGCTCGGCGCGTGGCTCGTCGTGCGGGCCGCCGACGGCCGGCTCGAGCGGCACCACGTCTTCGAGACGGAGGCCTACCTCGGGGCGCACGACCTGGCCTGTCACGGCTCCCGCGGCCGCACCCGGAGAAACGCCACGATGTTCGGCCCGGCCGGCCGCTGGTACGTCTACCTCTGCTACGGAATGCACTGGATGCTCAACATCGTGACCGGTGCGGAGGGGGTGCCGGCGGCCGTGCTCATCCGCGGCGCCGGGGAGCAGGTCGGGCCGGGCCGCGTGACGAGGGCCCTGGGCATCGACCGGTCGTTCGACGGCCGGCGGGCCGACCGGCGGGGCGGGCTGTGGTTCGAGGACGCCGGTATCACGCTGCCGCGGCGGGCCGTCGCCCGGACGCCGCGGATCGGCGTGGGGTACGCCGGGGAGTGGGCCGACAAGCCGCTGCGGTTCGTCGTCGATCCGGCGGAGTGCGCTCCCCCGCCGGCGCCGCGCGCGTCTACAATTTCTCCGGTGTCGGGGCGGTCGCTGCCGTCCGGCCGCGGCCCCCGGAGCGCCAGATCATGAGTGCACGCACGTTCGCGGTCCTTTTCTTCGCCGGAGTGATCACCATCATGGGCAGCACACGCGAGGGCCTCGGGGCCGACGACGGGAAGGCCGGGCTCGCGAAGGCCACGTTCGCGGGGGGCTGCTTCTGGTGCACGGAGGCCGTCTACGCCGAACTCAAGGGAGTGAAGGGCGTGACGAGCGGCTACACGAACGGCAAGGTTCCCAACCCGACCTACAAGGACGTCTGCACCGGCCTCACGGGGCATGCCGAGGCGATCGAGATCGAGTACGACCCGGCCGTGGTGTCGTTCGAGAAGCTGCTCGAGGTGTTTTTCGCCACGCACGATCCGACGACGCTCAACCGGCAGGGTGCCGACGTGGGCACGCAATACCGCTCGGGCGTCTACTACCACGACGACGAGCAGAAGCGCATCGCCGAGCAGGTGATCGCGAAGCTCGATGCGGCCCGCGTGTTTCCCGGGAAGATCGTCACCGAGGTCGTGAAGGCCGAGACGTTCTATCCGGCGGAGGATTACCACCAGGACTACTTCGCCCGGAACCCGGCCCAGCCCTACTGCCGGGCGGTGGCCGCGCCGAAGGTGGAGAAGGTGCGGAAGGTCTTCAAGGACCTGATCAAGTAGGCCGTCACGGCCGCGCCTGCCGCGGCGGGGCTTGGCCGCGAACGGTGCTGGCACGGACACGGTGCTGGCACGGACACGGTGCTGGCACGGACACGGTGCTGGCCACCCGCTCCGATTCAGCGGCCCTGGTCCCGGACGGCGATGATGTTGTGCCCCACCCGCTCCTGCCGGGAGAACCCGGCGGCGGTGAGGTCGGCCGCGATCGCGGCGGCGGAGTCGGGGGAGTCGATGGTTTCCACGATCACGCATCGTGTCCGCGGCAGGATGCTCCGGGCGCCGCCGAGCACCTCGCGGTTCATGCCCTCGACGTCGATCGACAGGAGCGTCAGGCTCCCGATCTCGAGGCTTTCGCAGATCTGGTCGATCGTGAGCACGGGAATGAGCGTGCCGCCGGCCCGCGGTGCGGTCAGCGACGCCAGCACGGAGGGCCCGGTCGCGCACATGCCTGCCACGCCGGCGCGGGCCCCGCACCCGACCGCGAGCAGCGCGTCGCGCGGCCGGATGCCGCGGATCAGGCCGGACAGTTCCGGGTTGGGTTCGACGAGGACGCCGCGGAAGCCCTGCCGATACATGCGGTAGGTGTTCGAGATGATGGCCGGCTGGTTCGCGCCGACGTCCATGTAGTCGAAGCCGCCGCTGGGCGCGATGCCGTGGCCGCGCAGGAACTCATCGACGTGGCGATCCTCGCCGTGGGAGGCGTAGAAGCCCACGGGTCGAATGGCGCGCCACCGGTTCAAGATGTGCCGCTTCAGTCGCTTGAGAACGTCGAGGAGGCTGGGCATGTGGTCGCTCGTGGCGGGCGGAGTGTCGTGCTGCGGGCCGGATCCGGCGTCGACCGCCGCCGGCGAGCAGACTCTACACCACCGTCCGCCGGCTTCGATAGCCCCGCGGTCCCGCACCGCGGGCCGCGAGAAGCCCGCCCGCGCTCGCGCAGGTCGGTCGTCGTCTCGACGGCCCGCCCCCGCAACGCCGCCGGGACCGGCCGTCGGCGGGGCCTCAGGCGTCGCCGTAGCGGACGACCAATTCCCCCGCCTCGACCGGCGTGCCGGGTGCGACGAGCACCTCGGCGACCTTGCCGTCGCGTTCGGCGTAGACCGTCGTCTCCATCTTCATCGCCTCGAGGCTGAGCAGCTTCTGACCGCGCACGACGATGTCGCCCGGCCGCACCGCCACCGTCACGATCAGCCCCGGCATCGGGGCGCCGACCTCGCGGGCGTCCCCCACCGTCGCCTTCGGCCGCCGTTGGATCTTCGCCTCGAGGCTCTTGTCGGCCACCGACACGCTCCGCGGCTGGCCGTTGAGCTCGAAGAACACCGTCCGGGTGCCGTCGGCGTGGGGCTCGCCGACGGTCAGCAGGCGGATCACGAGCGTCTTGCCCGGCTCGATGTCGACGGCGAGTTCCTCCCCCGGCTTGGGGCCCTCGAGGAAGGCGGGCGTGGGCAGCACGTCGACGTCGCCGTAGCGGGCCACGTGCGCGGCGTAGTCTTGGAAGACCCGCGGATAGAGCAGCCAGGAAAGCACCTCGCGCGGCGATGCCGGCCGGCCGAGGACCTCAGCCACCTTCCGCTCGGCAGCCGCGAAGTCGGCTTCGGGCAGTGACTCTCCCGGCCGACCCGTCACGACGTCGCCCGGCCGCACCACCCGCCGCACCACCTCGGACGGGAAGCCTCCCGGCGGCTGACCCATCCGGCCCGCCAGCAGGTCCACGACCGACTCCGGGTAGCTCAGCTCCCGGGAGTCGGAGAGGAGGTCGGTGGCGTGCATGCCGTTGGTGACGAGCAACAACGCGAGATCGCCCACCGCCTTGCTCGTGGGCGTCACCTTCACGATGTCGCCGAGCAGGGCGTTGACGTCGGCGTAGGCGCGGCAGACATCCTCCCAGCGGTCGCCGAGGCCGAGCGCCTTGGCCTGCTCGAGCAGGTTCGTGAACTGCCCGCCGGGCATCTCGTGGAGGTAGAGGTCGGCGTCGGGCGCCTTCATACCGCACTCGAAGGCCGTGTAGTGCTCGCGGACGGCGGCCCAGTAGTGGGCGAGCAGCCGCAGCGGTTCGGGATCGAGCCCGGTGTCGAGCGGCGTGTTGCGCACCGCCTCGACCAGGGCGTTGAGATTGGGCTGGCTCGTCAGCCCGGCGAAGGGTGCGAGCGCCCCGTCGACGACGCTCGCGCCGGCGCGGGCCGCCTCGAGGCCGCTGGCGAGGCCCGCGGCGGAGGTGTCGTGGGTGTGGAAGTGGATCGGGATGCCGACGGCGTCGCGGAGCGCCTCCACGAGGCGTCCGGCGGCGAAGGGCTTGCAGAGTCCGGCCATGTCCTTGATGGCCAGCATGTGGGCCCCGAGCTTTTCCAGCTCGCGGGCCAGCTTCACGTAGTAGTCGAGGGAGTATTTCGTCCGCTTCGGGTCGAGCACGTCGCCGGTGTAGCAGATCGCCGCCTCGCAGATGGCGCCGCTCTCCACGACCGCGTCGACCGCCACCTTCATGTTCGGCACCCAGTTGAGCGGGTCGAACACGCGGAACACGTCGATGCCGGCGGCGGCCGACTCCTTCACGAACGCCCGCACGACGTTGTCGGGATAATTCGTGTAGCCCACGGCGTTGCTGGCCCGCAGGAGCATCTGGAAGAGGACGTTGGGGATCCGCTCCCGCAGCTGCTCGAGCCGCCCCCAGGGGCATTCCTTGAGGAACCGCATCGAGGTGTCGAACGTCGCCCCGCCCCACATCTCGAGCGAAAAGAGCCCGGGCGCGAGGCGGGCGTAGGCGTCGGCCACCGCGAGCATGTCGAACGACCGCATGCGGGTGGCGAGGAGCGACTGGTGCGCGTCGCGCATGGTGGTGTCGGTGACGAAGAGTCGGTTCTGCCGGCGGAGCCAGGCGGCGAAGGCCTGC
>Ga0209189_1001077_pt1 | contig 20882 bp, 19 predicted proteins | sample C_130820_EF_Meta_FD_187308 | JGI IMG/M metagenome (GOLD analysis project Ga0209189, IMG submission 187308) | Freshwater microbial communities from Lake Croche, Canada to study carbon cycling - C_130820_EF_MetaG (SPAdes) (version 3) | ecosystem: Environmental > Aquatic > Freshwater > Lake... | reverse complement strand
ACCGACACCTTGTGAGGCAGCTTCGCGCATGGCCTCTTGAACCCGCTTTTGCAGCAGCTCTGGATCTGCGTCTTTACATTGAGCCTGATCCAACAACGCCTCTTGTACAAAGTGATCCACCCGGACACTGGCGTCACATTCGGACATGAGGCTTCCAAAAGTAGCCACATGGACGGGTGCTGTGTGGAGAAATGCGACATGTTTCTGCATAGAGACAAGTTCAGATGGGGAGTTTCGTGCACTGTACCCGTTTGGCAATCCTGGCAAGTCAGGTTGCGTCAGGTCTCGGCGGGGGTGCCTACAGGTTAGAATAGTCGGCTAGGCTGCAAAGCCACCCTATTTCATTTCAGACTTTATTCCTATGAAAACCGCTCAAGAAATCCGCGTCGGCAACGTCATCATGCACGGCAAAGACCCCATGGTCGTCCTGCGCACCGAATACCAACGTGGCGGCCGCGGCTCGTCCACCGTGCGCATGAAGCTCAAAAGCCTGATCGCCAACTTTGGCACCGAAGTTGTGTTCCGCGCCGACGACAAAATGGACCAAGTCATTCTGGACAAGAAAGACTGCACCTACACTTACTTTGCAGACCCCATGTACGTTTGCATGGACGCTGACTTCAACCAGTACGAAGTCGAAGCCACCAACATGGGCGATGCCTTGAACTACCTCGAAGACGGCATGGAGCTCGAAGTCGTTTTCTACAACGAAAAAGCCATCTCGGTGGAGTTGCCGACCAGTGTGGTCCGCGAAATCACCTGGACTGAGCCCGCCGTCAAAGGCGACACCTCCGGCAAAGTCATGAAGCCCGCCAAAATCGCCACCGGCATGGAAGTGCCCGTGCCTTTGTTCGTGGCCCAAGGCGACAAGATCGAAATCGACACCCGCACCGGCGAATACCGCAAGCGCGTCTGATCGATTTCAGTTCGATGCAAAAGGCTCCTGAGGGAGCCTTTTTAATGGCTCGCTTGGCGCGCCCCATCAAGTTACTTTACTTGGGTTGGGGGCGTAAATGCCATGCCGTACGTGAACCGCCCCCCACCACCAAGCCAACCAGCCAAAAAACTGGGCCAATGCCCACCACCGCACCGGCCACCCCAAACAGCATGGGCATCAACACACTGGAGGCGTTGACGGTCATGATGCGCAAGCCCAGCGCCTCACCCTGACGATGGTGAGGCGTGATTTGGTGCAGGGTGCTCATGACCATCGGTTGCACCACACCCAAGGTGAAGCCCAACAACACTGAGCAAATGCCCATGCCCAGGGGCGACTGCGTTAAAGGGTAAACCGCAAAGATCAAAGCCGCCATGACCATGGCGATCGTGAGAATGCGAAACTCTTCCAGGTGCTTGGCCACCATCGGCAAGACCACCCGAATCAAGGCCGAAGCGACAGCGAATGAGCCCAGAATGAAGCCCACCACGGAAGCACTGAACCCCCGCTCATGCCCCAAGATGGGAACCACAAAGGTATGCACATCCCAGCAAGACGACAGCATCCAGTTGACGAGCAACAAGCGGCGCATTAGGGGCTCACGCAGCAGGTCCCAGATGCGGTGATTGGCTGCATCTTTGTGCGGAATTTGCAAAGGCAGTTCAGGCACTTGGCGAACCCAGAACCAAGTGATCAAAGGCAGCACCGACATCAAGATAAAAGCAGCCCTGAAACCCGCCGTGTCCGCTGCAACAGCACCCGCATGGTCAATCATCAAGCCCGCAGCCATGGGCCCCATGAAGTTGGACACCGCGGGGCCAATGGCCAGCCAGCTGAACGACTCTTTCAAGTGAGCGCTGTCGCGTGCGGAGCGGCCGACATGGCGTTGTAAAGCGATGACCGCCAGTCCGGTGGCCCCGCCGGTCAACAAAGCGCTGACACACAGGACGGGAAAAGTAGGCCACACCGCTGAAAGGCCTGCACCCACTGCCGCCACCAGCACGCTCAACCGCATGGGTTTCTGCAAGCCATGCCGGTCGGTGTACCGACCCGCTGGAATCGCCATGAAAACTTGGGTGAGTGAAAAAAGCGCCAACAACACACCCACAGAAAAAGCACTGTGCCCATCACGCAACGCCAGCAAGGGCGTCGCCAATCGCATGCCGGTCATGCAGGCATGGAGAAATGTTTGCCCCACAATCAGGCGCAGCAGCGGGGACATCATCCTTCGCGGTCGATCAAATCAAATCCGGCATCGGGTGAGGTTGGAAGCAAGGCGCCAGCCTGCGCTTCGGGCAAGGCGTCTACCGTGCGCAAGGCGCGGTGCATCACGTTGCTGCGGGTTTGGGCTTTGTCCAGGGTGTTGAGCACCGTCTGGGTTTGCTCTTTGACCTTGGCCAACACATCGCCGAACTTGCCGAATTCAGTTTTGACGGCCCCCAGCACTTGCCAGACTTCGCTGGAGCGCTTTTCAAGGGCCAAGGTGCGAAAGCCCATTTGCAAGGAATTGAGCATGGCCATCAGCGTGGTCGGCCCCGACAGGGTGACGCGGTAGTCGCGCTGCAAAGCCTCCATCAAACCTGGGCGTCGCAAGACCTCGGCGTACAAGCCTTCCGTGGGCAAGAACATCACCGCAAAATCGGTGGTGTGTGGCGGCTCCAGGTACTTTTCGGCAATCGATTTGGCCTCCAGCCGGACACGCGCTTCCAGGGCTTTGCTGCAAAGATCGGCCTGCACCACGTCGGCGCGACTTTGCGCATCGAGAAGACGCTCGTAGTCTTCGTTGGGAAATTTCGCATCAATGGGCAACCAGACAGGCTGCCCATCGTCAGAGCGACCGGGCAAGCGGATGGCAAAGTCCACCCTGTTTTTGCTGCCCGGCACGGTAGCATGCTGGGTGGCGTATTGGTCGGGCGCCAACACCTGCTCCAGCAGGGAGGCCAGTTGCGCCTCGCCAAACATGCCGCGCGTTTTGACGTTGGTCAGCAAATGTTTGAGATCGCCCACGCCTTGTGCCAGGGTATTCATTTCGCCCAAACCTTTGTGCACTTGCTCCAAGCGGTCAGCAACTTGTTTGAAGCTCTCGCCCAAACGCGCTTGCAAGGTGGCTTGCAATTTTTCATCCACCGTCTGGCGCATTTCGTCGAGCTTGACCGTATTGCTTTGCTGCAGTTGCGCCAGCTGCGTTTCCAGCGTGCCGCGCATCTCGATCAATCGGCGGGCGTTGGACTCCGACAGCATTTGCACCTGCTGCGTCAAGGTGTCTGACAGCGTTTTTTGCAGCAAGCCCAGTTGCTGTGCAAAGGCATCCATTTGGCTGTTTTGGGTGCGGGTGGCCTCAGCGCTTTGCTGAACCAAGGTTTGCTGAAAGGTGCCCAAGGTCTGGATCAACTCTTGCCTGCCGCCTCGGGCGGATTCAGTGATTTCAGTGCGCAGTTCGCGCTCCAGGCGTTCACTGCTGTTGGCAATGTGCTGTTGCAATTGCTGGGTATGGGATGCACTGACATCCTGGCGCGGTCGCGCCAGCCAAAGCGCCAGCAACAGCAAGAGATTCACCCCAGCCAGGGCCAACAGTGTCCAATTCATCCAATCAGCCATCAGGCTTGACCTTGCAAGTTATTGAGTGGTGTCAGCGCTTGGCCGCGGACCAGGTAAGCGATCAGGTTGTCGGCGGCCAATTGCGCCATGGCCAAGCGGGTCTTGACGGTGGCGCTGGCAATGTGCGGCGTCAGCACCACATTCTGGAGTTTGAGCAATTCGGGGTGAACTTGCGGCTCGCCCTCAAAAACATCCAGCCCCGCACCGGCGATGCGCCGCGCTTTGAGCGCTTGCGCCAACGCGGCATCGTCGACAATGCCGCCTCGGGCAATGTTGACCAAGGTGGCTGAGGGCTTCATCTGCGCCAATTCAGCAGCCCCGATGGTGTGGTGGGACTCGGCGCTGTAGGGCACCACCAGCATCACATGGTCGGCCGTCTGCAGCAATTCTGACTTGGAAACATAACGCGCCTTGCATTGCGCTTCCAGATCGGGACTCAAACGAGAACGGTTGTGATAGATCACTGACATGCCAAAGCCATGCGCCGCCCGCTGGGCAATGCCCTGTCCAATGCGCCCCATGCCGATGATCCCCAAAGTGCTGCCATGCACTTCAGCGCCCGCAAACATGTCATAACGCCATTTCGTCCATTGGCCTGCGCGCAAAAAATGCTCGCTTTCGGTCAGGCGACGCGCCGTCGCCATCAACAGGGCAAAGCCAAAATCGGCCGTCGTTTCGGTCAATACGTCTGGCGTGTTGGTGGCCTGCACGCCCGCAGCGGTCATGGCGGGCACGTCAAAGTTATTGAAACCCACCGCCATATTGGCCACCACTTTCAGTTGCGGGCATGAAGCCAAAAGGGCCGCATCAATGCGTTCGGTCCCGGTGGTGATGGCACCCGCTTGACCTTGGAGTTTCTGAGCCAACTCTTGCGGTGTGAACAGCAGATCGGCTTGGTTATCAGTCACCTCAAAATGTTGACGCAAACTGTCCAACACCACTTCAAACATGGGCCGGGCTACAAAAACGCAAGGCTTCATCGTTCAGATCTCCATCGGGTAAAAAAATGTCACTCGGTCATTCGCAACTGCCGCGCCCACCAAGGCGTCACCGCAGGCAACAGGGTCAGGGTCCAAATCACCACCCATGCGGTCAGCGACATGAGCTGCACCATTTCTGGAAATTGCGCCACCGTGATGACAGCCAACACCACAGGTATGACGCCGGTTTCACGCACAGCACACAAAAACAATTTCTCCTTGAGACTGATACGCGTTGGCCACAGCGACAGCAAGACCGACACGGGCCTGGCCACCAAAATAAAGACAACTGAAATAGCCAGACCCAGCCAAACCGTTTGCGATAAGTCGGACAAAGACACAAAGGGGCCGACCATCATGAAAATAACGGGCTTGGCCACACTTTCAATTTTGGACTCCATGGTGTGCAGCAAGGTCTTGAATTCGGGAGAACCTTGATTGAAATTGCCCAACAGACCCACAATAAAGGCGGCTAAAAAACCGTTGCCATGCATGGCTTGGGCCAATAAAAAAGTGATTAAAGGCACCACCAGGACCAACGCAAAGTCATAGCTGTGCTCTGCTTTATCAAGTGCGTGGCGCTGGGCTTTGTTGCTTTCAAATACCCACATGCCACACCAGCCCAAAACACCCGCCAAGGTGCCAAACAAAAATTGCTGCCCCAGCAAAAACAAATTTTCCGCGCTGAGCAAGCCCTGGGTGAGTGATCCCAGACTGTCAATGCTGGCACCCGACAAAACCATGGCGGCAATGGCCGCTGCGAAGATCGCACCCACAGCGTCGTTCAGGGCACTCTCTGCCACTGCGATGTTCGACACACGCTGGTAAGGCGATTTGAAGACGAGTTGCCTCAAGGTGGGAATCAAGGCAGCAGGGTCGGTGGACCCCAAAATCGCAGACAACAGCGCGGCTGTTTTGCCGTCCAAGCCCAGCGCCATCAGCAGCGTGAACATCACCAGGAAGGTCACTAAATAACCCAGCACAGCCAGCATCACTGTGGGGTAAGCGATAGACCAGAATGACTTGCTTTCGATCTCATCGCCACCTGATTTGAGAATGATCGCAGCCAGAGCCGTACACACCACCACCGACAAGGTCAGCGCTGAAGCCAGGGGGGCCAATCCATCATGCAACACAATGCCGACCAACAACTGCAGTGTGAAGCTGGGAAACACGGTCCCCTCAGCGGTCTTGCTGCAAGCCCAGCCAAAAACCAAGAACAAACTCAGGCACCACAGCGTCTCAGCAATCGCTGACTCGGTACCGCCAAGCTGGCCCAGGTGCACAAGCAGTCCCGGCGAAAAGGCATTGACCAGCCAGGCTGTGGCCAAAAGCAAAGCCATTTTCAAATAATTCATCATCTGAGCCAACTCAGCCAGGTTGTTCAATCTCAAACACTTGGCGCAAATAGGCCAGGTATTTTTCATCGTCGCACATGCCCTTGCCAGGGGAATCCGATAACTTCGCCACAGGCTGGCCATTGCAGCGCGTCATTTTGATGACGATTTGCAGGGGCTCATACCCCAGGTCGTTGGTCAGATTGGTGCCGATGCCAAACGCCAACTGGCAACGACCATTGAACTGACGAAACAATTCAATGGTGCGCGGCACCGTCAAACCGTCACTGAAGATCAGTGTTTTGGTGCAGGGGTCCACCCGATTGGATTTGTAGTGGGCAATCATGCCCTCGCCCCAGGCAAACGGGTCACCACTGTCGTGTCGGGCGCCATCAAACAACTTGCAAAAATACAAATCAAAGTCGCGCAAAAATGCTTTGAAACCATACACATCGCTCAGCGCTATACCCAAGTCGCCCCGGTATTCTTTGGCCCAGGATTCGAAAGCAAATACCTGACTGTCGCGCAAACGGGGACCCAGCGCCTGCGCCGCTTGCAGGTACTCGTGTGCCATGGTTCCCAATGGCGTGATACCCAACATATAGGCATAGTAGACGTTGCTGGTGCCGGCAAATTGTCCGCCAGAACCGACACCCAAACGGCCCGCTAAAACCCGCAGAACCTCTTCATGCCAGGCGCGCGAAAACCGTCTTCGGGTACCGTAGTCAGCGATCTTCAGTGCCTTGAGGCCTTCGGCTTGCAATTGCGCTATTTTGATGTCCAGACGTTGGCGGCCACCTTGCAAATCCGGCACTTTTTGGGTGTTGCGAAAGTAAACCTCGTTGACAATGGCCAACACCGGAATTTCAAACAAAATCGTGTGCAGCCAAGGCCCTTGGATGGTGATTTCCAACTCACCTGAAGGCAAGGCTTTCAGGTGAATGCATTTTTCGTTGAGCTTGAAAAGGCTCAAAAAATCCACAAAGTCACTTTTGATGAAACGCAAAGAGCGCAGGTAATTCAGTTCGGACTCTTTGAAACTGAGGCCGCAAAGCGATTTGATTTCGTTGCGAATTTCGTCGACATATGGCGCCAAGTCAACGCCAGCGTTACGGCATTTGAAACGGTACTCGACTTGCGCACCGGGAAACTGATGCAAGACCACCTGCATCATGGTGAACTTATAAAGGTCGGTATCCAGCAAACTGGTGATGATCATGGGCTGTGTGAGGCTGTTTGATCGAGTGTAAGGCAAGTCCCTCGCGCCACATTCAAACAAGCCGACCACTGACCAAGGTGAACAATCGGTCAGCGTGAGCCGCCAAAATATGGTTTTGCTCGGCCACCAACATGGGTAAACCTTGGGTTCTCAAGCGCAGCAAGGCATCGCGCATGGCTTCGACCAACACGGGGGCAATGCCTTCGCAAGGCTCGTCCAGCAGCAAGATCTTTGGGCCGGTCATCAAGGTTCTGCCCAAGGCCAACATTTGCTGTTCGCCTCCGCTCATTTGGGCAGCGGCGCGGTCCAGCATACCCGCCAATGCAGGAAACAAGTTCAAGACCTCTGCCAAGTCAAGCGCTGACTTGGCAGGCGTGCCATTGGCCACAATCATCAGGTTCTCACGCACTGACAAGCCGGTGAACAGGCGCCGGTCTTCCGGCACATAGCCGACACCGGCCTGTGCACGCTGGTAGGGTGGCCAATGGGTCATCGGGCGACCTCGCCAAGTCACGCTCCCCTGTGACATAGGCATCAGCCCCATGATCGCTTTGAGCAAGCTGGATTTGCCAGCACCATTGAGACCTTGCAACACCACCAACTCCCCGGGTCGAACAACCAAGGAGACGTCGAAAAAGGCTTGAACTTGTCCATAGGCTGCGCTCAAAGCGTGGACTTCAAGCATGGTGAGCCCCAGTGAACCTGGGCAGTTGAAAATGCTGACCCAAGTAACGTTGCCGGACCAAGGCGTTTTGGGCAATTGACTCGGGCGTGCCCTGCGCGGCCAACTCACCATCGATCAGCACCAAGACCCGATCGGCCACACCAAACACAGCGTCCATGTTGTGCTCGGTGTAAAGCACCGTGACTTGCTGCGACAAGGAGGCCATGACCGATCGGACCAGCGCCATCATGTCGCTTCTTTCTTGCGCACCCAAACCTGCGGCCGGCTCATCCAGCAACAACAGACCGGGTTGATGCAAGGGCAAACCGGCCAAGGCCATCGCCAACTCCAAACGTTTTTTGGCACCGTAAGGCAATTGCCCCGCCAAAAGATGCGTGCTGTTTTTGAGCCCCACGCTGTCGGCCAAACGGGTGGCTGGCAACTTGGCCACATGGTCCAAGCGGCGCAGCCCCGCCCCATTGGTTTGCGCCAGCGCAGAGTTTGAACCCCGCCAGACCAACTGGATATTTTGCAAAACAGTCAGGGCATCGAAAGTTTGTGCCACTTGAAATGTGCGCGCCACACCGTGTTGCAAACGCTGTGTGGCCGTTAATCCATTGAGTGACTCGCCTTGCCAATGCACATGCCCTTGGGTAGGCCATTGTTGCCCTGCCAAACACGCAAAGCAGGTCGATTTGCCAGCGCCGTTCGGCCCGATCAAGGCCACGCACTCTCCAGACGCCACTTCGAAGCTCAGGCCTTTGAGCGCCTGAACACCCGCGTAATTTTTAAACAAATTGTCGACTTGCAAAGCACTCATGATTTGACGCTGCCTGCCTGTCCTGGACGACGCGAAGTCCATTGCCAGCCCAAGACACCTTGAGGTGACAGGACCATCAACAGCATGATCAAAACGCCCAATACGCCATGCCAATAAGTCAACTGGCGTCCCAACTCGGCGCCCGCCCAGGTGAGCAACACACTGCCCACAGCCGCACCCCACAAGTGGTGCAGCCCGCCCAATAAAATCACCAACAAGGCGTCTACGGATGTCGAAACTGAAGCCACAGAAGGAAAAACAGCGCCCTTGGTTGCAGCCCACAACCCGCCGGCCAAACCTGCTGCGCAAGCGCTCAGGACGAACACCCGGTAACGCCAGGGTTCCAAGGGCAAGCCACTGGCCTGTGCACGCTGCGGCGCATCACGCCCGGCTTGCAAGCCCATGCCCCAGACCGATTGCGACAGGGCCGACAAACCGCTGATGGCCAAAAGGCACAAGAGCACCAAGCACAAACCCAAGGCGGCTCGTTCGCTCGGGGCGACCAGTTGCAAACCAATGAGGCCGTTGTCCCCACCCGTCAATGCCACCCACTGGGTCAGCCCGGCCCACACCGTTTGCGCCAGCGCCAACGACAACATGGCCAGATAGACACCTCTACTGCGCACGACCAAAGCACCAAAAACTCCTGCCACCGCGCCAGCACAAAAAACGCCAGCAGCCAGTGCGGGCAACAAGGACCAGCCCCATTTCAAGTGTGTCAGGGCAGCGCCATAAGCGCCCAAGCCCAAATACGCTGCATGGCCGAAACTGACCAGCCCGCCCAAAGCCATCGTCAACTGCAGACTCAAACCAAAGAGCAACAAAATCAGGGTGTCCTCAGCCAAGGATTGTCCATAGTCTCCCGTGCGCTGTGCAAACCACCACAAGACCAACACCAGCAGGCCGAGCACCAGTTGGGCTGTGCGCGAAGTCGGCCAGCGCCTGAAGACCTGAATGGCCTCACGCAAGGGTGCCGCCGAACTGTGCCCACGCAAACCTTCAGGCCGCCAAATCAAGACCGCCGCCATGGTCAGGAACACCAACACCAGGGTGGCCTGCGGCCAAAAGCTCACCCCCAGCGCATGCACCAAGCCAATCAAAACAGCAGCGCCAAAAGCACCGCTGATACTGCCCAGGCCGCCGGTGACCACCACCACAAAAGTCTCCACCACCACGTTCATGTCCATTTGCAAATTTGCAGGCTCTCGCGGCAGTTGCAGCGCCCCTGCCAAACCAGCCAAACCACAACCCAGGATCACCACGCCCAGCATCAAAGGCGCAGGGTTCACGCCCATCGCGCCCAAAATTTCAGGGTCTTGTGTGGCGGCTCGCACGCGCCTGCCCCAAAGGGTGCGGGTCAACAGCAAGTGCAAGAGCCACCAGACCACAGGCCCCAATAACAAGGTCACGCATTGCCACAGCGGAAAGAATTCCCCGCCGATCTCAACAGCCCCTTTGAGGCCCGGGAATCGAGGTGCAAAAACCTCATCGGGTCCCAATACAAAACGCATCGCATCGTGCATGGCCAGTGACAGGCCAAAGGTGGCAACCAGTTGGTAAATTTCGGGGGCGCTGCGCATGCGCCGCAACAACAACAGCTCTGCCATCGCGCCAGCCAGTGCGGCCACGAGGGCCCCCAAGAGCATGGCCAGCGCATACAAGCCTGGGCTTTCGGACCAGGCGGGAAACCAATCAGTGACCCAATGCGCGCTGAACAAAGCCCCCAACATGAAAAAACTGCCGTGCGCAAAATTCACCATGCGGGTCACGCCAAAGATCAGCGTGAGTCCTGATGCCATCAAGAACAAGGTGGCTGCGTAACTCAGCCCATTCAAAATTTGAATGACAAACAAGCTCATCCGACGCGTCTACAGAAGGGTTGAATCAGCACCCGATGACCCGCATCATTCCACCCAACGGGTAAAGGACTTCGCATCCACACGGGTGGTTTGGTAGGTGTTGACCAAGGCAGATTCATCGGCATAACCCAAGGACATCCCGCAGACGAGCATTTCGTTTTCACCTGCACCGATGTGCGGCAAAATGATTTTACTGAAGCTATTCCACGCCGCCTGGGGGCAGGTATGCAAGCCGCGGGCGCGGGCGGCAACCATGATGTTCTGCAAAAACATGCCGCAGTCCAGCAAACTGCCGCGCCCCATGACGCGATCGATGGTGAACATCAAACCCACGGGGGCATCAAAGAACTTGAAGTTGCGTTGGTGCTGTGCGTGCATTTTTTCGCGGTCACCCTTGCCGATGCCGAGTACACCGTACAAACCAAAACCGCATTCGCGGCGTCGGTCAATATAGGGGCTGACCCATTGGGTGGGGTAATAGTCATAAGCCTCGGCGTACTCTGTGGACAACGCCGGATTGGCCGCCATGGCGTCATGCGCTTCGCAGACTTTGCTGACCAGCGCATCACGGCTTGCACCTTGCAGAACATACACATTCCAGGGCTGGGTGTTGGTACCACTGGGCGCACGGGCAGCAACCCGCAACAGGTCTTCCAGTAAATCACGCGCCACCGCACGGGGCTCGAAGGCGCGGGCTGAAAAGCGGCTCTCTATGGCGGCGTCAACACTGGCAGGGTCTTGAATGCGGGTGCTGACTTGCGTAACATGATGTTGAGTTGTGTTCATTTGAGTTGGTCCAAAACAGATTGAAATTCAGGGGCCAAAGGCAGGGGGCGTCGGGTGATGCGGTCCACATAAACGTGAACAAAATGGCCCCTGGCGGCGGTCAGGGGATCTCCCTGAGCAAACAGACCCACCTCGTAACGCACGCTGGAGTTGCCTTGATGGGCCACGCGAATACCGGCCTCTATGGTTTGCGGAAAAGCCAAGGGCGCAAAATAGTTGCACTGGGTTTCAACGACCAAACCGATCGAGGCCCCGTTGTGTATGTCCAGTACGCCTTGCTCAATCAAATGGGCGTTCACAGCCGTGTCGAACCAGCTGTAATACACCACGTTGTTCACATGGCCATAGGCATCATTGTCCATCCAGCGGGTGGTGATGGTGCGGAAAACGGGGTAAGCCGTTCGGGGCAAAGCTTGAGGTTTGGTCGCAGTCATGGGATGAGATTTTGCCAGCGTTCCCAGTACGCCAACGCCACCGCCAATGTGTTGACTTGCACTTGCACGGTGGTCTCGATATCTTTGCCGTAACCACCCGCCATGCACATCGACAACGGGATGCGCCGCTGGAAAGCCCAATCCATGACTGCGCGGTCACGGGCCATCAAGCCGTCGTAGCTGAGTTTGAGCCGTCCCAGCCGGTCCCCCTCATGCGGATCGGCCCCCGCCAGGTAAATCACCAGCTCGCTGTCAAAGCGATGCCCCAGTGTTTCCAGGGATTGGTGCAAAGCTGCCAAATAAGCGTCATCGGTGGTGCCATCGGGCAAATCCACATCCAGATCACTTTGAACTTTGCGAAACGGGAAATTCTTTTCACCATGCATCGAGAGAGTGAATACACTCGCGTCGTTGGCAAAAATCTCGGCTGTTCCGTTACCTTGGTGGACATCCAAGTCAATCACAGCCACAGGCATCACCCGTTTGGTCTGCCTAAATCGCTCGGCCTGCATCAAGCGGGCCGTCACGGCCGCATCGTTGAACACACAAAAGCCACCGCCTTTCTCCGCACAGGCATGGTGGGTCCCGCCCGCCAAGTTGGTCGCAATGCCTTGCGTCAGTGCAGCGCGGGCAGCCGCTGTCGTGGCCCCCACCGAGCGGCGTGAGCGCTCGACCATCGCCTCACTCCAAGGGAACCCGATCTCGCGCTGCAATTGCGCCGGCAATGTTCCCGTGCAAACGGCTTGGATGTAAGCCGGAGAATGTGCCAAGGCCAACTCACCATCCGTTGCCGCCGGCGCTTGTGTCATTTGCAAGCCGGGCAATTCACGGCTCAAGCGCTCACGCAAGCGGCTGTACTTGCCCATTGGAAAGCGATGGCCTTGCGGCAGAGGCAGCACAAAATGGTCCGCGTAAAAAGCAAGCATCAGCCATTGTGGCTGCGAATTTAGAAAGCCGCCTCTAAATTGCTGCATTGCAACAAAAAACCCTTGTTTTCTGTTTTGATTTCCGTAAAATTCCAACAATGCTGCACTGCAACATAAAAAGTGATTCTGGTCCCATCCAGCGCAGATATTTCAATTTTTTTTAATTTTAGGAGATTCTCATGATGACTGCTGAACAACTGATGGCTTCGCACAAAGCCAACTTGGAGACGCTGTTTGGTTTGACCAGCAAAGCCTTCGAGGGCGTTGAAAAACTGGTCGAGTTGAACCTGACTGCCGCCAAAGCCGCTTTGACTGATTCTGCGCACACCACCCAAGCCAGCCTGAGCGTGAAAGATGCGCAAGAGTTGATGTCTTTGCAAGCCGCTTTCTTCCAACCTTTGGCAGAAAAGACAGCCGCATACAGCCGTCATCTTTACGACATTTCAACCGGCACAACCAGCGAATTTGCCAAGGCTTTTGAAGCCCAAACCGCCGATGCACAAAAACAATTTTCCAGCCTGATCGAAGGCAGCTTGGCCAACGCACCCGCGGGCACAGAACCCGCAGTCGCGATGATGAAAAATGCTGTCTCCGCTGCCGGCACTGCTTTCGAATCCGTTCAAAAAGCGGTTAAGCAAGCGACAGAAATGGCCGAGTCCAACTTCAACGCCGTCACAAGCCCAGCAGCTTCTGTCAAAGCACCTGCCAAAAAGCGTTAATTTGAATTTTCAGTTGTCTCCTTTTATAGCTGGAGATCAACAGCTGATGCAGTGGTTCGTTCAGGGCTGATCGCCAGATCAGCCCTTTTTGCCTTTGCACTGAGTCAAGGCATTTCAGCTCAGTGGCCTTGATCGAATTGCAACAACATCTCGCGCAATCGCGGTACGAGTTTTTGCATCGCGCTGTAGCCAGCTTCGATCGAGCGCCTGCGGGATGTGAAGTCGGCACTCTTGACGCCAGTCAGTGAGGGCCGAACCACCAAATTGGCCTCCTTGAGCCCATAGGTATTGATGCTTTTGCCCATGATGGTGAATGTTTGCATCAAAATTTGAAAAGTATCTCCAGCGGGATTGCCTTCGGGGTCCGTCGAAATATCCACCGCGATCACAAAATTGGCACCCATTTCACGCGCTTGTTTGACGGGCACCGGGGATACCAAGCCACCATCCACATACTCACGGCTGCCCACTTTGACGGGCTGGAACACGCCCGGTACAGCACTGGAAGCCCGCACCGCCGTGCCAGTGCTGCCGCGGCGAAATAACATGGCTTCTCCGCTTTGCAAATCAGTCGCCACAATCCCCAGTGGCAGTTTCATGTTCTCAATCGTCTGACCGCCAACCTGCGTATTGACATAGCGGGCCAGAGCCTCGCCGCGCAATGCACCGCGGTTCAAGATCGGAATCATCCAGTCGGTGATCTCTGCCTCTTCCATGCTGTCGGCTATTTTTTTGAGCTGCGCACTGTTCTTGCCGCTCGCGTACAGAGCCGCGACCAAACTTCCGGCGGATGTACCGGCTACCAATTCAGGATAGATACCGGCCTCTTCCAAAGCCTGAATCACACCCACATGCGCAAAACCACGGGCCGCGCCACCCCCCAGAGCCAAGCCAATATGGGGGATTTTTTTCTCAGTCAGTGCGGGCTGTGCAGGTTGAGAGGGATTGGTTGCGGGCGGCAATGACACGCTGGCGCAGCCCATAAGCACTGCGACGACTGTGCCAAGCAAAGACCATCGCAGCCAACGTAAAAAGGAGGAAAAGTAAAAAATTTTCATGGGGCGAAATGGCAGATGCGGCCGATCATAGATCAGCCGGACAACCCTGTGAATTACTGACCGCAATCGCCTTTATCGCAATGACCGCACTGGCCCGCACTGGCTTTGCGACCACGCCAACGCCGCCACAGAAATGCACAAGCCCAAGCCAAAATAACGGAAACCGCAACCCCATCGAGCCAAGGCATTCAAGCGCTCCAGTGCACGACGGTGCGGTAGGTCAACCAAGAAGCAGCGTAGGCCATACCAAACAAATAGACTGCCATCAGTGCAGGTGCTCGCCAGCCGCCCAACTCACGGCGAACTGTGGCCAAGGTGGCCATGCATTGGGGGGCAAACACGTACCACACCAAGAGCGACAAACCGGTGGCCAACGACCACTGCGCGGCAATCACAGGGGCCAGTGCAGTGCCCACGGCGCCGGTGGTGTCAGACAAGGCGTACACAGTGCCCAAGGCGCTGACCGCCACTTCTCGGGCAGCCAGTCCGGGGATCAATGCCACAGCTATTTGCCAGTTGAAACCAATCGGCTCAAACACCACAGCCAATACTTTACCCATGCGCCCGGCCAAGCTGTACTCAATTGGTGCGCCAGCAAAGCCAACGGGGGCAACCGGAAAGCTCGACAAAAACCACAAAACAACCGTCAACGCCAAAATGATGCCACCCACGTTGCGCAAAAAGATGAGCGCGCGCTGCCACAAGCCCAGCGCCACATCGACCGGCCTGGGCCAGTGATAGTCGGGCAACTCCATCATCAATTGGGCCGCAGGGCCCGCGCCGCGCCACAGTTTGATGACAGTGGCTACCACAATGGCCGACACGATCCCCAACATGTACAAACCAAACAGCACCAGACCTTGAAGCTGAAAGCCAGGCCCCACAGCAATGGCAGGAATGAAAGCACCGATCAGCAACGCATAAACAGGCAAGCGGGCTGAACAGGTCATGAGAGGCGCGATCATGATGGTGACCCAGCGGTCGCGCCGGTCGGCAATGCTGCGGGTGGCCATGATGCCCGGTATGGCGCAGGCAAAACTGGACAGCAAGGGAATAAAAGACCGACCGGACAATCCAATGCTGCCCATCATGCGGTCCAGCAGCAATGCAGCGCGGGGCAAATAGCCTGATTCTTCTAACACCAAAATAAAGAAAAAGAGAATCAAAATTTGCGGCAGAAACACCAAGACACTGCCGACACCCGCCAAGACCCCGTCAATCAACAAACTTTGAAGCAAGCCTGCCGGCAGAGTCTGCGCCAGCAGCTCGGACAACCAAGCCACTGCGGCCTTCACCGCATCCATAGGGGCTTGCGCGCCGGCAAACACCGCCTGAAAAATCAAAAAAAGACAGCTCACCAAAATCAAGCTGCCCCAGACGGGGTGCAATAAAACGGCATCGAATTTCAGGGACCAGTCATCTACCGGTTCGTCTTGCGCCAATCCCGCCGCCAGCATCCACTGCTGCGCTTGCATATTGTCACTCACGGGATCACTGGAGGCGGTCTGGGCAACCCACACCAGTGGGTCATCCAACACGGCGCGCAGGGGGTCGGCACCTTGGGCATTCACCGCCACGGTAGCCACCAATGGCAAACCCAAAACCTGCTCTAAGCGCTTGACGTCAATTTGCAAACCATTCGCGCGGGCACTGTCCACGCGATTGAGCACCACCACCAAAGGCAAACCCAAACCGCGCAACGACGACAACAGGCGCAAGCTGCGGCGCAGTCGGGTGGCATCCAGAACGGCCACCACCAAATCCGGCGCTGGCTCTTGCAAGCTCTCACCCCGAACCACGTGACAGGCGACGGCTTCGTCTTCGGCACCGGGGTTCAAGCTGTAAGTCCCAGGCAAGTCCAACAGCATGATGCTTTTGCCTAGTTTGGTTTTCATGAGGCCGCGCTTGAGCTCCACCGTGACGCCCGCGTAGTTGGCCACCTTCTGTTGGCTGCCGGTCAACCGGTTAAAGAGCGAAGATTTGCCACAGTTCGGATTGCCCACCAAGGCCACCCGGCGTTGCGCCATGCGTGTCAAGTCAATGACTTGGGTGCTCATGCCACCAGCTCGATGCAGGCGGCTTCACTGTCGCGCAACGCAAAAGTCGCATTGCCGACCTGCACCACCAAGGCCCCGCCCTTCCACCATGAGCGTCGCAACACACAGACACGCTCATTGGGCACAAAGCCCAGGTCAGCCAGACGCTTGACCCTCTCATCCAAGCCTTCAGATGCTGGTGCGCCATCCGTCCTCAAACTGCTGATGCGCCGCCAAACCTTTGGCTTTGATTCATTCAAGGTGGGGGATGACACAAACTCTCCAAATGCGAATGGTTCTCATTATAGGACATGCACACCCACTCAACCCGTACCCGATAATTAAGCTTTGAGTGAATAACAACCCGAGGAGAGATTCATGGAAATTCAAGGCAAGGTGTTCATCGTGACAGGCGGCGCATCGGGCCTGGGTGAAGGCACGGCGCGCATGTTGGCAGCTCACGGTGGCCATGTGGTGATCGCCGACATGCAAGTCGACAAAGGCCGAGCCATCGCCAAAGAGCTGGGTGGCGCTTTCGTGGCCTGCGATGTGAGTCAAGAGGCCGACGGCCAAGCCGTGGTCGCCCAAGCTGTGTCCATGGGCAAACTCATGGGCTTGGTCAATTGTGCTGGCATTGCCCCCGCAGAAAAAACGGTGGGCAAGAACGGCGCACACAACTTGGGCGTTTACACCAAGACCATCATGGTCAATCTGGTCGGCAGCTTCAACATGATCCGCCTGGCTGCCGACGCGATGTGCCAAAACGAGCCCGAAGCCACTGGCGAGCGCGGGGTGATGATCAGCACCGCCAGCGTAGCGGCTTATGACGGCCAAATCGGTCAAGCGGCTTATGCCGCCTCCAAAGGTGGCGTGGTCGGCATGACCCTGCCAATTGCACGCGATTTAGCACGCAACGGCATCCGCAACATGACCATCGCGCCTGGCATTTTTGGCACCCCTATGGTCTTTGGCATGCCGCAAGCGGTGCAAGACGCGCTGGGTGCCAGCGTGCCCTTTCCGAGCCGTTTAGGGACACCGCAGGATTACGCCAAACTGGCCAAGCACATCTTTGAAAATGACATGCTCAATGGCGAAGTCATCCGCTTGGATGGCGCGATCCGACTGGCTCCAAAATGAGTCGGCTGTGACCGCTCGCATGCTGCGTATCCCGCAACTGTTGCGCTGTTTAGGCCTGTCAGGGCTGATCCTGCTCAGTGCTTGCGCTCCGGCTGTGTCAACGCGCCTGCCGGTGCAACCCGAATTGGCCAGCGAAATGACCGCCAAACCGGGCTGGGCCTATGCCCGCCAAGCGGTCGCAGCGGCCAACCCTTTGGCCACCCAAGCTGGGCACCAGATTTTGCGGGCGGGCGGATCAGCCGTCGACGCCGCCATTGCAGTGCAGATGGTCTTGGGGCTGGTCGAGCCTCAATCGAGTGGCATCGGGGGCGGTGCCTTTTTAATGTACTTTGACGGCCAGAAAGTCACCGCGCATGACGGCCGCGAAACAGCCCCCGCAAGCGCTAAACCGTCGCTGTTTTTAAAGGCCAACGGTCAGCCCTTGGCTTACGAGGAAGCCGTGCTCAGCGGGCGATCGGTCGGCGTACCGGGCGCAGTGCGCATGCTCGAATCTGCCCACAGACAACACGGCGTTTTGCCTTGGGCCATGCTTTTTGAGCAGGCCATTGCGTTGGCCGAACAAGGGTTTCAAGTCAGCCCGCGGCTGCACAGTTTGCTGCAAGCCGACCCGCATCTGAGAACAGACCCACTGGCCTTTCGCTTTTTCTATGATGCGCAAGGACAAGCTTGGCCTGCTGGCCATGTCTTACGCAACCCGGAATATGCGCATGTGCTGAGGCGCATCGCAAGGCAAGGCAGCCGCGCCTTGCTTGAAGGACCGGTAGCGCAGGCCATCGTTTCGCGCACCGCCCTGCCGCCGAATCCGGGCAGCCTGAGCTTGCAAGACCTGAGCAGTTACCAAAGCCTTGATCGGCAAGCCTTGTGCTTTGACCACACGGCCCTGGCGCAAACCTATCAACTGTGCGGCTTTCCGCCGCCCTCTTCAGGTCATATTGCCATTGGGCAGATTCTGGGCTTGCTGGGCAACACTGCGGCGCAAGCCAGTGAATACGCCAATGGTTTGCCCTCCTCCGACTATGTACACCGTTACACACAAGCTTCGCAATTGGCCTTTGCGGATCGGGCGCAGTTTGTAGCCGATCCTGATTTTGTAACGGCACCCGACGGTGACTGGCGCAGCCTGCTGGCACCTGGCTATTTGCGCGAGCGCAGTCAACTGATCGGAATGCAATCGATGCGCAAGGCGCAAGCCGGGCAACCGGGAGGCGTCAAATCGTCCTTCGCACCGATGCCGACACAAACCGAACATGGCACCAGCCACATCAGCGTGGTGGATGCCCAAGGCCGCGTTGTCGCCATGACAACCACCATTGAAGCGGCCTTTGGCTCACGCCGCATGGTCACCACCGACGCCTCGCGCCCCGGCGGGTTTTTACTGAACAACCAATTAACCGATTTCAGCTTCATGCCCGCCGACGCGCAAGGCCGACCGGTAGCCAACCGCGTCGAGCCTGGGAAACGGCCGCGTTCCGCCATGTCACCTACGCTGGTTTTTGACAAAACCACCGGCCAAGTGCTGATGACGGGAGGCAGTCCCGGCGGTGCGCTCATCATTCATTTCACGGCCAAGTTGTTGGTCGGCACTTTGCATTGGCAGCTCAACACGCAGGAAGCCATCAATTTGCCCAACTTTGGGACCTTGAATGGTCCCACCTTGCTCGAGACCAAGCGTTTTCCAGCGCTCACTTTGCAAACCCTGAAAGCAAGCGGACACGAGGTGGTGGAAATCGATATGACGAGTGGTTTGCAGGCGATTGAAAAAACACCGCAAGGCTGGTTTGGCGGCGCAGACCCGCGCCGCGAAGGCATTGTGCTGGGTGATTAAGGCAGCAAGCGGTCACGGTGAGAAATTTCAACCACTACCGCCCGTGCCGCCAAGACATCGACCCACACCTGCGCCTTCAGCCTGTTGGCTTCATCGAGGTTGGCATCCCATTCGTCCAGCAAATACACGGCGCAGTGTGTTCGCTGCACGATCTCTTGCAATGACTGCATCTGCCGCTCTCCCGCTGAGAAGCCCGAAGAGTCAGAGGCATTCTCTATCGCATCGTTTTGAACTGCCAAGTCTTGTCCCGAAAAATGAAACATCAACCGGTCACTGGTCGGCCAGAAAAAAGAGCGAGCGCCCAATGTCCGCTTGAGCGCTGCGAGCAAGGTCGATTTGCCGGCGCCATTGGATCCGCGCACCGTGATGCGGCCCTTGACCATGCCAGACACATGATCCGCCAATTCAGGTACTGACTGAAACAACAACCGGTGACCATCCTGATGCAACTGTAAGAGTGAAGGATTGATACGCGATTCGAACGCAGGGTCGGCCTGGGGTTGCATCGCCTCGCAGGCGCCACCCATGCGGGTCCAGATGGCCAGCAAATCATTCCATCCAGCCGCCAAGCTGTGCACATCGGAGGACAACTCGATCTGACGCGGCAAAGTGGCCGCCAAGGCAATCAGCAAGGCGGTGTCTTGTGCACCCTGAGACACCACCAAGGCCAGATAGCCGAACACGACCGTCAAGGCGATGATGCCACCCAAGGCAGCCAAGCCCTCTCGGGCCACGATGCTCCGGATTGTGGCGCTCAAAGCATCCCTTAAGCGGCGCTTGAAACCTGCATGCCACAAACTGAAGTTGTATTGATTGCCACTGAAGACATGGTCCCAAGCCATATAGGTGTGCGCCGTCAAGCGGTTGGTCGTGCTTTGCTGGCGCAAATAGACCTCGGCCACAGGTTTGCGCATTTGCCATTGCAAGAGCATCAAAAGGGCAAACACCCCGCCATACACGGCAGGCAAACCGGCATCCACAGCAAAACCCAAAACTGCCGCATTGAACACCAGACCCAACAGCAGCTTCAAGTCGGCTTCCAACTCATAAATCAATTCAAAGAAGATGTGAAAACTCTCGTTGGTCAGAAAGGGCTCGACCTCTTCGCGGCGGACTTTATCGGTTAAGAGTGCTGTTTGCGCGCGATTTTCACGGGTAAATTGCAAGATATAGCGCCCGAAAGCGCCAAAACCAGTACGCTCTGCAAACACCCAGCTGCAAGCGCCGACGCCATAGGCTGCAGACTGGGTCAAAACAATCCAAATAAAGTCAGAGACCACAAAAGCAGCTTTTGCCAAGTCATGTCCCGCCTGAATGATCAGCGCGGTTGTCGCAGCAGACAGGGCCGCCTCAAGCACCAGCAAGGCCAACATGCCTCCAAAAGGGGGGCACAACAGTAAACGGACAAACACTATTTGTACTGGAGTGCGAAATTTAATATTTAAAAAGATATCATATTTCATTTTTCAAGTATAAATTAACAACAATTTCTCACAAAAATAGAGAACCTGTCAACACTTTCAATCCAGTCTGCGATACAGTTAAAC
>Ga0209189_1001074_pt1 | contig 20916 bp, 16 predicted proteins | sample C_130820_EF_Meta_FD_187308 | JGI IMG/M metagenome (GOLD analysis project Ga0209189, IMG submission 187308) | Freshwater microbial communities from Lake Croche, Canada to study carbon cycling - C_130820_EF_MetaG (SPAdes) (version 3) | ecosystem: Environmental > Aquatic > Freshwater > Lake... | reverse complement strand
CGTGCGGGCGAGGGGCTCGTAGCGGTCGCGGGAGGCCCTGGCGAGGATCAGTTCCCCGACGTCGTTGAACAGGATCAGCTTGCCATCCACGGCGATCACGGTCGCGTGTCCCGGGCCTGCGCCATCGTCCAGCGGAGCGGTGCCCGGTGGGCCGGAGTCCGCGGCGGTGTCGGCGCGGCCCGGTCGCCCGTCTCCCGCCGACCAGAGTTCCGCGCCGGAGACGAGGTCGACGCAGCGGAAGACGCCGCGGGTGGGGCGGTGGGTCTTCGCCTGGGGATCCCGCACGTCGAAGCCGAAGACGGCGCCGTCGACGAGCACGCTCGAGAAGATGTCGTTGGCGATGAGCCGCTGGCGGCCGTGCGACGCCACCGGTGCGGCGGGGTCGTCGCGCAGTGCGAGCAGTTCCGCGCCCGTGCGGAACGGGCTGGAAATCCACAGCCACGGCTCGTCGTAGAGCGGCCACGAGGAATGCTCGTCGTAGCCCTGCGAGAGCGGGTGCCGCCAGAGCCGTTCGCCCGTCAGGCGATCGTGGCAGACGAGCGCGTTGGCGAGGTAGCCGAGCACGAGCCGCCGGCCGCGGAACGTCACCGGCATGGCCGGCGCGTAGCTGCCTGTGTCGCTGCCGCTCGTCCAGACGACGGCGCCCGTCGTCGCGTCGAGCGCCACCATCGCCGTGTCCGTGCCGCCGACGGGGAGGAACACCATGCCGTCGACGACGGTCGGCGAGCAGGCGTAGCCGAAGTCGCTCAACGGGCGGTCGCTCACCGTGCGGAGGTCGAGCGACCAGAGCGGCTTCGCCGTGGCGGCGTCGAGGCAGCCGACGAGGCCCGTCGGACCGGCGAAGTAGAGGCGGCCATCGGCATAGGTCGGTGTCGCCCGGGGGCCGGGATAGACGCCGGCGGGATCCCAGGGCCAGTCGTAGCGATGCTCCCAGAGCGTCGTGCCGGTGGCCGCGTCGAGGCAGACGACGAACTGCCCGGCGAGCGTCTGGTATTGCGTCGCGACGCGATCGTCCCAGGCCGCGAACGACGAATATCCCTGGCCGAGTCGCCGCGTCCACTCGAGCGGCGGGCCCTCCGCGGGCCACGTCTCGACGATCCCCGTCTCCCGCGAATGGCCGTTCCACTCGGGGCCGCGGATCCCCGGCCAGTCGAGGCCCTGCCGGCCTTGCGCCACGTGCGCCGCGATGATGGGCACGACGACGGACGTGAGCCGGATCGCCAGCCAGACGCGGCATCGCATGACGTTCACCCGGCAGTGGGAATCGTTCCCCCGCAGCCCCTCCGACATCATACCGCCGCAGTCGAGGTGAGTCTGCGTCGCCGCAGACCCCGGCCGCGGACCTGGGCGGCCGTGGGCGACGGACGACGCGATCCGCGCCGTCAACGGGTGGGGGCCTAAGGCGCCGGTGCCCACCTGGATCGCGATGCCCGCGCACTGACGCACCGCGGCGGCGGCCCGGTCCGCCGCCGGGCGGGCGAGATCCGAGCAGCAAAGCGGTTTTTGCCTGACACGAAAAGGCGAACTATAGTCGCTTGGGTCGATCGAAATCCGGCTCGTGACAGCCCATCCGGCCCCCCGCGGATGCGCGTCCACGGCCCTCCGATCGCCCGTCATTCCCCGGGAACGCCGTCGGCCGGCGGTTCCCGCCCCAGGACATCACGCGATGCGCAAACTCCAGCACTCGAAACAGCGGCTCCTCGACGAATTCATGCGGGAACTCGACAAGGTCGAGGCCCGCGCCCCGATGAAGGGCGGGTACGAGCGGATCACGCCCTACATCGTCGACCGCTGGGAGGGGGGCCGGAGCTTCGAGTTCATCTGCTACCACACGGAATCGAGGAACTGGTTCGACAACGAGCACGCCGACGTCGGCATGACGCTGATGCACCGGCACCAGTTCGTGAAGCCCGGCGACGTCGTCTTCGACATCGGCTGCAATTCGGGCTACATGTCGGTGTGGTACGGCCTGATGGTCGGCGACGCCGGCAAGGTGGTGGCGTTCGATCCCTACCCCTGGAACGCGTTGGCCACCAACTACAACGCCAAGCTCAACTACCTCGACAACGTCCGGGCGCACGAGGTGGGGCTCAGCGACACGTCGTTCGAGCTGTCGCTGCCGCTCGACGCCGCCCGCACGATCGACGGCTTCTCCGCCCGGAGCATCCGGGCGCGGGTGGCCGACATCCGGGAATACGCCCACGAAAAGCCCACGTTCCTCAAGATCGACATCGAGGGGGGGGAGTTCGAGCTCTCGCGCACCGACCTGCAGGCCCTCCCGCACGTCGACCGCATCTTCATGGAGCTGCACCCGTTCTTCATCGAGGACCGCGGCCTCGACACGAAGACCGTGCTGCGGAACTACGCCCGGCAGGGCTTCGCGCTGCACTACGCGCATCCGCTCCACAAGCCGGTGGACGTCGAGGTGGCCCCGGCGAGCCCCGGCATGTGGTTCATCGAGCGTCCCCGGCCGGCCGCGTGATCCGGGCCGGCGCCGCCGCGGGAGCCGGCCGGGCGGCGGCGCGCCGGTGTCGGCGGCACGCCGGCCGTCATGATCGTCACGACCGCGACGACCGGTCCGGCGAAATCGGCAGAACGCCGAGAATTTGACTGCCCACCGGCATGAACTAACTTTCAGGAAGAGTCGGGTGCGCGGTCGTCCGCGTGCATGACGGCTCGTCCGGCGCCGGCTTTCTCCGGGCCGCGTGGACCCGTGCAAGGCCCCCTTCCCATGCCGTCCTCGAAGCCCAAGCTGGCGATCATCGGCACGTTCGACGACCTGTGCGGCATCGCCGCCTACGTCAAGACGATGGTGCGCCTGCTCGGCGACCGCTACGACGTGACGGTCTTCGACCTCGACCAGTATCTCTTCAAGCACGCGTCCTCCACGGTGCAGCGGCTCGCCGAGGCCGAAGTCCGCCGCATCTGCGCGGAGCTGCCCAGGTTCGACGCGGTCAACATCCAGCTCGAGCACGGCCTCTTCGGCACGTCGGCGAACATGATCGTGCGGCGGCTCAAGAGCATCATCCGCGCCTGCCCCACGCTCGTCATCACGTTCCACACGATTCTCGAGGGGGGGCACCCGCAGTGGCGCACGCTCCTGCGGTCGGTCGTCCGCGGCCGCCCGGTCCGCGGCGTGCAGGCTTTCCGGCAGATGCGTCACGACAATCTGCTGGCGAACGGGCTGTACCGGTTCCTGCGGCAGGAGCAGCGGCGACGGGGATCGCGGCAGCGGCTGAGCGTCGTCGTCCACACGCGGCGCGACAGGCGGATGCTGCAGTACGTCCACAGCCTCGAGAACGTCTACGACCACCCGCTGGCCCAGCTCACCCCCGACCGGGTCGCGGAGATCCGCAGCCGCGCCGACCGGGCGAACTTTGCCGGACTGGGCCAGCTCCCTCCCGACGCGATCCTGCTCGGGTGCTTCGGCTTCCTCTCGTCGTACAAGGGGTTCGACACCGCCATCAAGGCGGTCCGGCTGCTGCCGAAGCGGTATCACCTCGCCATCTTCGGCGCCTTGCATCCGGGCGGGACGAAGGCCTTCGCGAAGCGCGACGCCTACCTGTCGAAGCTGCTGGCCATGGTGCACGCGGGCCAGCGGCTGCTCGAGAGCGGCAAGGAACGCGGCAAGAAGAGCCCCTTCAACATCGCGGTGGAGGGGGACAGGCTCCCCGAGCTGATGGCGTCGTCGAATCCCGACGACCTCTCCGCGCGGGTCCATTTCCTGGGCGCCGTCAGCGACGACGATTTTCCCGCCGCCATCGCCGTCTGCGACACCGTGCTCTTGCCCTACCGCGAGGTCGGCCAGTCGTCGTCCGGGCCGCTGTGCCTCGGCATCGAGCTGGGCAAGCACGTGATCGCCACCCGCACGAAGGCGTTCCTGCAGGCGCAGCGTTACTACCGGAACCGCTACCGCACGATCGACATCGACAACCACCTCGAGCTCGCCCAGGCGATCGAGGCGGAGTCGGGGGTGGTGGGGGATTTTCCCCTGCCCACCAGCTTCAGCGCGGAGACGAACCGGGCGATGTACCTCGCGCTGCTCGCGGGCGAGCAGCCGAAGAACGTCGGCATCCCCGACCATGCCGATCTGCCGGCCGGCGAGTCCGGCCCGCCGCCGGCGCTCCTCGTGGCGGCCGGGGGGGCGTCGTGACATGGGCATCGTGATCGTCGGTGCGGCGGGCTACATCGGCCGCCGCATCGCCGCCGCCGCTCCCGAGGCGCTGCCGGTCTACCATGCGGGCGGCGCGGCCGCGCCGCCGGAGTCCCTGGCGTTGTCGCTCGAAGAGCCCGCGTCGTTCGACTACGGCCGCCTCGCTCCCGGCGACGTCCTGCTGCTGACGTCGGGGATCGCGGCGCCGGACCGCTGCGCCGCCGACCCGGCGCGGGCCCGGGCCGTGAACGTCACCGGCACGACGGAGTTCGTCGCCCGCGTGCTCGACCGGGGCGGCCGCGTCGTCTTCTTCTCGACCGACACGGTGTACGGCGAGCAGCCGGAGCCCTGCGACGAGACGCAGCCCTGCCGGCCGCTGGGCGTCTACGCCGAGATGAAGCACGAGGTCGAGCGGCGGTTTCAGGGCCAGCCCGGCTTCAAGACGATCCGGCTCTCCTTCGTGTTCTCCCGCGACGACAGCTTCACCACCTACCTGGCCCGCTGCGCGTCGACCGACGTCGAGGCGTCGCTCTACGTGCCCTTCCGCCGCGCCGTGGTGCATCGCGACGACGTCGTCGCCGGTGCGATCGCGCTGGCCCGCAACTTCGGGGCCGTCCCCGGCGGAATCGTCAACTTCGGCGGCCCTGCCGTCGTTGACCGCCCCGAGTTCGCGAGCATACTCGCGGAGGGGGCGTTTCCCCGCCTCCGCTGGACCACCGCCGCCCCGCCGGCGGAGTTCTTCGCGAACCGCGCCCGGGCGATCTGCATGACCTCGCCGCTGCTGCCGATCCTGCTCGGCCGGCAGCCGGCGACGCTCGCGCAGGCGGTCGCGGCCGAGTTTCCCCTTGCCCCGCCATCAGCGTCGTCTTAGTTCGCCCCGAGAGATCCCATGACCAAGCCCCGCGCGTTCATCACCGGCATCACCGGCATGGTCGGCTCCCACCTCGCCGACCACCTCCTCGAGCACACCGACTGGGACGTCTACGGCCTGTGCCGTTGGCGCAGCCCGCTCGACAACATCTCCCACCTGCTGCCGCGGATCAACGCCAAGGACCGTGTCCACCTGCTCTACGGCGACCTCCGCGACTACCTCTCGATCCACGACGCCGTCAGCCGCTGCGAGCCCCAGTACGTCTTCCACCTCGCGGCGCAGAGCTACCCGAAGACGAGCTTCGACTCGCCGCTCGACACGCTCGAGACGAACGTCCAGGGCACGGCCAACGTGCTCGAGGCCCTGCGGAAGCTGAAGGCCGACGCCGCGATCCACGTCTGCGCCTCCTCGGAGGTGTTCGGACGGGTGCCGAAGCACAAGCTGCCGATCGACGAGGAGTGCACCTTCCATCCGGCGTCCCCCTACGCGATCTCGAAGGTCGGCACCGACCTCATCGGCCGCTTCTACGCCGAGGCCTACGGCATGCTCGTCATGACCACGCGGATGTTCACCCACACGGGGCCGCGGCGCGGCGACGTGTTCGCCGAATCCACGTTCGCCAAGCAGATCGCCATGATCGAGGCCGACATGATCCCGGCGGTCGTGAAGACCGGCAACCTCGACTCGCTGCGGACGTTCGCCGACGTGCGCGACGCCGTGCGGGCCTACCACCTGCTCGTGACGAAGAACCCCGTCTCCGGGGCCTACTACAACATCGGCGGCACCTACTCCTGCACCGTGGGCGACATGCTCAAGGCGCTTCTCGCGCTCTCGACCCGGCGGGACATCCGCGTGGAGACCGACCCCGACCGGCTGCGGCCCATCGACGCCGACCTGCAGGTGCCCAACACGACGAAGTTCGCCGCCGTCACCGGCTGGCAGCCGGTGATCCCGTTCGAGACGACGATGCGCGACCTGCTCGACTACTGGCGGCAGCGGATCCAGGCGGGCCACACGTTCCTCACCCGTTGACCGGACCCCGGCGAAAGGCTCCCTCCCATGATCATCCGCGCCCGGGCGCCGCTGCGGCTGGGACTCGCCGGCGGCGGCTCCGACGTGTCTCCCTTCTGCGACCAGCACGGCGGTTGCGTGCTCAACGCCACGATCGACCGCTACGCCTACGCGGTCATCAAGACGCCGACGCGGAAGATCGTCCGCTTCAGCTCCACCGACACCGAGTCGGAGGAGGTCCGGCCGATGGCGGTGGCCTACGAGGGGAACGGCCCCCTGATGCTCCACAAGGCCGTCTACAACCACATGGTCGCCCACTACAACGGGGGCCAGCCCATCCCGTTGGAGCTGTGCACGTTCTGTGACGCGCCGCCGGGCTCCGGCCTCGGCTCGTCGTCCACGCTCGTCGTCGCGATGATCCGCGCGTTCGTGGAGCTGCTCAACGCACCGTTGGACGACTATGCCATCGCCCATCTCGCCTACCACATCGAGCGGGTGGTCTGCGGGCTGCGCGGCGGCCGGCAGGACCAGTATTCCGCCACGTTCGGCGGCTTCAACTTCATGGAGTTCTACGAGAACGACCGCGCCGTCATCAATCCGCTGCGGATCAAGAGCTGGGTGATCTGCGAGCTGGAGGCGTCGCTGCTGCTCTTCTACAGCGGGCTGTCGCGCGAGTCGGCGAAGATCATCGAGGAGCAGAGCAAGGGCGTCAGCGCCGGCGAGGCCTCGGCCATCGAGGCGATGCACGGGATCAAGCGCGAGGCGGTGGTCATGAAGGAGTGCCTCCTGCGCGGTGATTTCGCCGGCATGGTCACGTCGTTGCGGGAGGGCTGGAGCAACAAGAAGCGGTCGTCCCACGCCGTCTCGAATCCCCACATGGACCAGATTTTCGAGACCGCGATCCAGGCCGGCGCCCTCGCCGGCAAGATCTCGGGGGCCGGTGGGGGTGGCTTCATCCTCTTCTTCGTGCCGACCGAGCGGCGGATGGACGTGGTGCGGGCGCTCCGCGACCATCAGGGATACGTGACCAACTGCCACTTCACCAAGCACGGTTCACAGGCGTGGAAAGCATGACACCCATCGACGCGGCGAACATGACGCAGGACTTCATCGGCGGTCAGATCGACGAGGCGCGGCGGATTTTCGGGCTGATGGCCGAGGATCGCCGGCTGCGGGAGGCCACCGAGGCGGCGGCCGACGCCTGCATCGCGTGCCTGCGGGCCGACGGCAAGCTCCTGCTCGCCGGCAACGGCGGCAGCGCCGCCGACGCCCAGCACATGGCCGGCGAGTACGTGAGCCGGTTCATGTACGACCGTCCGGGGCTGGCGGCCATCGCCCTCACCACGGACACGTCGATCATCACGGCCATCGGCAACGACTACGGCTACGAGAAGCTCTTCGCCCGGCAGATCCAGGCGCTCGGCCGTCCCGGCGACGTGTTCATCGGGTATTCCACGTCGGGGACGTCGCCCAACATCCTCGCCGGCTTCACGGCCGCCCGCGCCGCCGACATGACCTGCATCGGCTTCACCGGCAACCGTGGCGGGCCGATGCACGGCCTGTGCGACATCGTGCTGGCGGTGCCGTCGGCCGACACCCCCAAGATCCAGGAGGGGCACTTCGTGCTCGGCCACATCATCTGCGGGCTCGTCGAGCGGGCCATGTTCCCGCGGGACGGCCGGGGCGGGGCGGACCGCTGATGCACGAGGCCGTCATCCTCGCCGGCGGCTACGGCACGCGGCTGCGGCAGGTGGTCGCCGACGTGCCCAAGCCGATGGCGCCGATCGCCGGGCGCCCGTTCCTCGAGATCCAGCTGGAGTTCCTCGCCCGCCAGGGCGTCGGGCATGCGGTGCTCGCCGTCGGCTATCTCGGCCACGTGATCGTCGGGCACTTCGGCGACCGCTTCGCCGGCATCGAGCTCTCCTACGCGGTCGAGGACAGCCCGCTCGGCACCGGGGGCGCGATCCAGAAGGCCCTGCGGCTCTGCCGGGGAGACCGGGCCGTCGTCCTCAACGGCGACACCTATCTCGACTTCGACCTCGACGCCGCCGACGGGCTCTGGCGGACGGACGGGCGCGGCGTCATCGTGGGGCGGGCGGTGCCCGACACGGCGCGGTTCGGCCGACTGGCCGTCGCGGACGGCTGGGTGAACGGCATGGTGGAGAAGGGGGCCGCGGGCCCGGGCATCATCAACGCCGGTTCCTACGTGCTGGGACGCGGACAGCTGGACGCGGTCGAACTGCCCCCTCCCTTCTCGTTCGAGAACGACTGTCTGGCGCGGTGGCTGCCGGCGTCGCCCTTCCACCTCCTCGTGGCCGACGGCCTGTTCATCGACATCGGCGTGCCCGAGGACTTCGCCCGCGCCCAGGACCTGCTGGCCGGAGTGTGATCCATGGTGCGGCCGGCTTTGTTTCTCGACCGTGACGGCGTGATCAACGAGTACCGGCCGTACGTGCACCGCATCGAGGACTTCGACTTCGTCGACGGCATCTTCGACCTCGTCGCGGCCGCCGGACGGGCGGGCCGGGCCACCGTCGTCGTCACCAACCAGGCCGGCATCGGCCGGGGACTCTACACGGAGGACGACTTCCACCGGCTCACGGACTGGATGATCGAGCGGTTCGCCGACCGCGGCTGCCGCGTCGACCGCGTCCTCTTCTGTCCCACGCATCCGGAGCACGGCATCGGCCCCTACCGCGTCGAGAGCGACTTCCGCAAGCCCGGCCCGGGCATGGTGCTGCAGGCGGCGCGGGAGCTGTCGCTCGATCTGCCCCGATCGATCCTCGTCGGCGACACGCTCTCCGACATCGCCGCCGGGCGGGCGGCGGGCGTGGGCACGAACGTCCTCTATCGCGCCCCGTCCGCGGACGAGTCGGTCGGCGCGGACGACGTGCGGCGGGACGTGGGCCGGTATCTGACCGTCGCCGATCTCCGCGACGTCATCCCCCTCCTCGGGCCCGACGGAGGCAGCGGGGCGGCGCCGCGGCCGCACTGACGGCCACTGACGGCTCCTGACGGCCGCGGCCCTCGTGGGTCGTCCGCCGGTGTGGTACACCAATGGCCGCGGTGGCGACGGTTCCCGCGGCGAGGGTGCATCGGGATCCGCGACACGCCCGCGGGGAGGGTCTGACATGGCGACGATGCGTGTGGCGGCGATCGGGCGCACCGGTGGCGGCGACTACGGCCACGCCATCGACGAGCTCTGGAAGACGATCGACGGCGCCACGGTCGTCGCCGTGGCCGACGCGACGCCCGAGGGGCTCGCGAAGGCCGCCGCCCGGCTCGGGCTCGATGCCACCACGCCCGGCCAGGCTTTCGCCGACTGGCGGCAGATGCTCGCGACCGTCAAGCCCGACGTCGTCGCCATCTGCATGCGGCACATCGACTGCCACGCCGAGATGGCAGTGGCCGCCGCCGAGGCGGGCGCCAAGGGCATCTTCATGGAGAAGCCGTTCGTGCGGTCGCTCGCCGAGGCCGACGCCGTGATCGCCGCCTGCCGCAAGTCGGGCACCAAGCTCACGCTCGCCCACGTCAACCGCCACTCCCCCACGTTCGCGGCCGTCCGCGACCTCGTCGAGGATGGCCGCATCGGCACGGTGCTCGAACTGCGCGGCCGCGGCAAGGAGGACAAGCGCGGCGGCGGCGAGGATCTCTGGGTGCTCGGCTGCCACGTCCTCGACATGATGGTCGACCTCGGCGGCGCGCCGCAGTGGTGCCAGGCCGACGTCTCCCAGGGGGGCCGCCCGATCACCAAGGCCGACGCCGTCGAGGGCCCCGAGGGGATCGGCCCCATCGCCGGCGACGCGATCAACGCCATGTTCGGGCTGGCCGACGGCCCGGTCGGCTTCTTCGCGAGCGTCCGCGAGGCGGGGCTCAAGCAGCCCAACTTCGGCCTCACCATCGTCGGCACCAAGGGGGCCATCCAGATCCGTTGCGACCAGGTGCCGCAGGCCTCTCTCCGCGAGGCGCCCCTCTGGCGGGTCGACAAGGAGTTTCCCTGGCTGCCCATCGGGCCGCAGGGGCTCGATTCGCCTCCCCCCGCGACCGACGTCGACCGCGCGGCGGAACGGGCCGGCTGGGGCCGCCTCGCCGCCGCCGACCTGCTCGACGCGATCGCCGAGGACCGCGAGCCCGAGACCGGCATGTATGCCGGCCGCACGATCCTCGAGATGAACACCGCGATCTACGCCTCCGCCCTCGGCGGCCGGCGCATCGCCTGGCCCGTCGCCGCCGGCGGCAATCCGCTCGCGTGAGCCGGGCCGCACCGCGTTCCTTCGCCGCCGGCGCCGCGCCGTGGCGGCATCCCTCCACGCCGGAGCCGTTCGCCATGCAGACGCTTCCCCTGAGGCCGTCCCCTCGATCCGTCGCCCGCGGCCGCGGCGCCGTGTCGATCGCGGTGGCCGTCGTCGCCGCACTCGTCTCGGCCGCCGCGGGGCCCGCCGCCCGCGGGCAGGCCGACGTGCCGCGCGAGATCGTCCTCTGGCCGGAAGGGGTGCCCGAGCCGCGGGTGCCCGCCGAGCCGGCCGAATCGGTCGCGAAGGGCAAGGACGGCATCTCGCGGCGGGCCAACGTGTCGCAGCCGCGGCTCGTGGTGTTCGATCCGCCCGCGGCGGCCGCCGGCGCCGCTCCGCGCGGGGCCGTGGTCGTGGTGCCCGGCGGCGGATTCTCGATCCTCGCCGACGAGCACGAGGGCTCCGACGCCTGCCGCCGGCTCGCCGCCGAGGGGCTCACGGCGTTTCTCCTGCTGCACCGCGCGCCCACCGGCACGATGCCGGTGCCGAACGCCGGCCCCGTCGCCGACGTGCAGAAGGCGGTCTACGAGGTGCGGCGCCGGGCGCACGACTTCGGCGTCGATCCCGGCAAGATCGCCCTGCTCGGATTCTCCGCCGGCGGCCAGGCGACGCTCGTGGCGGCCGCCGGCCCGCCGCGTTTCACCCCCGCCGACGCGGGCGTGTCGCCGCGGCCCGACGCGGCGCTCGTGATCTACCCCTGGCGGATCCTCGCCGACGACGGCAAGGGGCTGCGGCCGGAGGTGACGATCGACGCCACCTCGCCCCCCTTCTTCATCGCGCAGTGCGGCGACGACCCGGCCTCGCTTCCGGCCGGCGCCGCCACGCTCTACCTGCGACTCGTGGAGGCGAAGGTGCCCGCCGAGATCCACGTCTACGAGCGGGGCGGCCATGGCTTCGGCATGCGGCCGCGCGAGAACGCGCCCGGCACCGCCGACTGGTTCGTGCGGGCGCTCGACTGGCTCCGCGGCCGCGGGATCCTCGCCGCGAAGCCGGCGCCCTGACGCGGACGGCCGCCCGGCGCCGCAGCGCCGGGGCCCCGGCTCACGGGAGCACGCCCGAGCGCGGGTGTCGCGTCACGGCAGCGGCACCGTCACGACGGCCGGCTCGGGCTTCTCGTCGAGCGAGAGGAGCAGCGTCGCGCGGACGGAACTCGGCCGGCAGGTGCTGCCCGCGGCCTCGCAGAGGATCGCGTCGATCGTGATCGCGAGCCGGGTGGGATCGGCCGTCCGCGGCGCGGTGTCGACGAGCGGCACCGCGACGGTGAACTCGCCCGGCTGGCGGCCAACCGCCGCGTCCGCCTTCGCGACCGGCTCCTTCCCCGCGAGTGCGGCCGCCTTCGCGGCGTCGACCGCGCCGGCCGGTCCCTCCACCGTGAGCCGCCAGCGGAGCGGCGTCATGTCGTTGAGCTTCCAGCCCTCCGGCGGCCCGGCGACGACGACGATCCGCGCCACCCGCGCGCCGTCGGTCTCGGCGAGCGCGCCGCGGACGCGTCCGACGTCGACCTGATCGGCGGCGCCGAAGCCGATGAGCGGCGCGCCGGGGACCGGCGGGCCGGCGGGCGTTCCCGGGGCGGCGGCCGGCATGCCGCCGGTCGAGGCCACGCGGTCCGCGGCGGCCCGCACCATGTGCGGCGGCGGCTCGAGTCCGCGGATCTCGAGCGTGCGGGTGGCGCCCGTGGCCGGGTCGACCACGCGCACCGCGTGGTTGTTCGTGTCGGCGATCCAGAGGAGGCCCGCGCCGGCGGCGATGCCCGCCGGCTCGTCGAACTCCGCGGGCGCATCGGCCTTCCCGTGGCGGCCGGAGCCGGCCACGGTGCGGACGGCGCCGGTGTCGGGATCGACCGCCTTCACCTTGTTGTTGTAAGTGTCGACGACGAAGAGCGTGCCGTCGAGCGAGGCCACGCCGAGCGGGTGCTGCAGCCGGGCCGCGTCGGCCGGGCCGTCGACGTCGCCGAACGTGAAGAGCCTGCCGCGCGGCAGCCGGCTCGTGCCCACCACCGTCTTCACGCGGCGGCCCGCCGGCGGCGCGAACGGGCCGTCAGGCTTCGCCGGCAGGGGCACCGCGCGGATCGAGCTGCCCTCGCTGTCGGCCACGAAGAGCCAGCCGCCGTCGGCGGCGAGGCCCGAGGGCTGCGCGAAGCTCGCCGCGCCGGTGGCGAACGGCTTCTTGGGAAGGAGCGCGCCGTCGACGACGTCCTCGCGGCCGTTGCCGGCGTAGACGCCGATGCCGGAGGCGTCCCGCGGCATCCGCCAGATCTGGTGCGGGCCTGCCATCGCGACGTAGATCTGGCTGCCGTGGACGAGCAGATCCCAGGGGCTGTTGAGGGGCGTGGACCGCGGCGGCGGCATGCCGATGACGGGCGCGCGGCCCTGCCGGCCGGTGCCGGCGATCGTCTCGACCGTGCGGGCGGCGAGCCGCGCGCGGCGGATGAGGTGGTTGTCGGTGTCGGCCACGAGGAGCACGTCGGCGGCGCCGCCGTCGCCGGCCGGCTCGAGCGCCATGCCCTGCGGCTGGTTGAACGACGCCGCGTCGAAGCCGCCGTCGACGGCACCGGTGCGGCCCGAGCCGATCGTGCCGGCGAGCGTCGCCGTCACGTCGCGACCGGCGACGGCGACGTCGGCCACGACGATCCGGTCGTGACCGCTGTCGGCGACGAAGAGCCGCTTCCCCGCCTCGTCGAAGAGCAGTTTGCCGGGGAATCGCAGCGGGCCCGGCGTGGCGATCCGCTCGAGCGGCAGGCCGAGCGGCTTGGGTGCGAGCGTGCCCGCCTGCCGGGAGTGGGCGATCGCCCCGCGGAAGAACCGCTCGAGCGTCTCGAACTCCATCTCCCCCGACTGGCTCGCCACGAGGTTGCCCTCGGGATCGATCACCCGCAGGCTCGGCCAGGTGTCCACCTTGTAGCGGGCCCAGATCGCGTGATCGGCGTCGTTGACCACCGGATGGGCGATGCGGTGGCGGAGGATCGCCTCGCGGATGTTGTCGCCGAGCCGCTCCTCGGGAAACTTCGCCGAGTGCACGCCGATGACGACGAGTTCCTCGGGAAAGGCCGCCTCGAGCTTCGCCAGCTCGGGCAGGATGTGCATGCAGTTGATGCAGCAGTAGGTCCAGAAGTCGAGCAGGACGAACCTGCCGCGGAGGTCGGCCAGGGTGAGCGGCGCGCCGGTGTTGAACCACTCGAGCTCGGCGGGAAACTCGGGCGCCGGCGTGCGCTTCGCCAAGGGCTGCTCGTCGGCGCGGGCCGGCACCGCGGCGCAGCCGAGGCCGAGAGCGACCAGCATCGGCAAGGCGGACCTGCGGAGCAGCAAGGCGAGGGTGTCAGCCATGGCTCCAGTATGAAAAAAAGGCCATGCCCGGGGGAGGCCCCGTGGCAGCATCCGTGCTGAGGGTCCCAATCCGTGCGTCGTCGAGTTTCCTGAACGGCAAGGGTCCGCCAGGCAATAAACGCTCCCTCTCACCCGGGCATGGCCGAAGTCGAAACGGTTCCCAACCGGTCGGTCAGGCGGTCAGCTCGTCGATCCGTCGCCGGAATGCCGGCATCTCGCTGGTGACGAAGGCGGTCCAGGCGGCGGGCTGCCAGAGTTCCACGCAGACAGCCGCGCCGACGACGAGCAACTCGGCTCCCGGCTCCACCGCGAGAAACTCGCGGAAGCCCTCCGGCACGACCAGCCGCCCCCGCTCCGCCAGCGACACGATCCGATGTCGGGTGGAGAGCAGGCGGCCGAGGTCCTGCACCTGTCCGACCCGTTGTTCGAGAAGCCCGGCCTGCAGCTTGCTGCGCACCACGTCGACCGCCGCGTCGATCCGCGGCTTCCAGATCGCCGCAGGCCACAGCGACAGGCAGCCAGCCCGCTCCTTGGCCAGCACGAGCCGCGCACCGGAGGCCGCGAGCGGTCCGGAGAGCTCCGGTGGCAGCGAGAGCCGGTATCGCTCGTCGAGCGTCCGGGCGAACTCGCCGATCAGGAGTTCCACGGGGGCGTTCATGCGCGACATGCACAGCCTGACGACCTCCCTGGAAGACCCGCCGGGCGATCCCCGCCCGGCCACGACGCTCCCGCCTGCGTCCTGTTGGCTCGGCCCGCGACTCGCCGTGTCAACGGTTCGTCGCGGCACCGAAGCCGATGGGCTTTTCAATCAGTTTTGAGCTGATTGGGCGGTAATCCCACCAAAACCATTGCTGAAGCAATCGCTTTGGGTTGAAAACCCACGATCGCGGATTCTAGCGGGCGATCGCGAAAGTGCAAGCAATCCGCCCGGGCGGATGGTTTTGCGGGCAGTCGGGTGGGCGGGATCAGATCCCCGCCGACGCCGCAGGCGGCGGGGACAGGGCCCGCTGCCACCGGGAAAACCCACCGGGAAAAGGCGGGCGAAACCGGCTTCGCAGCCGCTCATCGGGCGCGGGGAAGGGAGGTGCCGGCCACGCCTGACGGCCGCGGCGGCCGATCAACGGCAGGAGGTGCACCCGCCGCAGTTCTCCCCACCACACTCTCCGATCTCCTTCTTGTAGGCCTTGAGCGCGGCGGCCTCCTTGGAGAGTTTGAACTCGGGGCCGGCGGGGAAGTATTGGATGTCGTCCTGCAGGTAGTAGGCGCTCGGGAGGGTCTGGCCCCCCACGTCCACCTGGCAGCCCGTGAGCGTGGTGGCGCCGCACGCCAGCAACAAAAGGCCGATCAGGGCCGGACGGCGGTGGCGCGGATTCGAGGCGGCGGTAGGCATGGGGGCGGTTCCGTTGGGTTCCGGTGCCGCGGTCGGTCGTCCCGCCGCGGTCACGATGCTCGTCAGGTGGTATCGGTCGATTCGACCGGCAAACTTTCGACAACCCGCACGACCGGTGCGGGCGGTATCTCCAGCCCCCGCCATTTCTTGCCCCGTTTGCCCAGGCCGCCGGACGGGCGGCCGGGCGGCCTCCGCCGCGTGACGAGCGCGGCCGCCGGAACGGGCGGCGAACCCGCGGCCGGAATTGCTACAACCACGGATGATGACCGCGGGAATCCGACAGCCGTCGTGCCGCTCCTGGCCGTGCCCCACGCGGTCGCGCCGACAGGCCGCGCGGCTCGTGTCGCGGACGGCCGCCCTCGTCGCCGCGCTCGTCGCCGGACTCGTCGTCGCCCACCGCGCACCGCCGGCCGTCGCGCAGGTCGTGCTGCCTCCGGGCATGGGCATGCCGGCGGGGCAGACGGTGCCCTCGCCCGCCTTCGACATGGCCTTCGCGGCGCTCGCCGCCGGCGACGCTTCGGGCGCGCTGGACATCGCCACCCGCGAATACAAGGGAGGCATGCGGGTGGGCGCGAAGCGGTGGATCGACTCGATCGCCGCCGCCGCGGCCGTCGGCGAATGCCATTACGAGCTCGGCGGGTTGCGCGAGGCCGTCGGCGCCTACGACGAGGCGCTCCTGCTCTACGCGACCCACGCCGACTGGCTGCTCGCCGTGCAGTTTCCGCCGCAGCGACTGCGGCCGCAGGGGGGGCCGCGGGTCGCGACGTGGGGCCGCAGCGGGCGGAACGTGCAGGCGGCGTCCCTGCCGGGCACCGTCTCGATCCGCCAGGGGGGCGCCGATCCGCAGCGCGTGCTCCAGCAGGGGGGCGTGCTCGCCGGCACCGTCGACCTGCCGGTGCGGCCGCACGAGATCATGCGGTCGGTCGTGATCGCGCTCTACCGCCGCGGCGCGATCCTCGGCGAGTTGGGCCGCGAGGGCGCGGCGATCGACGAGGCGGTGAAGGCGCTCTCGCGGCGGCCCGCGCCCCCCAACCACTACTCGCAGTCGTGGATCGACGTCGCGCTGGGCACGGCCCTCTGGTCGCAGGGAAAGCTCGAGCAGGCGCAGCCGCTGCTCAACCGCGGACTGCTCGTGGAGAGCGAGTTCGACCACCCGCTCGCGGCCTGGGCCCTGATCGTCCTCGGCCGCATCGCGCTGGCGACCGACCAGATGCCGACGGCGATCCGCTGCTTCGAGGAGGCCACCTACACCGCCGCCGACGCGGGCGACGCGCGGGCGCTCGAGGAGGCCTTCCGGCTCGCCGCCGCCGCGCACCTGGCGGCGGGTACCCGCGGCGTGCCGCCGACGATCCGCGCGGGTGCCGAATGGGCGCGGACGAACCTGCCGCTGCTCTTCGCGAGCCTCCGCGGCCTCGAGGCCGAGGCGCTGGCCGTGGCCGGCGACGCGCGGGCCGCGAACGCCGCCATCGCCGACGTCGACGGCCGCCTGCTGCGGGGCGATCCCGGCCGCGGCCGCGTGGGCGCGCAGCACGCCTATGCCCAGGCGCTCGCCTCGTACGCCACCGGCGACGTGGCCGCCGGCGATCGCGAGCTCGAGAAGGCGCTGGGGATCGCCCGGCGGCGATCGCCACGGCTCTTCCAGTCGGCGCGGCTCGTGGAGAGCCTGCTCTCCGGCTCCAACGCGTTCTCCGACAGGCAGGCCGACGCCCTCTTCGCCACGCTGCTCGGCGATCCGTCGCCACGCGACGTGGCGATCGATCCACTCGACGCGCTGGCCGCGGGCACCACGTCGCGGACCGAGGCCTTCGACGCGTGGGCGACCGTCGCCGCCCGCCGCGGCAGCGACGCCCTGCTCGACGCGAACGAGGCGGCGCTGCGGTCGCGCTGGCTCGTGGCCCAGCCGCTCGGCGGCCGCCGCGCGGCGCTCGTGCGGCTGATCGGCGCCGACCCCGACCTCCTGCCCCGCGACGACGCGGCGCGACGGGCGGCGCTGCTCGCCCGTCATCCCGATCTCGCGGGCCTGCTCGAGCGGGTGGCGCAGGTGCGCACGCCCCTCACCGCCGCGCTGCATGCGGCCGCGGGACGCCCCGCCGATGCGGAAGGGGGGGCGGCCGCGCCGCCCGGCGACCGTGCCGCCTGGCAGGACTACCGGCAGCTCGCCGGCCGCTGCGGACAGTTCGTCGCGGCGCTCGCCGCGGGCCGCGACGCTCCGCCGGTGGACATGCCGCCGCTCACCCGTTCGCCCGAGATCCGCCGCCGGCTCGCCCCGCGGCAGCTCGTGCTCTCCTTCCGCTGGACCGCCGGAGGCATCACGGGCGCGCTCGAATCGAAGGACCGCGTGGCCACGTGGCAGGTCCGCCAGTCCGCCGCCGTCGCCAAGGAGATCGCCGCGCTCGCCCGGGGCATGTGCCTCTTCGATGCGGCGGCACCGATCCCCACCGAGCGGCTCGCGGCGGGCGAGTGGCGGGCCTCCGCCGAGCGGCTCGAGCGGCTGCTGTTGGAGAACTCGCGGGTGTCGCTCGGCGAGGGGATCGACGAGCTCGTCATCGTGCCCGACGGTCTCCTGTGGTATGTGCCCTTCGAGCTGTTGCCGGTGGCCACCGGCCGCGGCGTGGCGGTCGCGCCGGCGGTCAAGGGGGCCGCGGACGACGAGGGCCGCCGGCCGCTCGGCGACGTCTGCCGGATCCGCTACTGCCCCACCCGCAGCCTCGCGGTGCTCCGGTTCGCACCGCCGCGGGGGAGCGGCGCGATCGGGGTCTACACCGGCCGGCTCTTCCGCGGCGAGAAGCCCGGCGTCGCCGAGGAGATCGGGGCCCGGCTGGTCGAGTCGCTCGAGCGCGTCGTGCCGCTGTCGCCTCCCGACCCCGGCACGCCCGTGCCGCTCGTCGCGTCGCTCCTCGACACGCTCGTCGTGTTCGACGAACTGGCGGGCGACGGTCCGGTCGCCACCCGACCGCTCCTGGTGCCGCACACGGGCCGGCCCGGCATGACCTTCGGCGACTGGCTCGCGGCCCCGGCCAAGCGGCCGACGTGCGTGGTGCTGCCCGGCCTGCAGACCGCGGTGGCGGGCGGACTGTCCAAGCCGCCGACGCGGCCCGGAGAGGATCTCTTCATGGCGGTCACCGACCTCGTCGTCGCCGGCGCCCGCACGGCGGTCGTGAGTCGCTGGCGGATGGGGGGCAAGGTGGGCGTCGATCTCGTCGAGGAGTTTCTGCGCGACCGGTGCGTCTCGGGGGATGAGGACCGGCCGCCGCCGGCCTCGGAGAGCTGGCAGCGGGCCGTGGGCATCGTCTCCGTCGAGGAGCCCGACGTCGAACGCGAGCCGCGGTTGAAGGCGTCCGCCGGCACCGCGCTCACCGACGCGAGGCATCCGCTCTTCTGGGCCGGCTACGTGCTCGTGGATTGTGGCGGCGGCGAATACACCGACGAGCCGGCCCCCGCCGCGGCCAAGCCCCCCGCCGCGCCCGGTCAGCCCGGGCCACCGGCGCAGCCGGCAGGTGGTATCCCGCAGCCGGCAGGTGGTATCCCGCAGCCGGCAGGTGGCATCCCGCAGCCCCCCGCCGCGCCGCCAGCCATGCCACCGGCCGTGAAACCGCCCCGCGGGAATCCGGCCCCCGTCAATCCGGCGAACCCGGCGGCGCCCGGCCGCCCCGGGCCGCAGCAGCGGCCGCTCAATCCCGCGGCGCCGCCGAAGTGAAGGGGCCCATCATGCTGACCGGCGACATGCCGACCGGCGAAGCGAGCACGCGCGCATGAACGACGTCGTCGCTTCCGGCACGATCACCGGCCTCGCCGCCCTCGCCGCCGTGACGTTCCTGGCCGGTGCGGTCAACTCCGTCGCCGGCGGCGGCACGATCCTCACCTTCCCGGTGCTGGGGGAGATCCTGCCTCCCGACCCCGGGCGGATGGTCACCGCCAACGCCACGAGCACGATCGGCCTGTGGCCCGGCGCCGTGGCGGCGGCCTGGGCCTACCGGGGCGAACGGGTCGGCCAGCCGCCATGGGCGCGGTGGCTCCTCGTGCCGAGCGTGGCGGGCGCGGTGCTCGGCGCGGTGCTCGTGCTCGTGCTGCCGCCGCGGTGGTTCGACGCCTGCGTGCCCTGGCTGATCCTCGTGGCCGCCGTGCTCTTCGCGGTGCAGCCGTGGCTGGCGCAGCGGCTCGGCCGACTGGCGGCCGCGTCCGGGGCCGAGGCCGAGTCCGCCGCGGGACCCTCCGGCCGTCGGCTCCTCGCGGCCGCCGGGCTGCAGTTCCTCGTCGCGGTCTACGGCGGCTACTTCGGCGCCGGGATCGGCATTCTCATGCTGGCCGTGCTCGGGCTGCTCGGAGTGGGGGACATCCACCGGCTCAACGGCGTCAAGAACGTCCTCGGCTCGGCGATCAACGGCACGGCGGCGGGCCTCTTCGCCGCGGGGGCCGCGTGCGGCCTGCACGACGTGGCCTGGCTCCACGCCGGGATCATGGCGGTGGCGGGCACGGCGGGGGCGCTCGTCGGTTCGCACCTCGCCCGCCGGCTGCCCGCGGCGCTCGTCCGCCGCTGCGTGGCGGTGATCGGCTTCGCGCTGGCCGCGAAGTACTTCCTGCGGCCGTGACGGGGCACGGCCCCGGCCGCCCGCAGAGCCGACAATCGCGCGGCGCGGCCACCGACCGTGGACAGGTCGGCCCCACCCCCCTACGCTCTCGACAGGTTCCACCGCCTCCGCCTGCCGACGCCCCAATGCTCGTCCACACCGAAACGCTCACGAAGCGGTATGGCGGCTTCACGGCGCTCGACGGCGTCAACCTGACGGTGCCGGAGGGGGAGGTGTTCGGCCTGCTCGGCCCCAACGGCGCCGGCAAGACCACCCTGCTGCGGCTGCTCCTCGGCTTCATCACCCCGACCTCGGGCCGGGCGACGGTGGCCGGGTTCGACTGCGTGCGGCAGTCGCTCGACGTGCGGGCGCGAACCGCCTACCTGCCCGGTGAGGCCCGTCTCTTCCGCCGCATGAACGGCCACCGCGTGCTCGACTTCTTCGCGGGCCTGCGGCCGGGCTGCCGCCGCGACGTGGCCGCGGGCGTGGCCCGCCGGCTCGATCTCGACTGCGGGCGACAGGTGGCCCGCATGAGCACCGGCATGCGGCAGAAGCTCGCGCTGGCGGTCGTGCTGGCGATGGACACGCCACTCGTGATCCTCGACGAGCCCACGGCGAACCTCGATCCGACCGCCCGCGCCGAGGTGCTGGAACTCGTGCGCGAGGCCCGCGCCGCTGGCCGCACCGTGATCTTCTCTTCGCACGTGCTCTCGGAGGTCGAGGACACCTGCGACCGGGTGGCGATCGTGCGGGCCGGCCGGCTCGTCCACGAACAGTCGATCGAGGACGTGCGCCGCTCCCATCGGATCACCGCGGCGCTCACCGGGCCCTTCGGCGCCGTGCCCGCCGCCCTCGCCGCGAGCGTGTCGATCGCGGAGCAGACCGACCGTGCCGTCGTGCTCGAGGCGGGCGCGTCGCTCGCGCCCCTCTTGGGCTGGCTGGCGACGCTGCCGCTGGCGGAGGTGCGGATCGAGCCGGTCGGCCTGGGCCCCGTGTATGACCGCTTCCATCGGCCGGCGGCGGGGGCGGAGGCCGCGCCCGTCACCCGTCAGCCCCGTGTGTCGTAGGAGCCCGCTCATGTGGAACACCGCCATCTGGAAGAAGACGTGGGGCGACCAGCAGGTGCTCTTCCTCGCCTTCGTCGCGCTCTGGGCGGCGTTTCCCTGGCTCTACATCTGGCTTTCGGCGCAGATTCCCATGCCCGCGTTCCAGGACGTGCTCCTGCGGGCGATCCCCAAGGATTGGCAGAAGCTCTCGGGTGTTCCCTTCTCGGAGGTGGCCACCCATGCCGGCCGCGTGGCCCTCGCG